>JACCEB011906593.1_pt1 | contig 16126 bp, 12 predicted proteins | sample 7454761 | NCBI WGS metagenome assembly JACCEB01 (sample SAMN15323454, study PRJNA562643) | freshwater metagenome | isolation source: river surface water | place: USA:Blue River Watershed | collected 2017-08-18 | reverse complement strand
GCTGGTTTATTTGTATTCGCCAACCAGGCGCACGGCACCGCCGTCAACACCCTTGGCGCCCTGCACGTAGCTGGACAAATCTGCAGGTGCAGCCTCGATCTCGCCAAGGTTCCAGGTGTGAACACCCAGCTTGGTCAGAGTTGCTGCAACTTCATCGGCCTTGTCAGCCTCAACTACAACTGCCTGGCCAAGTCCCAGGTTCCAGGTGCCCTCAACTGACTCAAGGCTAAAACCGCCCCAACCAGCAAGAACCTGGAAGACATCCTGTGGAGTCCAAGTAGCGCGGTGAACATCAAGGGCAACACCCTGTGGCAGCACACGTGCAATGTTGGCGGCAATTCCACCACCGGTAATGTGGCTCATCGCGTGAACGGCTGATCCGAGCTCGCTCTCAAGTAGTGAGTTCAAAACACCGGTGTAAAGCGCGGTTGGCTCAAGCAGCTTTTCGCCAAGGCTCATACCCGGAAACTCTGCCACGGCATCGGTGTAATCAAAGCCCTTGTCACGCACAATCTTGCGCACTAGCGAATAACCGTTTGAGTGCAGACCAGAAGAAGCCATGCCCAACACCACATCGCCAACGCGCACATTCTGCGGGCCAAGCAACTTAGCTGCATCAACAACACCAACGGCAGCGCCGGCAACGTCGTAATCGTCAACGCCAAGCAAACCTGGGTGCTCTGCGGTCTCGCCACCAACGAGGGCAACGCCAACCGATGAACAAGCCTCGGCAATTCCGCGAACAATGTCGGCAATGCGCTCTGGAACAACTTTCCCGCAGGCAATGTAGGCGGTCATGAACAGGCTCTTTGCGCCCACCACAACAATGTCGTCAACGACCATTCCAACTAGGTCTTGGCCAATGGTGTCGTGCTTGTCGATTGCCTGCGCAATAGCCACCTTGGTGCCAACGCCGTCTGTCGAGGTTGCCAAAAGTGGGCGGTCGTATGCCTTGAGGAACGAGACGTCCATCATGCCGGCGAAGCCACCGAGGCCACCCATGACTAGGTCATTGTGAGTTGCGCCAACGGCACGCTTCATAAGTTCTACGGCAAGATCGCCGGCTTCTGTGTCAACGCCAGATGCCGCATAGGCACTTGAGTGGCCGCCAGAATTAGTCATTCAAAGTCTCCTGTTGCTCGCGCGAAAGTGCGTCGAGTTCGCTGTCTGGGCCTGGGTTGCAGGCCGCCTCGTCGTTGCGCTCAAGCAGGTTCTTACCCAGGCGCTCGGCGGTCGGAAGTTCAATTGGGTACTTGCCGGTGAAGCAAGCGGTGCAAAGTTTGCTCTCTTCTTGATCGGTCGCATAGATCATGCCCTCTTTGGTGAGGTAGCCGAGTGAGTCAGCACCGATAGATGTGCGCACCTCGTCGACACCAAGACCGGTGGCAATTAGTTCGGCGCGGGTAGCAAAGTCGATGCCGTAGAAGCACGGCCAAGTGATCGGTGGCGATGAAATGCGCACGTGAATTTCGGCAGCGCCAGCCTCACGAAGCATTTGAACCAAGGCTCGCTGGGTGTTGCCGCGAACGATTGAGTCGTCAATAACCACAATGCGCTTGCCCGCGATTACACCCTTGAGTGGGTTTAGCTTTAGGCGAATTCCGCGCTGGCGAATGGTCTGCGATGGCTGAATAAAGGTGCGGCCAACGTATGCATTTTTGACAAGGCCGTGGCCGAAAGGAATGCCTGATTCTTGCGAATAACCAATAGCCGCCGGGGTGCCAGATTCTGGCGTTGGAATGACCAAGTCTGCCTCGACCGGGTATTCACGAGCCAAAACGCGGCCCATTTCAACGCGGGCGTCATAAACGTTTTTGCCGTTGATTGAGGTGTCAGGGCGGGCTAGGTAAACGTATTCAAATACGCAACCAGCACGTTTGGTCTCAGCAAAGCGGGTTGAACGCAGGCCGTTTTCGTCAATTGCAATTAGCTCGCCCGGCTCAACTTCGCGAACAAAGCTGGCACCAACAATGTCAAGAGCTGCGGTCTCAGAGGCCACAACCCAGCCGCGCTCGAGGCGGCCAAGAACTAGTGGGCGCACACCCTGTGGGTCGCGCGCTGCATACATGGTGGTTTCGTCCATGAATACCAGGCAAAACGCACCCTTGACTTTTGGCAATAGCTCTAGTGCGGTTGCCTCAAGGGTGTGGTCTAGGTCGCCGGCCATCAGTGCGGTGAGCACGGCGGTGTCGGTGGTGTTTCCGCCGGTGATCTCGTTGGCCCCTTGGTCTGGGTAGCGCTCGGTGAGTAGGTCAAGCAGGTCTGCGGTGTTGGTCAGGTTGCCGTTGTGGGCCAGGGCCACGGTGCCGGCAGAGGTGCGGCCTAGGGTTGGCTGGGCGTTGCGCCAGTGTGATGCACCGGTGGTTGAGTAGCGGTTGTGGCCAACTGCAATGTGGCCAACTAGTGATTCAAGAGCGGTTTCTGAGAAGACTTGTGAGACCAGGCCCATGTCTTTGTAAACCAGAATTTTCTTGCCGTCAGAGGTGGCAATACCGGCTGATTCTTGGCCGCGGTGCTGAAGTGCATAAAGGCCAAAGAAGGTTAGTTTTGCAACTTCTTCACCAGGTGCCCACACTCCAAAAACGCCACATTGGTCTTGAGGTGCCTTGTCGTCATTGCTTACAGCAATGTCCAGATTTAGGTTTCCGTCGCCACGAAGCAAGGCAGTTTCCTGTCGTTAGAGGTGGGGCGTTTGCCGGTGTTAGGCGGCGCTTACCCCTCTAGTTTAGTGGCTTCGAGGGTCTTTGAACGAGTGGCAAAAATGCGGTCAACAATAAGTGCGGCAACAATACCCGCTCCCACACCGATCGCTGCGAAGAATGCCACCAAGTAGGTGACCAATGGCTCAGCAGTGCGCTGTGATTCTGGAATGCTGGCACCAACAATCAGGGCGATGATGATTCCTAGGATTCCGCCAGTCAGCAGAAACTGCAAATACTTTGGCGTGCGTCGGATCGAAACCTGTTCGATTTTTGCAATCTTGCGTGGTGAGTTTTCAGTGTTTTCAGCCATGCTTCAATTCAACCGCATTGCCGGGGCAAATCTTCCGCTGGTTCTGTGGGGGGTGCGGCGGGATAGATCGATCAGCGGGTTAGATCTAGCTGTGGGATAGATCGATCAGTTGGCTAGATCTAACAGCGGGCGGGGTGGTAGAAGGTATGTGGTTCGGAGTATTCAGCGAAGGTAGGCACTTGGGCAGAATCTGAGCACCTTAATGGCCCTCAACATAGCCAATTCCCCGAGCATTTGCCTATGCAGATATTTGGATTGTTGGGCGAGTAGCATTGCGCCCTAAATCGGGTTGAGGGACAGGGGCTCGTCCGCTGAATTTTCTAAATATTTGCTCAATCACAATTGAGCATTTTGAGCAGCTTGATGAGCAGGAACCTACTCAGATTGGCCTTGTTTTAAGGCGGTTCGCTGAACACAGCGGACAAGACTTAGAAATCGACCCAGTCAACTTCTATGAAATCGACCGAACTAGCGGGAGAACCTCGGATAGATCCGCACGGGTTCCCGATGCCGAAACACTATTTTCGGCGAGCGCACTCTGCCAATCAAGCCTGCCAGTTGCCAGCGCAAACCAAACCTCGGGGCGCATCTCAACCGTGTTTGGCGGAGTTCCTCGCGTATGCCGGGGCCCCTCAATGCATTGGGTTGCCCCCAGCGGAGGAACCCGAACTTCAACCGAATTGCCCGGTGCTACATCCGCCAATTCTTCGAGCAGAAAGCGCACAGCGGTGGCAAAAGCCGGGTGAGTTTCGATTGAGGCCGACGCGGTTAGCCCGGGCACGATTTCAGCACCACCAGAGGCGGCGGCAGCCGAGGCCGAAACGTCAGCAACGGCCTGCCACCCCTGCTCGGGTTTAATTCTTCGCCTAGCCATTTATCGACTCATTCACCGAACAGCGACTAGTTGACCTTCGCTACCGCTGATTCCAACCAACCCTGCTCTTCTGCGGTCAGTGGGCCGTAGCGAATAGCACGCTCGAAAGCGATCTCGCCAACCTCGGCACCCGGATACTGAACCTTTTCAATAAGACCGGCATCGTTTAGGAAAAAGAAGGTAACCGCAGCGCCACCCTCACCCTGTAGACCAACGGCAACGTAAGAGCGCATCATCTTGTCGTAGGTCACGTGCATGACCTTGTTGATGTCGATCCCTCCTTCGCGAGCCAATGCAAACTGGGTAGCAAAGTAACAAGTGTCAAACTCGTAGGTTTCGTAAACAACCTCGGCGCTATCGGTGGCAGAACTGTAACGGGCAGCCGAGAAACCCTCAATTGCCTTTGACTTTGGAACCATAAGCAACCACCACTCTGGCTGGGCCAGCTTGTCGCCAGCGGCAACTGTCTCAACAACACCCTCAGCCATTGCTTTGTCGCAACTTGCAGTGGCACCCGCCTCAAACTCAGCCAATGCGTCAGCGCCACGCTCGTCAATCGGCTCGGTGCTTGGGCTAACGCTGGCACTCGCTGAAGGACTTGGTGACGCAACAGGACCTGAAGCACATCCGGTCAATACCAAAGCGCCAACCATCGCAGCACCGGCGGCTGCGGAAAAAATAGATAACTTCATACCCTCTATTCTCGCCGGTCCGAGCATCGCTGAAACACAGCGCAGCTCAGCCCTCAAACATCGCACCGGCCAACAAACCCCTAGTCCGGTAAACTTACGGGGTGAAGATTCTTTTGTTGGGCCAGGGCGCCCGTGAGCACGCAATTGTTAAAGCACTAATCCGCACCGGCACCCCAAAGGCAGACATTATTGTTGCGCCAGGCAACGCCGGCATTGCGCTTGACGCCCATTGTGAGCCTGAACTAAACCCAAATGACCCTCTAGCGGTCACCAAGTTTGCCCTGCAGCACGGCACCGAGCTGGCAATTATTGGCCCAGAAGCCCCGCTGATCGCTGGTGTTTCAGACGCCCTTCGCGAGCAGGGAATTGCCGTGTTTGGCCCTTCACAAGAAGCCGCTCAACTTGAGGGCTCAAAGAGTTTTGCTAAAGAAGTAATGTCTGCAGCCGGTGTTCCAACCGGCATGGCCCGCGAGTGCGACACCATGCAGCAGGTAGAAGACGCAATGGACGACTTTGGCGCACCATACGTAATTAAGGCCGATGGCCTGGCTGCCGGCAAGGGCGTAATTGTGACCAGTGACCGCGCTGCTGCCCTTGAGCACGCCGCCAAGTTCATTGACATGGGCATCTTGGTCGAGGAGTTCCTAGCCGGCCAAGAGGTAAGCCTGTTCTTCTTGAGTGATGGCAAGACCGTTCTGCCACTAAGCCCAGCTCAAGACTTTAAGCGCGCGTTCAACAACGATGAAGGCCCAAACACCGGTGGCATGGGCGCCTATAGCCCACTGCCTTGGTTGCCGGCGGGCTTCATTGAAGAGGTCGAGCAGCAGGTGGCTTTGCCAACCGTGCAAGAGATGGCCCGACTAGGCGCACCATTTGTTGGCCTGCTTTACTGCGGCCTAATTTTGACCGAGCGCGGCACCCGAGTTATCGAGTTCAACGCCCGCTTTGGTGACCCAGAAACTCAGGTGGTTTTGCGCCGCTTGATCACCCCTCTTAGCACTCTGCTTTACAAGGCTGCAACCGGCCACCTTGAGTCAGCACCGCAGCCAGAGTTCAGCAAAGACGTTGCCATCACCGTGGTTTTGGCCAGCGAGGGCTACCCAGAAACCTCTGCACCAAACCGCCCGATTTATGGAATCAGTGCAGCCGAGGCCAAGGGCGTTGAAGTTTGCCACGCAGCCACCGCTTTTCAAGAGACCAAAGACGGCGAAGAAACCTTGGTTGCCACCGGTGGTCGCGTTCTTTCAGTAGTTGCCACTGGCCCAGACTTTGCCGGTGCGCGCACCCAGGCATACGACGGCCTTAAAGAGATTCACCTTGAGGGCAGCCACTACCGCACCGACATTGCCGCAAAGGTAGCCAACTAATGGCGGCCGTTGAAATTACCGGCTGGAACCACGTTTACAGCGGCAAGGTTCGCGACCTTTATGAGTCACAAGACCCAACACTTAGCGATGTAATTTTGGTAGTTGCCTCAGACCGCGTTAGCGCCTTTGACCACGTGCTTGAGCCAGCTATCACCGGCAAGGGCAAGCACCTAACTGCCCTGACCAACTGGTGGTTTGAACGCCTCAATGTGCCAAACCACTTGAGCACCAGCGTGGCTGTGCCAGCCGAAGTTGCCGGCCGTGCCACTGTTGCCAAAAAGCTTGAGATGTTTCCAATCGAGTGCGTGGTTCGCGGTTACATCAGCGGTTCAGGCTGGAAGGACTACCAGGCAAACGGCAGTATCTGCGGCGTGCAACTGCCAGAGGGCCTAACTTTTGGTGGCCGCTTGCCAGAACCAATCTTCACCCCTGCCTACAAAGCACCGATGGGTGAGCACGACGAGAACATCACTTTTGACCGGGTAGTTGAACTCATTGGCCAGGCAAATGCCGATGCACTTCGTGATTTGAGTTTGTCTGTGTTCAAGCGCGCCAGCGAGCTAGCCGAGCGTGCGGGGCTAATTTTGGCCGACACCAAGTTTGAATTTGGCATTGACCCAGCCGGCGCCCCAACCGCAACCTTCAACGGGGTTAGCGGAACCATCACTCTTGGCGACGAGGTTTTGACCCCCGACTCAAGCCGTTTTTGGAGCAAGGCGGCCTGGGATCGCGGCGAGCGCAAAGACAGCTTTGACAAGCAAATTGTTCGCAACTGGTTGGCTGAAAACTGGAACCAACAGGGTCAGCCACCTGCATTGCCTGCTGAGATTGTGGCTCAAACTGCCGATAAGTATGCCGAGCTAGTCGAGCGCCTAACCACTGAGGTTGCCTAACTCAAGCGCTCAAAGCGGCATACTGTCCAGACCCCACCCAAACCCGCTAAAATAGAGAAGTTCGCCCAGCCAAAGACGGCCGTTCGTGCGCCCACCTGCCGCCTAAAAATCAGGAGTCCCTGTGCCAAAAATCATCGTTGAAGTTATGCCAAAAGAGGTTCTTCTTGACCCAGCTGGTAAGTCGGTGAATAACGCACTGCACCGCAAGGGCCACAAAGACATCACTGCCGTTCGCATCGGCAAGCGCATTGAGCTTCACTTTGACCGCGCCGTCACCGATTCAGACATTGCCGAAGCACAAAAGATCGGTGAATCATTCTTGTCTAACGCTGTTATCGAAGACGTTGTCTCGGTAACCGTTCAGAACTAAGGCGGGCCAATCCATGACCATCAAGATTGGTGTTGTCACTTTTCCTGGCACCTTGGATGACCGCGACGCTCAGCGCGCTGTTCGCCTAGCCGGTGCCGAGGCCGTGCCACTTTGGCACGCAGATGCCAACCTGCACAAGGTTGATGCCGTTGTTCTTCCGGGTGGTTTCTCATACGGTGACTACCTTCGCTGTGGCGCTATCGCAGCCCAGGCTCCGGTTACCGCTGAGATCGTCAAGGCAGCTCAGGGCGGCCTTCCAGTTCTAGGCATTTGCAACGGTTTCCAGGTTCTAGTCGAGGCACACTTGCTGCCTGGCGGTTTGATTCGCAACGAGAACCAGCACTTTATTTGCCGCGATCAGCGCCTGCGCGTTGAGAACGTCAACACCCCGTGGACTAACGAGTTCTCACTAAACGAAGAGATCACCATTCCACTAAAGAACGGTGAGGGTGGCTACATTGCCGACGCCGAGACTCTAAAGCGCCTTGAGGGCGAGGGTTTGGTTGCGTTCCGCTACCTTGACTCAAACCCAAACGGCTCAATGAACGACATTGCCGGTTTGCGCAACGAGCGCGGCAACGTGGTGGGCCTAATGCCTCACCCAGAGCACGCAGTTGAGCCAGGCTTTGGCCCAGACACCAACATCGCAATGAAGTCAGGCGTAGACGGCCTCAAGTTCTTCACTTCGGTTATCCACTCGCTCGTAAACGCTTAAGGGCAAAGGCTAAAAATAATGGCACTTTTCAAAAAGAAGAAGACTTTCGTTCCTTCAGGCGTTGACACCACCGCCGAGGCAGCAATCACCTCAGACAAGCTCCAGCCTTGGCTTGAGCTTGGTCTAAAGGCCGAGGAATATGCGCGCATTCGCGAGATTCTTGGCCGCCGCCCATCATCATCAGAGCTAGCCATGTATTCAGTTATGTGGTCAGAGCACTGTTCATACAAGTCATCAAAGATCTACCTTCGTCAGTTCGGCGAGAAGGTCACCGATGAAATGAAGAAAGACCTTATGGTCGGCATGGGCGAGAACGCCGGTGTGGTTGACATTGGCGAGGGCTGGGCTGTCACCTTCAAGGTTGAGTCTCACAACCACCCTTCATACATCGAGCCTTTCCAGGGTGCAGCAACCGGTGTTGGCGGCATTGTTCGCGACATTTTGACCATGGGTGCACGCCCTATCGCTGTTATGGACCAGCTGCGCTTTGGTGCACCTGCCGACCCAGACACCGCTCGCGTAGTGCACGGCGTGGTTGACGGCATTAGCTTCTATGGAAACTGCCTTGGCCTGCCAAACATTGGTGGCGAGACCTACTTTGACAAGGTTTACCAGGGCAACCCATTGGTTAACGCCCTTAGCGTTGGTGCTCTGCGCCACGAAGACCTAAAGCTTGCCAAGGCTTCAAACCCTGGCGACCTAGTCATCTTGTTTGGTGCTCGCACCGGTGCAGACGGCATTGGTGGCGTTTCTGTTTTGGCGTCTGAGACCTTTGACTCAACCGGCCCAACCAAGCGCCCTGCGGTTCAAGTTGGCGACCCATTTGCCGAGAAGGTTCTTATTGAGTGCTGCCTTGAGCTTTACCACGCACAGGTTGTTGCCGGTATTCAAGACCTTGGTGGTGCCGGCATTAGCTGTGCAACCTCTGAGCTTGCATCAAACGGTGGCGCCGGAATGCGCGTGCAGTTGCAGCATGTTTTGAAGCGCGATGAGTCACTAACTCCAGAAGAAATTCTGATGTCAGAGTCTCAAGAGCGCATGATGGGCATCGTGCCAAAGAAGCACCTAAAGGCTTTTGAGGCAATCGTGAACAAGTGGGAGGTTGAGTACTCGGTAATCGGTGAGGTTATCGACGAAGACCGCCTGTACATCAACTGGGGCGAGGAAGAGATCGTCAACGTTCCACCGCGCACCGTAGCTCACGACGGCCCAGTTTATGAGCGCCCAGTTGCCTACCCGGCATACCAAGATGCACTGAACGCCAACACCGTTCACGTTGCTGCCGGCAATGGCCACGGCCTGCACCGCCACAACGACAACTCATATGAGCTAGCTACCCAGCTGGTTCAGGTTGTCACTAGCCCAAACCAGGCCAGCAAGAGCTGGATCACGAACCAGTACGACCGCTATGTTGGCGGCAACACTGCGTTGTCGCAGCCAGATGACTCGGGCATGGTTCGTGTTTCTGAAGACTCAGGTCTTGGCATCTCAATTGCCACCGATGCCAACGGCCGCTACTGCTACCTTGACCCATACCAGGGTGCCAAGTTGGCTTTGGCTGAGGCCTACCGCAACGTTGCAGTTGGTGGCGCTAAGCCAATGGCAGTTACCAACTGTTTGAACTTTGGTTCACCAGAAAACCCAGAGGTCATGTGGCAGTTCAAGCAGGCAACTGCTGGTCTTGCCGACGGCTGTCTAGAGCTGGGCATTCCAGTTACCGGCGGTAACGTTTCTTTCTACAACCAGACCGGCGATGTTGCTATTCACCCAACCCCAGTGGTTGGTGTGCTTGGTGTCATCGACGACGTTGCTCGCCGCATTCCTAGCGGTTGGCAAGACGAGGGCAACAACATCTACCTATTGGGTGTTACCCGCGATGAGCTAGACGGCTCTGTTTGGTCGGAGGTTATTCATGGCCACCTAGGCGGACGCCCACCAATGGTTGACTTGGCTTACGAAAAGCAGCTGGCCGAGGCAATAGCTGCCGCCAGCGAGCAGGGTCTATTGGCATCTGCCCACGACCTATCTGAAGCAGGTTTGGCTCAGGGCTTGGTCGAGAGCGTATTGCGCTTCAACATGGGTGCGCGCGTTTGGCTAGGCGAGATCATGGAGCGCGACGGCGTAGACCGCACCGCTGCCCTGTTCTCTGAGTCAACCGGTCGTGTGCTGGTATCTGTTGGTCGCGAAGATGACGTTAAGTTTGTTGGCCTATGCGAGGCTCGCGGAATTCCGGTGCTGCGCATTGGCGTTACCGACAACAGCGGCAAGCTAGAGATTCAGGACCTAGCTACCTGGCAGTTGAGCGACCTACGCGGTGGCTTTGAGGCAACCCTTCCAGAGCTGTTTGGCTAATTTAGTTCTAAGAAAAATGCCCCGCCCTTTGTATAGGGTGGGGCATTTTTTTGCACGGACAACGAACACATGTATGGACATTGAACGCGGACAAATCTTTCTAGATACTCTTCAAGCCACGGGCGCATTGGGTGCCCAGAAATGGCTAGGGAATCATGCGAATCAGAGCTTTGCTTTTGGCAGCACTCGTGAGTTTGGGCAGCATTTTGGTGCCAACCAGCGCCTCGGCAACAGACCCGGCAGCGCCTGCTGGCCCGGTGTTTGAGCAGGTTCAACTAAAAGCCCTGGCCGACAACGACTTTGCCGTCTTTATGGGTAACGACCTCGAAGTGACCCGCCTCTTCTACCAAAACAATGTGACCTGGACCGATCAGGTGCAAAACATTCAGACCCTGGACCTTTACCCAAACACAGGTGAAACCTACGTTTACATCGTGCCAATGGGCGGTAACGGTGGTTATGCCGCCAACAGCATGGGTGGCGGTGAAGAAGACTGGAACGGCGTGCTCAACAACATTGCGCTGCTTGATTACCCGGGTGGTGAGGTGGCTGTTGGTCGCCGAGTTGCCAACGCCAATGACCTAATCAACAACGGTTACATGATCTTCAACAAGCACCTCTTGAACTTTGAAACCTCCTCGAACCTAATCTCCGACGGTAAATACAATGTTCGCCTAGAAGACCTTCAGCCAGCTAGCCAAAACCTGATTTGGAGCCCGGCTACCCGCAACAACCACCCGCTAATTCCAGCACCTAAAAACTCATGTTCAGTGTCATGTTCCGGCACTCGCTTTAGCCCGGCGATTGCCAACGGAGCCTGGGATATTCCAGACGGTGGTGTGGCGCTATTCCGCTACCCACTGAGCAGCGCTAACCTGCCAGTTTCCCCTGGTGACCGCCAGGTTACTGTTACCTGGAAGGACCCAGTATCAGGTGGTGCAGTAGACAACTACCTAATTGAATACAAAGAGTCCAGCGAACCAGATGCATCATTCAAAGTATTTGGAACAGTTGCAGGCACGGTTAGAACCTCAACCGTCACCGGTTTGACCAACGGTATCGCCTACACGCTAAGAGTCACCGCAAACAACTCAGCGGGTTCTGCATCATCGCTCGGCCGATCAGTGGTGCCAACCGGAACCCCATCGCGGCCATCAAACCAGAGCTATGCAGCTGGCGATGGCAGCGTGTCAATCAACTTCAGCCCACCAGAAAATGACGGTGGCATGGCAGTCACCAACTACGCCTATTCAACAGACAACGGAGCCACCTGGATTACCCGTTCGCCTGCTTCAACAGCGTCACCACTAACCATCACCGGCCTTACCAACGGCACCGAATATTCAGTGAAGATTAGGGCCATCAACCCATTTGGTGTTGGAGATATCTCGCTGCCAATTCTGGTGAAACCAGGAATTGTTGCCACCCGAACCCTGACCTACGAGTCAGGAACCCTGGCCACAGTAACCAACCTTCCTGCCGGTGCCACCTTGACTGCAGGTGACACGTTCACCATTCCGGCCGGTCCAACCCGCACCAACTTTACGTTCACCGGTTGGAAGGAAGGCACCACACCATATGCTGCCGGCGACACCTATACTGTGGGTGCCGGCAACCCAACGCTGACAGCCCAGTGGACCCAGAACTCATTGCTCGGCACCACCGCTGCTGGCCGTTCACGAGTGCTGACCTGGAACATTGTTGCCGGCCAAGCCATTGACACAACGGTTTCGGCTGGTGCCAATAACTCGGTGCGAATCCAGATTCCGGCCGGGGCACTCGAGCCTGGCACAGAAGTAATCTTCTGGAGATTGGTTAACGATGAACTGGCTAAGGCCAAGATCAACAACGCCAATGACTACTTTGTGAACATGGCTATCACCTGGTCTATCGGTGACGATGTTTCAACACCAAAGACCGTGCAAACCGCAGCGGTCCCAATTGTGGTGACCATTGTCAACTCATCAATTGTTAGCGGCGCAACAGCCTGGCAGATTATTGGTGACGAGGTTCGTGTGGTGGGCAAGTCGGTGGCCGACGGCCAGCTGGTCTTGAACTTCACCGAAGACCCAGTGATCACCGCAGCTAACGTTTCACCGGTGCCGCGTTTTGGCACCCCGGTTGCCACCGCCGACGGCTATGAGGTTGAGATCACCAACTATGACTCAACCTACGGCTGGGAGGACCCAACCGTTTCGGCCGGAACAGTCTCGATTGTCTCGACCGTTGGCAATGTGCGCAAGCTAAAGGTGTCCGGCCTAACCGAAGGCCAGTCGGCAACCATCACCCAGCGCAGCTACCTGAACTCCACCTATCAAAGTGGCACGGTTAGTGGCACTGCAACCGCGGCCTCGACCCCTGGCCCAGGCACAGATGTAACGCCTAGCCCAAGCCCGTCACCAACGCCAACCACAACAACCCGCAAGCACACAGTGAGTGGTTTTGCCGGTGGGTCATGGGCGCTCAGCACACAGATGAAGCGCAGCCTAAAAACTATTGCCAACACCGCAACGGTCTCGACCCGCATCTATTGCGCCGGCTACACCATGGGCCCAACCATTTTGAAGGGCGATGTCTCGTTGGCCAAGCGTCGTGCGCGTGCAGTGTGCAACTACTTGGCCGAGATTAACCCGCTGCTAAACCTGGTAGCCACCAAGGCAGTGAACACCAAGAACAACAACGCCGGCTACCGCCGAGCGGTAATCACCATGCGTTACTAATAAACGCAAAAAGTGCCCTGCCCACAAACGTGAGCAGGGCACTTTGCGCTTAACCCTTACTTAGTTGGCAACGTCCAAGTAGCTGCCTTGTACTTCTTGGCTTCGGCGTCAGCCAAAACGTAAACATTTACCTTCTTCGAGTCGCTGGTGGCAGAGGTAATGTTCAGGTTTCTGGCCGAGGTCATGGTGCCGGTGTATGAGCTTGCGGTAATGGTGATGGCCTGGCCGGTGGTTACCACACCGGTTGAAAGGCTGATCGAAACCGCTGCCCAACTCTGGTTTGAGGTTCCAGATGCCACGTTTCCGCTGCGCACACCGGTGATGGTTCCGCTAGAAAGCTGACCAACTGCCGAGATGATGCTGTAGCCCGCAAACTTGGCGTTGCTGCTGGCGGCGGCAGATGAATAGGTAATGTTCTTACCCTTCACAGCCTTACCCTTTGAGTCAACGGTCATGATGTACTTCATGCCCGGCATTGAGTTCATTGAGCCGTTGGTACTGGTTAGCACCACCCAAGTGTTTGCCGACTTGCCCGGTACAGCTGAGAAGCCGGTGACATCGGTGGTGATTACCGACGAAGTCGGAACACTAGATGCCAACTTCTTGCCTGAACCAGACATAGACAGGACTTCACGCTTATAAACCGTGCCCGAACCAGGCTGGCAGTTTGAGATGCCTCCAAGTACGGTCTTGGCATAGGTGGTGGCAACCAATAGGTGTGCCGAAGTGCTTGAAGTTGCCGCTTTGTTAGTGCCCATAGACACATTGACACAAGGGTAGGCGGTGCTTGCGTAGTTGGTGATCTGCGCCGAGGTCTTCACAAGTGGGGTGGTGCTTGAAGCGGCGACAGTTGCAAAAAGGATTCTGGTTGGCTTGGTGCCGTCAGTCATGTCGTTGCAGTCAATGCGCACTAGCGGAGCAGCCATTGGCGACGAAGCCAAAATCAGGTTGCCCACGTTGTAGCCGGCGCCTGCATTAGTGGTGCAGAATGCAGAGATTTTGGCGGCTGGAACTGTAGCAGTTTTCATGCCACTAGCTGAGTTCAGTGAACCCCACTTGACTGCGGTGTTGAACGAGGTGTCACGGTACACCACTGCAAAGCCGGTGCCCTTGGCGCCAATCCAACCCACTGATGTAAGGCCAGAGACACCAGGGATTACCAACTTGCCGCTGCCGGCAAACTTGGTGTTTGCACCGCTGGCGGTGTTGTTCACAATGGTGGCTGAACCGGCTGCAACAGAGCCATAGAACACGTCACCGTTGGCACCTGCGTAGGCACGCGAGGTGTCGGTAACGGTAATCGCTGAGTTCATGCTCTTGATTGCTGGGGTGCTCACCTTGATCTTGGTGTAGCCAGATGGTGCACCCAAGGTTGGGGTGACCATGGCAGGTGGAGTGTAACCGCCGCCGCCACCACCGGCAATGGTGGTGTGGGTTGTGCCGTCAGACTCTGGGCCTTCACCTTCAAAGTATGAGTAGGCAGCCACCTTGATTGTGTAAGTGGTTGATGGGCTTAGTGCGTAAATCTGGCACTTGCTGCCGGTTGCACGAGAGGTCTCTTGCAGGTTTCCCGTGTACACCAAGGTGCCAGCAGAGTTGTAGGCGCGGCAGCTGTATGAGCCGGCTCCAACCGTTTGATCAATTGCCACAGCAATTGAGTTGTAGGTGCTGCTTGCGGTGTCAATGGTGAAGGTTGGGGTTGCCGGTCCACAGTCGCGTGCAACTGAAGTTGTGCCGTCGGCGTAGTCGACAACGCTCATGCTTGCGGTGTAAACAGCGTTGGCAACAGGGCGGTAGATGTTAGCGCTTGCGCTAACTTTGACACCCTGAGTGTCAGCCGGCATCTTGTTGTATTGGCCGCCCTCAGTAGAAATAATCTCGGCAACGCCATCTGAGGTAATGGTGGTGTAGGCAGTGTCTGCCAGTGCAGTGGACTGGTGAATGATCAGAGTGTCTGGGGTGTCTGACCAGGCATAGCTTGAGTCAATTGCGTCAAGCTCTGTAACGCCGGTGTTCACTAGGTCAACGTAGGTGTAGTTGAGGTTGTGCGGGCCATCGGTGGTTAGGGTCACGCGGCCGGCAGTAACCTCATAGCCCACAATCTGGGTGTAAGACTTCAGGTTCTGGGTTGCGTAGGTCTCACCAATCGGCAGGTGTCGCACCGCCAGGTTTACGTCTGCATAGGTGTTTGATCCGTCGTCAGTGGTGCTTACGGTCTGACCATCGGCGGTCACACTCATGGCTGGCACAAAGGCACTGCCAACTGCCAAATCGCGAGACACACATAGGCCGGCCAAGGTGTCAAACAGCACGGATGAGTCTGCTGCGCTGGCGGTGTAGCTGGTCACGCCGCTGGCTTCAAAGGTGGCCGAGCTATCAACTCTGAACCCCTCGGTGCCGCTGGCAATGCCGTCGGCAGCAGCCGGGGTCATCAGCTTAGGGTCAACGGTAAAGGTCACGTTCTCGGTGGTGTCGTTAGTTAGGCGGGCACTCCAATAAGGGTTCAGGTACTCTGCGCCTTCACCGCCACCACAGGTGTCAATGGCTTCTGTCCAGGTGAGGGTCTCAGTCTGTGGCAGAGTCAGTCCATAGCAAGGGTTTTGACCGGTGACGTACCAGTTGTAGGCCGGGTTGGCTGGGGTGAGGGTTGAGCTGAAGTTCACGTCAAAGGTCAGAACGTCATCAGCAACCAGGTCAGAGATCAGGGTTGATGAGTTGTAGCGGTTGTCTAGGTAGGCCGCTACATATACGCTCACGGTCTCACCTGGGCGAATAACTGCAGGCTCACCGGCAACTACCTCGCGGTTCACGCGAACGTTGTATTTGAGGGCCGAGTCAGCAGCTTGAGCTGGGGTTGCGGTGCCGGCAACTAGACCGGCAAAGGCAAGGGCCAAGGTTGCGGCAACAGCTGCCGCGCGCTTTGATGCAAATCTGAATGCAGATGCGTGCTTAAAAGACAATTAGTCACAACACTTTCTAGTAACTTTTGCCGGCGCTTTTGGGCGTGGCTTTTGGGGGCCAGGTGGTGGCCCTTGGCGAGCCTATGGCAGCCCAAGTTTTGGGTCACTAGAAAACGGTCAGGTTTGGCAACAATAGCCAAGACAAATGTTGTGCTGAAAGCCTTTTTTAGG
>JACCEB010935799.1_pt1 | contig 16129 bp, 13 predicted proteins | sample 7454761 | NCBI WGS metagenome assembly JACCEB01 (sample SAMN15323454, study PRJNA562643) | freshwater metagenome | isolation source: river surface water | place: USA:Blue River Watershed | collected 2017-08-18 | reverse complement strand
CGTGGACGCCGTCCGCAAGTTCTCCGCCGCCTACGAGCACGTCGACCCGACCGTCGTCGGCAACGAGCGCACCGTGCTCGTCAGCGACCAGTCCGGCCGCAGCAACATCGTCCTCAAGGCGAAGTCGCTCGGTATCGACCTCGACCGCGACTCGCCCGCCACCGCCACCGCGCTCGACGAACTGAAGAAGCTCGAGCACGGCGGCTGGAGCTTCGAAGACGCCGAAGCGTCGCTCGCCCTGCTGCTCCGTCGCCACCTCGGCAAGAGCAAGGCCGCGCCTTTCGAGGTCGCTTCGTATCACGTCACCGCGCGCGGCGCCAAGGGTTCGGCCTACTGCGAAGCCGTCGTCCGACTCAGCATCGCCGGCAAGGAGACCCTCACGGTCGCCGAAGGCGACGGCCCGGTCCATGCGCTCGATCAGGCCTTGCGCTCCGCCCTCGTGAAGTCCTTTCCGAAGCTGGCGAAGGTCAGCCTCGTGGACTACAAGGTCCGCATCCTCGGCGGTACCGATGGCACCGCGGCCAAGACCCGCGTGGTCATCCGTTCCTCCGATGGCAAGGCCTCCTGGGGTACGGTCGGCGTCAGCGAGAACCTCGTCGAGGCCTCGCTGCAGGCCATCGTCGACGGTTACGCCCACGCGCTGTCCTGAGGCTCCGGCTGACGCGTTGACTGCCTGCAAGGGCGGGGTAGAAACCATCACCCCCGCCCTTTATGCGTCCGCTTCTCCTGCTGCTCGCCGCCGCCGCCGCCTTCGCCGCCGATCCCGCCGCGAAACTGCGCATCTACGAACTGGCCGCCCCCGGCGCGGATAAGCTGGGCGACTTGCCCGCGCGTTACGCCGAAGCGATGTCCATGGGTTACACCGCCGAGATGCCGAGCCCCGTCTTCCGTCTCAGCAACCTGGCATTCTTGCCTGCGGAGCGGGCGGAGCGTCTCGATCTTTACGTCCAGCATGCGCGCGACTTCAAGGTGCGCCGCCCCGGCGTGCTGTTCATCCATGGCGGCGGTTTCACCGCCGGCGACAAGGCGGAGTTTCGTTCCGCGAGCGTCAGCGCCGACCTCGCGCGCGCGGGCTACGTCGTCGTGAGCTGCAATTATGTCCTCGGCGCGAAGGACAAGCCTGGCGTCTGGCCGCGCAACATCGCCGATTGCCGCGACGCCGTCCGCTGGATGCGGGCGAATGCCGACGTGCTCGGCTTGGATCCGGACCGCATCGCCGTCGCGGGCGGTTCGGCCGGCGGCTACCTTGCGCTCATGGTCGGGTTGTCCGACGACAAGACCGGCCCGGGCGGCGATCCGAAGGCGAAGCATTCGGCGAAGGTCTCCGCGATCATCGACATGTATGGCGTCGTGAATTTCTCCAAGCACGGCAAGGGTGTCGTCCCCGGCGTCTCGGCCGAGGAGCAAGCCGCCTATCTTCCGGAGAACCAGTGCGACCCGCAGGATCCCGCGGTGCTCATCCTCCATGGCACCGCCGATGCCATCGTCGACATCGCGCAGTCCGACGCCATGGCCAAGGCCTTGCGCGCGGCCAAGGTGGCTCATGAATATATCATCGTCGACGGAGCTCCGCACACCTTCGACCTTCACCCCAAGGGAAAGAGCTGGAAGCGGACGGGCGTGGTCGGAGGCATCGACGTCACCAGTGCGTCGGACCAGCCCGACCTGACCGCGGCGACGCTCGACTTCCTCGCCCGGACGATCGGGAAGTAAGGCTTACTCCTTCAGGCGGGCCATCACCGTCGAGCCCTGGAGCTGGACGTCGAAGCGGCCGGTGTCCTCGAGCATGCGGTAGAACTTTGCGTAGCGCGGGGCGTTGGCTTCGAGGCCGGGATGTTCCTGCAGGAGGAACTTCTTGATGACCTCGACCTTTAGCCATTCACCCTCGGGCGCGAGCCCGGTGGCGACGTCGACGAGCGCATCGATGATATCCTGACGCTGCAGCAGCTGGGCGCGGCGCTGGTCGGCCTCGGCCTTGCCTTGGGCCTGCTGCGCGGAGGTGAGGTTCGGGCGGTCGCGGTAATCCTGGCCGGAGTTGTCCTGCTGAGGGCGGGCTTCGCGCGGCGCACGCGGTTCGCGGGCCTGGCGCGGTTCGCGCCGGGGGCGTTCCGGCCGGGCTTCGCCTCGGGGACCGGCCTCGCGTTGCGCGCGGGGGGTGTCGGCGAAGCGCAGGTCGGGCAGCATCTTCTCGAACTGGTCGAGCAGGGCGCCGATTTCCTTGTTCTTCGGCGTCAGCGCGCGGAGCGCCTGGGCGAGGAGGGCGAGGGCCTTGCGCGGATCCGACTTGGCGGCCTGCTCGTCGTCCATGCGCGCGCGCAGTTCGGAGAGGTTGAGATAATGATGGGCCGTCGAGCGCAGGGCCTTGTGCGTGCGTTCGCCCATCACGATGATGCGGACGCCGAGGCGCTTGGCGTCCTCGACCACCGGGGTGAAGTCGCTGTCGTTGGTGACGAAGATCAGGGTCGTCGGCGGGTTGGCGCCGGCCATCAGCTTCACCGCGTCGATCGTCAGGCGCATATCCGCGGCGTTCTTGCCCGGCGTATAGCTGCGCTGGTCGACGAGTTCCAGTTCGACCCATTCCTGGGCGGCGGCGCGCCAGCCGCTGAGACGTCCTTGGAAGTCGCCGTAGGCTCGGGCGGCGGAGATCGCCGTCTCGCCGATGAAGCGACGGAGGGTGGGGAGGTGCTGGTGGGAGACGTTGTCCGCGTCGATCAGCACGCCGATCCGTTGGTTAGGCTGGGCCTTGGCGGCTTCGGGCGTGGAGGTGGACGCGGCGTCGGCCTGGCGCTTGGCCGGTTTGGCGGCGCGCCGTCCGGCTGGCTTGGCGGCTCGGCGGGCGGGCGCGGTCTTCTTGGCTTTGGGGCGGGTCACGGGAGAGGGAGTCTTCCTATCCCTGCGGACGATGGCACGGCTCTACAATGCGAATCCGCCGTCGGCGGCACCTCCGGATCTGTTTATTTTTTTGTTGGAACTTGAGCCTTTTACGGATGTTAAAACAGCGTGCCGTCAAGGTCGTCATACTCCTTTGCCCTAGGCGTGGCCCTCTGCCTCGGCGCGGCCGGCCTCTTCTCGGCCGAGCCCGTCTGGGTCGCCAAGCCGGGTCCTTGGGGCGACCTCCAGGTGCGGACCGTCTACCTCGAGCCGCCGGAGAATATCCTCTCCGTCGTCGCCAAGCCGTCGTCGGTCACCCGTTGGACCTTCGAGCAGACCACCGAGAAAGGCGTCCGGGCGATCATGGAGAAGGCCGGCCTTCCAGCCGCTGTCATCGACCGCCTGATGGGGCCGACCCAGGTGGTCTCCAGCGGCAACAACGTGGTCGTCCTGCCCAAGGTCGAAGACCTTCTGGCGATCGGCGAGGCCGCCCGCTCGGCCCTTTACCTCGAGCTGGCGAAGTCGCCTGCGAACGAGTACCAGGCCGACCCTGTCTTCATCCATGGCGGCGACATCGATGACTGGCTGGCCGAGACCGAGATCACCAAGCCGCAGCAGGAACTGATGCGCAAGCTGCTCTGGCGGCGAGGGTCGGCCCTCGTCTTCAGCGATATCCAGGCCCTCCTGACACTGGCGAAAAATTCCGAAGAGATCTCCGCCGTCTTCCGGACGATCACGCGCGTCCGCAGCCTCCTCGTGGAGCTCAAGCTGCCGCTCAAGGACGGCCGGGCGACGTTCGTCGATTATTGGAGCGCCGGCAGCCTGAACGCCGAGCGCACGCCCTTCCTCGTGGCGGTCACCCGCCGCCGCGCGCGTCAGGACATCGACGTGACCCAGTTCCTGCCGACCTTGGCCCGGCGTCGCGTCTACACTTTCCCGACCGCCGCCATGGGATTGAAAGGGCGTCTCCCTGACTGCCACTGGACGTCGCTCAACTTCTTCGAAGAAGAGCCCAATGACCTCTATCTGGACAGCGCCAAGGCCTCCGAGCACCTGCTGGCCGACTACATGGCCATCGACCCGCCCTACAAGTTCGGCGACGTCCTGTGCTTCCTCGACAACGGCGAAGGGCTGCACACCTGCGTGCAGATCGCCGATGACATCGTCCTGACGAAGAACGGCGAAGGCATCCTGGCTCCGTGGACGCTCATGCCGATCAAGGACGTCGACGATATCTACCGTCGGTCCCCCGACACCCGCGTCCAAGGTTATCGCCTCAAGGGCCATTGAGGCTGGTCTGCCGCGGCGCTGTCCCCGGCGGGAATCGAACCCACATCCTCGGTTTAGGAAACCAATGTTCTATCCGTTGAACTACGGGAACGCACCGGTGTCTTAGCCTGCCTCGGGGCGGGCGGGCAAGCCCGCATCGGCGGGTGGGCTTGACTCCGCCGGGTTAGGGCCAAGTTCTGGAGCATGGCCTTTCTCCTGTCCGTCCTCGCCGAAGCTCCCTTGGTGATCCCTGGCTGGGCCTGGGCGGCCTTCCTGGGCTTCGTCGTTTGCATGCTGGCGTTGGACCTCGGGGTCTTCAACAAGACCGACCACAAGCCCTCCTTCAAGGAAGCGGTCGCCTGGTGCGTCGTCTGGATCTCGCTTGCGGTCGCCTTCGGCTTCCTGCTCTCCGCCTGGAAAGGTCCGGAGGACGCCCAGCTGTTCGCCGCCGGTTACGTGCTGGAGCTGGCCCTTTCGGTCGACAACCTGTTCATCTTCATCCTGGTCTTCGCGCACTTCAAGATCCCGGACCATCTGCAGCATCGCGTCCTGTTCTGGGGCATCATCGGCGCCGTCGCCATGCGGGCCGCCTTCATCATCGCCGGGGTCGCGGCCGTCGAGAGCTTCACCTGGTTGCTGCCGATCTTCGGCGCCTTCCTCCTGTTCACCGGCGTAAAACTTGCCCTGTCCCGCGACGAACATGAGGGCAAGGGCATGGACGAGAACCTCTTCGTCAAGGTCGCCCGGAAGTTCTTCCCGCTCACTCCGCATCTGCATGGCAACAAGTTCTGGGTCAAGGAGGACGGCGTCCGCCGCTTCACGCCGCTCTTCCTGGTGCTGATCGTCGTGGAAGGCACCGACCTCATCTTTGCGATCGACTCCATCCCGGCCGTGCTCGGCATCCTGCCCCCGAACCTGCCGATCGAGGAGAAGCGCTTCATCGCCTTCACCTCGAACATCTTCGCGATCATGGGCCTGCGTTCGATGTATTTCGCCCTGGCCGGCTTCATGCAGTATTTCCGGTTCCTCAAGCCGGCGCTCGCCTTCGTCCTCGTGTTCATCGGCTGCAAGATGATCCTGCCCTGGGCGGCCGGGCTGGGTCAGCCGGCCGGACAGTTCGCCTCCTGGATGCCGGCGCGTTTCGTCGACCACGGGCGCGTGCATTTCCCTACGGAACTCTCGCTCGCCGTCATCGGCTTCACCCTGGCCTTGGCCATCGCGTTCTCCGTGGCCTTCCCGAAGAAGAAATAGCCGAGGTTTGGTGTTTCCTCCTCGCCGCCCGCCCGCCACGCTGGGGGCGTGTTCCGAGGCCGTTACCAGCTCTATCTGCCTTACCTCAAGGGGAGCCGTCTGCTCTTGGCCCTCTCGCTGCTGTCGGCCATCGTCTTTGCGTCCGCCAACGCCTTCGGATTGCCGTTCCTGATGGGCAAGGTGCTGCCCGCGGTCTTCGGCGACGAAGCCGCCCGCGCGGCGCCCTTGCTGTCCTGGCCGGATAGCCTCGGGGGCGGTGCCATCCTTCACCTGCCGAAGGGGAACGAGATGGTCTTCGCGGTCGCTTTCCTGCCGACGGTCATGCTCATCCGCGGGCTCGGTGAGTTCTTCTCGACCTACCTGCTCAACCTCGCGGGGCTGCGCGTCATCGAGGCCGTCCGCCGGGATGTCTTCGGCCGGTTGCAGCAGATGCACCTGGGTTTCTTCGGCCGCCACTCGGTCGGCGACCTGATGGCCAGGCTGATCACCGACGCGAACTCGGTGCGGCTGGTGCTCGTCGACGTCTCCAACGACCTGATCGTCCAGCCGCTGACGCTGGTCTTCGCCTTGGGCTACGTCGTCTGGGTCTGCTTCTCTCACGACAGCGGCTTCTGGTTCCTCACCTGCCTCCTCGTCGTCCCGCTTTCGGTGCTCATGGTCCGCTCCGTCGCCCGGCGTATCCAGCGCCGCACCTACCAGGGGCTCGCATCTTCCTCCGACCTGAACAGCATCGCCGTCGAGAACCTGCAGTCGGCCCGCGAGATCCGGGCCTACGGTCTGCAGGAACGCGAGGGAGCCCGTTTCGATGAGGCGAGCCGCGAAGGCCTGCGGATCCAAGGCAAGCTGGTGCGCTACGAGAAGGCGCTCTCGCCCCTGATCGAGCTCACCGCGGCCTTGGGCATCGCCGCCGCCATCGGGTTCGGCGCGACCAGCGGCTTCACCTTGCCCGAGCTCCTCTCGATCATCGTCGCCTTCTATTTCGCCTACGGTCCCATCAAGCGGCTCGGCAACGTCACCAGCCGCCTGAGCATGGCCGCGCCTGGCCTGGCCCGCCTCGAGGAGATCCTGACGGCCCGGAGCGAAGTCGCGGACGCGGCCGACGCCCGTCCGCTGACCCGCGTCCGCGGCGACCTCGAGTTCACGGGGGTCTCGTTCGGTTACGGCGCCGACCTGGTCCTCGCCGACGTCACTTTGCGCATTCCGGCCGGGCAGTCCGTCGCGCTCGTCGGGCCCAGCGGCGCGGGCAAGAGCACCTTCGTCAACTTGGTCCCGCGGTTCTTCGACCCTCGGCAGGGCGTCATCCGGATCGACGGGGAAGATCTGCGCGCCGTCCGCCAGGCCGACCTGCGCGCGAACATCGCCCTGGTCTCGCAGGAGCCCGTCCTGTTCAACGAATCCATCCTCGAGAACATCCGTCTCGGCCGGCCGGCGGCGACCGACGCCGAGGTCCGCGAGGCCGCGCGCCTCGCCGGCGCGCTGGATTTCATCGAGGCCCAGCCGGAAGGTTTCCAGACCAAGGTAGGTGAGCGCGGCGGACGCCTTTCCGGCGGCCAGCGCCAGCGCGTCTCGATCGCCCGCGCCTTCCTCAAGGACGCGCCGGTGCTCATCCTCGACGAGGCCACGTCGGCCCTCGACACCGACACCGAGCGCAGCATCCAGCAGTCGTTGGCGCTGCTGATGAAAGGACGGACGACCTTGATCGTCGCGCACCGTTTCAGCACCATCCGCGACGTCGGGCGCGTGCTCGTCTTCGACGGCGGCCGCATCGTGGCGGACGGCCCGCGGGAGGCCGTCTACGCTTCTTCGGAGCTGTTCCGTCGCCTTTGGGACAACCAGGCCAAGAACCTCGCCTGAGATGCGCCTGTTGGTCGTCAAGTTCAGCGGACTACGCGGCGCGTTGGCCGCGACCGCCGGATTGCGTACGATCCGTGAACGCCACCCCGGGGCGCAGGTGACCTTCGTCACCACGCCGGGCTCGGAACCCGCCCTCGAGGGCTGTCCGGCCGTCGTCGAGACCATCGGCTTCGGCGGCGACGGCTCGCTCCTGGCGTTGCTCTCCCGCCTGCGTCGGGCCCGTTTCGATTTCGCCGTCGCGCTCGGCGGTCATCCCTTGGCGAGCCGTATCGTCGCGCTCAGCGGCGCCGCCGTGCGGGCCTGCGGAGGCCATGCGCCCTTCTTGCTTCGTCCGCTCATGCATCAGCAGGTCTTCGGCGCCGCCGTCGATCCGCATGAGGCCGCCCGCGACCACGAAGTCCTTTCGCGCGTCCTCGGCTTCCATGCCGAGACGCCGGCGATGTGGTTCGCGCCCTCGCGCATGCAGGAGCACGGGATGATGCTCGAGCAGGGCCGTTTCGCGGTCATCCATCCGGGCGCCACCCGTCCGGAGCGCATCCTGGAGATCGACAAGTGGGCGACGGTGGCCCGCGAACTCGTCGCCTCGCGCGCGGCCGAACGCATCGTCGTCTCGGCCGGGCCCGACGGGGCCGAGCGCATCATGGCGGAAGCCCTCTGCGGACTGGTCGGCCCCGTCGCGATGTCGACCGGCGGCCGCCTGCGCTTCGCCCAGCTGGCCCGTCTCATCAAGGAGTCCCGCCTTTTCCTGGGCGCGGATTCTTCGGTGCTGCAGCTCGCGGCGGCGGTCGGCACGCCGGTCGTCGGCGTCTTCGGTCCGTCCGACTACGCCCGCGCCCGGCCATGGGGGACCGTGCACCGGGTCGTCCGCGTGGATACGACCATCTTCGAGGGTGAGCCCCGCGCCGAGTATCTCGCCCGCATGGATCGCGCCCTCGCCCGGATCACGGCCCAGCAGGTCACGCAGGCCGCCGAGGAAGTCCTGCGCATCACGACGCCCTGAGGGCGTCGCTTGACCTCGCCCCCGCTTCCCCGACATTAGCCTCGTGTCCACCGCCGCCCATTACGACGCCGTCATCATCGGGGCGGGCATGTCAGGCCTCGCCGCCGCGGTCCGCCTGGGGATGTTCGGACGCAAGGTCCTGGTGCTGGAGCGGCATAACGCCCCCGGCGGGCTCAATTCCTTCTATGCCCGCGGCAAACGGAAGTATGACGTCGGCCTGCATGCGCTGACCAACTGGGTCCCCGAAGGCGCCAAGGGTGCGCCGCTCGTGAAGCTGATGCGCCAGCTGCGCATCCGCCGCGAGGAACTCGACCTGTGTCCGCAGCTCGGCTCCCGCGTGACGATGGCCGGCAAGAACCTCCGTCTGAACAACGACTTCGAAGCCCTGCTGGCCGACGTGGCCCGGGAGTTCCCCGGCTCCGTCGACCGTTTCCGCGCGCTGGACGCCTGGATCACCGGCCTCGACGAGGCGGCCCTCGAGGCGCACGGCGGTTCGGCGCGCGCGCTCCTCGATGAGCGGCTCGGCGACCCCTTGCTGCGCGACATGCTGCTGCTGCCGACATGTTTCTACGGCAGCGCGCTCGAGGATGACATCGAGGTCTCCCAGTTCGCCGTGATGTGGCGATCGCTTTTCCGCGAAGGCTTCGCCCGTCCCTTCGTGGGCGTGCGTCAGGTCATCCGCCTGCTCACCGACCGTTGCCGCGAGCATGGCGTCGAACGGCGCATGAAGTGCGGCGTGTCGCGGATCGAAGTGCGGGCCGGCCGCGCCTCGGCGCTGATCCTCGACGACGGCGCCGAGGTCACCGCCGACGCCGTCTACTCCTCCGCCGGCGCCGTCGAGACGATGCGCCTGCGTTCGGATGCGGCTCCGGCGGCCGCGGCCGCCGAGATCGGCCGCCTGGGTTACGCCGAGACGATCGCGACTTACGACGCCAGGGCCTTCGCCGGTTTCGGCTGGCAGGACACCATCATCTTCTTCTGCGACGCCGAACGCTTCAGCTACCGGGCGCCGGACGGTCTGGTCGACCCGCGTTCGGGCGTGGTCTGTATCCCCAATAACTATCAGTACGGGGAGGGCAGGGCGTTGGACGAAGGCTGGCTGCGGGTCACCTCGTTGGCCAACCATGACGCCTGGTGCGCGCTGCCGGAGGACGAGTATCAGGCGCGCAAGCAGGAATGGTGCGGCCGGCTCAACCGCGTCGCCCGGGCGCACCTGCCCGCCGTCGCGGACGCCGCGCATGACGCCGCGCTGACCTCGACCGATGTCTTCACGCCACGGACCGTGCGTAAGTTCACCGGACACCTCAACGGCGCGATCTACGGCGCGACCGTCAAGCGGCGCGACGGCCGGACCGACCTCGCGAACCTCTTCCTCATCGGCACCGACCAGGGGTTCCTCGGGGTCACCGGCGCAATGTTGTCTGGCATTTCCATGGCCAACCTGCACGGTCTGAAGGCGTAACCCCGCCTTCATGAGCACCCCCGTCATCCCGGCCGAGCCGCGCCCTCTCTGGAAAGATCTCCTGCATCCGGCCGTCGTCGTCGGCGCCCTCGGTTACTTCGTCGACATCTACGACCTCACGCTGTTCATGACCGTGCGGGAGAAGAGCCTCAACGGCCTCGGCCTGGGCCATCTCATCACCGGCGCTCCTTGGTATCAGGACCTGCTTTCCTGGCAGATGATGGGCATGCTGATCGGCGGCATCCTCTTCGGGATCCTCGGCGACCGCATGGGCCGGCTCACCACGCTCTTCGGCTCCATCCTCCTTTATTCCGTCGCGAACATCGCCAACGGCCTCGTCGACAGCTTCGAGGCCTACGCCTTCTGGCGTTTCATCGCCGGGCTCGGCCTGGCCGGCGAACTCGGCGGCTGCATCGCGCTCGTCTCCGAGTCCCTGTCCAAGGAGCGGCGCGGCTATGGCACGGCCGTCGTGGCCACCGTCGGCGTCTTCGGCGCCGTGGTCGCCGGCTACATGGCCGACCACGTTGACTCGATCGGCGCCGTGTTCGGAACGGACGGCTGGCGCATGAGTTACTTCATCGGCGGCGGCCTCGGCCTGCTGCTCCTGCTGCTCCGCGTCGGCGTCCATGAGTCCGGCATGTTTCACCATGCCAAGGAGCACGGCGCCGAAGGCGACGTGCAGCGCGGCGATTTCCTCGCTTTGTTCACCTCGCGCGACCGTTTCATCCGCTACGCCCGCTGCGTCCTCATCGGCCTGCCGACCTGGTACATGATCGGCATCCTCGTGCAGCGCGCCTCGACGGTCTTCGCGCCCGCGGCCGGGATCACCGGCGAGCCGGTGAAGACGAACTGGGCCGTGGCGGCCTTCTACCTCGGCCTGACTTTCGGTGACCTCGCCAGCGGCGTCGGCAGCCAGCTGCTCCGCTCGCGCCGCAAGGTGGTCGCCGGTTTCCTGGCGTTCAGCCTGGTCTGCGTGGTGTTGTATCTCTTCGGCGCCGACGGCTGGACCTCCGACGCCTACTACCGGCTTATCTTCCTGATGGGACTCGGCATGGGCTATTGGGCGCTCTTCGTCACCATCGCCGCGGAGCAGTTCGGCACCAACCTGCGCGCGACGGTCGCGACCACGGTGCCCAACTTCGCGCGCGGATCGCTCGTGTTGCTGACCTTCGGCTTCACGCAGCTCACGGGCGCCAAGGAGCTGCCTTTCCTCTCGCCCTCGCTGGCGGGGGCGGTCCTCGGCGTCATCTGTTTCGGCGCCGCCTTCTACGCCCTCTGGGGCATGGAAGAGACCTTCGGCAAGGACCTTGACTACCAGGAACAGAAGTAAGCCTTACTTCCAGGTCTTGGCCGGGGCGGGCGCGTCGGACACGCAGCGCAGACCTGCGTGGTTCGTCGACGTCAGCATGTCGAGGCCCTGGCGGGAGGTCGGACGGTAGCGGAAGCAGTAACCTTCGTCGCAGAGCCAGGAGCCGCCGCGGATCACGTGCTGGCCGAAGCCGGTCTTCTCCGGGTCATGGCCGATGGCCGGACCGATGGGCCCTTCCTTGGGCGAGACTTTGTAGTAGTCGAGGCCGTACCAGTCTTCGCACATCTCCCAGACGTTGCCTGAGATGTCGTAGAGTCCGTAGCCGTTGGGCGGGAAGGACCTCACCGGAGCCACGGAAGTGAAACCGTCGGCGCCGCTGTCGCGCTCGGGAAATTTCCCCTGCCAGTGGTTGCTCATGATCTTGCCGTCGGGCCGTTCTTCGTCGCCCCAGACGTAAGGCTTGTCCTTGAGGCCGCCCCGGGCGGCGAACTCCCATTCGGCTTCGGTCGGCAGGCGTTTGCCGGCCCACTTGGCGTAGGCCTGCGCGTCCTTGTAGGTCACGCAGACCACGGGATGGTCCATGCGTCCTTCGATCGACGAGGCGGGGCCGTCGGGATGACGCCAGTTGGCGCCGGCGGTGAACTTCCACCACGGGAGATCCGCGCCGCCGCACTGGAAAGGATTCACGCCCGAGACGCGCTGGAAGATGAGGGCGCCGCCCTTGAGGTATTCGGGCGGTGCATTCGGGAATTCCCGTGGGTCGAGGTCCTTCTCCGCGTCGGTCACGTAGCCGGTGGCGTCGACGAACTCCTTGAACTGCGCGTTCGTCACCTCGGTGATGTCCATCCAGAACCCTTTGATGACGACCGCGTGCGCGGGAGCTTCCTCCGCGTGTTTCTCGTCGGCCTTGTCCGTGCCCATCGTGAATTCGCCGCCGGGAATCCAGGCCATGCCAACCGGGTCGGTCTTTGCCGGCGGGGTCTTCTGCCCGGCGGCCGGGCGCAGGCCGAGCATGATGAAGGGGGCGGCCATGAGCACGAGCGCGATGACGATGATCCGGGTCTTGGCCTGACTCGCTGGGCTGGGGCTGGCGTCGGTTTCCATGGGTCATCTTTTCTTAGGGATCGGACAGGGCAGGGCGAACCTTTTGCGGGGAGGGTCGGATATCGCCTCGCCCAGCGGGGCTTTCCTGCCTTAACCATGGCGCATGAGTTCGACCCAAGAAGAAGTCCTGCAGATCTTCCGTGATTCCAAGGCCCTCCTGACCGGCCATTTCGTCCTCCGTTCCGGCCTGCATAGCGGCCATTTTTTCCAGTGCGCGCAGGTCTGCCAGCACATGGGCAAGGTCACCCGTCTCATCGAGCTCCTCCGTCCGAAGCTCGCCGCGCATCCGTGCGACACCGTCCTCGCCCCGGCGATGGGCGGCTTGGTCGTCGGCCAGGAGATCGCCCGCCAGCTCGGGGTACGCTTCGTCTTCGCCGAGAAGGAAAACGACAAGCTGGTGCTGCGCCGCAACTTCACCTTCCGTCCGGGCGAGCGCGTGATCGTCGCCGAGGACGTGGTGACCCGCGGCGGCCGGGCCCAGGAGTGCCTGGATATCCTCAAGGCCGCCGGCGCCGCCCCCGTGGCCGTGGTGTCCCTGGTCGACCGCTCGGCCGGCCAGACCCAATTCAGCGTCCCCTTCGTTTCCTTGCTGGAACTGAATTTCCCTACTTATGCGGCGGACGCGGTTCCCGCCGAATTGGCGAAGATTCCGGCGACCAAGCCGGGTTCCTGAGCCGCCGGACCGACGCGGGGCTTTTTGGCCCGAAATCGAGGGCCATGGGGTTGTTTGACGCCTTGTGCCTTGCACCGAGGCGGGGGCTTCCCTACGCCCAACCACTCACTTTCCATGGATCGCAAGAACTTCTTCCTGGGTATGGCCTGCATCGTCGGCGCCTTCGCCCTTTTCTTCCTCACCAAGCCGGCCACCCCGCCCCCGGGCGCCACGCCGGCTCCGTCCGCCGCCGCCGCTCCGGTCGCTCCCGCCTTGGTCGCCAAACCGGCGACCACCTTGCCCGCCTCGGCCCAGTCCGGCCGCCCGGTGCCTCGTGAGGCCGCGAAGTCCTTCGTGCTGGAGAACGAACACCTCAAGGTCACCCTCACCGATCGCGGCGGCGCCATCCGGGAGATCCGCCTGAAGAAGGAGTTCGCCGACGTCGCCAAGCAGGACGTTGTCGTCTTCAACGCCGGCAACGACGAATCGGCGCTCGCGCTCGCCGTGAAGAATCCGGTCTCCGGCAAGCTGGAGACGCTCCTTTCCGAATTCGTCGCGCAGCCCGGCGCGACCGCCGATACCGTCACCCTCGTCGGCGGGCTTGCCGACGGCACCCGCATCGAGCGCACCTTCACCTTGGCCGCCAAGGCCGGCGCCGTCGTCGAACCTTATTCGCTCGGCTTCGTCACCAAGGTCATCCCGCCCGCCGGCAAGCCCGCCGCCACGGTCTGGGTCTCGACCGGCTGCTGGCAGCCGACGGAAGGCGATTCCGCCAACCAGTTCCTCTCCGTGCTCGCCTATGACGGCGAAGACCTGACCCGCGTCGGCCTCGATGTCTTCACCGACTCCAGCGGTTTCTTCGGTCTCGGCGCCCACAAGGCCCAGGCCGATCACGCCGTCGCGTCCGTCGCCAAGCCGCTGCTCTGGGTCGCTTCCGGCAATCAGTTCTTCTCCTCCATCGTCCATCCGGCCGATGCGTCCGCCCGCGGGGCCCGCACCGAAGTCCTCGTGCTCCCCGTCGGCCTCGAAGCCGGCAAGCGCGGCCTGCAGGCCTTCGCCTCCTGGGAACCGGTCCCGGCCGCCGACCTTTCCCGCACCTTCGCCGGCGAGTTCTTCGTCGGCCCGAAGGAATACGCCCGCGTGGCCGCGCTACCGGATGGTCAGGTCGCGGTGCTGCAGTTCTCGAAGCTGCTCGGTTTCATCTCCTTCGGCGCCGTCTGCAAGCTGCTCCTCGCCGTCCTCGGCGGCGTGCACTGGCTGCTCGCGTGGAGCGGCGCCTGGTCCTGGGGCTGGGCGATCGTGGCGCTGACCTGCCTCATCAAGGTCATCACCTGGCCGCTCACGGCGATCCAGATGAAGGCCGCCAAGAAGATGCAGAAGTTCGCGAAGCCGATGCAGGACATCCGCGATAAGCACAAGGACAACCCCGAGAAGATGCAGAAGGAGCTCACGAAGCTTTACACCGAGAACAAGATCAACCCCTTCGCCGGCTGCCTCCCGATCCTCATCCAGATGCCGATCTTCTTCGGCCTCTACACCGCTTTCCAGACCACCGTCGAGCTGCGCTTGCACTCCTTCCTCTGGATCGCCGACCTCTCGGCCCCGGACACGCTTTTCCATCTCGGCGGCTTCCCGGTCAACCTGCTGCCCGTCCTGATGGGGGTCACCATGTGGCTCTCGATGCGCATGAGCCCGCAGCCTTCCGGCGACGGTTCGCAGAAGATGATCTTCCTGATGATGACGCTGCTCTTCCCGGTCATCTGTTACCCGATGGCGTCGGCCTTGACGCTGTACATGACCATCCAGAACCTGTTGACGATGCTGCAGACCTGGCTTACCAAGGACGAGCCGGACGTCGAGGTGATCGCGCCCGCGCCGAAGAAGGTCAAAGGCTGATTTCCCCAACCCCCTCCCATCATGTCTGGTCATAGCAAGTGGCACACGACGAAGCGGCACAAGGCCGTCATCGACGCCAAACGCGGCAAGATCTTCTCCGTCCTCGCGAAGGAGATCACCCTCGCGGCGCGCGCCGGCGGCGGCAGCCCTGAATCCAACGCGCGTCTCCGCACGCTCATGGACAAGGCCCGCGCGTCCAACATGCCTTCGGACAACATCAAGCGCGCCGTCCAGAAGGGCACCGGCGAGATCCCGGGCGTCACTTACGAGGAGATCGTCTACGAGGGCTACGCCCCCGGCGGCGTCGGCCTCATCGTCGAGGTCACCACGGACAACAAGAACCGCGCCGCGGCCGAAGTGCGCCAGGCGTTCAACGACAACGGCGGCAACATGGCCCAGACGGGCGCGGTGTCGCACAGCTTCCTCAAGAAGGGCCAGTTCCTGATCGGCGCCGCCCAGATCGGCGAAGACGCCCTGATGGAGCTCGTGCTCGAAGCCGGCGCCGAAGACGTCGTCAACAACGGCGACCACTTCGAGGTGCTTTGTCCGATCGCGGCCTTCGACGCCATCTCCAAGGCTCTGCAGGAGAAGTCCATCAAGCCCGAGTCGGCGGAACTGTCTTACATCTCCAGCATCCCGGTCCCCGTCGGCGACGCCGCCGTGGCCAAGCAGGTGCTCGAGCTGATCGACGCCCTCGAAGCCCTGGACGACGTCAAGGCCGTCCACGGCAACCAGGAGATCGACGAGAAGCTGCTGTCCTGAGCCGGCGGATTTCCGCCCAAGCTTTACGGCTTCACTGTCCTCGGCGTCCTAGGTAGGGTCGGAGCGTGTCTTCTCCTCGTCGTCAGTCAGGCAGCGCATCTTCGGGCGTCCGCACGGCCGCGCGGGCCATCATCCTGCGCGGCGACGAGATCCTCGCCGTGCGGATCCGTTCCGAAGAAGGCGAGTTCCTCGTGCTGCCGGGTGGCGGACAGAATCACGGCGAGACGCTGCGGGACACCGTCCAGCGGGAGGTGTTCGAGGAGCTCGGCCTCCGGGTCGTGCCGCAAGGTCTGGTCTACCTGCGGGAATACGTCGGCAAGAACCACGCCATGCATCGCATCCATGGCCATTTCCATCAGGTCGAAGCGGTCTTCCATTGTCGCTGCGATGACCTCGGGCCCATCGGGGAGGGCAGGGAGCGAGACCGCCGCCAGGTGGGTTTCGAGTGGCTGCCGTTGGCGCGGTTGGCGGATTACCCCCTTTCGCCCAAAGGCTTGGGGGAGGTCATCGCCAAGGCCTTGCAGGACGGTTCGGCGACCTATCTCGGCGACGTGCATTGAAGGCTTGCCAGCGGGCGGTCCGCTCCCTTTGTTCACCTTCCTCTTTCTTGGGGTTATAGCTCAGTTGGTTAGAGCGCCTGATTGACATTCAGGAGGTCGATGGTTCAAGTCCATCTAACCCCACCACTTCGCAGCCCCG
>JACCEB011658377.1_pt1 | contig 16139 bp, 11 predicted proteins | sample 7454761 | NCBI WGS metagenome assembly JACCEB01 (sample SAMN15323454, study PRJNA562643) | freshwater metagenome | isolation source: river surface water | place: USA:Blue River Watershed | collected 2017-08-18 | reverse complement strand
GCGAAGGTGGCATAGGGCAGGCCCGCACGTGCGGCGAACTTCGGGCCGGAGAGGCCGCTGCGCTCAAACTCGCGCAGAAGCTGAGCCTGTCTGGCGGGCGGCACGCGCCTGCGGGCGCGAGGGTGCAGAACGATGGATTGCTTGCTCATGACCCCCCCTGCGATATGGCCATGACACCTGCCAGTCCATTCAAAGGGTGCTTGGCGTGACGGTTACGATCATTCAGCGATCTTGCTCAAGCAGATTTTGGCTATGATTCGAATTATCAGCCTGAAAATGGTCATGAAGAACGAGTGCCAGAAATGGATAGCCTGAATCGAGAAAAAGTGGGTTCTTTGATGGATAAGCTCGATTCGGCGACGACGAAAAAGAAGAAAAAATGACTTCTCAATTTTTAGCTACCATTTATCCGGGTGGAGCACTTGCGGTGCTCAGTGCGATCCTTTGGCTTCTTCTGACTGTTCTTGCTCCAATTACCTTACTGATTGGCTGTGTTGGCTTGTGTGGACGCTTTGTTGGCTGTTCATTTGCCATCAAAAGTCTAAGGTTAGCCAACTGGGCCGCTATCATTGCGTTGCTTCTTCTAACACTAGAGTCGTGCTTAGTTGGGTGGGATGCGTTTTTCCTGCTGGAAGATAAGGCATATTTTTTCGAGCAGTTTCCTGCCAACTTCAAAAGGGCTGCTGCAAATCTAATCGTATTGGGAATATCGTTGTTGCTCTACCAAGCGGCCCAAAGAAAAGCAGCTCTCGTTCAACAGGCTAACGATTAGCCCATCTGCCAAATTTGCCCCCAGCTCGTCGCAAAGCTACTCGGCTCCGTAGCGTCAAGAAAAGTCCTGGCGTCCGGTGAGTTTCGCGTCTTGAGAAGCGGGAAGGTCAAGGAGGGGGATAGAACCCTTCAAGTCAAAAAAACAGGCAGAGTCTCGAAGACAAAGCTCAACAGGTTTGATCGCTCCACGGTTGGCCTCACTTCTCCGGCAGCTCACCGGGCTTCAGGCCGTCGTGGAGGATCTCGAGGCCGCAGAGAAGGGTGTCTCCCTGCTCGGCGGTGAGCTGGAGGCGGAGGATGCCGTCGGTGACGGGGATGCCGGTGAGGGTTTCGGTCTGCGCGACGTGGGGCTTGGGAGCGATGTCCTTGAGGGCGGCCTTGCCCTGGATGTCGATGCTGAATCGACGCGGGGTGGTGTCGGGGGCGGCGAAGGTGAGGCGCAGGGTGTAGGTGCCGTTTTTCAAGCCGTGCACGCTGAGGCTGCGCAGGCCCTTCAGGCCGCTGGAGGCGACCCAGGGCCAGCCGCGGCCGCCCTGCATCCAGAGCGAGTGCTGATAAAACACCTCGGGCCGGGCGGGCTCGGTGACGACCTCGATGTCGGGCGACGGGCCGCCGACGCTGGGGAAGTCGAGCCAAAGCGTGCCGTCGCGGGTGCGTCGGTCGCCAGGGGCGCCGAGGTTGAGGCCGAGACGTTCGATGCGGCCGTGCAGGCGCTGCCTTTCCACCGCGCCCCAGGTGGCCCATTGCTCATGGGTTTCGGGCATGGAAAAGAGTGCAAGGGCCATGGGCAGCGGGTAGCTGCAGGTGCAGCCTTCATAGTAATAAGGCACGTTGAGGATGCCGCCGGCGGGCACGATGCTGTTCGTGCAGCCGCTGCGCGGGCCGCTGATGTGGATGGTGCCGCTCTCGACCTTCTTGTCGTAAAAGGCGGCCGTGCCGCTGCGGAAGGTGTAGATGCCGCCGTAATCAAAGCCGCCGTCGCAGCCGTAGCTTTTGGGAAACACGCGCGGCTCCTCCTCGCCGGTCAGCGGGTTGATGCGCAGGCCGGCCTTCGGCTGCTCGGGCGCCCAGTCGTTCTTTTGGTTGGGCGGACGGTACTGGGCGGGCTGGATGCTCTGCTGGTCCACGGTGCCGAAGCGGGCGCGCAGCTCCGGCGCCTCGTACTCGTCAAGCACACGGCCCGTGTAGATGTCGCTGAACACCGGGGCGTTGAGCCGGTAGTCGACCTTGCCCTTGCGGTTCGATGCGTCGAGCCAGTCCTTGTCGCTGGTGATCACGACGCCGTCGACGATCTTCGGCTGTGGCGAGCGCTTGAAGTGGCTGAGCGCGTCGTCAAACCACAGCACGCCGAGCGGCGCGCGGACGAGCGGGTCGTCGTTGCGGTTCCAGTCGGCCAGATAATTGGTTGAGCCGGTGAGCGCGCCGCGGGTGTGCAGCAGCGTGGCGTTGCGGAGGGAGACCTGCCGGCCTCCCAGGGGCTTGAGCAGGTGCTCGAGCGGCTCATCGCCAAAGATCACGCTGGCGAAGTAGGGCGGCAGGTGGCGGCTGTTTTTCACCATCGCCACGCGTTCGCCGTAGAGCCCGGCGCGGGTCAGGCGGCTGCGCAGGCCGACGTCGTCGGAGACCACGACAAGCTGGTAGCGGCTGTGGGCGGCGAGCGCCTCGACCAGGCCGGGTTCGCCAGGGGCGGTCAGGAGCGCGTAACCCCGGTCAGTAACTGCGGCGGCGATGAGCTTTCTGGCCTGCTCCTCGTTCCCTGAGACCACCTTGGTTTCACGCGGCCAGCGGCGGGCGGTTGCGGCCTCGCCCGAACCAAAAGCGTGGAGTAGCCCGTCCTCGGTGACGACGAAGGCCTTGTCATCCGCGACGATCAGGCTGTGGACGCGGCCGGTGAGGCCGGGCAGCGCAAGGTTGTCGAAGCTCAGCGCCCGGCCGGCGGCGTGGATGGAGCGTTGGATGCCCGCCAGTCCCTCGGCGCGTGGCTTGTCCTCGTGGCGTTTGGCGCTGACGGCCTCGTCGAAGAGCAGGCCGCGACGTTTCAGCTTCGCCGCCTCCTTCTCCACGGGGGTCGAGGCAAACCAGCCGCCGGTGAGGCGTCCGGCGGAGGGCAGTTCGAACTCTTTGAGCGCGCCGGTCTTCAGGTCGAGACGCGCCGGATAGGCCGTGCTGCAGGGCACGACGAGGTCGTCGCCGTCGATGAGCAGGTAGCCCTGGGGCGCGAGGCCGCCCATGGCCTCGGTCTGGTGCGGATGCACACCGTAGAGGTAGGAGCAGCGATCGTTGCGCCAGACTTCGGCGCCTGTGCGTGCTTCAAGGCAGAAGACAAAGGTGCCCTCCATCGGCCAGACACCGGCGGCAAAGTAGATGCGGCCGTCGCGGGCCACCGGGCCGCCACGGACCGGCCAGACGGAGATGAGGCGCTGGTTGCCCAGCAGCATGCGTTCGGAAGGCACGACGCGCCTCGACCACACCGGCGAGCCGTCGGCCAGCTTCACGCAGCGCATCAGGCCGTCGTCGGAGCCGAACAGCACGAGGTCATCGACGATGACCGGCGCCAGCCTCACCGGGCCGTCGGCGAGAGCGCGCCAGCGTTCGGCGCCGGAGTCCGTGTCGAAGGCGATCAGGCAGTCCTCGCGCGAGCTGGCGACGACCAGCGTCTTGCCGGCGACGACGGGTTCGTAGCTGCGGTCGAACTGCAGACGAGCTTCGCGAAAGGCGGGGCGCAGGGGAGGCAGCTCGCGTGACCAGAGAAGGGCGGGCTTGTCCGGCAGGGGTTGGGGCGAGTCGGCGGTGCGTCCGGCATCGAAGCGCCACATCGGCCAGTCGGCGGCCTCGAGCGTCAGCAAGCCCGGCAGAAGAAGGATGGAAAGACGGAGGCAGGGATGAAGCATGAACGCAGACTACGTTCGCAGCCGGTCAAAGCTTCAGGGGTTCAAGCAAGTGTCCTGCAGGTCAGGCACCTTCAAACAGTCCTTCGGCATGGCGAGGAAGATCCATGGCATCGTGAAGGATCCTGGCAATTTCAACGCGATCATCTCGAAGTCGAAACAAGATGGCATGGCGGCCTGTCAGACAGATTCGGCACTCAGGGTGAAGCTCAGGCCGCAGACGCCAGCGGCACGGATTTTCAGCAATGCGTTCAAAGGAGGCCCAGATCATGGCGAGATAGCGGTCTGCCTGATCGGCGTCCCAGGTGCGGACGGTGTAGTCATCAATCGACTCAAGATCTTCGATGGCTGCCTGTGCCAGATGGAACTTCATGCGCTCTGCCTGCGGTTGCGGAAATGATTCATGAAGGCCTCACGATCCATTTCGACCGACATGCCACGATCCAGCTGATCGAAGGCCAAAGCGGCTTCTTTTCGGAGGGACTCGATCGAAGTTTCCCTGGTTTCCATCAGACGCAGGGCTTCACGAACAATCTCCGCCGGACTCTCATACAGCCCGGAAGCCATTTTCCTGGCCAGAAGAGCATCCAAAGCCGGTGGTAATGAGATGGTCATGGCTCATCAAATGCCATCATTTTTTGCGGCCGCAAGGATGGATAAGGCGTTGTCTGCCGGCTTCATCCGCCACATCGGCCAGTTGGCGGCCTCGAGCGTCAGCAAGCCCGGCAGAAGAAGGATGGAAAGACGGAGGCAGGGATGAAGCATGAACGCAGACTACGTTCGCAGCCGACCAAAGCTTCAAGGCAAGGATGAAGGACCGCGATTGAAAAAGGTCGGTGCGATCCCGCGAAGCAAAGTAGCCCTCTTGCTCCGCAAGAGGAGCTGGACGTTTGGCAGGCTCACCCGTTCACGATTCCAATGAGCCCTGCATTTCTGCGCAAGCCTTCCGCTCATGACCACGGTGATTTCGCACAGGGTTGGCGGAGGCTTCTCGGGTCCCTTCAGGACGCGGTGAAGGTGAAACGAGGGCGTGCGATGTGATCCCGGAGTTCTCACTCGCCGGGCTCGTTGCACTCCAGGCTCATGTCTTGCGAGCCTCCGGCTCGGAGAGCGGAGATCGATGAATCCAATCCATGCGCCTTGAACCTTGGAATTGTCTTGGTCATTGGCCCCTGGACATTGGGCATTCATTCCCTGGCGCTCTGCCATGATGCCGGATTCATGCTTCAAAAAGGCTCTGTTTCACGTCACGCCAATCCAAGGATCAAGGGCTTGTCATCCGAGCCGAACGGGTGCAACCAGCAGGATGCGAAGCCGTGTTGTGCAGCAGGAGCTGCTGGAGACTTATCCTGACGATCAGCCCGACGCCATCATCGGCCGGCAGGATCTGCTCCTGGTGAACGCGGTGATGGGCAACCATCGCTGGATGGAGCGGAAGCTGCGTGCGCTCTATACGCCCGGCTGGCACATCACGGAGATCGGGGCGGGTGATGGCTCGCTGTCGCTGCGTTTTCTTGAGCAGGGCATCTGCACGGCAAAGGACCTGCATGCCTTTGATCTCGCAGGCCGTCCGGCTCGCTGGCCCAATGAGGCGGCCTGGACTCAGGGCGCTCTGCTGAAGCAGGCGCTGCCGAACAGCGAGGTGCTGGTGGCGAACCTCTTCCTGCATCATTTTCGCGACGAGCAGCTGCTCGAGTTGGGACGGCGCATCTCGCCGAAGACGAGGCTGATCCTGGCCGCAGAGCCGGACCGGCGCTGGATTCCCTCGCTGGGCGGGCACTTCTTCTGCTGGCTGGCGGAGCTGCATCCGATCACCTGTTTTGACATGCAGGTGAGCATTCGGGCAGGGTTCCGTGGCGATGAATTGAAGGGGGCCCTGGGCCTGGGCCCGGAGTGGCATTCGGAGGTTCGCAGCACGATCTTCGGCGCGCACCGCGTTTGTCTCTGGCGATGAACCGCCGTCGTTTTCTCGCCGCACCCACCGAATAAAATGCGTCGGTATCTATTCATGTCAGCTAGGCGTGCGTGAACCTGACGAAGAAGCTGGGTGCTGATTGGATGCGGGTGGTGCCGCCCTGTCCGCACCACCCATCGCCGGATCAGACCGGACGCAGCACGCTCTTTACCACCTCGCCCTTGTGCATCTTCTCAAAGGCCTCGTGCCACTCGGTGACCGGCCAGACGCCGCCGATGATGGGCCTGACGTCGAACTGGCCGCTGCTGAGCAGGGCGATGACGCGCTCCCAGATCGGCCAGTTGTGGCTGAAGCTGCCCTGGAGGGTGATGTTTTTCTGCACGAGCGGGTCGATGTTGAAGCCGAGTGGCTGGGGGCCCCAGCCCACCTTGCTGATCCATCCTGCGGGACGGACGATGTCGAGCGCGATCTTCAGCGTGACGCTGGCGCCGGCGGCATCAATGACGCCGTCGCAGCCCAGGCCGTCGCGCTGCATCGCCCAGGGCTTGGCGTCACCGATGATGACCTCGCAGCCGTAGCTTTGGCGGGCGAGCTCGAGACGATGCGCGTCCTGGGGCAGGCCGACGATGGCGACCTCGGCGCCACAGAGGCGCGCCATGGCGGCGCAGAGGATACCGATGGTGCCGGGGCCGAGGACCACCACGCGGTCGCCGGGCTCGATGCGGGCGTTTTTGACGACGGCGTTGTAGGCCACGCAGCAGGGCTCGGTGAGGCAGGCCTGCTCGAAGGGCAGATGATCCGGCACGTGATGCAGGATGCGGCTGGGCACGCGGACGAACTTCGTCATCGCGCCGTCGACGCCATAACCAAATCCTTTGCGGGTGTTGTCCAGGTTGTAGAGCCCGCGGCGGGTCATGGGATTGTCCTTGGAGATGATCGCCGCCGTCTCCGAGACCACACGGTCACCCTCCTTCCAGCCTTGCACCTCACGGCCCACCTCGACGATGTGCCCGCCGAATTCATGGCCGAGCACGACGGGATAATTCACCGGCCACGAGTGGTCGGAGGTCCACTGGTGCAGGTCGGAGCCGCAGACGCCGACGTTGGCGACCTCAAGCAGCACGTCCTCGGGGCCGATGGACGGTTTCTCGATCTCGCGGATTTCGACGGAACCTTTTTCGGGGGCGTAGTTGACGACGGCGGCGGATTTCATGGTGGGTGACTGGAGCATAGCCCAGTCCGTGATGCCACCACGACAAAGAATGTGTGATTTGCGACAGGCTTAATGGCCGGCGTTCTTCGCAATGAAATCGACGATCGGGGTCGAGTCGTCGAGGCCGTGGGGGTGGTGGCCGACGCCGGGTTTGCGGATGAGCGTGATGCTGCCGCCGAGAGCCTTGTAGCGGGATTCGATGAGGCCGGTGTTCTCGTCCCAGGGGACGACGTCATCGGCATCGCCATAGACATGCAGCAGAGGCACGCCGGCCTTGGCCAGAGGAGCGAGGCTGTCCACCGGATTGCCCTTGTAGGCGAGGGCGGCGGCCTCGTCCTTGAAGCCCCAGAGCTTCATCACCAGGCTCCAGTTTTTGGGATCGCCCTTGCCTTTGCCCTTGCCGCCGGGCCAGCTTTTGAAGTCGCAGACCGGGGCGTCGCCATAGATGCAGGAGACCTTGTCTGGATTGGCGGCGGCCCATTTGTAGCAGTACAAACCGCCGCGGCTGAGACCGACAAGCGCGGGCTTCTGGCTGAGGCCGTAACGGCTGGTCAGCTCAGCATGGCACTGGTTCCAAAGCTTCACTGCGTCGGGGCAGCCGAGCATGTCGTTGATCTTCATGTAGGCGATGTGGAAACCCTTGCCGAGAAGGGCGATGTCGGGCGCGGGCTTGTGGCCGAAGAACTCCCCATGCCAGACCCAGGGGCGGCCGGGGGCGGCCTGTTTTGGAGCCACCAGGGTGACCGGCTTGCCGGCGATGACGAGGTCATGCTTGGGATAACCATTCCACTCGCCGTTGCGACCAGGGATCTCGATCTCGGTGGACTTCGCCAGGCGACGCGCTTCAGCATCAAGCTCGGCGGCCTTTGCCTGAGCCTCGGCGAGTGGCAGGCCCGGGGCGACCCCGGGGCGCTTGTGGCCGACATGGGAGAGCCAGGCGGGGCGCAGGAGGGCGTGCTTTTTCTGGATCGTGGCGAGGATGGCCGCGCCGTTGAGGTGGTCGGGCGTGCCGTCGGGCTTCACCGGCAGATCCCAGGCTTTGAGGACGGCTCCGGCCATGATGAGATGGCCTTCAGGACCGGGATGCACGCCGTCCTTGGAAAAGGTGAACTGCGGGTCGGTCCGGCGTTTTTCGGCCAGGGCGGCGTTGAAGGGGCCGTGGATGTCGAGGACCTCCCAGCCTTCCTGGCGCATGCTGAGAAGCCAGTCGCTGTAGGCGTCGAGAACTTGGTTATACCCTTCGAAGGGCTTCTCATACTTGTCGAGGCCGGCGGGCAGCACACGGTTCTTGATCGGCACCGGATCGAACACCGGCGGTGTCAGGTGGATGATGCGCGCGCCGCTGGCGACGACCTTGTCGTGCAGCTTTTTCATTCCGTTTTTGAAGGCCTGGAAGCGTTCTTCGCCGAGAGGGTAATAGATGCCGTCGTTCATGCCGTAGCAGGCGAAGACAAGCTGCGGCCGGGTTTTTTCGAGGGCGCGGTCGAGGCGCTCGTGAAGATCGGGACGCGGAAACTTGCCGCCGGCATGGCCTTCCTCGCTGAGGCCGCTGACCGTCTCGCTGGAGAGTCCGAGCGGAATGATCTGTTTGTCCGAGTCCGGGTGCCGGGCGATGAGCGCGGCCTCGATGAACTCCACGTAGGCGCCGCCCTGGGTGATGCTGTCGCCGAGGAAGAGGATGCGCTTTTCGGGCGGCAGTTCGGCGTGCAGGGCGAGTGCGAGGAGGCTGAGGAGGAGGCTGAGGGGGCGGATCATGGAGGAGCGGAAGTAAACGTGTTGTGAGGCGAGGATTTACAGAGCCGGGACGTGCTCGTTGAGAAAGGCGGCGATGCGGCGCTCCGACCAGGGCTGCAGTCCGGCCTGGAAGTCGATGAAGCCGACGTGGCCTCCCTGGTCCGGGCATTCCAGGTGCAGGTGGGGGCTCTGCGCGGCGACCGCCTCCGGAAACGAGGGCGGCGCGAGCAGCGGGTCATTCCTCGCGCTTAACAAAAGGCATGGCAAAGCAATGCGCGGCAGCCAGGGCAGGGAGCTGGCGCGCGCCCAGTAGTCGTCGGCGTCGTGGAAGCCGTGAAGCGGCGCGGTGATGCGTTCGTCAAACTCGCGGATGGTGGTCACGGCGTCGATGCCGTCATGGCCCGCTAGACGTTCGCGCAGCTCGGGAAAGCGGCTGGCCTTGGCCAGGGTCTTGTCCTTGAGCGATTTCAGAAAGCGGCACAGGTAGAGGCGGTTGCCAGGGACTTCATCAAGCACACGGGCGCTGGAGGCAAGGTCGACGGGCGAGGACAGCGCCACGGCTGAACGCACGGCCGGATGGGGCGGTGCCTCGCCGAGGTACTTGAAGCTGATGTTGCCGCCGAGGCTGAAGCCGACGAGGGCGATGCGGTCATGGGTTTGCGCCGCGTGGCTCACGACGGACCGCAGGTCGGCGCTTTCACCGCTGTGGTAGGACCGGGCCAGGTCGTTCTCCACGCCACCGCAGCCGCGGTAGTTCCAGGCCAGGACATCCCAGCCTTCGGCGGCGAGGGTGGCGGTCATGCCGCGCACGTAGACGGCGTCCGCGGAGCCTTCAAGGCCGTGGCAGAGGAGGGCGAGGCGGCTGGAGCCCTGCCGATGCCAGAAGAGGCTGACGAAGTCGCCGTCCGGCAGGCGCAGCCGCTCATGCTCGACAAGCCGTCGGCGGCGCCGGGGCAGGAGCACGGGCAGGATGGTCTGGGCGTGGCCGCCACCCAGCCATCCCGGAGCGCGATAGCTGGAGGTCAGCAGCGGCATGGCGTCAGGAAGCCTAACCTAGAATCAGGGCAGAAAGCGCTCCGCTTGGAGCAGGTCGGCAGGGAAGGTGATCTTGGGGTTGGGCGTGGTGTTCTCGACCACGAACACGGGTTCGCCGACATGCTGCACAGCGGAGACTTCATCGGTGACCAGCGCCCCGTCATGGATCACGGCTTTATAGGCCTGAGTGAGCAGAGCCCTGGCGAAGACCTGGGGGGTTTCCATCACCCAGACGCCGGTGCGGTCGATGGATTCCGTGATGCGTCCGTCCGACTCCGTGCGCTTAATCGTCTCCGTCATGGGGCGTGCGCAGGCGACGGCGCGGCTTTCGCGGGCTGCCTGAATGCAGCGTGAGATCTGGCCGGGGTTGATTAGGGGCCGTGCGCCATCGTGAACGGCGATGATGTCGCTCTGCGGCGAGCATTGTTGCAGGCCGTTCCAGACAGAGAAATGCCGTTCGGTCCCGCCTGGCACGATGGCGGCGAGCTTGGAGAGTGGGTGGGTTTGGGCCCAGGTCTTGATTTCAGAAGCCACGTCGTCGCCAGTGACCACGATGATCTCGTCGATGTCTCCGCAGGCCTGGAACTCCTCCAGGGTGCGCAGTAGGACGGGAGCTCCGGCCAGTTCGGCGAGGAGCTTGTTGAAGCCCATGCGCCTACTGCTGCCGGCGGCGACGATGATGGCGGAGGTCATGGCGCGGACGTTGCTTGGCTTATGGGAGACGCTTGGCGACCTCGGTGGAGAGAGCGCGGTTGTCAGCGCGTCCGGCGGCGCGTTCCTGGAGCACCTTCATGACGCCGCCCATGTCCTTCTTGGTGGTGGCGCCGAGTTCGGCGATGACGGCCTCGACCAGCTTCACCAGGTCATCGGCGCTCATGGCGGCGGGAAGATACTTTTCCAGCACGACGATCTCCGCCTTCTCGGTTTCCGCGAGGTCCTGGCGGCCGGCGCCCTCGTAGCTGGCGACGCTGTCTTGGCGCTTCTTGATCTCCTTGCGGACGACGGCGATGGCGTCGGTGTCATCGAGCTCGCCCTCGGCACCGAGCTTTTCGATGGCGGCGTATTTGATCGCGCTCTTGAGGCCGCGGATGACGTTCAGGGCGACGGTGTCCTTGGCCTTCATGGCCGTTTTCATGTCTTCGACGATCTGGGCGGAGAGGGGCATGTCAGTGGGGTGGGGAGGGTTGGAAGGGAAGCATGCATACTGGCGTGCTGGCGTGGCTTGTCCACCGTGCAGGAACCTTGCCGGGGCGCTGGCCGGGAATAACCGAAAGTGCCGCCAGCGATGCAGAATCCGGCGCGCCGCTTGCAAGCCGCGGGTGTCACGCCTAGATGCGCTGCAATGCTTGATTATGCCAGCATCCTGACAGTGGTCCTGCCCGTGTATCTCACGATGGCGGCGGGCTTCACGATGCGGAAACGGCGCCTGCTGACGGATGAGGTGGACGCCGGGGTGATGCGGCTGTGCGTGAACCTGCTGACGCCCTGCCTGATCCTGGAGCGCGTGGTTGGGAATGAGTCGGTGATGAAGCCGCTGCCGGTGCTTGCGGCGGCGGGCCTCGGGTTTGCGCTGGTCTCCTTCGGGATCGCGCTGTCATATTTCGCGGCCCCGCTGATCGGCCTGCAGACGCATGAGGGTCGGCGCAGCTTTGCGGTCTCCTCCGGGCTGCAGAACTACGGTTTTGTGGCCATCCCAATCGTCACCGCGCTGTTTCCTGACAAGGGCACCCTGGGCGTTCTGTTCACCTTCACGCTGGGCGTGGAGCTGGCCTGCTGGACGGCGGGCGTGGGTCTGCTGACAGGACTTGGTAACGCCCCCTGGAAGCTGGCCCTGAACCCGCCGGTGCTGACCATCTTGTTCTCGTTGCTGCTGAACTTCACCGGCCTGCATGTCCACATGCCCGAGGTGGCGCACCGGACCTTCAGCATGATCGGCGCCTGCGCGGTGCCGCTGGCGGTCATCATTATTGGGGCTTCCATCGCCGACATCTGGGGCCAGGAAAGGCTGCGCTGGTCCGTGGCCGTGCTGTCGCCGGTGCTGAGGCTGGGGATCATCCCCGTGGCCTTCCTGGGCGCCGCCTGGCTGCTGCCGCTGACGACGGAGCTGAAGCGCATCCTGGTCGTCCAGGGGGCGATGCCGAGCGCGGTGTTCAGCATCATGATCGCGCGTCACTACGGCGGTCACGCGCCGACAGCCGTGCAGTGCGTGCTCTCCACCACCCTGGTCAGCATGGCGACGACGCCGCTGGTCATTGCCTGGGCCTTGAAGGCGCTCGGCCTGTGAACCTTTTCCTCCCTCTTGCCTAACTCCATGTTTGATCACAACGAAGAAGACACCGGCTCCGTGGAGCTGTCCCCCCTGATGCATGCCATCGTGCCCAGGCTGGCACTGTGCCGCATCCGTGAATACGACCCCGAGGATCTGGAAGCCTGCATCGAGGTTTACCGGTCTAACGAGCCGGACTTGCTGCCCGCCGGCGGGCTGGAGTCCTTCACCGCCTTTCTGGAGGGCGGAACGTCCTACATGCTGGTGATCGAGCACGCGGGGGATGTTATTGGCTTCGGCGGCATGGAGCTGGTGGGGGACTCGGATACGGCCCTGCTCAGGCATGGCATGATCCACCGGGAGTACCAGCGCCGCGGCTTTGGCACCACGCTGCTGGCGGCGCGCATCGCCCTGCTGGAGACGGATGAGCGGCCGCTGGAGCTTTGGATGGGTGCGCCGTCGTCGTCGGTGCCCTTCTACGGGCGCTTTGGCTTCAAGCTGGAACGCGTGCACCCAGGGGCCACCGGCGGCGGGGTCGGACATTCGGCCATGTTTTCCCTGATGATCGAGCCGCAGGACATCCTAGACGTGCGCGACGCCCTGGAGGAGCGTGAGATCCAGATCGAGCTCAACGAGGAGACTGACATCGAGGAGGAGATGGACGAGGAATGACGCGGGCCTTGCGGGGACGGTGTCGCATTCAGGATTGACTCGGGCTAGTTGGTTTCAGTAGCCTCGAAATCAACCGGTTAAATTCGTCCAGTACGGCCTGCCTAACCTAAAGTTGGGAAAGGAAGTCCGTTCTGACAAGGTTCCCAACCCGCCGCTCCTGTCATGCGTTTCATCAAGGCCTCAGGGCTTCTTGCTCTGCTTGTTCTCGTCGCTGCTCTTTCCTACCATCTCGCTGAAACGGGTCAGGCCGTGAAATCCCTTCCCAAGGTTGCGTCTGCGACCGCAGGCCCTGGACGTGTGGAGCCTGCTAGGCTTCCGGCCATGCCCAGGATGGAGTCGAAGATGACGATGGCGCGGGCCGCATCTACGGACGTGCTGGTGAGGTTTGCCGAATGGACTCGGTCTTACCTAGCCACCCAGGATCCGGCGCTCGTTGCTGAGGGCCTGCGGCTGGCGGAACAGCGTCGCCCTGTGTTCAAGCAGATCATCCAGGACAACCCGCGGGAGGCGCTGCAGCAGGCGGTGTCGATGGTGGTGCGGCAGCAGCTCCCGCCGGAGATCGTCAGCCGGTTGGAGGAACGGGTCGCCGCCCGGGGTGAGCTGCGCGTGTACGGCGCCAGCCCTGAGGCGAGGGAGACGGGTGAAAAGCCGTTTTTGCGTTATGCAGCCACCCGCGATGGGCGGACTTTTGAAGCCCATGTCTTTGGCCGCCGTGAGTTCGACTATCAGCAAAAGCCTGACTTGAGCCTGATTGGTGTGGCTCTGGACGGGGAGCTGGCGTTGAGTGAGTCGCCCGTGCGGCGGCTGGAGGCGGGCGAGGTGCCTCCGGCAGGTAAAAAGCAGGTGGAGGTCTGCCCGGTTTCCGGTCTGAGCACGGAGAGGGAGGCTGCTGCCGCCAGCCAGGCGGTGCCTGAGGCCGTGGCCGCTGTCGAGACCGGTGAGGAGGTCGTTTTCCTGTGTGATGGGGCCCATATCGCCCCTTATGAAAACGGCATCCTCATGGCCGAGGGCGGGTCGGGCGGTGCGCAGGGATTCACCGGACCGATGCCTTCTGCGGCGGTACCTTCCGTGGGCGTGGTGAAGGTGCTGTATGTGCCTGCGTTGTTTGCCGACCAGGGCCAGGTGCCGGCGAGCGAGGCCACGATGCTTGACGGGCTGCGTCAGGCGGCCGATTTTTATCAGACCCAGTCCTATGGCCGTCTCACCCTGGTGGCCACGGTCACACCACCGGTTAGACTGCCGCGCAACCAGGCCTGGTATGTCGGCAAGGACACCACGAGCGGCTTCATCAAGGAGATCGACGGGCTGAACGCGGAAATGCAGCACGCTAAGGAGGCGGCAAGGGCGGCCGGTTATGACTGGCAGGACTACCACTGCTTCTGCGTGCGGGCGAGCGGTGGTGCGCGCTCACCCACCAGCTATGGCAGCATCGGCGCGGGTCAGGTCTGGATGCGCAGTGACAGCGCCAGTACCATCGCCCATGAGGTGGGGCATGCCTTCGGCCTGACACATGCGAACTTTTGGCTGACCAACGGAGCCAGCGTGGCGGGACCGGGAGGCAACGAGGAGTATGGCGACATCTTCGATAACATGGGCGGCACCTCCCCGCCGACCGGGCATTACAATGCCCAGGCAAAAAACCAAGTGCGCTGGATGCCGCCGGAGTTCGCTCCTCCCATCACCGCGAGCGGCAGGTATCGTGTGTATGCCTTTGACACGCCGCGGCTCGTGCCTGGCAGGCTTTACGGGCTGCAGGTGCGCAAGGATTACGAGCGCACGTTCTGGGGCGAGTACCGCACTCTTTTCCCCTCCAACGTCTGGGCGGCCAACGGGCTTATCCTGGGCTGGAAGTGGAGCAACAACAATGGCAACAACATCCAGCTTCTCGACACGACTCCGGGCTCGATCAACGGCAAGACCGACTGTCCCATCGCCCTGGGCAGCACCTTCTCCGACACGGAGAGTGGCATTCACATCACCACGATTTCCGCCGATTCAGCCACGTCTCCACCAAGCCTGGAGGTGCAGGTGAACCTGGGCAGTTTTCCGAGTAACCAGGCACCCGTGCTGAGCCTGAGCCCGGCCTCCCCGGTCGTTCCCACGAGCACCAACATCACCTTCACGGCCACCGCCTCGGATCCGGATGGGGACACCCTTTCCTACTCGTGGCGCTGGCATGATTCGGTGGTTTCACCGAACAGCCCGACGGCGACGCGCAGCTTTAGCACCAGCGGCGTGTACACGGTGAGCTGCGTCGTCTCGGACATGAAGGGCGGCATTGCCGTGCGCAATGCGTTGATCACGGTTGGCAACGGCGGCAGCCGCTTTGCCATCCGGGGACGCATCACCCTCAACGGCTCCGGGCTGCCCGGCGTCAACGTCACCACCAGCGGTAGCAACGGCACGCTGACGGACAGCGACGGCTACTATGCGATCTCCAGCCTAGCAGCGGGAACCTACACCGTGACGCCGGCGGGGCACGGTCTGCAGTTTAACGAATTATTCAACAACAGCATCACTGTCGGCCCTTCGTTCAGTGGTGCCGACTTCACCATTGATCCGCTGCCCGTGGTCTCGCTGAGCACGCCTGTTGCGGTCGCCCAGGAGGGGTCCAGCCCCGTGGCCGGCAAGTTCCGGCTGACCCGGACCGGCTCCACGGCGCTGCCGCTGACCGTTTACACGCTAGTCGTCCGCGGCACCGCCAGCAAGGGCACGGACTACACGTTTTCACCCGACTACACGGCGGCGGCCGCGCCCTACTTTGCATTCACCATTCCGGCGGACAGTGACACCCTGGACATCTTGGTGACGCCGCTGAATGACGCAGCCTCGGAGGGCAATGAAAGCGTGGACCTGATTCTGGGCATGGATACGTCCTATGTGAACGGCACTCCTGCCTCGGCCACCGTGACCCTGCAGGATGACGACACCGCTCTCCCGCGGGTTTCCCTCAATTCCGCCGTGACGCAGGTGGTAGAAGGCGCGGGGCAGCCGATCTCATGCACGGTGACCCGCTCGGGCGCCACGACGAGCGACCTTGTCGTGACCTACGCCGTGGGCGCCACCAGCACCGCCACGAGCGGCACGGACTACACCGCCTTGAGCGGCACGGTGACCATTCCCTCGGGCAGTGCGAGTGCGACCTTTGCCATGACGCCCGTGGATGACAGCCTGCCTGAAGCCACGGAAAGCTTGCGTCTGAGCATCGCCACGGGGCCGGGCTTCATCGCCGATGCGGCGGCGAACAGCCTAGTGCTCAGCCTGGTGGATGATGACAACCAGATCATTTCGGTCAGCGTGACGGACGCGACTGCCACCGAGGCGGACCGGGCGCAGTCTGGCGCGGTGCCGGATCCCGGCATCTTCCTGCTGACCCGAAGCGGTGACACCAGCGCTCCGCTGACCGTCTATTACAGCGTGGCCGGCGTGGCCCTGCACGGTGCCGACTATGACGCCCTGCCTGGCTCAGTGACTTTTCCGGCCGGGGTGACGCAGCGCGCCATCACCATCATGCCGAGGTTTGACGGCTTTGGCGAAGGGCCGGAAACCGTGCTGCTTTCCATCGCCGACGGGAATGACGCATACCGCTCCTCCTCCACGGCAAGCAGCGGCACCATCACCATCAACGACCATGCCGGTGACAAG
>JACCEB010927607.1_pt1 | contig 16157 bp, 12 predicted proteins | sample 7454761 | NCBI WGS metagenome assembly JACCEB01 (sample SAMN15323454, study PRJNA562643) | freshwater metagenome | isolation source: river surface water | place: USA:Blue River Watershed | collected 2017-08-18 | reverse complement strand
TACGCGGCTTTGGCGATCACCGATGAGTGTTCAATGGCCGGAGTGGTGCGGGCGCACACGGCGCTACGCGACACGCCGACACGGTTGATCGTCGGCAGCGAGCTGCGTTTGAGCGAGGGACCTCTGTTGGTGGCACTTGCGAACGATCGACAGGGCTACGGCAGTTTGTGTCGACTGATCACGCGTGCGCGACGACAAGCGCCGAAGGGTGAATATCGGCTGTGCCGCACCGATCTCTTCGAACTGCTCGAGCCGTCGCATGTTTCCTTGTTGTGGGCGCCCACGTGGTCCGAGTTGCAATCCGAGTCGCAAAAAGAAAGCTGCGATACTTTCGCAAGTGAGCTGCAACAGCACTACGCTGGCTCGGCATGGCTCGCCGTCGAGTTACTGCGTGATGGCACCGAGCGACGACATCTGCAGGCCGCCACCGCTTTGTCTGCACGCAGTGGTTTGCCGTTGGTGGCAGCGGGTGGAGTGTGCATGCACCGTCGTGAGCGACGTCGCTTGCATGATGCGTTGACAGCCATTCGGTTGCGAACCACCGTCGATGCAGCAGGCCTTGCATTGTTGCCAAGCGGCGAGCGACATCTGCGCGAGCGAGCGCGTCTTGCACGGCTTTATCCATCGTCACTTCTGCAAGAAACCATCGTGATCGCCGAGCGCTGCCGTTTTTCGCTCGATGAATTGCGTTATGAGTATCCCCGCGAACTCGTGCCCGATTCCTATACGCCAGCTTCCTGGCTGCGCACCTTGGTTGAACGCGGTGCATCAAGGCGATGGGATCAAACGCCAGCGCCTGTGCGACAACTCATCGAACATGAACTCGCGCTGATCGCCGAACTCGGCTACGAACCCTATTTCCTGACCGTGTACGACATCGTCGATTTCGCCAGGCAGCGCGGCATTCTCTGCCAAGGTCGAGGTTCGGCAGCCAACTCCGTCGTCTGCTATTGCCTCGGTATCACGGAGGTCGATCCCTCGCGCATGTCGGTGTTGTTCGAGAGATTCATCTCGCGCGAGCGTAACGAGCCACCGGATATCGATGTCGATTTCGAGCACGAGCGTCGTGAGGAAGTTATCCAATACCTTTATTCGAAGTACGGCCGACATCGCGCAGCACTTGCCGCAACGGTCATCAGTTATCGACCTCGCAGCACCTTGCGGGATCTCGGGCGAGCGCTCGGATTCGATCCGATCGTGATCGAAAGCCTCGCCAAATCGGCGAGTCGCTGGGATCGATCCATCGACATCGAGCGCTTAGAGCTGCCGGCACAGGCAGTCGACATCGACCGTCAGCGCTTGCGTTTGTTGTTCGAGTTGGCCGAAGAGCTGCTCGGCTTCCCGCGTCATTTGTCGCAGCACGTCGGTGGCTTCGTGATTGCGCGCGACTCGCTCGAGGAGCTCGTGCCGATCGAGAACGCCAGCATGCCGGATCGAACCGTCATTCAATGGGACAAAGACGATCTCGATGCGCTCGGGCTACTCAAGGTGGATGTGCTGGCGCTAGGTATGTTGACGGCGATCCGTCGGGCGATCGATCTCATTTCGGCATGGCGTTGCGAGCGCGGCGGTGTGCCGCTGACGCTCTCGAAGATCCCCGCAGAAGATCCGGAAGTTTACGACATGCTCTGCCGAGCTGATTCGGTGGGCGTATTCCAGATCGAATCGCGTGCGCAGATGAACATGTTGCCGCGATTGCGACCGCGTTGTTTCTACGATCTCGTGATCGAAGTGGCGATCGTGCGGCCCGGGCCCATTCAGGGCGACATGGTGCATCCGTACCTGCGACGGCGGCGCGGTGAGGAAGTCATCGACTATCCGAGTGAGGCGGTCAAAGGCGTTTTAGAACGTACGCTCGGTGTGCCGATCTTCCAGGAGCAAGTGATGCAGATTGCGATTGTCGCGGCTGGCTTCTCGCCCGGTGAGGCGGATCAACTGCGTCGTGCGATGGCGGCTTGGAAGCGTCGCGGCGGTCTTGGGCACTTCGAGGAACGATTGATTCAAGGTATGCGTGCGCGCGGCTACACGGAAACTTTCGCGCAAAGGGTATTCGCGCAGATCCAAGGTTTCGGTGAGTATGGGTTTCCCGAATCGCATGCAGCGAGTTTCGCTCTGTTGGTTTATGTGTCTGCTTGGCTCAAATGTCATGAGCCTGCGGCGTTCACGGCAGCGCTACTCAACAGTCAGCCCATGGGCTTTTATTCGCCGTCGCAGTTGGTGCGAGATGCGCGTGAGCATGGTGTCGAGGTTCGCGCGGTCGATGTCCTGGTGAGCGATTGGGATTGCACGCTCGAGGCGACTCTGACCGGCAGGCCCGCGATTCGACTCGGTCTGCGGCTCGTACATTCTTTGACAAGAGCCGGTGCCGACAGGGTGGTGGCTGTGCGCGATCGTATCGGCAGCTTGCAGGATCTCGTACGACACGCCGGACTCGATCGCGGTGACCTCGAGGCGCTCGCTGCGGCGGGGGCTTGTGCGAACTTGACGGGTAATCGTCACCAGGCTTTCTGGTCGGTGGCAGGCACGGAAGTCGAACTTCCTCTGGCACCCTGTGCCGAGGAGCCGGCTTTGCCGCTGCTGCCGGTGCCGACGGAAGGGCAGAATCTGGTAGCTGACTATCGCTCGATTGGCTTGACCCTGGGCCGACATCCGCTGGCTTTGCTGCGCTCGATGTTTTCGCCTCGTGAAGTGTGCACTGCGTCACAATTGTTGAGCCTGCCGCATGAGAGTCCCGTCTCGGTTGCGGGCTTGGTGACGATGCGACAGCGGCCGGGTACCGCCAGTGGCGTGACCTTCGTCACGCTCGAGGATGACACTGGCTACGTCAATCTCATCGTCTGGAAGCGCATCGGTGTGCAATACCGGCGTGAACTGCTGCACTCGCGTCTGCTCGAAGCAGAGGGTTATCTGCAGCGCGAAGGGGCGGTGCTGCACGTGATCGTCGAGCGCCTACACGATCGCTCGGCTTGGCTTGGACGCCTTGCGACTCGATCACGAGACTTTCGCTAAAGCGATGGTCGTTGCGACTCAGCGCTTGGCTTTGCGAGGCTTCTCGTCGATTCCGATGTCGTAATCGTCGAAGTCGCTGGTGAGTTCGGCGGTCCGCTTTTCCTCACGTAGGCGCTCGAGCTTGCGCCAGGCAGGGTCGCCCGATGGCTTAGGCCCCCCGCGGCGTCGCCCTTGTTCGAAATCTCGGATGACCTGATCGAAGTCCTCGCCCGATTCGAGGGCCTCGTCATCCTCGTAGTCGTCTTGCTCCGGTCTCTCGTTCATGGCACCACTGCCACCTAACCCCCAGACGCGCAAAATGTATTGCGACGCCGCGCAGCTTGCAACGGGGTGACGATGAGCGTTACCGCACCAAAGTGTTCATTTCGAAGATGGGCATCAGCATGGCAAAGACGATGGCGAGCACGAACACCCCCATCCCGACGATCATGAGGGGGCCGAGCAGGCCGACCAAGGCGGTCAGCAGACCGTCCAACTCCCGCTCCTGATTGGTAGCGGCTCGATCGAGCATTTCCTCGAGCCGACCGCTGGCCTCGCCGCTCGAGATCAGGTGAACGGTCATCGGCGGGAAGAGCTTGCTGGCCGCCAGCGAGCGCCCGATGGGGGCGCCTTCGCGAATGCGCTCGGCTGCCTCTTCGACAGCGGCGCGCATCGGCCGGTTCGTCATCACGGCGCCCGCAATCCGCAGGCCCTCGAGCACGGGTACGGCGCTACCGGTGAGGATGCTCAAGGTGCGTGTGAATCTCGCGGTATCGAAGCCGCGGATCAGTTTGCCTGCGAGAGGCAAGCGCAGCATCCAGCCATCGAACCGATAGCGCGCCTCGGGTGCGCGCAGCCAGCGTCTGAAGAGCACCCCGGCGATCGCCAGCGCGAGTAACAACCACAAGCCGTAATCACGCAGGCCATCGCTGACGAGCAGCAGGACTTGCGTCATCCACGGCAGCGCGTTCTGGCCTGATTCGAATACCTCGACGACTTTGGGGACGACGTAGGTCAACAAGCCCGAGATGATGGCGATGCACATGATCGTCAGCACGATCGGATACAGCAGGGCGCCGATGATCCGTTGCCGAAGTTGATCACGGTTCTCGGTGTAATCGGCCAGCCGCTCGAGCACCACATCGAGTCTGCCCGATTGCTCACCGGCGGCCACCGTTGCCCGATAGATCTCGGGGAAAACGCGCGGAAACTCGCCGAGCGCTGCAGCGAGTGTGAGGCCTTCCGTCACTCGGGCGCGCACGGCCGTCACGGTCTTTTGTACGGCGGGCTTCTCCGACTGCTCCGACACGGCACGCAGCGCATCTTCGAGCGGTAGGGCGGCCTTGACGAGGGTGGCGAGCTGTCGCGTGAGCAGGGCCAGATCGGCGTTGCTGATGCGCTTGCCTACGGTGCCCTTAGCAACATGGCCACTCGTCACCAACGAGACCTGCATCGGCAGCAATTGTTGATCACGTAACAGTTGCCGCACATGGCGCGGGCTTTCGCCCTCTTGTACGCCGCGTACCTCGCGGCCGTTGGCATCCAAAGCGGTGTATTCGAAAGCGGCCATGCGGATTGCGGCGTCAGTCTTCGCGCGTCACGCGCAACACTTCCTCGAGCGTCGTTTCACCCGAGAGCACCTTGCGACGACCATCGTCGCGGATCGACGGAGTAGCCAGGCGCGCATGACGCTCGAGTTCGCTCTCGGCCGCGCCATCGTGAATCAGTGTGCGCATCGCATCGTCGATCAGCACGAGTTCATAGATGCCGGTGCGGCCTTTGTAGCCTGCGCCGTCGCGAGCCGGTTTTTGCAATCTGACCGGTGGGGCGTCGGGCGTGATGTTCAGCACGCGACGTTCGACGTCCGAGGCTTCGTAAGTCTCGCAGTGGTCCGGATCGAGTGTGCGAACGAGCCGCTGTGCCACGATGCCGATGAGGCTCGAGGCGAGCAGGAAGGGTTCGATGCCCATATCGCGCAACCGGGTGATCGCACCGACGGCCGTATTCGTATGCAAGGTCGAAAGCACGAGATGACCGGTGAGCGAGGCTTGTACGGCGATCTGGGCCGTTTCGAGATCTCGAATTTCACCAACCATCACGATATCCGGGTCTTGTCGCAGGATCGCGCGAAGTCCACGCGCGAAACTCATGTCGACCTTCGTATTGACCTGAGTCTGACCGACGCCGTCTAAGTAATACTCGATCGGATCTTCGACCGTCATGATGTTGCGCGTGGCGTCATTCAGGCGCGAGAGCGCAGCGTAGAGTGTGGTGGTCTTGCCCGAGCCAGTCGGGCCAGTGACAAGCAGGATGCCATTGGGCTTGTGAATCAGCGCATCGAGCAGCGGTGTGATCTCGGGATCCATGCCGAGGTGGTCTAGATCGAGTCGGCCAGCCTGCTTGTCGAGCAGGCGCAGCACCACACGTTCCCCATGGCCCGACGGAATCGTCGAGACGCGCACATCGACCGCGCGACCGGCCACCTTCAGGCTGATGCGGCCATCTTGCGGGAGTCGTTTCTCCGCGATGTCGAGTTTCGACATGACTTTGATACGCGAGACGACGGCTGCCGCCACAGCGCGTTTGGTTTGCAGGACCTCGCGCAGCACGCCGTCAACGCGCAATCGAACCACCAAGCGATTTTCGAAAGGTTCGATATGGATATCAGACGCGTTTTCTTTGATAGCTTGTGTCAGCAGCGCATTGATGAGGCGAATGATCGGCGCGTCATCTTCGCTATCGAGCAGATCGGATTGCTCGGGCAGATCCTGTGCGAGAAAGGCCAGATCGGTCGTGTCATCGAGACCGCCCGCCGCGGTCAGCGCATCGGTGCCGGCCTCGTAGGCGAGACGCAGCAGTGCATCGAACTCCTCGGCTGCGACCTTTTGAAGGTGTAGCGGCATGCCGAGGTGTCGGCGCGCCTCGGCAATGGCGGATGGGACGACATCCGGACGGATGACGACCTGTGCGAAATCACCGTCGATGCCCGTCAGCAGCAGCCCGTTACGTCGGGCGAAGGCGAGAGGCAGTATTGGGGTCACGGCGCGGGCGCAGCAGGCGTCGAGGTCGCGGCAGCTGGCGCTGCCGAATCTGCGGGCACGACGGGTTTCTCGGGCGCTGGCGGCAGCTCCGGCAGGATCGCGCGCGGTGTGCCGGGCAGCAGCGGCAGCACTTCCCGCTGCGGTCCGAGCTTGCGTTGTTGGTCACGCATGTAGTTGTACTTTTGGTTGGTCTCGTAGGCAGCATCGAGACCATCTCGCAGGATGCGCGGCTGGATAAAGACCATCAGGTTGGTCTTGGTCTTCTTCGCACTGCGTGACTTGAACGCTTCGCCAACCACCGGGATACGACCGAGAAAGGGCACGCGCTGCTCACCGCCGGTCTGTGAATCTTGGATCAGACCACCGAGCACCACGGTGCCACCGTCTTCGATCAGCACGTGTGTGCTGATCGTGCGCTTGTTGGTGACGAGATCGACTGCGCCTGAACTCGTTGCTGCGATGCTGGAGCTTTCTTGCTCGATCTTGAGCATCACCGAATCACCCTCGTTGATCTGGGGCGTGATCTTGAGGATGGTGCCGACTTCCTGACGCTGAATGGTCTGGAAAGGATTCAGGTTATTGCCCGTGTTGCCGCCGGTGCTGGTGTACTGGCCGGTGACGAACGGAACCTCCTGCGCGACCTTGATCTCGGCCTCCTGGTTATCCATCGTCACGATCGAGGGGGTGGCGATGATGTTCGTCGTCGAATCGCCGCGCAGCGCGCGTAGTACGGCGGCAAAGTCCACGCCGCCGCCGCCGAGGCGACCGACGCCGACTGTCGTGCCACGCGGCACGCTCGTGAGCGTCGTGGGGTCCGTTGCGGCACGCGCGAGATCGACGATGCTCACGCCGCCCACCGGCTCGACGAAGCCGCCGACGGCATTGTCCGCACGGCTACCATCGACGAGCCAGTTCACGCCGAGTTCAGCGGATTTGTCGGCCGAGACCTCCACGATGATGGCCTCGACGATGACTTGCGCTCGACGGATGTCGAGCTTGTCGATCACCGCCATCAAAGAATTCATGGTCTTCGCGGGTGCCGTTATCACGAGCGCATTGGTCTCTGGCTCGGCCCAGATGATGGTGCTGCGATCGGCGCTGGCGGCGGTCGTGGAGCCGGCTGTCGTTGAACCAGCCGCCACACCCTGAACCTGCTCTTTGAGTTTCGTCGCGATCTTTTCGGCATCGGCGTAGCGAAGATAGCGCACGCGGGTATCACCACCGCTCGCGAGCGGCGTGTCGAGGTAAGCAATGAGAGTGCGCGCGCGTAGGCGCTGGGTTTTATCGCCCGCGAGCAAAATGCTGTTCGAGCGATCATCGGCGACGACGCGCAATGGGCTCATGCCACCTTCAGCCGAGGCTTGCGCAGGATTCAGCGCAGTCATCGTTCGAACGACCTCTGCCGCCGAGGCGTTCTGCATCGAAACGACTTCGATGTCGGCGTCGCTCGCCTGATCGATGCGTCGGATGATGCGCAACATGCGATTCACGTTGTTCGCGCGATCGGCGAGGATCAGCATGTTCGAGGACGGATAGGCCGCCAGATGCGCGTTCTGCGGCATGAGCGGACGGAGAATGGCGACTAACTGAGCGGCGCTCACGTTGGTCACCGAGACCACCTGCGTGACGATCTCATCCGAGGTGGCGCTCAAACGATCCGGCAGATCATTACCCGGCATGGTGCGCGAGTTGGCATCGGGAATGATCTTCAGTACATCGCCTGACGGTGCGGCGACGAAGCCATGCACCTGTAGCAGTGCGAGAAAGGCCTCGTAGAACGCATCGGGCGTCATCGGCGTCGAGGAGAGCATCGTCACCTGCGCGCGTACGCGCGGATCGACGATGATGTTACGACCGGTCGCAGCGGCCACCGCCTCGATCACTTGGGTGATATCGGCGTCTTTGAAGTTGGGCGTGATGCGCGCACCAGAGGCAGACTGCGCGGACGACGGAACGGCGGCGCCGAAGACGAGCAGGGCAGCCAGAAGAGTGGTGAGCAGCGAGCGTGATGTCGGCATGAGATTTCCGTCAGGTCAGGCCAGTCAGTTTGCACCGGCCCCGGTGAGGCTGGCGAGATCGACCAGAATATTTTGGGTGCGCCCGGCGCGCTCTATCGTCAGCGACGCCTGTGGCACGCCCGAGAGGCTGCGCAGGAAGGCATCGCCGTTCGCTTGATCGGACAGCGGCGCATCGTTGATGGCGACGATCAAATCGCCAGCCTCGAGTCCAAGACGGGTGAACGCTCGTGCGTCGGCTCCCGGGTAGACGCGAATGCCTGGGCTTTGCCCACCGCGGATCACCGCTTGCCAGCGAATGACGTTGGCGAGACCCGTGTCGGTATTCAGCGCTTGTGGTGCAGCGCCGAGTGCTGGATTCGTCGCAGCAGGATCGAGGCTGCTGCCGGGCGTGAGTTGTCGCGGCAAATCGAGGCGTTCGAGGGTGCCGCCTCGATCGAGTATCACGTGATCGGCGTGTACCCCGCGCAGCACGATATTGCCAGGCAGCGTGCTGCCCACCCGATACACCTTCGCAGGGCTACCTGAGTCGGCAATGATGGCTTGGCCTGCAGCGGGATCGGTTTCGGCGATCACGCCGGCGAGGCTCAGGTGTGTGGCCGAGGTCGCTACGATGGGTTGATCTACGCTGCCGACCCGTCCGAATAGCGCGGCATTTTTCAACGAGGCCAAGAGAGTCGGCGTGCTGTCCGTCGCCGGCGCGGCCACGTTTGGCGCCGTAATGGGGGCCTAATGGCTGCGGAAACCGGTCGTGACGAGGTAGGCAACCTGCAGCCCCAGCAGGGTGGCCAACAGGGCGGTCACGAGCGCAGGCAGATCGAGCCGAAGTCGCATGACCCGGATCATACCCGCCCGCCTCGCGCACCACACTTGAGTTCGGGGTACCCTGGCCCTATAACGGGTCCATGTCCGCCGAAGAGTCCCGTCCCGATCAAGAATCCTCCGTAGCCGAGGCCACACCCGAACTGAAGCAACCGCCGCTGTTCCGGGTGATTTTATTAAACGATGATTACACTCCGATGGAATTCGTGGTCGATGTGCTCGAGCGGTTCTTCGGAATGGGCCGCACCCAGGCCACTCAGGTGATGCTCGAGATCCACATGCGCGGCAAAGGGGTATGTGGCGTCTTCACCCATGAGATCGCCGAGACGAAGGTGGCGCTGGTTACGCGGTACTCCCGCGACCACCAGCACCCGCTGATGTGCACACTAGAGGAAGTCTGAACCGTGTTGTCCGCCGAACTTGAAAACTGCCTGAACAAGGCCTTCCAGCTGGCGCGCGATGGCCGTCACGAATTCCTCACCGTCGAGCACCTGCTCTCGTCGATCCTCGAGACGACGGCGGTGAAAGACGTGCTGCGTTCGTGTGGCGCCGATGTCGTCGTCCTCGCCAAGGATTTGCTCGATCACATCGAGCAGAGCACTCCACGTTTGCCCGAGGGTGACGATCGCGAGGTGCAGCCGACACTGGGCTTCCAGCGTGTGTTGCAGCGCGCCGTATTCCACGTGCAGTCGAGTGGTCGCAAGGAAGTCGCGGTGACCAACGTGCTCGTCGCCATCTTCAGCGAAAAGCAGAGCCACGCCGTGTTCCTGCTCAGTCGTCAAGATGTGTCGCGCCTCGATGTGGTCAATTACATATCGCACGGCATGTCGAAGTCAGACGACGAGAAGGGGGATGCGAAGGAAGAGGCGCCGGCTGCCGCTGCGGCCGCCGCCGAGGGTGAGAGCGCGAGCGCACTGGAGAAGTACGCCAGCAACCTTAACAAGCTCGCCGAAGAGGGAAAGATCGACCCCTTGATTGGCCGCGAACTCGAGGTCGAGCGCACGATTGAGATTCTCTGCCGTCGCCGCAAGAACAATCCGCTCTACGTGGGTGAGGCGGGTGTCGGTAAAACGGCGATCGCCGAGGGTTTGGCGCGCCGCATCGTCGAAGGCCAGGTGCCCGAGGTGCTCAGCGGTTGCACCATCTACTCGCTCGATCTCGGTTCGTTGATCGCGGGCACGAAATACCGCGGTGACTTCGAAAAGCGTTTGAAATCTGTGCTTGCCGAACTCAAGAAGCAGCCGGGCGCCGTGCTTTTCATCGATGAAATCCACACCGTCATCGGTGCGGGCGCAGCCTCCGGCGGTGTGATGGATGCGTCGAATCTCATCAAGCCGGTGCTCAGCAACGGCGAGCTGCGCTGCATCGGTTCCACGACATATCAGGAATACCGCGGCATCTTCGAGAAAGATCATGCACTCGCGCGTCGCTTCCAGAAGATCGACGTCGTCGAGCCTAGCGTGGCCGAGACGATCGAAATCCTGAAGGGTCTGCGTAGTCGTTTCGAAGAGCATCATCGAGTCAAATACACCGATGAAGCTTTGAAGGCTGCTGCCGAGCTCTCGGCTCGTCACATCAACGAGCGGCATCTGCCGGACAAGGCCATCGACGTGGTGGATGAAGCCGGTGCGCGCATGAGGGTGAAGGGCGTCACCGATCAGACGTCGACTGTGGACGTCGAGCAGATCGAGGAGGTTGTCGCGCGCGTTGCCCGAATTCCGCCGAAGACCGTCTCGAGCAACGACAAGGAAGTGCTGCGCAATCTCGAGCGCAATCTCAAGCTCGTGATTTATGGCCAGGACAAGGCCGTCGAAACTTTGACCGATGCGATCAAGATGTCGCGCTCGGGACTCGGTGATGAACGCAAGCCGGTGGGCAGTTTCCTGTTCGCGGGCCCAACCGGTGTCGGTAAGACCGAAGTCACGCGTCAGTTGGCGATCGCGCTCGGTATCGAGTTCATTCGCTTCGACATGTCCGAGTACATGGAGCGCCACACGGTATCGCGCTTGATCGGCGCGCCTCCGGGATATGTCGGATTCGATCAGGGCGGGCTACTCACCGAAGCGATCGCCAAGCATCCGCACGCCGTGCTCCTGCTCGATGAAATCGAGAAGGCGCACCCGGATGTGTTCAATCTGCTGTTGCAGGTCATGGATCACGGCACGCTCACCGACAACAACGGTCGTAAGGCGGATTTCCGTCACGTGATCATCGTGATGACGACGAACGCGGGCGCTGCCGACATGGCGCGTACGCCGATCGGGTTCATGCCAGGGGATAACACCACCGATGGTATGGAGGCGATCAAAAAGCTCTTCACGCCCGAGTTTCGCAATCGCCTCGACGCCATCATCCAGTTTGGCGGACTCGATGAGCGCACGATTGAGCGCGTGGTCGAGAAACTGCTGGTCGAGATTGAGACGCAACTTGAGGGTAAGCGGGTGTCGCTACAACTCGACGACGCAGCACGTCGCTGGATTGCCAAAACCGGTTACGACCCGAAGATGGGCGCACGACCGATGGCGCGAGTCATTCAGGAACACATCAAGCGACCGCTCGCCGAGGAACTGCTGTTCGGCAAGTTGGTCGAGGGCGGTTTGGTGCGCGTGTCGGTGAAAGCCGACGAGAGCGGGCTGGATCTCGAGTGCGTGCCGGCGACCAGCGAGGAGCCGGTGACGGCTTGAGAGCGAGGGGCGTTTACCGGCCGCGGTAGACGATGCGGCCCTTGGTCAAATCGTAAGGAGTGACTTCGACCGTCACGGTATCGCCCGTGAGGATGCGGATGTAGTTCTTGCGCATCTTGCCCGAGATGTGGGCCGTAACGACGTGACCGTTCTTCAATTTCACGCGAAAAGTGGTGTTCGGGAGAGTCTCGACGACTTCGCCGTCCATTTGAATCGCGTCTTCTTTCGACATCAGGTCACTGTCACTCTGCAAAAAAGAAGCGCGGATTCTGCCGCAAGGGGTCCCACGAATCAATGTAATTCGCTTCGGGTCAGCTACTGCGAGTCAGTTCGGTCAGTCGTTGCAAGAATTCCGCTCGGGGCAGAGGGCGGCTGCCGAGCGAGGCGAGATGGTGCGAGTGCATCTGGCAATCGATCAGTTCGATACCGCTCTCGGTGCTGCGTCGGACGAGGCTCGAGAGTGCCACTTTGGAGGCGTCGGGCTCGCGGCTGAACATCGATTCGCCGAAGAACACGCGACCGATTCGGATGCCATAGAGCCCACCAACCAGCTCTCCGGCGAGGCGCACCTCGACGCTGTGGGCGATGCCGCGTCGATGTAACTCCAGGTAGGCCTCACGCATCTCGGGGGTGATCCACGTGCCACCACCATCACGCGCGCGCGGCGCAGCGCAGGCATCGATGGTCGCCGCAAAGTCCTGATCTTCCGCCACTTCAAAGCCGGCGTTCCGCTCGCGCTTGGCGAGACTTCGAGTGCGACGAAACTCGTTGGGGAATAACACTTCGCGTGGATCGGGGCACCACCAGAGGATAGGTTGACCCGGGGAGTACCACGGGAACAAACCGCGTCGATAGGCTGCCACCAGTCGTTCGGGTCGAAGGTCGCCGCCCGCGGCGACGAGACCCGGTGGTTCGTCGAGGGCGTCTTCGGCAGCTGGGAAGGCCTCAGGATCACCACCAGGCTCGAGCCAGACGAGCCCGCGCCGCCGTTTCATGGGGCTAGGTCCTGCTTGTAGGGAACATGCTCGGCGATACCGGCGGCATATTGTTCGACGCCGATTTTCTCCCGGGCCAGATAGTCGGCGATCGCTGCGCGAAAGCGCGGCTCGACGATCCGATGAGCCGACCAGGTGAACGTGGGCGAAAAACCACGGCTGACCTTGTGCTCACCTTGCGTGCCGGGCTCGAAACGTCGCAGGCCACGTGCGATGCAGAACTCGATGCCCTGGTGATAGCACGTCTCAAAATGCAGGCTGTGATACTCCTCCGCCGATCCCCAGTAACGACCGTAAAGCGTGTCACTACCCACAAAGAAAACAGCGACCGCGACGATCTCTTTACCAACGCAGGCGAAGGTGAACTGCAGTGCTTCGCCCATCGTGGCTGCGATGTGACGGAAGGCCTCGAGATTCAGATAAGGCTCGTTACCGCGCTGCAGAAATGTGCGTCGGTGCAATTGCCAGGCGCGTTCGATTTCCTCGGGCGTGGCTTCGTGACCGAAGCGCCGCTCGAAGTGGATTCCCGTCTCGGCAACGCGACGTCGTTCGCGCCGCGCTTTCTTGCGCTTTTCGGCTGTGAAGGTGGCGAGGAAATCCTCGAAGTCGCGGTAGCCGCGGTTTTCCCAATGAAATTGGCAATCGCAACGTAACAGCCAATCCGGATCCGCGCGCAAGGTTGCAAGATCCGTTGCGTCCGGAAACAAGACGTGCGTTGTCTCGAGGTGCAGGGTATCGGCTGTCGCTGCAATCGTTTCGAGCAACGCCGTGGATGTCATGCTCGTCGGCAGACCTCGGCGATGCAGCAAGCGTGGCCCGGTCGCCGGTGTGAAAGGCGCGGCGATGAGCAGCTTCGGGTAATAGCGCAGACCGTGCCGCGCATAAGCCTGAGCCCATGCGAAATCGAAGACGAACTCGCCATAGGAGTGATCTTTGAGCCAAGCCGGTGCGGCTGCGGCGATTCCGGCGTCATCCTCGAGCACGATGAAATGCGGGCGCCAGCCCGTCTCAAAGCCGATGCAGCCGCTTTCCTCGAGTGCCGTCAGGAACTCATGCCGCAAAAACGGGTAGCCGCGGTGATCGAGCGCATTCCATTCGGATGCGGGTAGATCACGGATGCGCTCGATGACACGACTGCGCATCGCGAGCGCCCCTTCAGTGCGAATCGAGATGCTCTAAGTAGCGGTCGGCGTCGAGCGCAGCCATGCAGCCGGAGCCCGCCGAGGTGATGGCCTGGCGATACACGTGATCGGCCACATCGCCCGCGGCGAAGACACCCGCAATGCTGGTCGCCGTCGCGTTGCCGGAGGTGCCGCTGTGCACCGAAAGGTAACCGTCTTTCATCGCCAACTGACCGGCGAAGATCTCGGTGTTCGGAGAGTGACCGATCGCGACGAAGACGCCGGTCACGGCAAGATCTTCCGCGACGCCGGCGGCAGCGCCGGCAGCTGACGTGCCGCGAACGCGCAGACCCGTCACACCGCTTTGGTCACCCAAAACCTCATCGACCGCGTGGTTCCAGATGATGCGAATCTTGCCTGCCTTCTCACGCTCGAAGAGCCGGTCTTGCATGATCTTCTCGGCGCGCAGTCGATCGCGGCGATGCACCAGCGTGACGTGTGCGGCGATGTTCGAGAGGTAGAGCGCCTCTTCGACGGCTGTGTTGCCGCCACCGATGACAGCCACGGACTGACCGCGGAAAAAGAAGCCATCGCAGGTGGCGCAAGCGGAGACACCGCGCCCCTTGAAAGACTCCTCCGAGGGGAGGCCGAGGTATTTCGCCGAGGCACCGGTCGCAATGATCAGGGCATCGCAGGTGTATTCGCCAAGGTCGCCGATCAGTCGGAACGGACGTTCGTCGAGCTTCGCGGTGTGGATGTGGTCGCCCACCATCTCCGTGCCAAATCGCAAGGCATGCGCTTTCATGCGCTCCATGAGAGCGGGACCGAGCAAGCCGTGGGCATCGCCCGGCCAATTGTCCACTTCGGTGGTCGTCATTAGCTGACCGCCTTCCTGAAGGCCCGCGATCAGCATGGGCGCACGATTGGCGCGGGCGGCATAGACGGCAGCCGAATAACCAGCGGGTCCGGAACCCAAAATGATCAATTTGCGATGTGTGCTCATGCGCGCATGTTAGGGGCAGTGCGAGCAGGATGCCACGTGCAAGTCGATTCCATTAGAATCCCAGACTCCAGACGCTGGTCCGCCACGGGATAAACCCATTGTCCGATACTGCTGCGAAGGGTGCAGAGCCCTCCCGTTTCACCGAACGCGTCAAGCGTAGTTTGCGCGAGGTCGTGATCATCCTGATGGGTGCGATCGCGCTCATGTTGTTGGCGGCGCTCGTGACCTACGATCCTGCGGATCCTGGTTTCTCGTTCACCGGCGAGGGCGCCGGGGACATCCACAACCTCATCGGTCTGCAGGGTGCTTGGCTCGCCGACACGTTGTTCTTCCTCTTTGGCGGTCCTGCGTTCCTGTTTCCGCTGATGCTGGGCGGCGCCTGTTGGATCATTTTCCGTAGTCGGGCGAGCGAGAGCGGCGATGAGGATGAGCCTGTCTCGCGTATCAACAGTTTCGTACGCGCTGGCGGCTTTGCCTTGTTGCTCGCGGCGTCTTGCGCTCTGGCAACGTTGCACTTTGCGCCCGGTGACTTGCGCCAGAGTGCAGGTGGTGTCGTCGGCAGCTTGGTCGGCGAGTGGATGCGCGGCAATTTCAACTTCGTCGGTGGCACGCTGTTGCTTCTCGCTTGCGCGATGGCGGGGTTTTCGCTGGCCTCCGGCATTTCGTGGTTGACCATCGTCGATCGCACCGGCGGGGGCTTCTGGGGCGCGATCGATTGGCTGCGTGCTCGTCGTCAGCAGCAGGCCGTAGTGGCCGAGGGCGAGGAGCGCAAGGCGGCTCGCAAGGAGAGTCTCGAGGTTCAGGTCAAGAAAGCGGCTAACAAGCCCAAACCGCGCATCGAAGCGCCGGCGCCGCAGCCTGAGAAAAGCGAGCGCATCGAGAAAGAGCGCCAAGTTCCAATGTTCACGGCAAAGGCGGGCGAGTTGCCGCCGCTGCAGCTGCTCGATGACCCGCCGGCGCGCGAGTCGACTTACTCGGCCGAGGCGCTCGAGGCTATGTCACGTCTCGTCGAGCTCAAGCTCAAAGATTTCGGCGTCGAAGTCGAAGTCGTCGCAGTGCAACCTGGTCCCGTGGTGACACGCTTCGAGTTGCGACCTGCGCCGGGTGTTAAGGCGAGCCAGATCAGTTCGCTCTCCAAGGATCTTGCGCGTGCGTTGTCGGCCATCAGTGTTCGCGTCGTCGAGGTCATTCCGGGCAAGTCGGTGATGGGTCTTGAGATCCCGAACGAGAAGCGCGAGATCGTCACCTTCGGCGAGATCGTGAAATCGAAGGCCTACGACGAGGTCAATTCGCCGCTGGCGCTGGCGCTGGGCAAAGATATCGGCGGCCTGCCGGTGGTGGCCGATCTGCAGCGCATGCCCCACTTGCTGGTAGCCGGTACGACGGGCTCAGGTAAGTCGGTGGCGGTGAACGCCATGATTCTCTCGATGCTCTACAAGAGCACCGCCGAAGATGTTCGCCTCATCATGATCGATCCGAAGATGCTCG
>JACCEB011951893.1_pt1 | contig 16164 bp, 29 predicted proteins | sample 7454761 | NCBI WGS metagenome assembly JACCEB01 (sample SAMN15323454, study PRJNA562643) | freshwater metagenome | isolation source: river surface water | place: USA:Blue River Watershed | collected 2017-08-18 | reverse complement strand
TAGTTATTTAGTTCTGGAGTAAGTACATATCCTTCAGACCTCCAAGGCTTACTCAGAGAAAACTTGTTCTGTGAATCATTGAATGTAAGTGCAAAGTTTCCAGTTCCATCAAGTTCAGTTAATCCACTGTCTGCGTTTATTCCAGTAAGAACAGTAGAAAGTATTCCTCTTCTTGTAACCAGTTCATCATAACCAGTCGCTCTTATCTGCGGTCTATCAATTTCAGAACTTGCTGTTACAACAAAGTTTTGCCAGTCTTCTATGTATGGTGAAAATGTTCCTTGAGTTACAATTACACTTCCAGAAATTGTTACATTTGAGTCGGAGTAACTTATCGTAGATATTGGAGTTCCGCTTGGTATATTTATATTTAACGAGTCACCGTAATACTCTTGTCCATATTGCCAAACTGGAGAATTACTTACTAAACTGCTTCCGTAACTTCCAGAGGAATAGAAATATACCTGTCCTCCTCCGTTCAGTCTATACTTAAGAAAGTTGCTTATTGTTACAGATATAGAAGCACTTCCCTCTTGCTGTTGACCAAGATTATCGTCATAGTAATTCCAAGATATACTATAGACTATTGGGTTCTGGAAATCTACGCTCCAGTTATACCAATAGTTTGGTCTAGAGTATATGATATTTTCAGTATTGTTTGGATTCCAAACTCTAAGAACATCTCCATCTTGAATGCCAGATGTATATACATCGCTCAAAGACAATAGAGCGTGGTTATGCGACACATTGGCTTTCCCGTCTAACGCATTCTGCAAGCCAGTGACATTTGATATGGTATGCGTATGAGAAAGTGGTGCGTATCTTAAGTCGGCATCACCTTGGGTGATGCCTTGATTATCTTCTTCTTGGAATGATACCCAAGCACCATCTTGTCTTGCGTAAAGATTACCGTCAGATGGAGCGTCGGAAATCCCACCACTTCCAGAAAACTCTGGAAATGGAATTGGATTATAAACGGAGTTCTCAATAAGGTCATTCGCAATGACGATGCTTCCTTGATATATCGTCTGCTTTATCTGTCCGTCAGAATATTCTACCTCAAGGGTTGCGGTTGCCCTGTCTTCGCCAGCGAGATAGTCTTCCAGTTCAATCGTATTAAGGTCTATTGTTCCGAACTTGGAATTGAAACCAACCATACCAGAATCTGTAACTGTTAGCGATTCAGCAGTGCCAAAAGTTCTGTATATATCCCAAGAATAATCTCCACTTTTTGCGACAGAATAAGTTCTTGATGTGGATGTTATTCCAGATGAAACAAGGGCACTTGAAATATCTGATGCTGATGCCCTCACCGACAAAGCACCTGTCGTGAATGTGCCGTTTGATATTGTAAATGTGCCAAACTTTGGAGATGGGCTTATCGATATTCTTTTTGTTATCGGGTCTATGTCCGTAATTGATATTACTGGGCTTGGAGAGTTTACGAAATTATCAGAATAAGCGATTGGGAGGAGTTTTGGCCTTAAGTGATGAACTTCTTTGGTTGTTGGAGTTCCAGCGTTTATAACTGAAACTGGTATGTTTGTGCTTGGTCTTAGATTTGTAGCATCACAAGAAGATAATGGTTGAGGCCCAAAGTTGTTAAATACTATTCTGAATGTTCTTTGGTTAACTATTGATACAACAACTCCACCAGCAGAAATTATAGATGGTATGCTGTTAATTAAGTTATGAGCATCCTGTTCTGTTGCGTCATAAGGAATATCAACCGTGTCTCCTCCAAAACTATAAGTAAAGAATCCGCTTGTTGGTCCACCAGATGTTCTTCCAATCGCAATCTTAATAGTAGATTGCTGTGGCATCTCTATCTCTTGCATAAAGATTCCAGATGAATCAGACTTAATCCAATGAACTTCTACCTTTGCAATATCTCCCTGCTTCAGTGGTGGAATTGATGCCGTTCCGAATGCATTCCAGTTTGGATGCAGTGTGTTTGTCTCTGAATTAATCCAGAGTGTGAGGATTGACTCGCTCATTATCTATTTTAGAAATTGCTTTCTCTTGCAGGAATGAGATATACGACACCATTTATCTGAATCGGTATTTCGTATGGATAAACAACATTGACTGGCTGTGGGTATGTTATTGGGTCAAGTGCTGTTCCGATTTTCTCAACCACACTATAAGAGTTGAATACTGGACTTGAAGATGGGCCAGTTATTCTAAGGCCACCTGTCTCAAGAAGGGAAAATGTTCCGCCATCTGAATTAATCTGAAGACCATTTATTTCCTGTGTGGAGTTAAGGATGCCAACTGAAAGTTGTGTAAACGATGTATGCGTATGATTAATGTCAGACTTGCCAGCAAGAAGTGTGTTAACCGTAGTTGTGTTTGCTTTTGCGTCCAGTTCGGCAGAAAGTCCGCTAACATCTTGTATGCTGTGGTCGTGTACTATTAACGCCTTCCCGTTTAACTCATTCTGAAGGCCACTTACATCGGAAACAGTGTGGCTATGTATGATTGGAGACTTAAGTGCCAACTCAGAATCTAGTGCAGATTTTGTTATCAACTCATTTGTTGACGATGGTTGTTCGCTTTGAGTTATGGCATCACGCTGATTTTGCGTAAGCGAGATTCCCTCAAGGTCTCCAATTCTTCCCTCAAGTTCTATGTCTTTATTAGTAAGGGCAGTTGTGTCTATGTTGGATACTCCGATGTTGTCCTTTGCTTGTTGCTTTTGTGCATTTGTCAGTGACTGTGCGGTATCATATCTAACAACAGAGTCGGCAGGAATATAATCACCCCACTGAACCAATGAATAAGATGCATCATCAATGAGGTCGTTAAGTATTATGACTTCTTGCTGTATGACGGTAAACTTTACACCATTGGTTTCAAGTTGAACCTCCATAATGGCACTCGCTTCCGACTCTCCAGCAAGGAGGTCTTCAACTTCGGCTGTATCAAGGTCAAGCAATCCATACTTTGAGTTGAATCCATTGACTCCAGAGTCTGTTGCTGAGAGGTTGAATATAGTAGAGTTTGTGGTTGCTATGTCCCACTGGTTGAGACCGCTTTTTACTACAGACCAAGAGCCATTGAATGTCGTGTTAAGTGCGGAGAGAACTGTATCTCCAGATGCATTAACATCTATTGCGTTAGAGTTGTAAAGTGTGCTTCCTGCGTTGAATCCAATCAAGAAAGAGCCGTTCTTTGGCTGTGGTGATATTGCAACTCTCCAAACCTTTGTGTCTCCAACGAAAGCAGGAGCGTGAATCTGACTTACCGTTATAGAAGGCTGGTCTTGATTTACAAAGGATGTTATGTTTGCAACTGGGGCCTGCTTTATATGAAGTTGATAAATCTGCTTCTGGGTTAGTGAGCCTGCCTTTACCAGAGAAGGATTAATCGTAGATGTCGGATAAAGTTCGTTGAACGAGTAGTTCAACGAATTCGTAGTAACTGCTGGACTGTTCCAGACGATACGATAAGAGTTTGCTACTCTTGTAACCGTTACTCCACCTTCTGTCGTGATGCTAGCCAGTGCGTTTAGTGCTGTCTGAACTTCTGTTGCTGTCGCATCAGCGTTTATTGCGGATGTTGTGTTTCCTCCGTATGTGAGTTTGAATGTTCCGCTATCTGGTGCGGTGTCGATTCTTCCAATCGCAAGCGTTACCGCAGTGCTTGGTGAGAACTCATATTCAGAAAAAGAACCACCAAGATAATTCTTGATTATATGAAGTTCTATGCCAAGCAAGTCGCCCTGCTTGAGAACTGGTTTTTGTGCATAAGATATTGACTGCCAACCAGAAAGAAGTTTTCCAGAAGTCATATCAATCCAAAGAGTAAGAGCAGGGCTTGGCATTTTATAAATTGGCTGTTGTCAATCGGGGTGGCTGACAAGTCGCAATAGAAACTATGGCTTTAGAATTCAAAGAATTTAATGTACCGCTCGGTTGGAATGCTCTTCTTAATCATAAAGATAAAGTAGCACTCATTCTCGGAGAGAACAAGAGTTTAAAGTCATCGGCAAAGACGGTTCTTGAGTTGCTGTCGAAGCCAACCGAAGCGGAACTGCGTTCCGCTGTTCAAGCACTTGGCTATCAATTTAAAGAGTTACAGCGACCAGTTCAGCAGGCTCAGTAAGTCGGTGCTATGAAAAACAAGGTTTGTCCAATATCTCTTTTTGCCTTCGTTCTTGGACTTTTAATGGTCTTGACTGGATGCTCGATGCTCGGAGGAGATAAGGGTAGTGGACCACTACCAGCCCCAGCAACAAATGAAAGCCTTTCTGGTGCTGAAAGCAACCTTGATAAACTTACTGACAAAAGAATGAGCCGTGTTGCGGCTTCGGTCATCGTTGCTGAGTCTGCTGTGACTAAGGCAGAGCCATCTAAGGCTGACCTTGCAGTTGCAAAGTCTGAACTTAAGATTGCTCGTGCTATGACGGGTGAGCCATCCAACCAAGACTTGGCTTACGCAAAAGAGCGTTCTAACAAGATATCTACGAGTGCAGATGACCTTGTTGAAAAGATACTTAATGAGAATGTTGCTCGTGCCGAGTCTCTGAAGAAAGAGATAGATGCGGCCAACAATAAATACGAGCAGGAAAAAATCAAGAAGCAGGCAGAGTTTGATGCCAAGTTGAAAGAGAAGGAAATCGAAATCAAGAAGCGTCAGATGGAACTTGAACAGGAGCGTATCGCAAAAGATATGCAGAGATGGACGATGGCTGGCATTGGTATGTTCTCCATCGGGATTCTTCTTTCGATACTTGCTCCGCTACCCGTGTTAAAGAAACTTGGTATGGCACTTACGCTTGCTGGCATTATTTGTGGTTCTTTCCCAATAATCGGTAGCGAGCCTTGGTTTAAGTATGCAATTGGTGGTGCGATTGGCCTGCTTGTGGTTGGCCTTATGGCACAGATGTTCTTCTTCAAACCAAAGTGTGCGGTGGACAAAGAGTCAAAGGATATAAGTTCAGATTCTTCTGGACAATCCAATGACAAGCACTGACCCAGATTTCGCCGCCGCCGCTCAAGACTTTAAGCGTGGTGGATGGGTTGTGTCGCTTCTTGGCGGTGCAGGAATGCTTGCACGAATGCTCCTCAACGATGAAAGCCACCCTGTTATTTACTATCTTAGAAAGATAATAGCGGGTGCTATTGTTGGAGTAATTATATATTTTGCCCTTTATGGAACAAGCATAAGCGGGCTTCAAAAATCCATAATAATGTCTACGGCTGGGGCTGGAGCCCCAGAGATAATGGAGAACATCCGTAAGCGTTTTTCAAAAGGAATAACCAATGAAAAAGAAAATAAAGCCAGCAGGAAGCGGAAGCGTAAGTGAAGTTATAATCGCTACTCAATCGTTCTTCCTGTTTGCATTCGGGATGGCGGCGATTATGGCTACCTCTGCCGTTGTTGCTGGTTTTAATGCCCTCAGAGATATGAACAGTGCAGTGGCTATCGTTACGGATGAGGGAATTGTTACTGAGGGTGGAGTGGTAAGTGTTGAAAGAGTTCGTGGAATAGTTGATAATTTTGGACTTATCGGTGTTGCCGTATCGTCATTCGGGTTTATAGTCTGTGTTGCGACCTGTATCAGAATATATACCAAAATGAAAAGTGCGAGCCCGAAGGCTCGCACGAAAAAGAAGTTGAAGTAATTGACGGGACTCCCGTCTTTTAGTTACACCTTCTGTATTGTCGAAAAGGCATCGCTGGTGGCTTCATAAGCCGTTCCGAGGCAGGACGAGATAACTTGCTTGTTCTCTCTGGAGAGCCTCTCTCTGAGAGCCTCCTGTGCCTTCACGCTCCTTGAATAAAGGACCTCGTGTGCGTCTGCGGACGGTTCGATAGCCACTCCAACTTTGTTTAGAATCTCTTGCGAGATTTCGACTTCTTCTGCGACATAGTGTAAGTCGGCTAATCTTGTTTTAACTGTTTCCAGTTGTGAGATAGCCAAGCACACTTTGTCGAAGGCTTGACGGACTGTTTCTTTGTTACTCATTCGATTGGGTTCTCCTTTCATATATTTGTAATATGTCAACGGCTTGCCTTGTTCAAGCAAAAAAGGAGTTGACAATCGCTTGGGCTGTGGTATAGTGAGTTCATATGAATAAGCACACATTCGCCAAAGGCAAATTGTTTGAATGCATTGGTGTTAAGATTGGCATTTATTCCCCTTACTCTAACTATGTCAAGGATATTCGTTCTGGAAAGAAGACTGCTGGGGCTCATCTAGATGGTGCTATTGAGCGGGCGTGGGCTCGGCTTGCTATGAACGAAAGTATGAAGAAGTATGTTGCAAGTTGGGACACTATGTTGCTTGCTACTGGCGTAGATAAAGAACTAGAAAACGAAATTGCTGTGGCAATTTCATCCGAGTACTTCTCTAGTGGTAATACGGGCTTCTTTACATCTCTCTTTGTAGATGGTATCAAGCAGACCAACAAGGAGTTACGAATGATTGCACATCTTACCCATTGGGCTTGACATTTGCCTTTGAATTGGTATTATGAGTGATATGGAACAACAGTCTGACGATATCGAACAGGTCTTCATTGTCAATGACACTGATGACTCTTCTGGCAATGACCGTAAGCCTTTTTCTTCAACTGGGGGTAGAAACCTCAACGGAGGATACTATGTGTCTGAAGAAGACACGAAGAAGTTTGTAAAAAGTTCAACATCTCTTATGTTTATTGCTGTTGCTATATTTGCATTTGTATTCTTTATTGGGATGTTTTTTGCAATCGAGTTTAAGTTAAAGCCAGAAACACTTGGGCTTTTCTGTATGCTTTCATTCATCCTTCTTATGTCTATTATTGTATTGGCTGGAAGTGACGAGGCCCCCGTATCCGTAAATGAGCCTGTCCCCTCTGTTCAAGCCAATGAGAGGATTTCTAAGAACAAATACAACACCGTTGAGGAGTTTAATAACTCTCCCGATGGAAGGCTTCACAGGGCTAACATTGAAGCAGAAAAAGCAAGGCAAGAAATACAGGCCGAAGCCGAAAAGCGTAAGCAGGATGAAGAGGGAATCTCTATCGCAGTGCAGGCACTTGTTGCTCTTGGCTTTAAGAAGAAGCGAGCCATCAGCCTCGTCACTCGTGGCGTTAGTTCTGGAATCACCGCTTGGGAGACGCAAAGCCTTGTAAGGTATGCTCTTGCAAACAACAACAAGGCTTAATTGATTAGCACAATTCAGCACTTGACAATCGGTAGACTTTGCTCATAATGAATGAACAAGGTTGACAAACTCAAACGCTTGCATAACTATGAATAAGGAACAACACGATACAGAAAAAAATCAAGCCATCAAGGAAGCGGCTCGCATCCTTGGACGCATCGGCGGTATGGCTGGCCGAGGCGAAGCAAAGCGTAGACCTTCAGAGGTATGCCGTGCCGCAGTCCAAAAGCGTTGGGCTGAATACCGAAAGGCCAAGGGTCTTTCTCAAGACAAGCAGTCGTAATGCAAGAAATTGAAGCAGTCGCTACCTTTGTAGCAAAAATTTTAATTTACTGTGGCGGGGCCGCATTTTTAATCTGTTTCCTGTTTGGTGCGAAACTTCTCTGGGAAATTGTTAAACTTGCACTCTATACGCAGAAACTAATCAACAAGTGGGGACAGTATAAGCGTATCCCAGTTGAAGGTCGTGCAGAAGCGGACAGGTCTGGACATTTTGAAGATGACACAAAGGAAATTAAATAATTACGGGATTAAGACTGAATCTATCGCTGAAAGACACAGACGATACGATATCGCATTAAAATATTGGACTGAGAACAAGCACTTGAACAGAGTTCAAGTGTGCGAAAAGTTCGGCTTTACCGAGTCTGCTATGCGTTCGCATATGGCGAGGTATAACATACCTCGCCCAGATGGATTTGTTCAATCCAATCCAAAGGAAGGCCGAAAGGCAATTGTTCGTGACGCTTACAATCTTGCACTCGATACAGGTATGACTGCTGGGCAGGCATCCACTTGGGCTACGAAGAAGCACGGCTGTCGTATCGGTCGCTCAGAAATTCAATTCTACGCAACTAAGTTCGACCTCCCTTATCTCAAGGAGAATGAGAACTTCGAAATGGGTAAACTTTGCAAATATGCTTGATAAAATACAAGTACCAGATTACATCAAAAAGAACTGCGAGCGTGGCCTTGAACTAAATCGTCAAGGTCACGGCGGGGATGGTCTTACCGACCAGACCAAGCAGGAAGCCCGTGATATGGCTCGTGGTGAAATTACTTACGACAAGTGCAAGCGTATGGCCGCTTGGTTTGCTCGCCATCGTGAAGCATCTATAACAGAAGGATTCAACCCTCGCTCGCCAAAGTACCCCTCTGCTGGCCTCGTTGCGTGGCTTCTATGGGGTGGCGATGGCACAGGCTCTATGCGAGCCGCTGTTTGGGCTGAAGAGCAAGTCAATCGTATCGACAAGGAACGAGAAAAGAAAAACAAATAATTATGTCCGAAGAAGAAATTGACGACCCGATGAACTCTGACAAGTTTGTCGAGGGCGGTGAACACGGCTGGGTTGGAAAGCCTGTTGTATCTTACAACATTGTATTCCAGCAGGAAGAAGAACTGAAAAGATTTTATCAGTTCATAAAGATTTGCAGAAAGAAGTATCCAACAACGAGAACTATCGGTGAAAGAATTGATAAGTTTATTCGAGATGAGATACTTAGCAAAGAAAATGGCTGAGGACTATATTCCGAAGGCAAGCGGAGAGAGTTACCTCAAGAGAGCAGTAAATAAGCATAACGCTATCAAGCGTAAGTTCGAAGACCAAGGAAAGCCGTTCTCTGCTAACATCGTAAGCATTCCGCTTGAACAGGCGGAAGAAATTGTAATTAAATATAAGGCAAGAGTCCCTTCCGTGGCTTCGCTTGAAAAGATTCTTGAAGAACTACAGATACAGGTGAATGGTGGCTATGAGTCTTACTCTCCATCCTCGCTAAGAACGCTTGTGTCTCGTGCAATCTTCCATCTCAATAAGATAAAGTGAGTAGATACAAACAGCCGATGGGCATAAATGTTTTGGAAGCGGCAAAGCAACGCATCCACCACATCTACGATACGCACGACACGCCGATTGTGCTTTTCTCTGGAGGCAAGGACAGCCAAGTGCTGGCTCACCTTGCTTGGGAAGTTTCACAAGAGCGTGGACTTAAGTTCGTAAACTGCGTTTTCAGACACGATGAGTTTACACTCGGAAACACGATTGATTTCGTTCGCCACTATGCGGCGATGCCGTGGGTACGAATGCACCATATCATTGTCCCAGAGCCATCACTGCGGTATGTCTTCGATAAGCCGATTGAGTACAAGCAATGGGACTACAAGAACCGTGAGACGATGCGACCAATCCCAGACTACGCAATTCGGCCTTCAGCCGAATTGTGGGAGCAGGAATGGTGGGCTGAGAGCGTAGAGCAGTTTCAATGTCAGTTCTTCGTTGGGAAGGTTGCCCAGATGAATGGAATCCGAGCATCGGAGTCACGATTCCGATGGAGAGGTTCTGTCAATAAACTTGTCGAGAACTATATCAACAAGTCCAACGGAACTCGCACGGCAACCCTTTGCAAGCCACTGTATGACTGGGAAGAAAGAGATATCCTTAAGTATCTCTATGACAATAAACTTCCTTACTGCAAGGTTTACGACTGGCAGTATTATGCCAAGATGGAACTTAGAACAAGCCCATTCCTCCATCCAGAGAAAATCAGATACCTTAAGAAACTTCGTCAGATTGACCCTCAGTTCTACGACCAGATGCTTAAGATTTTCCCAGACCAGCAGACTCACGATAGATATTCTGAGTCAAGAAACACGCAGGCTATTATTACTAAGTATGCGACTAGTTGGGATGGAATCCATCAATATATTATGGACCACTACGAAGAGGGTAAGCCGAGAGACCTCGCTATCCAGCGTCTGGTTCAAATTGGAAAACTCTCCGAGTCCGACAGAAACAAGGGTATGAACAACTATCCTCTTGACTATGTTCTGAAATACTTTATAAGAGGACAGATATGGAAACTCTTACTCCCTTATCGTAAATCACAAAAAGAATGGACAAAACTTCTATGAACGAAGAAAGAAAACTTGAGCCTGTCGAGGCAATCCAGTGGATTGACTGCGATAAACTTGTCGCAAATCATTATAACCCGAACAGAGTTATGAATGCAGAGATGAACCTCATTGAGCGTTCAATCTTGCAGACTGGATGGATTCAGCCGATTCTGGTAAACAAGAACAACATCATCGTTGACGGATTCCATAGATGGACTCTGTCTCGGCTTTCGCCGAGCCTTCGCTCAAAGTATAACGGGAAAGTCCCGTGTGCCGTTCTCGATGTTTCAGATGTTGAGGCGATGGTAATTACCGTTCGCATCAATCGTGCTAAGGGCACACACTTGGCTTTCCGTATGTCCGAGTATGTCAGAGAACTCGTTGAAAAGCATAAAGTACCCATCGACAAGTTAGCCACGGATATCGGTGCTACATTTGACGAAGTTCAACTTCTTATGAAGTCTGATATCTTCGAAGCAAAGGATGTTGAGAACTGGGCTTACAGCGAGGCTTGGTTTCCTGCCGAGTCTGGCAGGACTCGGCTTCCAACCCTCTGGGACTTTGCCGATGACGGCAAGGAGGTCATCAAGAACAAGGAAAAGCAAGCCGATGATTCTATGGAGTGGTTCAAGATTGCCGACAGGCAAATTGAAGGCGGTATTGGGTTTGGCGAGCCAACGCCAGAGCCAGAGCCAGAACCAGCCAAGAAGAAAAAGAAGAAGACAGATGGCTCTTGACATTTGTTAAAATCCTCTCATAATGGAGAAGAGAGGTAGAAAGCAGAAGGCCTCAAAGAAGTCTTTCAAAGGGATGCCATATGGATGGCAAGGTATGTTCCCAGAAAGATACAGGCCTGCCTGCCAAGGCACTTGTGTTCCTTACCTCGACAAGGAAGACAACAAATGGAAAATAATACTATACGATACATTTAAACCAGAACATCTAATCTATGAATTCGAAACCAAAACTTACAACCGAATACTTTTTAATGAAGCAAAGCAAAAGTAGTTTTAACAACTCTATTACTGGAGCGTCCTGCCTTCTTGGATGTTCACCAGAGTCGATTGAAGCATTTCTCAATAGTAAAGAGAGAGAGTATATCTCATCTCTTGAAAAAGAGAAAGAGCATTTGACAAAGACCGTAAAGCGTCTTATAAAGGACAGAGATAGAGTGCTTGATGGAATCAAAGAACTTTTTTCAGAAATCAAAGAATGAGCAGAGTAACACCAGAAATTATGGCAAGAGGTCTTGGTTATGGACTTAAGCCAGAAAGAATTGAGTTTTTGATGCAGATTGCAGACCTCCCAAACTATGATTTGGTTGAGGCTGGCCGTCCAGACTCTTATACGCTAATTAAGCCAGACCCAGATGGAGTTTATTATGTAAAGGCCTCTGTTGGAGGAAAGTGGGTAGTCAAGCCCTTGGATAGTGATGAAGAAAAGTCCAAGTCTATGCTTAAAAAGAAACTAAAAGAACTTGGTTACAAAGGCAAGTAGACAGCAGTCAATATAGTGCCAGAGTTCCCACAGTACAATATTCAAATGGACTTAAAACCATACGAGTCCTGTGCGTACTGTGCCTCAAAACAATGGAAGGAAACATTCGTCAATACAGCGAAGCGTATGGACCTCTTTACTGGGAAAGTATGCCAGACTTGGAGGGCGACTTCAACCTGTGCTGAATGTGGAATGGTATCTTACTGGCACATAAACCCAGATTATCCTTATCCCCCGTTGAAAAATGTCCGAAAAAGAAACAAATAAACTCCCAATCGTTGTTTATAAAAAGTTGGGAAAGGCAAGGCCTCGGCAGATACCAAACAACAAGACTCCGTTCGGAAAGTGGGTCGAGGGAGACCCGTGCGAGATACTCGTAGACCCCCGCCAAGAACCTTCAGAGATGCTTGATACCATCATACACGAGGTTCTCCACGAGGCACTTAAGGAAACCACGGAAGAAGGCGTAGAGCGTATTTCAAATTTAATTTCCTCGGTATTGTGGAAAGAAGGATACAGAAAAGTTCAAATATAATATGGATAAAGATAAAATAGAAGAGTTGCTTGCTAACGCAGACCCAAAGTCTCTGCGTCTTGAGCCATCGACAACATTCGATAGAGCCATACTCGGCCTTACCAGTGACGGAAGAATTGTCTATTCTGAGAATAGAATACTTCTGGCTCTCCAAGAGGTTGATGGAATGGACTACGAAGAGGCTCTTGAGTGGTATGAGTATAACACCGCTAGAGGTGTTGCTTATGCAGGAAAGAAAGCACCCATCATCATCACGCACGAGGCTTAAGTTAGAAGTCTTTGACTGTCCGAGGAGGTTTCTTGTCTGGTCTGAATCAAGGCCAGACGAGTGCCACCTTGTTGATTTAGACGAAAACGAAGGTCGTGCTGAATGCTCTTGCGAAGACTGGCTATTCAACCAAAGCGACTATTACCTTTGGCAGAAGCCTTACGAGTGTAAGCACATAAAGACCTGTCGGTTATACGAAGGCCAAGGCGGTCTCTAATAACGCTTGACAATGTGAGAGACATTGTTATACTGTCTCTTAATTATGGAAAACAAAGAAGAAGTTCCTTGGACTTGGGGTGACGGCGGTAAGCCGTCACAGCCCAACATTCACCCGATTGATAGCCACGCTGTCGGTACTCGATTCCTCGCTTGTGGCTATGATGCCGAGATGAAGCCGTTTGGTGTTGGAGACTGGGTTCGCTATACGGACTATGCCCGCATCAAGGAAGACTTGGAAAAGTCTGATGGCGTTGTTTTTAAGCAAGCAGTTGAAAATGAACGCCTTAAGGCTGAAGTAGAAGCGTGGAAGGATATGGTTGCCGAGAACGGCGTGGCTTGCAACGAGCGAGCCAGAGAGAACCAAGACCTTGAGAACCAGATTGAACGCCTCAAGGCCGAGGTCGAGAACTCAAAACGCATCAACACCGAGTTGCTTGCCTTGTCTAATCGACAGGCGAGCGACATTCGGCGGCTGACCAAGGAGGGGGATGCGATGGCTGAAATCTTTAAAAACGAAATGGATAACGAGCCCGATTGTGTTGGCTATTTGCAAGAAAAATTGGTGAACCGCTGGAACGCCGCCAAGGAGGGCAAGCAGTCGTGAGCGAGATTACCATCGCAGTCTTTCACTTTCAACTGTTTGTAATTCAGTTTATTCTTATGCGTATCTTATTCGCCTTAGAGGATAAGTCGTGAACTGCAATCCAAGTGAAGAACGAAAATCAATATATCGCAGGAGTATCCATCCGCAATCCATCTGATTTCACGCCGAAGGCGTGGTATGATGAAGTGGACAGGCAAGCGAAAGCAGACAGGAAGTACCGCATCCGCCATCGCCTCTACGAGGCTCTGGCTTATCTCGGATTCTTTATTGGAATACTTTTAATCTTAAAATCACTATGAGCGAACCAAAACGATATACATTGCGAAATCCAGAGATTTCATACGGCACAAAGGAGGACAAAAACGGAGAATATGTTCTATACTCCGATTACGCATCTTTAAGTGCAAAACTTGGAAAACGGCTTCAATCCGATTTAAGTAGACTACAAGACCAATCAGACTTCTACAAGTCGAAACTGATGGATAAGACGGCTTACAATACGAACATCCAAACGCTTGACCAAGTAAAGCATCTTGAAGCGAAGGTCGATGAGTTGAATGAAGAGGTCGCATACCAGAAACAGAAGGCACGGGAAACGGTTGAGTTTATCTGTGAATGCGTAGCCAAAGGCGAATTCAAGGCGTTCAAGAACGGCTCTGTTAAGTTTGGAAAGACAAAGAAGGGAGAAAAGCGATGAGCGAGCCACGACTCTATTACATCCGACTGGAAGACTTGGAGAAGCCCCCGTCTCCGCTCAAAGCGTCATACCCGATGTGCCACTACCACGCTTACGCCGACTTGGAGTACAAAATGGAGCGACAGTTGGAGACAACTAAGTTGGTCTCAGTATCCTTATTCTTTTCTGGACTTTCTCTTGGGATTTCAATTACTTACGCAATCTTTAAATATATACAATGAGTCAGCCAAAAGACAGTCACAAAATTAATCCAGAGCCGATTACGGCATCTGTATGGCAAGTTAAAACAAACATTGTCTGCGTAAACCCAATCAACCCAGATGACAAGATGGAGTTTTCTGACTTTGTTGAGTTAAACGAAAAATTGTTTGAATTAAAGATGCTGTCAGACTCTCTCCAGCGAATGATTACACGCAGAGATAAGTCATTGATTAAACTTAATGAAAAGGTTGAGGCCTTGACAGTGGCTGGCAACGCAATGGATAACGCTATCAGCGAAATTGACCCACAGCGTTTAGAGCGTCACAGGTTTATGCAAATGACAGATGCTGAACATACTGCCGTTATTAAATGGCGTACCGCTAAAGACCCAAACTACAACCGAGCGTGAGCGAGCCAATACGATATAAAATGGATATGTATGGAACAACGGAAACGCTTGACTGCGTTTCTTACTTGGACTATTACAAACTCAAGTTGGAAAACGACAAATTAAAGAATGAGGTTCAGCGTCTGAATGACATTATCATTTCTGGCGGTGCTGTCATCCCAGATGCCGAGGAGGTTAAGCCGTGAGTAATTGTAAAGACAACGAGTATCACGCTTATGGCATTGTTCACATAAGGAAGTGCAAAGAATGCCAAGACGAATATAACCGAATACATACACTTACAGACGAACAGGCTGGATATCTTGCTATATTCTTTTGCTTGCTATTTATCTTAGTGTGGTTTGTTCGAGAAAAACAACAGAACATCATATAATATGAAAAACAACAATAATCCAAACATTCCAGAGAGCAATCCAAAGATTGCTCCTCCATTCATTCCAAAGCCAATTGAGTCCAAGAGCAAGCCAAAGCACTTCGATTCTGTGATTGATATGCTTGTTCATAACTGCAATGAATATGCAAACAAGATTGACGAACTTGAGGCCGAGATACAGCGTCTTAAGGAACAGCCAGACGCATTAACTGCTTATCTTTATGCGGCTGAACTCGGAAAGGACACTGTCAAGAAACTTAAAAATGAAAACGCATTCCTCAAGATGGAAGTAGAGCGTCTCAAGAACAACATCGCTTATCTTGATACTAAACTTGACGAGGAGTTGGATGGAAACAAATAATAAATCTGCTCAAACTGGAGTAAATAGATTTAAGCCAAAAAAAGGACCACTTAGAGGAAGAACTTTTAAGAGACTTGATGCTTTTTCAAAAAGAAAGCGTGAAGAGGATATTGAAAGATGGAATGAACTGTTTAAAAAAAATGTTTGGAGCCAACAAATAAATAAAAACAAATTATGAGCAGACAGCGTTATCATATAATGAAAGGGTGGAGCAATAAACATACACAGATGCTATGGGTTGTTTATGATGGTGACGAAAAAAGAAACGATAAATTGATGAATTACTTCTTCACGAGTGCAGAAGATGCTCTAACATTCTGTGGCTATCTTAACTTTGAAGAGCAATGAACAGGACGGTTTCTAAGAAGGGTGAAACTATTCGTGATGTTAGATACGCATACGAAAGGGGCATCACGATAGAACAGATTTCTAGAGAGACTGGCAAGTCAATAAAAGCATTCAAATGCTCCCAGCGTAGAATTAATATAGTTTTAAAAACAGAGTCTACTAGAAAAGAGTGGGGAAGTCTTAAGCAAAAGATTGTAAATATGGATACTTATAACTATACTGTTAAGGAGTTGTCTGAAATGCTTGGAACTACTCGATATACAATTTACGCACTTTGCACAAGGCACGATATGCCATTTAAGAGAATTTATGAATAAGAGCGGAAACAAGAGAGGTATGTGCAGTAAGAACGGACAGTACGAAAAGGCTGGCCTTACTGAAGACGAAGTTGTCTTGATGCTTAGAAAGTATGTCGGAGACAAGCAACGCTGGAAGTTTCTTTTCTCTCTCCCGAACGGAAGAGACAAGTATGTTGAGCCTCCTCCCAGAAAGTATAAGACTTAATCCCTGCGGTTCTATTTTGATTTGATTTCGTAGTGTATCATCCTGTGGCAGTTCGCACACACTAAGATACACTTCGCTATCTCTTCTCGCTGTCGCTCCAAC
>JACCEB010739098.1_pt1 | contig 16165 bp, 10 predicted proteins | sample 7454761 | NCBI WGS metagenome assembly JACCEB01 (sample SAMN15323454, study PRJNA562643) | freshwater metagenome | isolation source: river surface water | place: USA:Blue River Watershed | collected 2017-08-18 | reverse complement strand
TAGCGCTCACGGACGAAGCAGGAAAGCCCCTTTCCTTCCCCACTGCCTTTGACGATTTCACTGAAAAAGCAGCCCACGGAGCGCCTTGCGACGCCCAGAGCACCGAGGCTTGCCAGAACCGCGAGCTACTCAAGACCCTGATGGCCAGCGTGGGGATTGAGGCCTTCGCTACCGAGTGGTGGCACTACCAGCTCAGCAGCGCCGCCAAATACCCGATCGCGCGACTGAGGAAGTAGCCCCCCTCACCGGGTCGAGTCGCTGAACCCCACCGGGTGGCCGTCCACGCGGAACTGAAACAGGAAGTACGGCGGTACGCAGGCGCCTTTGCCGTTTTGTGCTTCCGCGCAAATATAGTCATCCCGGCACGGGTTCAGGGCGTCGCAGCCCCGAAGCCCACGCGGCGCCGCAAAAGCGCGGATGCATTCCACGAAATTTTTGCCAGCGCCCAGGCAAGAATTAAAGCCAGGCTTCGCCGTGGGAAGTGATCCGCAGACGCCTCCCACTGGGATATCCTGACAGTCCTCGAGTGCGCACATTCCACCCGGGAAGCCGCCTTTTTCGGCCACACACCGAAGCCCTGAATGCGAACCACATCCCGTCTCGTGCCCGGCCAGTAAAACATCCAAGCGCGGGTCTGAATTCTCGAGAACCTGCCCGGTCTCACACGGATCGCCAATGCCCGCTTCGCGAGCCGGAAAACACTGACCGATTTCTTCGTCAAAAGTTGAGGTCAGCACATTTCGGCACTCGAGCCCCTTTGCGCAATTCCAAGCCGAAAAGCTCGGGTCGCGCCCCAAACCGCAATGAGCGCCGTAGCCTCCCGCCGCAGGAAATCCAGTCGCTTCGTCGGCTCGCTCGGCCCAGCCACGCTCAAATCGCGGCGGCCTCCCCGTCGCGAAAGCTTCAATCACAGCCCGTCTGCGCGGCAAATCAGCCAAAGCGTGAGCCGACGCCGCCACTCGCACCGAGTTGCCGGGGTACTTACCCACTGGATCCTGCCCCATCAAGTGAAACCCAGCGATACTTCGAGCTTGGTGACACCCGACGCAACTTAAGTCATCGAGTCGCCGCAGCAACGCCGAAGCCGATTTCACTCGCTGAAGTTTTGAAAACGAAACACCCTGAAAATCGACTTCTCGAAACACTTTCAAAACAGGACGGTTTTGCAAGCGGTTCAGGCCGCCAGGAGTCACGCTGGTTGCCGACTTGGCGAGGAACTTTTCAGGCAAGACCGCGGTACCGCGATCGATCGCCTGGAGATTTCCCGGCGTCAGAATCCAGCGCCTGAGTTCACTTCGAAGCCCCGGGTCTTGCTTGAGTCGCCCCACATCGAGCTGATTCTCTAAATAGCCTTTTCGGAAAACGCCCGCCTGCGCGTCCCAATCAAACACCCGCAAGTGGTACTGCGAATAGCCCCCAAAATCAGGCCTCACGGCCGAAGGCCAGCGAACACTTTGTAAGTTCACTTCCAGAGCTTTCAGCGAACTGAGCGTAAAGCGATCGGGTGATAAAGGCCCCGTGGGTCCCACCCAAGGCTCGATATTTTCACTGATCGGCACACCACCTTGAGGAAGTTTCCAGCGCGCAGCGATTCGTCCACACGCCGCTGGATCAGCGGGAAGCCCGGGGCGCTTGGCGTGATAGACCAAGTTCACCGTCATCGGCAGGCGCGAAGCCACTTCCTCACCATGCGATTCCACCCGGTAGGCCAAGCGGTAGATCAAACGAATCTCGCCGCAATGCTCGGGATCAACGTAGGCACGGTCCATTCGATTCGCTACACCGACTAAGACCATCCGCGCGCGCTCGGTCACCAAGAAAGACGGATCAAACAAGCGCTTGTCTTTCGCCATCCCGACACCGAGCTCAGGATCGGCGCTTTGAAGCTGCTCCAGATCCTGAATCAGCCACTTTGCGATGGCGCCAAAGCGAGGCCGCGCTGCCAGAGCCGCGTTCGATGCCTTTCGAAACGAGGCGTCTTCTAAGCGATCGCCCAGACTCAAGCCCCGCGCCTCCAAAGCGCGAACCACGGTGGGCTCGGTCACCAGAGTCAGGTCTCGCGTATCGAGCGGCGGCAGCACTGCTACCGCCCAAACTGCCCAAAACCCGCGCCACGCCGACCTTAAGCCCAACCCCATGCACGGCTTTCAAACACAGCGGGGCGAGAGAGTCAAAATCCGCTTGCGATAGACTGAGTGCTGGCGCCGCCTCTGACCTTTACAGACCCTGAATCGGGACGACCGGCATCGGGAGCTGCTGAAACGTCGTCGAGTCCCGATGCCCTAAACGCCAGCTTCCGTTATCTCCCCAGCAATAGGTCTGTCCGCTCTGAACAGCGCACGCCACCGTGTCGCCAACTCTCAACGCAGTAACTCCCGACTGAAGATCGGGGTGCGGTACGGCACCCAAGGCTTGCGTATAAATCAGAGGATGTCCGAGTTGTCCGCGGCTATTCGAGCCCCAGCACGAGAGCCCACCGTTTTGAATGACACAGGCAGAGTTGGTTCCCACCGATAGCTCCGTCACGCCGCTGCCCGCGCCTAACCCCTGTACTGAAACAGGTGTCATCCGATTGATTTTTGAGCCGTCACCTAGCTGACCCGCCGTGTTTTCGCCCCAGCACTGGACCGCACCACTACTAAGGAGGGCGCAATTCGTACTGCCGGCCGAGGCAATCGCTGAGACCCCTGATGACAAGCCTTGGACCTGCATAGGCAGCAATGAATCCGTGGTCGTCCCAATTCCGAGCTGTCCGCGACTATTCGAACCCCAACACCAGACGCCACCATTTGCCAACGCGCAGCTGTGGCTGGATCCAAGCGCGAGACTCGTCACTCCTGAAGTCAACCCTGCAACGGAGACGGGCTGATACCGATCGATCGTCGTACCATCGCCCAAAGCGCCTGAACCGTTATTTCCCCAGCACGATGCAGCTCCATCCTTCACCGCACATACGCGCTGTGCGCCCAAGGAAATCGCTACTTGGGTGACACCACTCGTGAATCCGGGGATCGACTGAAGGGTCGAGAAATTCACGTTGTTCGCGTTGCCGAAGGTTCCATTCGTCCCTCTTCCCCAACACTGCAAACCGCCGCCGATCAGGAAACAGCCAAACTCCTGCCCGAGTACCATTTGAGTCGCGGCCGTTGAGGAGAAAACCAAAGACGCCGACGAAGTCGTTCCAACCGCTCCCATCGAGTTATTCGCAGCAGCACCCCAACAGTACAAAGACTGGTTCGCGTCAAGCGCACAGAAGGCCCCACCCCCGCCCGAGATCGCCTGAGTCGATCCTGTGCCGATGCCGACGACGGCGCTTGCACGATGGGAGTAGAGGAGCGTGCCGCGACCTAATTCTGCAGAGAGCGAATTGCTTCCACCCCAGCAATAAGGAGCTCCGTCCATGATGGCGCAACCTACCGATGATCCACCCGAGGATACCGCACTCACTTTTCCAGGTAGCGCGCTCACAAAGGTGGGTACTTTCAAATCGGCGCCGAAGTGAACGCCGTTTCGGTAGTTATCTGTCTCGCCCCAGCACCAAAGCGAAGCGCTTCGAATCACGCACGTGGTGGCGTTCCCCACGGACAATGTCGTTATCCCCGAGCCTGCGCCGAGATCCAAGACATCGGTCGGAACCGTACGTGTGGTGGTCGTGCTATCCCCTAATTGTCCACTTCCGTTTCCGCCCCAGCACTTGAGCCGCTGATCCGAATAGAGCGCGCATGTATGATCATTGCCCGCTCCGATACTGACCGCACCGCTCCCCGATGCAATCGCAGTCACAGGCGAAAGCGCAATCGCGGTTCCACCGTTCCCCAGGCGCCCGCCGTTTGCCCCCATGCACTGAACGCCACCTGAAGCGAGGACACAAATATGCGACGCGCCCACAGCAACCTGAGTCGGAGTCCCGCTGAGACCCACCAAAGCCAAAGCACGCGAGCTATTTAAAAAGGTTCCATTGCCGAACTGGCCGCTGCTATTCAAACCCCAGCAATAAACGGTCCCCGAAGAGCTCACCGCGCAAGTCGTATCGCCGCGCACGCTCAAATCAGTGATACCCGCGAGCGCCGTAGTACCCGTGGGCTGAAGCACATCCACGGGGGCTGAACGAGTAGTGGTAGTCCCATCTCCCAGTTGCCCCGAGGCGTTTGCGCCCCAACATTTGACCCCGCCGGTACTCAAAAGAGCGCAGGAGTGGCTGCTACCGACCATCACTTTCGTCACGCCAGAACTCAGACCATCCACTGCGACAGGGAAACTGCTGGTAACGGTCGTTCGATTTCCCAATTGACCGCTCGCATTTCCACCCCAACACCAGACTGCACCTGCGACCGTGGCGCAAGTATGTCCGCCCCAGTTCGAAATACCATCCGCAGCCGTGTCGGACAGAACTTCCATTGCGGCCGCACCCAGTCCGCTTGACTGATCGGTTGCAGTGAACCTGAGAACGCCAGACGAAGGTGTCAGCACATAAAGATTCTGGGTACCACTGGAAGCACCAAAGGTAACTTGCCCAGCCACCGCGACTGGAACCGAACACGAGGCATCAGTAAAGTAAGAGACCGTCACAGCCGAGGCCTGATCCAACCGATCCAGCGCTAGAGTGTAGGTTCGGTCGGTTCCATCGCTTGCAACGCTGCCTAAGCTGTCTCTTTGAGAAATACTGAAGGCAGAACTGCAGGCGCCCGCCGCGAGCTGTCTCGGACCTGAAAGACGAATCGAAGCCACCAAGGGAGCACTGACTTGAACCGGCAGGGTTCCCGAATACGATAGGGCAGAGGCACCCAGGTTCAACGACTCGGAACGCCCGTTTTTGTAATAAAACACTTTTGAGCTACTGCCACTTGCGATCGTCACCGAGCTAACCACAGGAGTTGAAGCGTCGCATTCCGCAGAAGTATTGTAGAAAGCGCCAGATCCCGCTCCCGTTAAGGTCACTGCCGTTGCAGACGTGACGTTCGCGACCGATCCATTGTTATCCAAAGAGGTGACCGTATAGGCGGTACACGTTCCCGTATTAAGCTGTGCGGAACCGCTGAGCGCGACGCGTACGGGCGTCAATCCACCCACCGTGACCAAGGCGAAGGCATTGGCAAGAAATCCGCTCGTCGCACCATCCGTAGCAGTCCAAACCGACTGTCCTGCCGCCGTCTTCTTAAAATAAAGATTTCCCGTAGCCGAAGCGCCCTGCGCCACTGCCACCGTCGTAATGGCATTTCCTGCGCCGCAAGCTGCGTCGTTATTGTAAAAGACTCCCGAGTTACTGGCAGCGAGGGTCAACGAAGTAGCCGCATCTGTAGTCGTCGACGAGCCCGACGAATCCAGCGCCGCCACCGTATAGGGCCCAACGCACGTATTGGTGGCCACATTATTTCCCGCAGGAAGACCCGTAAACACCCAGCGCTTTCCGGTGCCTAAAGTGACCGAAAGCGGAAGGGTCGCACCTGCATACCCGGCGACAGTTGCGGTCAGAACGAGATCCTCGATGCTACGACTTCGATAGAAAACTGGAACCAAGGCCGTATTTGCTGAAAGGACAATCGAAGTAATGGCAGACCCCGAGCAAGTAGCGTCTCCATAAAACGCACCCTGTCCTTTTCCTCCTAGACTCACCGTGACCGCGCTTGGCGCAACCGCAATCTCTCCGGCAGCATTTTGCGCTTGAATCCAGTACATCCCGCAGCTTCCCATCGTCTGCGAAGCACTCCCCAACCAAACTAGCTTGATGGGGTTGGTCGGTCGAAAGGTAAACGGATAGACTGCGGGCCGGATCATGCTGCCAGCAGAAGCTGAGAGAAGTGTGGATCCACCCCAAGCGCTCTTCAGATAAAAGCGCGTCGAAACTTGTCCCGCTCCGAAGGTCACGCTCGTAATGGCACTCGTACAAGTGGGGTCTGAATAAAATGTTCCTAACCCGCCGCTTGCCAGCGCGACCACCGTCGAAGCACTGTCGCTGAGACTTGCAATATTGCCGTTTGAATCCTGAGAGTAAGCAACCAAGCCTAAGCTGCATCCGCCCACGTCGACCGACGGGTAACCAGAAATAGCGAGCTGAGTGGCGCCGCCAGCTTGCGGTGCCGTGAAGATGGCAGCTGTCCCCGTCAGAAAAAGCGTATTGCTTGCGCTCAGAAGGTTCGTCCCTGACCAAGAGTCCTTGAGATAAAACTGGGCTGACTGAGAACTACCCACCTCGATCGTCGAGGAAGTGATCAAAGTCGTGCAAGAGGAGTCGGAATACACTTTTGCACCCGCATCCGAACTGAGCGTCACGGTGACTTGCACTGGTGCTGTAGCTAGGTTTCCACCTGCATCGATCAAGTTCGCCCGAACCGGACCGGTGCAAGTTCCCGAAACCAACGTCGCAGGCGCTGACTGAAGCGCAAGCCCTGTCGCTGCACTGGACACGAGAGAAAGACTCAAAGAAGTGGATACCGAAGTGGCCAAATTCGCCGAGGCCGTCAAAGTAGGAGTTGTCCCCGCCGTTGCATACTTGAAATACACCCACACAAATTTGCTTCCTGCGTCGATGCTTGCAGTCGTAATCCCCGTCAAGCAGGCAGGTCCGTCGTAGAAGGTTCCCAGATCTGAACTCAGTGCAATCGAAGTGGATTGCGCCGAGGAGGCGATTGTCTCGATTCCGTCGAGATCTTTTGTCGAGATCCGAATGGGATTGCATCGCCCCGCCAGACCCGGCGTGTTGGCGCTTTCGAGAACCAATTGGGTCGCCTCGCCACCCGTTGACGTCTCATCGATCAGCCGAATTGCATCGCTTCCCGAGCAAGAAGAAAAAATAAATCCCGCCAAAATCGCTGACCGGAGGAGATAAATTTTTTGAATCAAATTCATCTGAATGATTCCTCAGTAAATTTTATGCGTGGAATAAAGAATTCCGTTCCACCAGCAGAACGATATGGAATGAAGTCGACCATCCGGGGTTTGAGTCAAGGAATCGAGCTCACATCCATGACTTCCGACGACAGGATGGGCGTCGATCAGATTCCTAAGAGAGCCCCCATTTCGCAGAACCCAAAGACCCGCTTGAGTTCCGGACAAATAAGCCCGTCCACCGATCAAAACGTTATCGTCTCGATCAACAAATACGGTGGTCACGTGAGGCCAATTAGGAAATTGATGAAAGAGCGTAGCTTTTCCGGTTTTTGGGTCGAACTTTCGAACGACTCCATCCCAAACTCCGCTCAAATTACTCGCGCAATTCAGGCCGTAGTAAATGGCACCGGCACTATCCACTCCAAGCTTGGTCGAATTGTAAGCATGAAACCAACACGAGTTCGGAACGAGAGGATTGAGAAGGTACTGATCCAAAGTCTGCCAGGTCAGGCCATTATTGGCGGTTCTCCGCAACGTGAGGTGACCAGCCGATAGGCCCACAACGTAGAGCCGCCCGGTCGAATCCACTCGAGCCTGCTTAGCAAGCGTCCCCCCGGCAACTCCGGGCCGATAGTCATCAATGGTCGTCCAATCCGTCCCGTTGGTCGATCGCTTGACGACCCAGTGGTCCCCCGTCGGGTCGATCGTCGAGCCTACGGCGAAGATCTCTCCGTTCGCTCCGAAATCCACCCCGTACACAGTCCCACCGGCCCAATCATTGATCAGAACATCCCAGGTCTGACCACCATCACTACTCCGCTGAAGAACACCCCACCGAAGTCCCTGCGAGTCGAGGCCGTAACCCATGGCATAGACGCGATCCTGAGAGTCGACCGCCATACTATAGGCGACTGCGTTCATCCCGGCCTGATACTGGTAACCTAAAACCGTGGAGTAAGTTCCGCTTGCAGCCGCATACTTGCCCACTGCCCAAGTCCTGCCTCCCACCGCCGCATCTGACTCCACTGCGAAGTAAACGTTTCCCTGTGAGTCTGACGTGATCGAATGCGGATAATTCCAGGTCGAGGACTGGTAGCGATACATCAACCCTGCCACTGGAGTTCGCACCTGAAAATTCGCAACCGCTTCCAGTCCGGTGACGCTCGAAACGCGAACACTCAAGCTCCCATCGGAGGGTGGCGCCACGAAAGCGCCCGACAGGGAGTCGATCTGTGCAAAGCTCGACGAAACAGAAAACAAGCGAGTCTCGAGCGGCAACACTCCCGGCGAAGCCGCGAAGGAAAATGACTCACCAGGCGCCAGTAATCCACCCTTCGGCGAAAGAACCAACTCAGACGGCAACGCCACCGAGCCCCAAGGCGATAAACTTTCGCCCGAACAAGAACAGAAGAGGGCCGAGAGCACGGACGCTCTGAGTATCTTTTGCCAGTTCTGAAGAAAGTGAGGTCGTTTTCCGATGTTGCCCCCGACTCTCCTAGTCTATGGGGCCGCTCGCAACTTAGGGATGTGTCAAATGAGACACCCAGATCTGAGTGGATTTATTCTCAAAATACACCACACACTCTGACCCCTGAACTCCAATTAAAAATTCCGTGTCCCATTCGACGCATTGTGGAACTCACCTCAGTCAACCAAACTAGAGGAGAACTTTTCTCTAGGGGGATTCGATCGTGAAACTTCAAAAAGCTTTCTGGCTGCTGGCGCTGGCGTGGAGTGCAACGAGCCTCGCCGCAACCGCAGTCGCGCCGGCGCCTGCGCCGGTTGAGCCTGCTGCGCCCCCTATCTCGATCGAATATTGCCAAACCCAGTGGCAGGTCAACGGTCACTGTGATTTCAACTACGATGCGCCGAGAACCATCACGAATCCCACCGGGGAGAATTACACCTGCAGCTCTGAGGCGGGCGGAGTCCCGGCAACGAAAAATGCTACTTGCACCATGTCGTACGGAGTACCGCCCGCGAAGATTAACGATTCCCGGACGCAAGCAGACAACTACTGTGCATCGCGGCGCCCGGTCAGCCTGACAGATACGGGCGCTGTGAAGCGGCACCTGAACCAAATCAAGTGCTCCTACAAAGCCAGCACGGACATGGGTCCGGTAGCAGAAGGAAATCTAGAATGCGTCCCGGCCAAGTCAGCGAAGGACCCCACCTGGAGCGGAGAAAAGTGCGCTTTTAAGAAATAACCGCACTGATCCAGACTCAAAACCGCTGACCAAACACCAAGCGAAGACTCTCTTCGCCAAGTCGACCCGATTCGATCGGCCGGCTGGAATCCATCACGAGTTTCCAGCTCTCAGAAAGTTCTTTAGCAACGGATGCGCTGACGGTCTGACTGCTTCGTCCGTACATGATGCCGGTGTAAATTCCTAAATCCGAGATGCCGCGGTTCAGGCCAAAACGCATCCGCTCGATCCGCTGTGAAGGTTCTAGGAACTGCTGCTGCCGCTCCTCTTCGAGAGACATCGGAGCAAAGTTGAACTCAAGCGAAGTGTTCACCAAAGGCGTCGAGAGGTTGAGTAATCCCTGTTGGCGCGGACCAAAAGCACGTGCGGTCATGGCCACGTCCCGACTCAGATGAAGACTGACCGGATAGCCGTAATAGAAGCCTACTCCCGCCATCAGGTAGGACATCGGTCGTCTCACGGCTTGGAGCGAGGGCTCATTTTCCGTTGCGACGCGCAGTCGCCGTGCGCGCTTTTGGACTTCTTTGCGCTGAACCTGCGCCACTACTCCTTGCGAGAACCTCCGCACCTGCAGATGGTGATTTCGCTCTTCTTCCAAAGTGGCTAAGCCGTACTGTGACCGCTGTTCAAAGCTGCGGAAAAGGTCGTCGTAGCGTTGCCGAAGTTCTGCCGATTCTTGCTCGGCTAAGAACTCGCTTTCAGGACGAGACTGCAGCCCCAAGGTCTGATCCCGTAAATACGATTCGTTGGGAGCCTGACGTGCAGGTTCGCGATTCAGCCATTCCGGCGCAATGACAGCCAAGAGACTCTGTCTCTCAGAAACCGATCGGGCGCCTGAATCCAATTCTGCCGCCTGAAGCGACTCACTTCCCTGAGACAGGAGGAGCACGCTTGCTGCGACGACTAAAGCGCTTTTGAATAATGGCGACCAGTGGCGCATGGGCCCCCTCCTTCACCGGAAGGAGGAGCAACGACCATACCAAAGCAAAATCAGCTTTTTTCCCTTTTAAATCAACGCTCTAAACCAATTCCAGATTGGCTGGTGTCAAAGCGGGTGTCTAAAAATTAAGCAGGATGAAAACAAACCAAAGGGCAAAGCCGGAGACGACGGGAATGGAGAAGTTGTCATCCACTTCCAGCGGCATCAGTTCGGCAGTCCCGCCAGCCAGGCCACCCAGCAGAGTCAGCAAGTTCACCTGATGATCCGGAAGGCCTTGCGAGCGCAGGAACAAGAAGCTCACGGCCATGCACGCGAAGATCCCAGCCGAAGTTCCGATCAAAGATTTCCCGTTCGGCATGCGAAGGCTTTTCTTGCCCCAGAGAATTCCGAACAGGGAAGCAACCGGGTCGCCTACTGCGAGATAAAGGATGCTGAGCGCCGCAATCATCTTCGGGAAGATCGCGACCGCCAATAAGCAGGAGGCCAAGTAAAACGGGATACCACTCAGGCGGTCCACTTCACTGGTCCGCATCAAAGGACCCCAGATTCGAACGATTTTCTCGTTCAAAACGCGGCTTTTCAGGCGTGCGGTCTCCATCAAAAGCGACCAGCCGAGGAGCGATCCTAAGATTTGAACGGCCACCGGCCGGGACAACTCAAGCCCCAGAAAAACGGCGACGATGACCAAGCCCATGCTCATGTGCCAGAGCTTGCGCACCAGATGGAGATCGTTTCGGAGAGCCAACCGTCCTCCCGACCCTACGGCCGGAAAAAATTGGCTCAATTTGGAACCCGCGATTCGTCTCATGGGAGTCATCATTCAGCAAAGGGCGCGCCAACTTGGGTCAGTGCGTCGCTTTCTTTGTTAGTTTTTTGTTAGCGTTTAGTCAAGAATTTCAACTACTTCAGGTTCATCATTTTTCTGCACGACTGCCGCCCGCCCCAACCGGGTAAGGGACTACGCAAAAACCACCCCAAGAGTGCGAAAAAACCTTCGCAGTTGGCCACTCCCTCGGTCCCCGCCCCAGCGACCTGCCAACCCTGGGCAACCTTTGCCGAATTGAATTATTTCAAGCAGATGCCGATCCTAGAAGTATGGAGAGTTCCCTTAAAAACCATCTGGATTCCCTTGCCGCGGCGGCGCTGAACGAGCCCAAGCCCGAAGGAGACAGCCAGAACCCCTTTAGCCTGCTTCGTCCCGGCTCGGCCGGTCGAGTGAAGCAGATCTGGGCGGTCGGCGGCGGAAAAGGCGGCATCGGAAAAAGCCTGCTCGCAGCCAACCTCGCCATCACCTTAGCTCGCACGGGAAATAAGGTCGTCGCCGTCGACTTAGACTTAGGTGGCGCCAACCTTCACACCGCGATCGGGGTCGAGCTTCCGGCTCAAACCCTGAGCGACTTCTTTGCCGATCGCACCCCGAGCATTCAGGACTGCGCCGTGAATACGGGCATTCCGAACCTGCAGCTGATTTCGGGCGCACAGGACAGCGTCGGCGTGGCAGACCTCAACCACGAAACCAAGATCAAGCTTCTTGAGAAGCTTCGCTCGCTCGATGCCGACTACCTGATGCTGGACTTAGGCGCCGGCACGGGCTTCAACACGCTCGACTTCTTTCTTTATGCCGATGTGGGTTTGATCACCCTGCTCCCGGAGCCGACTTCCATCGAAAACGCTTACCGTTTCATCAAGAGCGCCTACTACCGCAGGCTGCACCTCTCTAAGCACCTCACGCCCGTACGGCACCTGATCGATGCCGCCATGGACGCTAAAAATCCGCAGGGAATCAAATCGCCTTCTGATTTGTTCCGGGAAGTGAACAACTTCTCCCCCGAAATGGGCCGCCGTTTGAAAGAAGAGATCGAAAAGTTTCGTCCCAAGCTGGTCATCAACCAAGCCCGCACGCAGATCGATATCGACATCGGCTTCTCGGTGAAGAGCGTCTGCAAAAAGTACTTCGGCCTGGAGATGGATTACGTGGGATACCTGGACTACGACAGCGCGGTCTGGCAATCTGTTCGCCGCAAACGCCCACTGATTGCCGAGTTCCCAAACTCCAAGCTGGTTTCCAGCATGGAGCGCATCGTGCAGTACTTGGTGAAGCGTAACTCACACCTGAAATCTGAACTCTACTGAGAATTGATCACCGATGAGCTTCCTGGACGAAGAGCGAACCTACTACGATCTGCTGGAGGTAAGCCCGGATGCCACTCCCCAGGAGATCCGGTCCGCTTACTTGCGGGTCAAAGCTGCTTACCGAAAAGACAGCGTCGCTCTTTATTCATTGATGGATGAATCGGAGACGGAAGATCTTCTCGGTCGCATCGAATCAGCCTACCAAGTTCTTTCGAATCCGGATGCCCGTCGCGATTACGACAAAAAGCACGGCTCTTCCCTGACCGCTCCCCCTACACCCTTAGCTCAGGTCGTTTCGATCGACCGCGTTCCTCCGATGGAAAGCGCAAGCGAAGAACTACTGGTCGCGCCTGCTACCGATTTCACTCAGCCTGAAACACGGATCCAGCCGAGCAACCGTCCCAGCCACTTCGGACCCGGCGCTTTCTCTTCTGTTTTTGGGACCGATACCGCAGGCCCAGAAAAATCTCAGGAAGAAATCTTCATCCAAACCGCTGCTCCCGTTGAAGGACGCCCGGTCAGCCAACCCATTCGCGAGAACGGAATCAAGCCCGTCCTTCCCGCCGCTTTCCGTCACCCGCAGGACGCTTTCACCGACCACAAGCTGTCTCAGGAAATCGAAGCCGAAGTCGAGTGGCGCGGTCCTTTCCTGAGGAAGGTTCGGGAATCGCGAAACGTTCCTCTTGAGGAACTCTCGGAACACACGAAGATTTCGAAGACTTATCTGATGGCGATCGAGGAAGAAAACTTCCCGAAGCTTCCGGCAGCCGTCTATTTGCGGGGATTTTTGACCCAAGTGGCGAAGTACCTGAAGCTTCCCCACTCGGCCGTTGTTCAGGCCTACATCGCCCGCTTCAATGCTGCCGTGGCAGAACGCGAAAAACAAAAACGCTCCGGACTGCGTTGAGATGGCGCCCACTTGGACTTGGAATGTCGTGCATGCCGAGGGCGAGTCCCCCGCACGCGCCGACCGTCTGATCGCCGAGGCCCTGAGCCAAGGCTTAGGACAATGGCTGGACTTGGCCGAGGACGAACCCGCGCCCGAAATCAGCCGAAGCCAAATCCAAAAGCTATTCGAGCAAGAGCGCGCCACAGCAGACGGAAAACCGATCCGCTCCAGCGCCAAACTGAGTACGGGAGTGGAAATCTGTCTGGACGTTCCGCCGGCGGCACCGCTGGAACTCATTCCTGAAGACCGGCCGCTCGATTTTCTTTTTCAGGACGAGCACGTCGCCGTGGTGAACAAGCCCCCGGGCCTCACCGTTCACCCTTCGGAAACTCAAGCGACGGGCACCCTGGTTCACGCCCTGCTTCACCACGTTCGCGACTTAAGCGGAATCGGCGGAGTGGCGCGTCCGGGTATCGTGCATCGCTTAGACAAAGACACGAGTGGTGCACTGATCATTTCAAAAACCGATGCCGCGCACCGAAAACTTTCTGAAGTGTTCGCCGCACATACGCTCGAGCGCCGCTACTGGGCGCTGGTTTTCGGAGACTTCCGCACCCCGAATGACGAAGAAATCCGGATCGAGACCACTTTGGGTCGAAGCCCGAAGGACCGAAAAAAAATGGCGGCCGGAGTCCCCGATGGAAGACGGGCCGTGACTTGGTTAAAGCGAGTGGAGAGTTTTGCTGAGCCAGGCAAAAAGCCCTTTGCGAGCCTCGTTGAAGCACGACTCGAGACCGGCCGCACCCACCAGGTTCGCGTCCACCTGACCGAGCAAGGGCATTCGCTTCTGGGCGATCCGCTTTACGGAAAGCCCAGCGAGCGTCACACGAAGTGGCTGGCCCTTCCCAAGGAAGTGCGCGACCGAGTGCTTCTTCTGCCCGGACAAGCCTTGCATGCGCGGGTTCTGGCGCTCGATCACCCCATCCACGGCACACCCCTTCGCTTTGAAGCGCCCCTTCCCGAGCAGTTCCGCTTGCTTTGGGAGACCCTCCACAGGTACCGCTGACGCCACCTCATGGCGGAAGCAAAAACTCAGTCCCTGAAAAGCGCGCTCCTTGAAACCGTTCCAGGAATTCAACATGGCTTTGGCGTACGCGCAGAACCCCTACCCTTGGTGTTTTCAGCAACGTGGGAGGCCCGGCGCTGGCGCGGCAAGCAAGTACACGGGACGCAAGTCGTCGAGCTGCGAGAGCCCGGCCAGGACGCGGGCGAGACCGATGCCGTGATGACCTGGGCCCCGGGCATTCCCGCGGCCGTGCAAACCGCCGACTGTGTGCCGGTGCTGCTAGCGCGGAAGGACGGCCGGGCCGTCGCCGCAGTGCACGCGGGCTGGCGCGGGGCGCGCGCACGGATCTTGGCAAGGCTTTGGGAGAAGCTCCATCTGCGCGGAGAAGAGCCGCGGCAGTGGGTCGCAGCGATTGGGCCGAGCATCGGGCCTTGCTGCTACGAGGTTTCGCCAGAACTGGCAGATGACTTTGCAACGAACTTTCGCACGTTTGGCGTTGAAAAAATCGTTCCTCAGCATCGCCACTTAGACCTCGCTGCCCTTCAAGAGGCCGAGCTGAAGCTCGCCGGGATCGGCGCCGTTGAGATCATTCGCGCTTGCACGCGTTGCGCTCGCGACTCGCAAGGTCAGCCGCTTCTTCACAGCTACCGCGTCGAAGGAAGCGGCGTGCGTCAGTGGTCGGTGATCGAGCGGTTATCCGAGTGAGCAATCGAGCGGTTATGCGAGTCACGGATTGAGCGCAAAATCGACTGACGCAGCTGCCTCGCCGTAACGGGTCACGAAGAGCACGCGCTAAACCCGCCTATGCATGCTTTCGGAACCTTGCCGACTGTATCTGATCTTCGCAGCGCTGTTCCTGCCACTCATGGCTTCGGGCGAACCTTGGCACGAGAACCGACTCGCAGCCTTGGGCGAAGCGGCTCGCTCCCGCTCCCCTGAACTTCGCGCCCTTCGGGAACGCTGGGAAGAGGCAAAAGCGCGTACTGGCCTAGCATGGGGAAACTTCTTTCCACGGGTGGATCTGAATCTGACCCAAAGTCGTTCGCAAGATTTCTCCATCCTCCAAAGCGGGGCCCTCGGCGCAGAAGCAGGGACGCTCTTCCGTCCTCAGGCGCTTTCTCTTTCTCGCTGGGAAATACTGGGAACACTCCCTCTTTTTCAGAGAAGCCATCAGCTCGAATTGACCCAGAGAAAATCCGAAGCCGATCTAGCTCGGGTACGCTTTGAAAAGGCCCGTGCTGAACTCGAAATTCAAGTCCATGAAGCTTACGGCGCTTGGCTCGCCGATCAAGCCGACCTGCTCGCGCTGGCCACAGCCCTTCGCGCTTCAACAGTCGACCTCAAAGAAACCGAGCTTCGATTCCGATTGGGGTCCGCCACATTGCTAGACTCTCTGAAAGCCCGAACTCATCAAGGCTCGCTCGAAGCGCGAAAGCCGCGACTGGATCAAGCGGTTGCCCAGTCGCGAGAAATCCTCGAGATCCTTTGCGGCCCTCTACCCGAGGTCACTCCTGCAGAGGTGAGCCACCTCCTGTCAGAAATCTCCGATCCGCGCCCGTGGATCGCCCCTTTGCCTAAGGGAGATTTTGATTCCCTTCTTCCTGCGCTGCTCAGCGATGATTTGGAGTGGGGAACGATTGAAAAAGAGAACGACGCTGCCAGGAAGGCTCTCAAGGTCCCTCTTGGACCGGAATTCCCCACGTTCCAGCTCCAGGCGCGAGTCAATCGACTCGGTCCCGATTGGGCGACAGCACTCGGGACCGATGATCTCTCCTATTCCCTGGCAGCCGTGGTGAGCATTCCCATCACCTCGGGAGGAAGCCTGTTTCAGCACCTTCGGCAGAAGCGATACGGGGGTTCAGCGCTCGATGCCGAGCACGAGTCACGCGCCTCGCGCTGGAGGCGAGATGCCAGGGCTTCTTGGCAAGAACTCCAAGTACTGCAGGCTGAGCTTGCTTCGTTACGCCTCCAAACGGAACAACAAGCTGAGCTCGAGCGTCTCACTCGGAAAAGCCACTCCTTAGGGAAAGCGCCTTTGACCGATCTTCTGAACGCCCAAGACGCGCACCTCCAAGCTCAAACTCTTTTGACTCGGACTGCCT
>JACCEB011247707.1_pt1 | contig 16173 bp, 12 predicted proteins | sample 7454761 | NCBI WGS metagenome assembly JACCEB01 (sample SAMN15323454, study PRJNA562643) | freshwater metagenome | isolation source: river surface water | place: USA:Blue River Watershed | collected 2017-08-18 | reverse complement strand
AAGATGGCTGATGCGATCCAAGAAGCAGACATCGTAGTGACTGCGACTGGTAACAAGGACATCATCACCGGTGCTCACTTCAAGGCGATGAAGGACAAGGCGATTGTATGTAACATTGGCCACTTCGACAACGAGATCGACATGGCATGGTTGAATGCTCATTATGGCAATACGAAAAACGTGATCAAGCCTCAGGTAGACTTGTACGAAGTAGATGGCAAGGAGATCATCATCTTGGCGGAAGGCCGATTGGTAAACTTGGGTTGTGCTACAGGTCACCCATCCTTCGTAATGTCCAACTCCTTCACCAACCAGACTTTGGCGCAGTTGGAATTGTGGGCCAACTACAAGAACTATACCCCTGGTGTGTATGTACTTCCCAAGCACTTGGACGAGAAGGTAGCCTTCTTGCACTTGGCCAAGTTGGGCGTGCAACTAGACACCCTTTCCGACGACCAAGCCAAGTACATCGGCGTGGAAGTGAAGGGGCCGTTTAAGCCAGAATACTATCGCTACTAAGAGCAGGTAGGTTAACTCTCTTTTTAAGATTTCAAAAAGGAGCTCGAGTTGAGCTCCTTTTTTCTTTTCAATTCATTTAAAGGGGAGTATATTGAAAAAAAATAGAAACAACATGAATTATACCGAAGGAATGCTCCGAGAAGGGTCTTTGAAGGGCAAAAACATATTGATTACAGGTGGAGGTACGGGCCTAGGCCGAGCCATGGGTGAGTATTTTTTGGAATTGGGGGCCAACCTGGTGATTACCTCGCGGAAGTTGGAGGTGCTTGAAGAAACCGCCAAGGAGATGATGGCCAAATCAGGGGGAAAGGTCGTGCCACTCGCATGTGATGTTCGTGACATTGCCCAGGTGGAAGCCATGTGGGCACAGTGTATTGCTTCCTTTGGACAGATCCACGGGGTCTTAAATAATGCAGCGGGCAACTTTATCAGTCCAACCGAGCGCCTTTCTGCCAATGCCTTCAATACGGTTTTGGATATTGTGCTGAAGGGAACCTCACAGGTTACCCTTACGGCCGGTAAGCACTGGATAGCAGCCAAGCAGCCGGGGGTATTTTTAAATATTGTCACTACTTACGCCTGGACTGGTTCGGGCTATGTAGTACCTTCCGCGGCTGCTAAAGCTGGGGTTCTTGCATTGACACGCTCCCTTGCTGTGGAGTGGGCCAAGTATGGCATCCGATCCAATGCGATTGCTCCAGGGCCTTTCCCTACAGAAGGAGCCTGGAGTCGACTACTGCCGGGTGATTTGGTGAAGAAATTTGACCCGGCGAAGAAGGTTCCAGTTGGACGAGTAGGCGTACACCAGGAGTTAGCTAACTTGGCTGCTTACTTGATCTCTGACTTCTCTGCCTATGTAAATGGGGACGTGATCACAATTGATGGGGGAGAATGGTTGAAAGGTGCTGGAGAGTTCAATAATTTGGAGATGATACCTCAAGAAATGTGGGATATGATGGAGGCATCTCGCGGAAAAAAGCCCTAAGCCCCAAATTACTTTGGGGCTATGTCAAAGCCAAATGGAAAATTAGAGGAGCTTAGTACTCCGATAATCGAATACCTTCCAATTAGCAGTAATTCAAAAAAGTCTCGCCAAATACAAGAAATGCAAACCCCATCCTTAAATCTGAACCGTCAAGAGTTTGGAGATCCGATCAACAAAGGCAATGTCCTTACTTTGGAGCAAGCTCATACCCTTTTAAATAAGTGGGTACTGAATGATCGGTTGAAGGTGCACATGAAACAAGTGGGGCACCTGATGAAGGCCTATGCGCTCGAGCAGGGTCTTGATGTCTCGGAAGCCCATAAATGGTACTTGGCAGGTTTGCTTCACGATGCGGATTGGGATCAGTGGCCCGACCAACATTGTCGAAAAATCATTGAGGAACTGGAGGCAAGAGCTATCGATCCAGAAATAATTCGTGCCATTGCCTGTCATGGTCCTCGCTATTTTGGAGTGGAGCCCCGTACCCCGATGGATAAAATGCTTTATGCCTTTGACGAACTCAGTGGACTGGTGCATGCCTACTCCCTGATGCGACCGGAAGGTTATAAGGGTATGGAAGTGAAGGGGGTGAAAAAGCGCCTCAAGGACAAAACCTTTGCCGCACAAGTAAGCCGGGAGGATATTGATGATGCTGCCCAGCGTGCTGCAATGCCTGTAGATGACTTGATTGCATTTGTGGTGGCCAACCAAAGCTCAGCTGATTTAACCTAAAAAGTAAAAGAGCCGCAAAAGCGGCTCTTTTTCATTCTTCTTCTTCTTCTTCTTCTAATTCTTGAGTAACCGGCTTGAAATTTCCAGGAGGTAGGTCTGGGCTCACTTCAGATTTTTCAAAAGGAAATACTTCCAATATGGAACTCTCGGTAATGTCCGGTACCCGGAAACTCACGAGCATGTTGCTCAAACTTTCTTGAATGCGGTCGAAGGCTTGCTTGACATCTTCTGCCGTCACAATCATGTATTGGGTCACCTTTTTCTCTTTCCCATTGTCCCCATCCGCGATCAAATAAGTCACCTTGCACTTGTACCAGATGTCTGCATCCTCGTAAAAAAATACATCCACGATGTTACTCTTGCTGATTCCAGATACTTGAAAATCTCCACGAATTTGAGATCCAAGCTTATCGTAGAGGATTGCTTCCGCTTCCGTAAAGGATACAGCATCCACTAAATATTGTTCCGAAATACTTTTCAAAAGACCCTCTTCAGTTTCTTTCGCATATTTTACTTTACACAAAAACCAGATTCTCATTTGCTACTTAGTTAAGGCTTCGAATCTACCGCATCTCTTGCAAAGCGCTAACGAAACTCAAAAAAATATTTTTATCACAGCAAAAAAAGTGGAATTGGTGATAGGGTCCTTTTTCCTTAAAAGGATATCTGAGTGGAACCTTGTTTGATGCCGCTGATTTAGTAGTTTTAGGAAAGGCTAGTCGGGGCCCTCAATTAAAAAAAAACGAATTGTTCCATGTGGCGAACCTTCACACGTAGTTTTCCGATTCAACTTCTCCTACTTCACTTGCAAAAGAATCTTTCTTTGCTGTTGATTTGGGGGGTATTGTTGGGATTTGTGCTCAAGCAATTTGGGGTAGTGCTTGGGATCCCTTATTTATTTTTGGATCCCGAATACCTGAATGAAGTTTCCTGGCTGAGTTTTTTTTGGATGGGACTAGGCCTAGCGGTATTTACCATGGTCTTCCACATGACGACCTACATTATGGATGGCTGGCGCTTCTCTTTCCTTGCCGTGGTGCATCGGCCCTTCATTCACTTTTGCTTCAATAACTCTCTAGTTCCTCTCTTCTTCTATCTCCTCTATACAATCCAATTTATCGCTTTCCAATTGGACAATGATCTGGGCTCCAAAGGGGAAGTGCTTCGCCTGTACCTAGGATTTGCTTTAGGAAGCATTCTGACCTATGCTATTCTATTCGGATACTTAAGTTTGACCAACAAGGGTTTTTTTAACCTTTTCTCCGGGACTATCGACAAGCGATTAAGAAAAGTGAGTCGAAGTCATCGATTGAAAAAAGGGGAAGCAGATCCGTTCAATTTGGAAGGACCTAGTGTGCAAGTTTACTTGAATCTTAAATTGCGGTGGGAGCAAGTGCGCCCAGACATTTCCCGCTTTGAAAAGGCAAAATTACTTCGAGTTTTTCACCAAAATCACTGGAATCTTTTCTTGATTCAAGTCTTTTTGGTCGTCTTGGTACTTTTTCTCGGGCTATTCAACGAGCAGGAAATTCTGCAGTTCCCTGCAGCGATGAGTGCGCTACTATTGCTTTCCATTCTGCTTATGGCAGTGGGTGCATTGACATTTTGGTTTCGGACTTGGGCTGCAGTAACAGTGCTGGTTTTGGTCTTGGGAGCCAATTACTTCTCTACGATTCCTTGGTTGACCAAGCCGCATCAAGCCTATGGCATGAATTACAGCCCTCCTCCAGCGCCCTACAACTTGGCTAGACTGGATGCATTGGTCCATCCCGATACCTTGCAGAAAGACAAGCAGGAGGTGCTGCAGATTTTGGATCGTTGGCGTGCCAAGTTTCCGGAAGACAGCAAACCAAAGTTGGTGCTTGTAGCGGCGAGTGGTGGTGGACAGCGGGCAGCTTTGTGGACCCTAAAAGTACTTCAAGAGGTCCATACCGCTACTTCAGGGGAACTGACACAACATTCATTTCTTTATACCGGTGCCTCTGGTGGTGTATTGGGAGAGGCTTTTTTCCGTGAGTTATACCTGAGGTCCCAAAGTGACCCAAACTTGCGTCTCGATGATCCAGCGTATCTGCAGCAGTTGGCGGCTGACAATCTCAACCCCATCCTGTTTAGTCTTTTAGTCAATGATCTTTTATTTCCTACTCAGAAATTGGAGTACGAGGGGAGGGTCTATGCCAAGGATCGGGGTTTTGCCTTTGAGGAGCAACTTAACAAAAACACAAAAAGGATTCTAGACAAGTCCTTGGCTGACTACAAAGACCCGGAAAGGTTGGGACAGATTCCCTTATTACCGCTAACAACCTTAATCACCAACGATGGCAGGAAACTGATTATCTCGCCGCATTCATTTTCCTTTTTTGGGAGCGCAGGAATACCTGGTACTCAATCCAAAGAGTTGAAACAGTCCATCGATTTCATGCGGTTTTTTGCGGCCCATGATCCCGGTAACCTGCGATTTTTGACCGCCTTAAGGATGAGTGCGACCTTTCCTTTTGTGACGCCCAATGTGGAACTTCCTTCAAATCCCGTGATGAAAACGATGGATACGGGGCTGTCGGATAATTTTGGGATTCAAGATGCGCTACGTTTTTTGTATGTCTTTCAAGAATGGATCGGAGCCAATACCTCAGGAGTGGTGCTGGTGACTATTCGTGATTCGGAAAAATCCCCCGAAATCTCCAGTTCAGCATCTACCAAAATTCTAGAAAAAATCGGTTCTCCCCTGAAAAGTATCTATGGCAACTGGGATAAGATGCAAACCATTCACAACGAGGTGCTATTCAATTACATGGCAGCTTCCATGCCTTTTGGGGTGGAAAAAATTGAGTTTGAATATGCGCCTGGGAAACTCCCCACTAAGGGATTGGGAAATCTCGGCAGTATGCAGCGTGCCTCACTCAATTGGAGGCTGACTGCAAAGGAAAAACGTTCGATTCTCGCCAATATCCAAACCCAAGCCAATCAAGCGGCTTTGGCTCGTGCAAAAGAGGTGTTTCTTAAATAAGGGGAAAGGACTGGAGCGTTTTTGAATTAATACCCGATCCCTATTTTTTTGTAAATGAAGTGCATCAACCAGGCGGGTCCGATCATCAAAAATTGTACATCCTTTAGAAAAGAAGGTTTCTTACCTTCGATTTTGTGTCCGTAAAATTGAACAATCCAGGCAAGCACAAAAACCCCTAAACTGATGTATGCCAGATTGCCAGGGAAAGAAATAGTAAGGTAATTAGCCAAGGCCAAGCAGAGAGCAGAAAAGAGCAACATACCTAGCGTAAGTGCAGGGGAAAGCGAGATGTAGTAAATCAATACTATGAAAAGAGTAAGCGTTGCCCAGTTGGCAAAATCGCCCAAAAATGGAAGTTGATCCGCTAGAAATCCACTCGGAATACTGAATACCAATCCAACCACACTGAAGAAGATGGCAGGAACACAAAACCAGTGAATTAACTTATTGGTCTTATTTTGGTGGCTTTCTCCGTATTCTGCGAGTAAGGAATCAATTTTTCTCATGGGATTTTGGGTTTAAATGCGGTACTTGGTGTCACAAGATAACTAACCAAATTTAAAAAGTAAATCCGCTTTGTCTATGTTGAGTTTTTGGGAACAAAAAAATTTTTTGAACTACGACTTAATTGTCGTAGGAGCCGGTTTTACGGGGTTATCTACTGCAATCCATTTCAAGAAGCAACATAAAAAAGCAAAGGTATTGGTCATTGATCGGGGGGTATTTCCTTCGGGTGCCAGTACCAAAAATGCAGGTTTTGCCTGCTTTGGGAGTTTGACGGAGATTTTGGATGACTTCTGGAGCATGACTCCGGACGAGGTACTGCAGTTGGTGGAGAAAAGGTATGCTGGGTTAACTCAGATTCGCAAGCAATTTGGAGACAAAGCCCTGCGCTACCAACACCGGAATGGCTATGAAATCCTAGGTCAAGAGCAATTGGAGGCCTTGGAGCAACTGGATTCCATCAACCATCTGCTGAAGAAAATTTTCAAGAAGGAGGTCTTTTCCCAAGTGAAGGATCCTTCCAAATTTGGATTTTCTGATTACGTGAAGGCGGTGGTCAAAAACCGTTTTGAAGGGGAGTTGGATCCTGGGGCCTATGTGAATGCACTTTGGGAAAAGGCATCCCATTTAGGTATACGCATCATTTCTGGGGTGACCGTAGTGGAGGTGGATCATGAAGGAGGGAGGGTCTTGGCAGAAAAAAAGGATAAAAAGGAGATTTTTGAATTTGTTGGGGAGCGAGTAGCCATTTGCACCAATGCCTTCACTCAGAAACTATGGCCTGCATCTCCCTTGGAGCCAGGTAGAGGATTGATACTATTGAGCAAACCCGTCGCGGGAGGGATTCCTTGGAAAGGGGGCTTTCATTTGGATCGGGGATACGTCTATTTCCGAGAGGTGGAGGGACGACTACTGTTGGGAGGGGCTAGAAATAAGGATTTTGAAAAGGAAAAAACTACCGAATTTGAGGTAAATCCGACGATTAAGACCCATTTGGAACGGCTAGCTCAAGAGGTGATTTTTCCAGGTAGAGCCCTGGAATGGGAGATGGAATGGACGGGTATCATGGCTTTTGGAACCAAAAAATCACCTATCATTCAACAAATAGGGAAAAAGACTGCAGTGGCAGTTCGACTGGGGGGCATGGGTGTAGCCATTGGTTGGCAGGTGGGCAAGGAGTTGTCCGAACTACTTTCTGACCTGTAATTGATTTTTTTTAATTAGTTTAATGGCTTCTTAACACTCGACTTCAACCGAATGACTTCAATTCCAAAAGTACCGAAGGTGCTGGATGCACTGATTCCCTTACTTTTTTTAATTGTTCTTCTAATCATCAGCATTCAAGTATTTGGTACGGATGGACTTTCGGGCTCCAGTCAGATCGTTTTGATTTTGTCAGCCACTGTGGCTGGATTGATTGCTGTTTTCAGGTTGGGCTATACTTGGGAAACGCTCCAGGATGGTGTGGTAAAAAGCATTAGTTCTGCGATGAGTAGCATTCTCATCTTGTTTTTGATTGGAGCCTTGGCAGGAACTTGGTTGTTGAGTGGGATAGTACCTGCCATGATCTATTACGGGTTGATGGTGTTGAGTCCCACTATTTTCTTATTTGCAGCCTGCTTTATCAGTGGAATTGTATCTACAGCCACAGGAAGTAGTTGGACTACGGTAGCTACCGTAGGTGTGGCCTTGCTCGGAATTGGGAAAGCGCTGGGATTTGAAGAAGGGATTATTGCTGGTGCCATTATTTCTGGAGCCTATTTTGGGGATAAAATGTCTCCCTTATCCGATACGACCAACCTTGCGCCAGCGATGGCAGGTACGGATCTATTCACCCATATTCGGCACATGGCCAAAACTACCATTCCAACCATATCCATCACGCTAATCCTTTTTTTGGTAATTGGCTTCAATTACGAGACGGCTGGAAATGTAGCGGATGTGCAGATTATTTCTGAAGTCATTGCCTCTACCTTCACCATTACTCCTTGGTTATTTGTTGTTCCTGTTTTGGTGATTTTGATGATCGTCAGAAAAGTGCCAGCGGTACCTGCCTTGTTGGCTGGAGCCCTATTGGGAGGCGTATTTGCTTTGATTTTTCAACCCGATATTATTGTTCGAATTGTGGGAGAGGAGGGTTCATTCTCCTACATCGGATTTAAGGGGGTGATGATGGCCTTATTTGGTGAAATTAGTGTAGTGACTGAAAATGCCTTGGTCAACGAGTTGCTGGTGACTCGAGGCATGGCAGGAATGCTCAATACCATCTGGCTGATCGTCTGTGCCATGGTCTTTGGTGGGATCATGGAGGAGAGCGGCATGCTGAAAGTATTGGCTGAATCCATTATTCGCAAAGTACACCGTGTAGGTTCCTTGATTGCTTCTACCGCTGCGACTTGCATTTTCTTCAATATCACTACTTCAGATCAATACCTGGCTATCCTAGTTCCGGGAAGAATGTATGCCGATGTGTATAAGAAAAGAGGGCTCAAGCCTGAAAACCTATCCCGTACTCTAGAGGATTCTGCGACCGTGACCTCCGTGTTGGTGCCTTGGAATACTTGCGGAGCCACTCAGGCCTCCGTATTGGGTGTAGCGACCCTCGTCTATGCTCCCTATTGCTTTTTTAATATTATCAGTCCGATCATGACGATCTTGTATGGTTACCTCAATATCGGAATTAACTATTACGAAAAGGACGAAGAGTTGGCATGATCCCATACAGTATCAGTAAAGAAGAATTATTGGAGTTGCCTCTGGGCCAATTTGAAGGTCCAATCTACTTGATTGATCGTCTGGATCAGGTGGAGGATGCGGTGGATTTTCTAGAGAATCAGCCACTCATCGGATTTGATACCGAAACCAAGCCATCGTTCCGTAAAGGAGAGTTCAACCATGTATCCTTGCTTCAACTTTCTACTGCCAATCAAGCTTTTATTTTTCGACTCAACAAAATTGGATTTCCTCCATCTTTGAGAAGTTTATTGGAAAAAGAAAATGTACTCAAAGTGGGCGCCGCCGTACACGATGACCTCAAGGCATTGAAAAAGTTGACGGACTCTTTCCATCCCCAATCCTTTTTTGATTTGAACGACGAACTCAAAAAGGTGGGCTTTCACAATGTGGGTGTTCGCAACCTTTGTGGAATGGTCCTCAAAATCCGCATTTCAAAGGCAGAACAGGTTTCGAATTGGGAAGCAGATAAGTTGACCGAGCGGCAGCTTCGCTATGCGGCTACAGATGCCTGGGCCTGTTTGGAGATCTTCCAAAAGTTGAAGACGGAGGGGTTTTTGGATGAGCTTTTGGGGTAATTGGGTCCCAAAAAAGCAAAACTCAACCTACTCGAACTTTCACTCGATCTTCACTGGAAAAATACTGTTCCCCAATGTTTAGGAGGTCTGCAGCGGTGAATTTTTTGAGGTAGTTGAATCGGTTTTCGTAAAAACTGAAGTCAAGACCAGAATAGTAAACTCCCTTAAATTGCTCGATCAAATCAAAAGGCGAACTGAATTTGGAGAAGAGTTGACCAACGAGGTAATTTCTCAATATTTCAATCTCCTCCGAATCCGCAAGCTCGCTGCGCAAGCGGTGAATTTCCTTGTCTATTTCCTCAAACACCTCTTTCTGGTGTTCTTTTTTTACATCGGCAGCAATCATCCAATAGGCATACTGATCCAATTCCACTAAAGTGGAATGAATGCCGTAGGTGTGGCCTTTGTCTTCTCGAATATTTTTGACAAGCCGCGACCCAAAATAGCCTCCCAATAGCGTATTGAATACGGCTAGGGCAGGATAGTCAGCATGTTTTTTGGGTATCGCCCATGCACCCAAGCGGATGCTGCTTTGTACGGCTCCTTCTTTATCTTCCTCAAAAATCAAGGTTGAAGAAGGTATTGCCAATTCTTGCAATTGAGCCCCATGTTTTAAGGGAAGTTGCTCGAGTTGCGCAACGAGGGTATCCAATTCCTGAAGGGTAAAGTCACCGGAAAGAAACAAGCTACAATCTTTCCAAAGTTGGGTCTGGTAATAGGCTTTCAGGAGCTCAGGAGTGATTTCTGAAATATGTGCTTCCGTTATTTCTTGACCATAGGGATGTTCCGACCCAAACAATCCTTTTTTGAAGAGCTGTCCTGCTCGGGAACTTGGTTTTTCCTGGTCTAGTTTGAGGCTGAGTTTACGTTGGGATTTTCGTTTCTCCAGGTTTTCTACTGGAAAGGTAGCCTCCGTAAACAAGGAGATGAACGTGGGCAGCAGTGCAAAAAGGTGTTTTTTGATGCAGAGTAGACTCAGACCTTCCTGGGTATAACTTAAGGTAGGATAAACCTCTGCCCCATGGTAATCAAAAAATTCTGCCAATTGTTGTGCACTTGCCTGGGTCGTGCCCTCCTGGAGCATTTGCAAGGTGAAAGAGGGAATCAGCGCATGGAGATTCGGAAGTGTTGATCTAGAACTTGCACCAATAACTTCCAATTTGACCGCATCAATTCCTGGTGTTCGGAAGAAAAATAATCTATTTCCCTTGCTCAGTTGAAATTGCTGAGGAGCGGGTAAGGTAAATTCAGAGGGAAGTGAAAATTGAGGCGCTTTAGAGCGATCTATTGACATCAATTGTTGGCAATGGAGTAGCGAAGGGAAAAGCGAAGCGTTTCCGCAAGCGGATGATTTTGTACTTGAGGAACCAAGTAGGAGAAGTCCAATCCAATTCGCTTCATCGTAAATCCACCTCCCATAGTGAAATACCTTCTTCCACCTTTGGTATCATCCTCGTAAAAATAACCCGTTCTCAAAGCAAACTTATCTGTGTACAAGTATTCTACTCCGAAGGATAGGGTGAATTCACTGAGTTCTTCCTGAAAACCATTAGGTGCATCGTTGAAGGACCCAAACATGCCAGAAATTAGCGGCCTATTTGGGTCTTTTCCTGCTGCAATGATCAGGTTGCCACTAGCATCAGTTGCTAAAGTTCCGTCTGAGTTGGTTTGGTAGGTAGGAGGAGTAGGCACCATCAATTTATTTGCATCCAGGGCAAAGGTCAAGGAACTGGTAGGATTCACATTGATTTTGTAGGCGGTACCTGCACGGAAGGTGGTAGGAATGTAGTCCAGATCCTGTGCACTATTGTATGTGATTTTTGGACCTATGTTGGATAGGGTTAGACCCCATGACCATAGGCCTTCTTTTTCGCCAACCAAGATTGGCTTCTGGTGATACAATCCTATGTCGGCTCCAACGCTTGTGCCTGGCCGAGATTCGCTACCGCCCGATGCAGACATATTGCCTGAAAGGTTGGAATGGATAAAACGGGCAGAGATACCCAAGCCTAGGTTGGCAGATAATCTTCTGGAATAGGTGCCTCCAAGGGCAATATCTCTAGGGTTAAACTCACCAATGGGATTACCACGTCCATCTGTAAGGGAAATGTCGCCCATGTTGAAATACCGAAGGTCTAAGCCGAAAGCTGAGTTTTCATCAATTTTCTTATAGCCAGCCAGGTAACTCAAAGACATGTCATTGACTAATTTCCCAAGCCAAGGTGAATACGATAGAGAGAAGCCGTAACTGTCTTTGATAAATGCAAGCTTTCCAGCATTCCAATGTGCTGAATTTGCATCTGGGGAGGTGGCTACGCCTACATCGCCCATCGCAGAGTGACGTGAGTCAGGAGCAAAATTTAAAAAAGGAACAGCAGTAGTGATGACTCTTCTACCTGGATCTTGTCCCGAGATAATCACACTGTTTTGCCCGAAGGAGGTGAGTCCTGTGAGTACAAAGACAAGCGTAAAAATAGTTTTCTTATCGAATAGGGCTTTTTTGTTCATTGAATCACCAGTTTACCACCTACTGAATCCACTTCCGAAGTGGGCTCTGAGCGTAATGTTAGTTTGTAAATATAAGTTCCTTTCGCTGGATATTTCGTTTTGTGTTGTAAAAAAATCCAGTCCCATTCTTCAAGCGTTTCTGGCGCTCGGATAAAACGTTTTTCTTCTGAAAATAGTATTTGTCCAGTGGATGAATAAACCGTCCAAGTGGCAACTAAATTCTCTTGGGGTCGGTTGTGGCGAAATCGGATGGAGACTTTTTCCGTTGCTGGATTCGGGTAGATTTGGTGAGCAAGCACCTGTAATCGGGTACTGTTTCGAACCTCAATCGAAAAAGTAGAAGTCCCTTGATTCCCAAAATTGTCCCAAGCAAGCACCTGAATTTCATTTTTCCCTTCAACCAATCCGGTCAACAACACCTTCGCAGTTCCTTTTTCAACCCCCCCTTCTAAAGCTCGGTATTCCTTATTAATTGGTTTGGGTGCTCCTTTATTTATGCGCAGGTGCATCGTTTTTTCTGGCGATAGCGATGAACTGTTGATGCCACTCGCATCTTGAAACCTAAGCAGTACTTCCACCTGGGTACTGGCAATTGGAGGGCTACTCTGTACACTCCTACCGTCGAGGTCTGCAGTGATTTGTGGTCCGGTCTGATCTTGGGTTACAGTTTTTTTGTTAGCCAAGGGAAGATTGAGGAGTCCTACAGCATTTATTTTTTTACCTGAATCCCAAGCCTGAATCCGTACCCGTATTTTTTCCAGCTTGTTCTTCAGGTGTTCGGGAAGAATCAATTGGGCAACTAATTTTCCATTGCGAACTTCTCCTTCACCTGAGAATAGCCGTTGATTTTCTTCGTTAAAGGCTATCGGTATATTTTCATCGCCAAGGGTTCGGATTTCATTAGATTGATCCCAGATTTCCAAGGTAAACTTGCCCTGAAAGTTTGGGAGGGAGGCTTGGGTAATTGGGTCTTGAATGGCTGCGGTAAGTTGAATGGGAACCAAGGTCCGGAGCGAATCCACTGGACTTTGACTGGGTAGGAAAATTAGTTGTTCTAGTTGAACTCGAGCATCTGGAAGGGCCAAGCGAAGGCTAGGGTCGCCAAGAAGGGAAAAATTTCGATTGTAAGCCCCATTCAGGCTTTCGTTTTTGGTACGCCTGTAAAGTGTCCCCAAGTCTGCCCCCAATTCTCCTGCGGTTGCCAAGGCTTGGATAAAGGCTTGGTTGATGCTAAAATTCACTGAACTAAAGACAGGTCTACCTGTAGCCAATAAACCAATCGCCCCTTTTTTTTGTGCAAAAAGCAACTCTTCAGCCGCAGATCGAATAAATGGGCTGTCGTGTCTTCCAAACTCGCAGGTGGCGGTAAACCAGATAGGGAGCTGGGTTTGCCTTGGCCAATTTTCTAAGTCCTGTACCTTAAATATTTCCTCAGCGGTGAGCGTAGTTTCATTTCCATGCCCCACATAATTGAGCAGTAGGGTGCCCGTATTTAGCGTTTCAAGGATTGCTTTTTTTGCTTCTGGAGACTCTTGTCTACTTCCAGATTTGACTTGCTCAAAGCGATCCAGGTACAATTTTTGGCTACGGAAAAAGGGGAGCATTTTTTCCAAATGGGCCGCATGCACCTCCGAATCACGGATGTGAACGCCATTGTCTCCATCGTCTGCCAGGAAGGTGAGCGTGCTGCTCGGAAAGGCCTCTCCTTGGGTTTCGTAGGCGATTGTTTTCTCCAACCAACTTTGGGCTTCAGCAAAAGTGATTGCAGGGATTCTACCCACCCCAATCTGCATGTTTGCATCCCCTGCTTTGCTTTCCTCCCATTCGCCCAATCCCCAATTCAGCATCCCATAATAGTCGTCTGAACTGTAGGTAGTTAGTGGATCCAAACTCGCCCTACTCGTGTAAATCGGAATCAAATTGGGCCGTCCACCAAGTTTTTTCTTGTAATCAAAGGTTCCTTTTCCCAGGAGGAGTACATTTTTCAATTGCTTCCCTTCGTGGTATTTTTTGGCAATAAAATTCCGGATGGCAGTGATATCCGAATTACCATAGCCCTGCCAATCGTAAATTTCGGAGGTAAATACGATTTGGGAAGGGATACCCTGACTGGTTTTGAAGGCATGGAATTGTTGGGCGATTTCTTTGAATTGGGGTACAGTGATGATCAGCAATTCAGGACTTGCTAGACCTGTTTCTTTAGGAGCAATGGCTCTGAAGCCGAGCAGTTCTTTGGCGGTTTTAGGTGAAAATAGGAGCCATTTTTTTCCAGTGGCAGACTTTCCCTGGCTGTAAGATTTGGGTTGGTAAAAATCACTTACCTCCCAGGTTTGAAGTCCGGTTTCTAGGGAAATAGAATTTGCTTCCCTCCCAAAATAAAGGCCTTCCTTTAGGTTTGCATTGGAAAATGGAATGCCTAGGACCGCAACATCTAGGTGCCCAGTCCCAGATCCTAGGTAACTAAATCGAACTTGGTCTAATCGATTTCCTTTTGGAGTAAAGGGAATATGGATGCTTGTTTCAGATCCTTTTATTCCATAGGTGCTTGTGGGGATTGGGGAAAAATTCACCTCTTGTAGGAGTTCAGTATCCGTCCAAATTCGAAAACTGGAGGAATTGCTGGATTGACTCATTAGGCCTGCATGTAGAATCCAGGGTGCAGTGGCTTCACTGCTTTTCCCATAAGAGATGGCCAAACTTTGTCCCTGACGAATGGGGAGGGAATACCAGGATCTACCTGAGTTGAGCAGGTTGGTTTTTTCCTCTTTAAGAGCGAATAGTTGATACCAAATTGACTGGTTAGGGGATGGATCTAATTTTCCTGAGGTTAATTCAACTCGCCTAGGGAGGGACTTTTGGGCCAATACATAGCGAAGAGTATCCGTATAAAGGTGATGTGTGTAACTTAGTTCTCCTTGGGTAGTCCATGCACTTAGATGCGGACCTTCCAGAAAAAAGAAAAGTTGATCTGCAACGAGCAAAGAAGGAATTTCTTTTGGACTAAGTTGAGTCGAATCTAATCGTTGGGGAAGCATGCCGGGGTAACCATAAATCGCTACTTCTTCCAAGCGTTGAAATCCGAGTTTTCGTGCTTGATCCGCACTAAGTTTGTAAACCCCTGGCTCTGTCACTCCAGCAGTGTACCGAAAAGTCTGGGAGAAAGCGGTATGGCAAAACAGTCCCAGAAAAATCAAAAGGGAACAGAATTGCCGCTTCATTTTTTGAGTAACACTTGTTCTACTCCAGAAAGTAGGAGGTACGCCAAAATAATTAAGGGAATACCCGCTAATTGTAACCAGGCAAAGAAAAAGCCACCTATACAGAGCAAGGTGTAGCGGTAGGAATTATCTGCAAAACTTGAATTTTTGAACTTCAAGGCAATCAATGGAAGCTCGGAAACCAAAAGTATACTGGCTATCCACGCGATGACCACAAGAGCGATTGGGCTAGTTACCCAAGGCGCCAACTCCGGCCAGTGGGCCACCAAGTGCGGTAGTGTGGATAGCAAAAGGGCATTTGCCGGGGTAGGTAGCCCTATGAATCGATCGCTTTGTCGGGTATCTAGATTGAACTTGGCAAGCCTGAAGGCTGAAAGCATGGGTACAATCAGCGTCAAATAAGGGAGAATTTGGGAATCGTTTTGTGCTTTGGCTAGGGAATACAAGAGAATTCCAGGTAATACCCCAAAAGATACTACATCTGCCAAAGAGTCCAACTCTTTTCCCATGTCGCTTTGAACCTTCAGGAGTCGGGCGGCAAAGCCATCCAGAAAATCGAATCCAGCTGAAAGGATTACAAAATAGGCTCCATAGAGCAACTGTCCCTCAAGCACCCAAAGGATACCCAATACTCCAGAAAGGAGATTCAATAGGGTGATGAAGTTGGGGAGTTGCGCTTTTAGTTTCAAGAGTATGCTTTTAGTCCAACAAATGGGTTATTCTTTTTTTCAAAGCCTATGCTCGTCTCGGGACCATGACCTGGGTAAACCAAGGTCTCTTCTGGGAGAATAAACAACTGGGATTTGATTTTTTCAAGAAGTAGGGTATGATTTCCTCCAGGAAGGTCCGTACGACCAATGCTGCCTCTAAAAATTGCATCCCCAGCGATGCAGCGTTTGCTTTCCTCATGGTAGAACACCAAGTGACCTGGCGCATGACCGGGAACGAAAATGCATCTTAACTTTTCCTTACCTACGAAAATATCCTGGCCTTCAACTAGGAAGGAACTGGCTTCGGAAGGAACATAATCCCGAAAGCCATAGTTGGGAGCATACACTTCCACTGATTTCAAAACTGGAACTTCTAGGGCGTGGATTTGTAGGAAAACCTGAAATCGCTCCATTGCCCAAGCATTTCCGAGGACGTGGTCGATGTGACAATGGGTATTGAGCAATTGGGTGACTTTAAGGTTATGATCTTCCACAAATGTCTCCAGTTCTCTTTTTTCTTCAGGAGTATAGCATCCCGGATCAATGAGCGTGGCTGTTCCCGAATCGTCGTACAGGAGGTAACTGTTCTCTTGAAATGGGTTGAAGGTGAAGCACTTGATGTGGAGCATGCGAAAAGTCAACAAGATTAAAGCAAAGTAAAGAATTATGGCCTTAATTT
>JACCEB010140429.1_pt1 | contig 16189 bp, 8 predicted proteins | sample 7454761 | NCBI WGS metagenome assembly JACCEB01 (sample SAMN15323454, study PRJNA562643) | freshwater metagenome | isolation source: river surface water | place: USA:Blue River Watershed | collected 2017-08-18 | reverse complement strand
GGAGAGAGAATGGGCGGGCATGGGAGGCGCGGGAAGATTTCGGATCTGGGATTGCGGATTTCGGATTGGCAGAGGGCGGATTGGGTAATCCGCAATCCGCAATTCGAGATCCGAAATCCGGATACGTCAGTTGCCGGAGTGGCTGTAGGTGCGGAGGAAGAGTTCGATGTCCTTCACGGAGGCGACGAACCGGTTGAGGGCATCCTGCTCGTTGTTGAGGAGGGTGTTGGCGGGGATGACGATCTTCCAGCCGCTGTTCCACACGGAGCGACCGACGAGGCGCGAACTCGTGAACTCGGCGGGCACGGAGCCGTAGAAGAACACAGGGTCGTTGACCGGGCGGAAGGCCTGGTGTTTGCGCAGGATCCAGGGCTGTTCGCTCAGGGTGCCGTTGGCGTTGAAGAACTGCGTGGAGCTGAACTGCGTGGCGCCGAGGTTGAACGGCAGGGGCAGGGCCTGATCGCGGACATCCCAGCCGCGGACGACGTCGGTGTCGCCGAGCGGCGGGGCGCGCATGTAGTCGGTGCCGGTCGGGATGAGGTAGACGTAGGGCGTGGCGCTGAGGGCGTTGGGGGTGCCGCTCGGGGCGCCGGTGGCGTTGGGGTTGCCCTGCACGTAGGGGTCCATGCCGATGTAGCCGCGGAGGACCATGCCGGCGGAGTAGATCTTGGTGGAGAAGTTCGACTTGGTGAACGTGTGGTCGCCGGCCGCGAGCGGGAGGCCGAAGAAGTTCATGCCTTCCTGGATCGAGGTGCTGAAGGGGATGACGATGCCGGGGACGGCGGAGCCATCGGCCTTGCGGAGGTTGCGGCACTGGGCGGCGACGTCGGGGTCCGAGAGGACGTTGCTCATGATGTGCTGCTCGAGGGTCTGCTGCCAGGCGGCGTCGTCGGAGGTGATCGCCGGGTCGTCGAGCAGGCGGAAGAGCTCCTTGCGGAGGGAGAACAGGGTGCCGTTGGTATCCGGATTGTTGATGCCGAGGCGCGGTTCGGCGACGGCCCAGTCGGCCTGCATCCGCGCCATGGTGCCGGCGAGGCCGGAGTCGCCGAGGTTGGAGACGGTGGCCTGCGGCTGGCCGCCGGTGAGATCACCGAGGGCGCGGGAGGCGACGATCTTGTTGATCACGTCGAGACCCGCGGTGGAGCCGAGCAGGCCGGTCTCGTAGTCGTAGGATTTCGCGGCGAGGTAGGTGTAGCGGGCGGCGAGATCGTAGAGGGAGCGATACTGTTCGAGGGCCTCGTTGCGGAAGGCGCGGAAGGTGAGATCCTTCGTGCGGTAGCCCTGGATGATGCCGGCGGCGCGTTGGCGGAAGACCTCGCGCTCGGCCTTGATGCGGTCGCCCTCGGCGATGAGGTTGCGCATGCGCTCGACCCTGCGCTGGAGGTCGGTGGCGACCTGCGCGAGCTCGTAGTGGGCCTGGATGACCTCCTTGTAGAGGAGTTCATATTCGTAGACCGACTGCGCCTTCTGGTAGCCGAAGGCGATCTCGTTGAGGATGCCCTCGGAGTCGGCCATGCGTTTTTCCATGCGGGCGTCCATGCCGTTGGCCTGGTTTTCGGCGACGGTCGCGAGGTTTTTGAGGGCGAAGCCGACGATGCCGCCGGCCTCCTTGATGGCGGCGCGAAGGGCGGAGGTGGCGTCGTTGGCCAAGCCCACGCTCTTCGGCGGCGCCTCCGACAGGCCTTCGGCGCGGTCTTTGATCTGCTGCGCCTTGTCGGCCATGAAATTGGCGGCGGCGAAGAGGCCGGTCTGAATAATCTTCATCAGCTGCACGTCCGCGTCGGCGTCGTCCTCCTCGGCAACCTTCGCGATGTAGGTGTTCACCATCTCCGTGTAGAGTTGGTGCCGCTGGAGAAGGGTCTGGGTCTTGGTCTGGATGCGGGCGACGGTGGCCTGCAGCGCGACGCGGCCCTGCTCGACCTCGGTGAGCGCGGTCTGGAGCGAGCCGGTGACCCGGCGGGTGCCGAGTGAGCCGCTGCCCCAGACATCGGAGAACTGGGCATACTGGTTCATCGCGAGCGACACGGTCCTGGTGGTCGTCTGCGCGGTGTAGTTCTTCACGAGGTCCTCCATCACGAGGCCGGTGTGGGTGTTCACGGCGGTGGGGACGGTGAGGGTGAGACTGACCGGGGCCGTGGTGTCGACGAGGTCGGTCGGGCGGTCGATGACGAACCAGTTGACCTCGTCGGCGCCGGTGTAGCCCTGGGCGTAGGTTTTGCCTGCGCCGATGTCGCCGGTGTAGGGCGTGCCGTAGATCTCGATCAGCTGCCGGACGTAGGATTTCTCCTGGTCGACGATATTCTGGTTGGTGACATCGAGGGAGTTCTCCTGGTTGCGGAGGGAGCGGGTCATCTTGGCGGCCTGATCGAAGGCGCCCTTGGCGTTGAGGACGGCGCGGAGGGCGCGGTCGTAGACCTGTTCGTAGTGCGATTTGCCGGCCTTGAGGTCGGCGGGCGAGATGTCGAACGCGATGGCGCCGGGGCTCAGGCCGATGGGGTTGAGGTGGGCGTTGGCGTTGTCGATCCGGGTCTGGAACTCGGCGGCGGCGGTGGCGAGTTCCTGGAGGGCGGGCACGGTGGTGCGGTCGATGATCTGCACGCCGGTGTGATTCGGATTGGTGTCCTTATCGGGGAGCAGGGCGTTGCCGACGACCCAGTGGAAGAGGGCGCCCTGAGTGGAGCGGGCGGTCCATTCGTCGAGTCCCCAGTGGCGCGTGGTGCCGGTGGAGGTGTTGGCGGTGGCGTCGCGGAAGTGGGCCCAGCCGGCGGCCGGCGTGTCGCGGTAGCTCTTGCGGTGGGTGAGGGCGAGAACCTGGCTGGAGGTGCGGGCGAGGTTGGCGGCGGCAGCGGCGAATTTGCGCTCGTCGAAGTAGTCGATCTGGACGGCCTGGCCGAGCACGCTCACGGCCTCGGTGCGGGGCGTCCACGTGAAGTTGGGATTCGTGAGGAGGCGGTAGTAGCCCTTGAGCGCGGTGAGGTAGTGGCCGTAGGCATCGCCGTGGCCCTGGGGGAACATGCGCTGCGCATCGGCGGCATCGACGACGCCGTTGGCGGTGGGGGAGCCGGCCTTTTCGCGGATGTTGTAGTTTACGGCGTAGAGGGCTTCGCCGGAATTGATGCCGCGGGTGTAGTTCCAATACAGCCGGTTGTAGGCGGGGGCGACCTGCACGCTGGGCGAGAGGAAGTCGTCGCGGCCGCGGAGGAGGGCGAGTTCCTCGTCGAGGACGGACGAGACCTGGCCCTCGAAGGAGAACCGCGAGGTGTTGACCTCGGTGACGGTGGTGGAGTCGTCGACGGAGATGGTGGGGTTGGCGGCGTCGGCGTAGGCCTCGTTGCCGAGGAGGGTGTAGAGATCGTTGAGGTAACCGGCGGCGAGGAGGAGGGCGTCGTTGGCGGGTCCGTAGTCGTAGCCGGAGTCGATGGAGATGTTCTTCGCGCGGTTGAGGAGCGTCTCGTAGATTTCGATGAGGCCGAAATCGTTGATGTTGGTGATGCTGAGCGCGACGTTGCCCTCCCAGCGTGTGCCGGCCTGGGTGAGGACGGAGACGTCGGTGTTGACGGCGCTGTTGCTGAGGTCGGTGACGCGCTGGTTGAAGGGATTCACGCCGGCGAGGACGCGCTTGATCCAGCCTTCGACGAGCTTGGGCTGCATCCAGCGGGACCAGCCGGTGCCGGCGACGTTGTTGGCCGAGGCCTTGGGCCGGTAGCGCATCGTGAAGTAATTGTCGGTCATCACGAGCAGCGGGCTGCCGAGCGGAGCGGTGGGGGAGCCGCCGACGACGACCTGGTTGCTGAGGGTGCCGTTGGGCTGCTGCCAAGGGGAGCCGATGGCGGCGACGAGATCGGTCTCGGCGGAGGCGTGGAGGCGGAAGTTGACGAGGGCCGCGGCGCCGAGGTCGGCGGACGAGTAGAGGGCGAACTCGAGGCGGTTGATGCCCTTTTGGAAGAAATTGCCGTCGACGGTGAACTGGCGGGCGAGTCCGGCGGCGACGAGACCGGAGGTGGAGACGGTGTTGCTGAAGGTGGCCGGCGCCTGGAAGGCGAGGGCCGCGACGCCGTTCACGTAGAGGACGAAGCCGGTGTAGTCGGCGAGATCGGCGGAGAGGACGATCTGGGCGGGCACGCCGGCCGTGAAATCGACGCCATCGACGGAGCGGAGGACGGCGCCGACGCGGTTCTGGCCGCCGGTGTGCTGCGCGTCGCGGACCTGGACGGAGCGCGGGAGCGTGACGGTGCCGGCGGCGGCGTATTCGGCGGCGGTGGGCAGGGCGCCGGCGGGATTCTGCACGAGTTTCACGCTGCTCCCGAGGCGCGACGTGAGGGCGTAGCTGTAGATCCCGGGGGCGACGCCGCCCTGGGGCGGAGCGTAGCGCCATTCGAATTCGTAGAGGTCGGGCCGCGCGGCGAAGTCGCCGCTGTGGCGGAGGGTGACCTGCTCGTCGAGCGGGTTGCTGGAGAGCAGCACCTTCAGGTCGCCGGTATAGAGCTGCGGCGCGACGCGGAAGATCTGCATCGCGACGGGGTCGCTCTGCGGGGTGAAGGCGCGGCCGTTGCCGAAGAGCATGGTGACCCAGCCGGTGCCGTTGCCGGTGGCGGTGAGCGCGTAGTCGACGACGGCGGTGTCGGAGTCGGAGATGGCGGCGACGGTCTGGGCGTCGACGGTGACCGGAGTGCCGTTGGACCGGTAGGTGCCGATACGGGCGGGATCCTCGACGAACGTCTCGACGCGGGTGACGAGGTTGGCGATGGCGTTGACCCAGGCGGCGGCGTTGGGGTCGCTGTTGCTCGGGAGGCCCTCGAGGGCGGCGCGTTCCTCGGGCGAGAGGACGTTGAGGTGGAGGTAATCCTCGCCGGCGGGCTCATCGACGAACCGGCCGAGGAACACGAGTGAGCCTCTGGTGCCGCGGGCCGGATCGAAGTAGAACCGGCTCTGGAGATGCGGGGGCAGGCGCTGGAAGTATTTCTTGCCGAGGTAATCGGCAGTGGCGATCGAGGTCGGCAGCGCCTGGAGCTGGCCGGCACCGCCGAGGGCGAAGACCTTTTCGCGGATCGGATCGTGCAGGACGACGGCGGCCTTGGTGGCGCCCTCGTTGGCGATCGACTGCTGATAGAGGACGAGGGCGCTGGCCTGGGGCAGCACGGCGGGAAGGCCGAACTTGGGGAGCGTGAGCGTCTCGGCGACGCGCAGCTCGGGGGCGTTGTCGGGCCATGTCGGGCGGTAGATCACGGTCAGCGAGGTGCCGGAGATCGGATCGCCGCTGGGTGTGCCGGAGACGAGCGGACGGAGGTAGGGCAACGCGGTGCCGGGGGCGGGCTGGGAGGCGACGCCGGGCACGAAGAAGCCTTCGCGCATCGGGTAGTAGAACTGCATGCCGAGCGTGGGCGTGGCGCCGGCGTGCGGGCCGCGGTAGACCCAGTGGTAGCCCTTGCGGTCCTTGAAGGTGAAACTGGAGTAGAGTGCGGGGCCCTGATGGGCGGAGTCGGGCGTGCCGGGGACCTCGGTGTTCTTCACGTTGCCCGAGGCATCGAGCGGCAGCGGCAGCAACGGCAGGGGCATCGGGCCCTGGAGGATGGTGCCGGCCGTGATCGGGTAATTGAAGAGGATGTCGTTGGCGTCGCCGGGCAGGTCGAGTTCGCGCACGACCCGGAAGGCGTGCATCGCGGGTCGTTGGTCGACGGGCGACGTGTAGCTGAGGAGGACGAACGGCTGGGACGTGTATTCGGCGGGGTTGGTGCCGGTGTTGTTGAGGTCGTCGCGGAGCGCGTAGGCGCGGCCGGAGAGCATGAGGGCGTGTTCCTCGTTGGGATTGAAGCCGGGTTTGGTGCGGTCGTTCTGGACGTAGATCGAGCCGATGACTTCGGACGGAGGGAGGTCGCCGGTGCCGGCGTTGGAAGCCATGACGATCGTGTCGGGGTTTGACGGATACGACACGGTGTAGCGGCCGACCTTGGCAGGGACGTAGAACGGGGAGAACGCGGGGCTGGGCGGCTCGATCTTCCGGAACCACCAGACCTTGAGCTCGGAGTCGCCGGGCATCGCGTTGACCGGGATGATGGCGCCCTTCTCGGCGTCGGTCGCGCCGACGGTGAAGGGATTGCGGTAGGCGACGGGATTGTAGCCGGTGCCGCCGGCGATGTAGCCGGCGTGGGAGTAGCCGGCCGGCGGGTTGAGGCGGGAACCGACGGTGGCGGTGCCGACGAGGGCGGGGAGGCTGTCGCCCTCCTCGAAGCCGGCGCGGCCCTCCGCCTGCGTGTAGACGCGGACATACCAGACCTCGTTGCCGCTGGCGAAGCGCAGGAGGCTGCGGTTGAGGCCGTCGGCGGAGAGGGAGACGACGAGCCGCTGCGAGTTGGTGTCGATGACGGACTCGGTCTGGTTGCGGTCATCCTGGAAGATCACCTGGGGCAGAAGGCCGCCGCCGAACTGGACGCCGGTGGCGGGCGAGCTGCCGCCGGTGGGCGTGGTGTAGTGGGCGTGGAAGCCCGCGGGGGTGCCCGGCCAGAGCTGCGAGTAGTGGTTCTTCACCACGGGCCAGAAGATGCCGAGGTTGGGCTGGGCGGGGGCGCCGAGGAAGTGGATCGCGGCGTCGCTGCGCTCGAGCCAGTAGAACACGACGCGGTCGGGGTTGTCGTTTTCGCGCTCGGCGTAGTAGACCTGCCGGCCGTCGGCGCGGGTGTGCGTGCCGTAGAACGACTGGCCGTCGGGGGAGGCGTTGAGGACGGGAGAGCCGAGATACTCCTGGCTGTTGTCGAGCGGGAGGAGCCGGCCGGAGCTGTCGCGCGGGGTGAGGCGGTCGCCGAGATTGACGGTGACGTTTACGGCGGGAGCGGTGCGGACGACCTCGACGATATCGGCGCCGAGGAATTGATGGCTGGAGAGTGAACCGGGCTTCAGGGGCCCGAGGTATTCGACGAGGATGCGGCCTTCGAGGTTGTAGGCGCGCAGTTCGCCGATGCCGCCGACTTTCTGGAACCAGAGCGTGCGCTTTTCCTCGGGCGGGCGGGCGGAGGCGTCGGGGTTGATGGAGATGCCGACCGGCTGGTATTCGGAGGTGACGGAGGCGGGGAAGTTGGTCGAGTAGACCGGATTCACCGTCTCGATGCTGCCGGTCGGGATGGAGATCGCGGGGCCGTTGAAGCTGCGTTCGGTCCAGTAGATGGTGCGGGTGGGGCGCTGGGTGGCGGAGGAAACGGAGAAGCTTTCCTCGCGGTAGCGGTAGCGCAGCTGCGAGTCGCCGGGGATGGCGACGGGCACGCGCGACACCCACGTGACGGTGACGCGGCCGCTCTGCTTGGCGAAGACGCGCTCGGCGTGCGGGCTGTAGTAGTAGGAGAGGTTGGCGTTGGCGGCGACCGGAGGCGCGGTGTCGGCGGGCCCCTGCGGGTGGGTGAAGGTCTCGCCGGGGCGGATGGGCTCCGTGCGCCAGTAGGCGACCGTGGCTTCGGAGACACCGTCGGCCTGGGTGGCGGGGGGCGTGATGACATCGCCGAGGAAATAGCGGGGCACACCTCCGGCGAAGACGTTGCCGATGCGCGCGCTGCGGAGGACGAGGCCGGCGCCGGTCTCGACGCCGGTGCCCGGAGTGACGAAGCGGGCGGAGGGATAGCGCTGGAGGAGCGTGCCGGTCTCCGCGATGGGACCGGCGGAGCCGGCGGTCTCGCCGACACCGCTGAACTGCGGCTGCGTGATGAGGACGGGCGGATCGGTGGGCGGGCCGTTGGGCACCGGGCCGAGGAAGAGGTTGTTGCCGAGGGTGCCCTTGATCTCGAACTGGGCCGATGCGACGTGCGCGAGCGCGAGGAAGGCGAAGAGGAAGGCGGCGAACGGGGCGGCCGGCGACGCGCCGGGGCGGCGGGTCGATCGGCGCCCGTCGGGCGAGGAGGCGTCAGCGCGCCGGCGGGGCGGGCTGAAGACAGACGGAGTCATGGCGGGGGCGGCGCGGCGGTTTATTCGCGGGCGGCGGCGACGGAGAGGGAATTGAGGCGGCGCTCGATGGCGGCCATGCGGTCGGTGACGGCGGATTCGCGTGTCTCGAGTTCCCGGATACGGGCTTCGAGGGCGGCGATCTTCGCGTCGCGGGCCTTGAAGCCCTCGTCCTTCTCGGCGCGGAGTTCGCGGAGGGCCTGGACGGTGTGGGACTCGAAGCCGGAGAAGGAGATGGCCTTCATGCCGTCGGGGCCGGTGGTCACCCATTGGGGGAAGACCTTTTCCATTTCCTGGGCGATGAAGCCGGTCTGTTCGCCGCGGCCGTAGCGGGCCTCGTCCTTGTAGTGGAAGTTCACGCTGCGGAGTTGGAGCAGTCGATCGAGTGATCCGCCGAGATTACGGACGTCGGTCTTGAGGCGGGCGTCGGAGGTCGCGGCCCAGCTGCCGCCGCCGGGCTTGAAGCTGCCGTAGGTGGTGAAGGCGGCCATCTCGGCGTTGTTCCGGTCGACGACCTTGAGGATGACGTTGTTGCCGTTCGCGTCGGCGTTCACCTGCTTGAAGAGGAACGAAATGAACGGGTCGCCGTTGAGGTTGTTGAAACCCATGCGGCCGTCGCGCTCGATGCGGAGGCGGTTGAGGCCGTTGGTGCCGAAGTCGAGGAAGCGGTCGGCGGTTTCCCAGACGAAGGCGGCACTGCCGTTGGTGCCGACGAAGAGGCCCTTGTTGGCGGCGGCATCGCCGCTGAGCTGGAAGAGCGCCTGCGAGGCGCCGACTCCGGGGAGGGCGGTAGCGTGGACCTGGACGGTGGGGTTGGGCTGGCCGATGCCGATGGAGGCGTAGTCGCGCACGGTGAAGCACTCGGCACCGGCGGCGTTCTGCACCTTCATCAGGTAGGCCTTCACGCCCTTGAAGTAGAAATCGAGGTTGGTGTCCCCGTTGAGGACGCCGAAGCCGAAGCGGCCGTCGGCTTCGATGCGCTGGCGGATGACGCCGTTGGTGCCGAAATCGAGCGGGCTGTTCTCCCAGTTGAAGAGGTAGGCGGGGCCGCCGTTGTTGAGGCCGACATAGAGGCCACGGGTGCCGGCGACGCCGGAGCCGGCGGTGAAGAATCCGGCGCGGGGGTTGCCGTTGGTGCCGCCGGCGAAGACGCCGAGCGGGGCGCCCGCGGTGGTATTGGTGCCGATGCCGACTTCGGCGGGGGTGGCGCGGAAAATCGTGGAGCCGTTGACGGACCAGAGGCCGACGTCGGCGCCGAGCTTGGCGGCGGTGACGGCGCCGGCGGCGATGTCGGCGGCGGTGACGGCGTTATCTGCGAGCTTGGTGGTGTCGATGGCGTTGGCGGCGATCTTGCCGAAGGTGATCGCGCTGTCGGCGACCTGGGCGGTGCCGACGGCGTTGTTGGCGATCATGGTGCCGGTGAGGGACTGGTTGGTGAGACCCTCGGCGAGCTTGGCGCGGAACGTGTAGGCGTTGGAGACGATCTGCTGGCGGGGGGAGATCTCGGGGTCGGTCGCGACGGCCGGGTCGTCGATGGTGATGCCGAGGTAGCGGGCCTCGCCGTTGAAGACCGCGTCGAGGGTGCCGGCGTTGGTTTCACCGCTGACGGCGCCGCCGGCGCCGATGAGGACGCTGAACTCGCCGTTGGCGATGGTGACGGTCTGCTGCTCGGAGTAGAGGCGGTTGGCCGCGGAGACCGAGTTGGGGTCGCTCCAGATGCGGAAGGTGACGATGCGGTTGACGGGTGAGCTGTTGCCGACGGGGGTGCCGCTCGCGTCGGTGACGCGGCCCTGGTAGCTGATGCGGGTGGGGACGGCGGAGGTCTGCGCGAGGGAGGCGAGAGGCGCGGCGGCGAGCAGGGCGGCGAGCAGGAGGCGTTGCATGATGGGAGAAGTTGAAGCGGTAAGTTGAAGTTTGAGTTTTTCGGAAGGTCGTCAGTTCAGCGTGATGTCGCCGAGCTCGCTGGCGCGGCGGAGCCGGAAGGTGCCGGTGATGGTGATCGGCTGGCGGTGGAGGCCGGTGATGGTCTCCGAGTAGGTGCCGCCCATGACCGAGGCGCCCCAGCCTTCGCCGCTCGTGCCGGGGGGCGGGGTGGCGAGGAAGGTGAAGGTGCAGACGCGGGTGACGGTGTAGCTCTCGTTGCCGTTGCCGACGGGGTTGAAGCGGGCGTCCTTGTTGTCGTGGTCCGGGTGATACTGGTGGACGAAGGGATTGGTCGCGCCGTCGAACGGGATGACGACGGTGCGGGTCAGGGTGGTGCCGAGGCCCATGCTGCCGGAGCCGGTGCCGATGACGGTGTCGGGCGGCAGGTGGGCGGAGGTGAAGCGGGTGGCGTTGGCTTTGTCGGTGGCGAGGAGGCCGGACTCCTTGGTGCAGAGGCCGAGGTTGTTGGGCGACGGTGCGAGGCGGCCGAGGAAGACGTGCGACAGGAGGCGGGCGGTGCCGGAGTTGTCGACGTGGAGCAGGGTGCGGAGCGGGAACGAGGAAGTGGTGGCGGTGCCGGTGTAGCCGGGGGTCTTGCTTTCGACGCCGTTGAGGGCGATGTCGCCGATCCACAGACCGGCCATCGAGGTGACGCGGGCGCTGGCGGGCAGGTAGACATCGAGGAGATTGCCGGAATCGGTGAAGCGGAGGAACGACGCGTAGAGGGCGCCGGGGCTGCCGCTCATCTGGGCGCGGTCGAGACCGATCCGGAGTTCGATGGCGGACTGCGGGCCGATGACCTCGTTGAAGCCGGTGCCGATCGCCGCCTCGGTGTAGGTGGCGGTCGAGGTGTTGAACGTGCGGCGGGTGAGCGGGACGGCACCGGTGAGCTGCTCCTGGCCGACGGGGGCGGCGGCGGAGTTGACGGGGCTGACGGTGAGGGTGACGGCGGCGGAGGTGCGGTTGCGCACGCGGACGGTGATGAGGGCGCCGTTGCGGCCGAAGTGGAGGCCGTCGAGGTTGGACGGGCTGATCTCGAGGGGAGCGTAGAAGTTGCTCACGACGGGGGCCTCGAACCAGTAGGCCTGGTTGCGGTCGAGGCGCTCGGAGATCGGGGAGAAGACCTGGATGGGGTTGCCGGGCCCGAGGTCGCCGCCGACGTATTTGTAGATGCGGGTGTTGGCGGCGATGACGGCGGGGAACGTGGCGAAGTAGTCCGAGAAAAGCGGATACGCGTCGGAGAAGCGGGCGGGAAAGCCCATGAGGTTGGCGCCGTTGCGGACCCAGGCGTTGCCGGGCGGGAGGATTTTCTGCGTGAGGCTGAAATTGTAGGTGTTGGCGATGGTGCCGGTGCAGCGGACGAGGTAGGCGTAGCGGCCGGGCAGCTGGGCGAGGGATGTCTGCTCGGGGGCGCCGCGGACCCAGCGGGTCCACTCGGGCGTGCCGGCGGAAGGGATCAGCGGCGAGGTCTCGAACTGGGTCTGGGTGGGATTGGTGTTCCAGCGCCAGATCTCGAGGATCTCGGGGTTGTCGGCGACGAGCTGGTCGATGGTCGCGTGGGTGGCATCGCCGTGCAGGTAGATGGAATTCCAGCCGCCTTTTAGCGTGTAGGTGGTGGTCTGCCACTGGGCACGGGCCAGCGATGCGAGGAAGAGCGCGAGGAGGAAGACGCGGAAGACGCGGGAGACGGGGGAGGGCATGGGCGCGGTCAGCGGACGGTGAGGCGGTAGAAGCGGGACGTGCCGGCGCCGGCGGCGACGTAGCCGCGGATGACGCCGATGACGGAGGCGCGGTGGAAACGGGCGGTGGAGCCGCCCGGGCTGAGGGCGAACGGCGCGGGGCTCCACGTGCGGAGATCGGAGCTCTCCTCGATGGTGTAGACCTTGCCGGTGATGCCGTAGAATTCGAAGCCGACCTCGGTGGCGGACTTGGAGACGAGCTTGAGCTCGAAGCGTTCGGCGGCATCGCCGGCGAAGGTGCCGGCGACGTATTCGAGAAAGTTGGACACGCCGTCGCCGTCGAAGTCGCCGTCTTTGGTGACGAGGCCGATGTCCCAGCCGGGCTGGCCGGGGCGGCGGCCGGCCTGGAAGAGCTGGAATTCCTGCCAGGCGTCGGGCAGGCCGTCGTGATTGGTGTCGGCGCCGAGGTTGAGGTCGAGGCGGACGCGCTCGCCGCCGTTGCCGGCGCGGAGGGTGCCCTTGGTTTCGATCGGGTAGAATTTCTCGCCGTTCATCTCCACGTAGAGGGTGTAGATGCCCTGCGACGGGACGGCCTTGTGGGAGTAGGTGCGGGTGGCGGCGCGTGCCTGGTCGATGCGGACATCGATCTCGTAGTTGCGGTCGCCGAGCGGCGTGGGGCGCACGGGGGCGCGGCCGACCTCGGTGTTGTTATGCAGCAGGACGATCACCGCGCCTTCGACGCGGAGGGTGGCACCGACCTGATCGCGGACCATGCCGAACAACGTGTAGCTCGGGTTGGGCGGGAAAGCCTGCAAGGGAGCAGCGAGCAGCCAGACCGCGAGGGTGGCGAAGGCCGGCAGTCGCAGCCGGCGAAGGAGGGAAGATGGGGAAGCGAGGCTCACGAGAAGGAAGGGGAGAAGGTCAGGCAGCGTGGGGAACGAAGACTTCGGCGGCGGCGCGGAGCTGGCTGGGCGGCACCGCGGGCGGCAGAACCAGAACGTGCTGGAGCAGGGTGAGCGCGTGGGCGCGGGGAACCTCCTGATCGCTGAGAAGAATCACCGGCCCCTTGAAGCCAGCGGCGCGGCCGCGGCGGAGCAGCTCGAGGGCATCGAGCTCGGGCAGACGGTCGCTGAGCAGGAGGAGGTCCCACTCGTCGGTGTCGCAGGTCAGCAGGTAGATCGCCTCGGCGGAGGCGTTGACGCATTCGATCGTCGTGCCGGGCCGCGTGAGGGCGACGCAGACGGCGCGACGGTGTTCGACGTCGGCATCGACGCAGAGAATCCGGCGGCTGGGGCCGGAAACGGATAAGTCGGTGGGCAGACGGGTCGGGGGCATGCGCAGCGCCAAAGTGAGTGTAATTACTCAGTTGGCCCGCAATCGGGGGCGTTTCGCTGCGGAGGCGTGACGGCACGATTTTATTGCCGAAATTTTGCAGCAAGGCCCCGTTCGTTGTGACGCAGTGCGTTCGGGTTCGGCGCTTGCCGTGAGGCAACCTGCTGGCAAGTGATGGCAGATATCGATGAGTGAATCGCGGGCGATCACACCGGGCGAAGCGGACGTCGTGCTGATTGAGGACGACGGGTTGTTTCGCGATCTGCTGAGTCACGCCGTGAAGGAAGGCGTGAAGCCGAAGAGATTCGCGGTGTTTGAGAATGGGGCGACCGGGCTGGCCCACTGTCTGGCGTCACCGCCGGACCTGCTGATCGTGGACCTGCGTTTACCCAGTCTGGACGGACGTGAGGTGGTGCGGCGGCTGCGGCCGGTGGCGCCTAAGACGCGCTATCTGGTGCTGACTGGGCATGTGACCAATGCGTTGCCGGCGGAGTTGATCACGCTCGGGGTGTCGGGATTCGTCGACAAAGCGTCGACGATGGACGAACTGCGCCGGGCGATCGGGCGGGTGTTGGAGGGGGGGCTGTATTTCTCGGCGAGTGTGCCGCCGCAGCCGGCCTGGTTTGCGGCGCGGCCGGGCGGGGGAGCGGAGGCGGTGGGGGTGGATCCGGCGGTGCTTTCGGACCGCGAGCGCCAGATCGTGCGGCTGGTGGCGTCGGGTTTGTATTCCAAGGAGATCGCCGAGCAGCTCGGGCTGAGTCCGCGGACGGTGGAGAAGGAGCGCGTGGCGATCATGCAGAAACTCGGGGTGGGCGATCTGCCGGGGTTGATTCGCTGGAGCGTGCGTCACGGGCTGGTCTGAGCCGCGCCCGTGAGCGCCCGCGCGGGAAGCAGGAAATTCCCTCTTGCGACCGCACCGGCGGTGCGCCGGAGTGTCGGGCGACCGTGCTGCAATGACCTCCGCCGATTATCTGCCGTTTCTCATCCAAGCCGTGCTCGCCGCCGCCATCACCGGTGGCGTCGTGGGTGCCAGCCATCTCTTCGGCCAGCGTTTCAAGAAGAACAAGATCAAGGACAGCGCCTACGAGTGCGGCGTGCCGGCGGAGGGCCTCGTGCACACGCGTTTCTCGGTCAAATTCTACCTCACGGCGCTGCTGTTCATGCTTTTCGATCTCGAAGTGGTGATCCTGATCCCGTGGACGTTCATCTACCGGGAGTTTTTGGCCAACAACATCGCCATCGTGGGGCCGATCGCGTTCTTCCTCGGCGTGCTGATTCTCGGGCTCTTCTACGAGATCAAGAAGGGCGCGCTGCAGTGGGAAAAGTGAGTCGCGTCCGGTCGCATTGAACTGAAATTCCGAGCCACCCGCATGCCCGGCACCTCGCGGACGACGTCACCGGCCCGACCGGCGGACACGGCGGATTTCCTCCTCTCCGATGCGGCTCGATAAGATCATCGCCCGCGGTCGGATCGTCGACCTGAAGAGCCTCGATCTCGAGGGTGCGCTGCAGGAGCTGCTCGCGGTCTGCGTCGAGAAGTTTCCCGATCTGAAGCCGGAGTCGCTGCTCAAGGGGTTGCTCGCCCGCGAGAGCACGATGACGACCTATCTGGGTTTCGGCGTCGCGCTGCCGCACGTGCGGGTGAAGATGAGCCGACGTTACGTGCTCGCGATCGGCCGCAGCCGGGTGGGCATCCGGCATGACGGCGCGCTGGCGGAAGAGCGGGTGCACCTGATCGTGATGCTGATCGCCGGCGAGAACGCCCGCGATTACCTGCAGGTTCTCGCCTCGATCGCGCGCCAGGTGAAGGACCAGCAGCTGGTCGAGAATCTGGTCAATGCGCCGGACCTGGATCAGCTCTACGAACGGCTGGTCGGCGGCTTCGGCGGACTGCGGGCGGTGGAGGCGCAGCAGAACCGCGTCAACCGGCTCATGTTCCGCGAGGCGGAGCGGGTGGCGCGCGGGGCGGACTGCACGGCGATCGTGGTGTTTGGCGACACCTTTATCGGCGGCATCCAGCCGGGCATGCTGCGCTCGAAGCTGAAGACCATTCTGGTGACGCGGGCCGCGCTCGAGACCAGCGAGGACGAGAAAGTTTTCACCGAGACGATCCAGGTGCGCTCCTTCTCGAACCAGCGGCTGGCGCAGCTGCGCAGCGCGATGCTGGTGGCGCTGACGCGCGGGGTGGTGAATTTCGCGGACCGGATCTGCTGCGTGGGCGGGATCACGGGCAGCAATCAGTTCGACACGCTCGTGGTCGTGGACATCGAGCGCGAATTCCAGACGCTGCTCACGGGCTCGACGGCGGACCTGCTGCCGGAGGACGTGAAACCCGAGGTGCTGGAGCGCGTGATCGCGGTGGCGACGGAGCTGGGCGTGGAGGGCCGCGAAGGCCGGCCGGTCGGCTGCCTCTTCGTGGTGGGCGACATCGAGAAGGTGGGCTCGCTGTCGAAGCCGCTGGTGCTGAATCCGTTCTTCGGATACAAGGAAGAGGACCGCAACATCCTCAATCCCTTCATGGACGAGACGCTGAAGGAATTCTCGTCGATCGACGGCGCGTTCATCATCCGCGGCGACGGGGTGGTGGAGTCGGCGGGCAGCCTGCTGCAGGCGACCGACACCACGCACCAGCTGCCGAGCGGGCTCGGCAGCCGGCATGCGGCGGCGGCGGCGATCAGCGTGGCGGCGAACTGCATCTCGATCGTGGTGTCGTCGAGCACGGGGCAGGTGACGCTTTTCCGCCGGGGCGTGATGCTGCCGCTCACGGAGAAGCGCCGCTGAGGGCGCGGGGGTTGGCGGCGCCGGCCGGTCGGGCGGGGCGCCGCGAGGGTTTCACGGCTTGCCAGCCCCGGCCGGCGCCGGTGGATTCGCGGCATGGCTCTCTATGGATCGTTCGGCACGGTGCGCGCCCAGGCGCCCCAGTCTCCCGGTTTCGCGACGGCGTTTGCCTACGTCGAGGAACTGCTGCGGCCCGGTTCGCCGGCCGCGCAGCGCATCCGGGAGGTGCCGGTCGGCCAGTCGCGCCGGGTCGAGCTCGGCGGCGGCGTTTTCGTGATGGAGCAGGCCTACGAGACCAAGCCGCGGGAGCAGGGTTTCTTCGAGTCGCATCGCCGCCACATCGACGTGCAGGTCGTGGTGGAGGGCGAGGAGATCATGGAGCTGGTGGACGTCGCGCGGATCGCGGTGAAGCAGCCCTTCGACGCCGAGCGCGACCTGATCGTGTATGAGGATTTCGGGGACGCCTCGCTGCTGCGGGCGCAGGCGGGCGACACGGCGCTGTTTTTCCCGGCGGATGTGCACATGCCCTCGTTGCGGCTGCGGGCCCACGCGGC
>JACCEB010651416.1_pt1 | contig 16217 bp, 13 predicted proteins | sample 7454761 | NCBI WGS metagenome assembly JACCEB01 (sample SAMN15323454, study PRJNA562643) | freshwater metagenome | isolation source: river surface water | place: USA:Blue River Watershed | collected 2017-08-18 | reverse complement strand
GCTGCAGATGCTGCAGGGTGCCGCCGGCACTCCGGGCGACGGTGAGACTGCCCGTCGCTTCGCTGAACGAGTGGAGCAGGCCTCGCCCGCCATGCGGCCCTTCCTGTTGCAGATGTACGCCAATCCGGTGCTCAGCGCGCGCGAACGCGAGCTTGCGTAGCGCGCTCTGGACGCTCTGTTCAATAACTGTTCAAACAAATCCGGTGCGTCCAGCCCCTTGTTTTGAAAGTGAACTCCGTCACATTGACGGCACTTGCCCCTGTCTTCGTGATGTTTTCCCGTTATAGTGACGGGAATTTGACGCATTTCTTCAAGAAAAAGAGCAAGTTGCCACCTTTTGACCCCTGAAAGGACTATTTTTTGAGCAGAAAACGTGAGTTAATTCGGCTGTTTAGAAAGAAGTCCTAAGCCCTTAAGAAGGATAAGTATTTTCCCATGTACCTGGAATACTACTCGCTCCAGCGACCGCCGTTCCGGATCACTCCGGATCCGAGCCTGTTTTTCACGGGTGGCGCCAATGGTCGCGGAGTGGTTCTTGAGGCGTTGCTTTACGCGATCACCACGGGCGAAGGCATTCTCAAGGTGGTCGGCGAGGTGGGCAGTGGCAAGACCATGCTCTGTCGCATGCTGGAAGAGCGTCTGCCGCCTTCCGTGGAAATGGTCTATCTGGCCAACCCCAATCTTTCTCCGCACGACATCCTTTACGCCATCGCGTTCGAGCTGAAGCTGCCGGTGGATCACAGCACCCAGCGACTCGTGCTGATGCAGCATCTGCAGGATTACCTGCTCAAGCAGCATGCGGCCAATCGCACCGTGCTCGTCATCATCGAAGAAGCGCAGAGCATGCCCATCGAGACGCTGGAAGAGGTGCGCCTGTTCAGCAATCTGGAGACGCATCAGCACAAGCTCATGCAGATCGTGCTGTTCGGGCAGCCCGAGCTGGACAGGAATCTCGAGAACAAGAACATCCGCCAACTGCGTGAACGCATCACGCACAGCTTCTACCTGCGTCCGCTCACGGTGGAGGAAACCAGTGATTACATCCGTTTCCGCCTGCAGGCTGCCGGCTGCCCGGCGCCACAGATTTTCAGCGAGGCGGCCGAGAAGCTCATCGCCAAGGCCTCCGGCGGCCTGACTCGACGCATCAACATCATTGCCGACAAGGCCTTGCTCGCCGCTTACGCCGAATCCGCGACAGGTGCGCGCCCTCGCACCGTGGACAACATGCTGCAGCCCACCGTGCTGCCGCGGCATGTGCGCGCCGCGATTGCGGACAGCGGCTATGCGCCGGGCTTCTGGACCGTGCCCCGCGTGGCGGCCGCCACGGCGGCCGTTGGCCTCATCATGGCGGCGGGCATCGGCTGGCAGTTGAGTCGCGGCGGCGACGCTTCAGCGACGCTTGCCGAGACCGAGTCCGTCCAGTCTGCCCCGGTTCAATCTGCTCCAGTTCAATCTGCCCCGGTCCAAGCCGCACCGTCGCAGACTGCCGACGCGCCGCTGGCGCCCGTGGCCCCGGCGACTGCGGAAGTGCCTGTCGAGGAGCCTGCCGCTGCGGTTTCCGAGCCGGCTGCGCCCGCGCCTGTCGAACCCCTGGTGAGCGAGCCCGCTGCGGCGCCCGCGCCTGAACCTGCTGCGGACTCTGTGTCAGCGCCAATTGCCGCAGCTGACGCGACGACGGGCACTGCTGCAACGCCAATCGCAGCGGCTACCGCCGCGCCCGTTCAAGCGTCGGCCTCTGCTCCTGCGCCAGAGCCGACTGCCGCGATCGTCGCGTCCGCCGCTGCCTCTGCTGCCGCGGCAACTGCGCCGGCGCTGCGCGCTGCCCAGAATGCGATGGGCGAGATCTCGCCGCTGCTGTTCGAGCGCAGTCTGGCCCTGCAGGAATGGGTCGCTGCCGTCGAGCCCTCGCGCTACACCGTGCAATTGCTGTCGGTGAACAGTGCCGAGTCGGATTTCGTCGGCCGCATCCTGAACACACTCGAGCAGTCCGGCCTGATCGACAAGACGTACACCTGTGTCTCCAACAGCCGCGGCCAGGATTTCTGGAAGGTGGCGTATGGCGACTTTGCAACCATCGGCGAGGCGCGCACCTTGATCAACAGCCTCCCGCCCAGCATTCGTGACAACAGCCCCTTCGTCCAGAGCATCGGCAGACTCGACTGCAATGTGGCGATGGATCTGACCCGGTGATTCCGAGGACGAGACGATGAACAGCACTTTCCTGCACAAGAGCATGACCGCACTGGCGCTTGTCCTGCTGGGCGGCTGCGGGACCTCTCTGCCGAGCGAGAACGAACAGGCGCGCCACATCCTGCCGCCCGCTGAAGTGCAGAGTGACGAGATCCCCGACGTGGTGCGTCCGCCCGCCATCCTGCCTGCGCCCGCCGTGGCCGAGGCCCCGCAGCTGTTTTCCGTGGTAGTGCAGGATGTGTCCGTGCGGGAACTGCTGTTCGCCGTGGCACGGGACGCCGGCGTGAACATCGACGTGCATCCGCAGGTGCTGGGCACCGTGAGCATCAATGCCATCGACCAGACTTTGCCGCAGATCCTCGACCGCATCGGGCGCCAGGTCGACATGCGCTGGCAGCTCAGCGAGACCAGCGGCCTGCTGGTGGAGCCGGATTTCCCGTATCTGCAGACGTATCGGGTGGACTATGTGAATGTACTGCGGGATGCGAACACTAGCTTTTCTGTTTCCACCTCAATCACATCGGTGGGCGGCGTGGGAGGCAACACGGGCAGCAACAACTCGGTCGCGCAGCTGAATCAGAATTCCGAAAACAATTTCTGGCCGACCTTGATCGCGAACATCGGCGCCATCATGGGCGTGGAAAATGGTGAAGGCGAGGGGGATAGCACCTCAATCATTGCCAATCCGGAGAGCAGCATCATCACTGTTCGCGCGACATCGAGACAGCATCGAGAAGTGCAGGCATTTCTCGACTATGTCCGAACGCGCTCACTTTACCAGGTCATGATAGAAGCCACCGTGGTGGAGGTCAGTCTGAACGATGAGTACCAAGCGGGTGTGGATTGGGCGACACTGAGCCGCAACAGTGGACAGATCGATTTCCTACAGAGTGTCACGGGTACGAATTTGATTGCAGAGCCAGCAAGCCTCTTGACCATTGATCGAAGCGCGGGGCCGGACGCCGTCTCTGCCACGATTCGGATGTTGTCTGAATTCGGCGATCTGCGCGTGCTTTCCAGCCCGCGCATCATGGCGCTGAACAACCAGGCCGCGATGCTTCGCGTGGTCGATAACAAGGTTTACTTCACCATTACCGTAGAGCCGGGACAACCGCCGACTGAGAACAGCCCCGGCACCCCTGACCTGTACACATCACAGATCAATACCGTGCCTGTCGGCTTGGTCATGAGCTTGACACCGCAGATCAGTGAGAACGACCAGATCACCTTGAACGTGAGGCCGACCATTTCCCGCGTGCTGCGCTATGTGAACGATCCGTCACCCGCTCTGGCGGAATATGGCGTGGTGAACCCGATTCCCGAAGTGCAGATTCGGGAGATCGAATCCATCCTGAAGGTGTACAGTGGCCAGGTGGCGGTTCTGGGCGGTTTGATGCAGGACTCGCTCGAAACGGAGACTCAGGGCCTGCCAGGAATGTCACGAATGCGTGGACTGGGCGGCCTGTTCAGCTTCAATCGAGAAACAGCCTCCAAGACTGAACTTATCGTGTTCATCCGCCCTGTGGTGATCAAGCAACCGTCGCTGGACGGCGATCTGCAGGAGTATCGCGAATTTCTGCCCGATGGCGGTTTGACGAGCGATGGGCTATTCACGTCGCAGTTCCGCAGTTCCGAAGTTCGCTAAAAAGGGATGGGTAGAGCTGCATGAGCTTATTGATGGAAGCGCTGCGCAAAGCGGAGGAAGCCAAGCGGCAGGCAGCGCAGAAAGAACACGGCGACACCAGCGCGACGACACAGGCGACCGGCCCTGCTCTGGAGGATGATCCCATTGCGTTGGAGGCGCATCTGGACGTACAGGCCTCGACGCTACCAGTGCAGGACGTAGACGTCCTGCTCGATTTTGCCGCCCCCGCTGCCAGTGTTCCCGAGAGTCCCTCGCTGGATGTCCCCTTCGATTTCCAGATCGACGAGTCCTTCACTACGGCAGGGGTGCCGTTTGCGCCGGCGCTTGAGCCGGTAGTGCCGGAGCATGGCTTGCAGGGCAGCCTGGAGTCGACGCCAGCGCAGGCAGCAGAGGCGGACTCAGCGCTGTCTCTCGGTCATACACTGGACATGACCCGGAGCGAACTGACCGAGCCCGCTTCAAGCCCAGAGATCGACTATCTCGAGGTCGAGAATCTGCGCCAGTTCACCCCCGCCTCCTTGGCGGTGTTTGCGGCGCAAACTCCGAGCGCAGGGCTGTCGCTTGAAATCGTCACGCCTGAACCACAGGCACCACGAGCCGCCTTCATCGATGATGCTGCCGTTTCGTCGGAGCCTGAGCCAACAGCGCTGCCCTCCAGGCAGGCCGAGGCAGAGACCGCAGTGCCCCCGCGTACTTCCCGCGTGGACGAGGTCGTGGCGCTTGCGGCCGAGCAGGAAGACAAGCCTGAACGTCAGCGCATCAAGGTGGTGGGTAGCAAGGCGTCAGAAGAGAACCGCAAGCGTGAATCCGCCCGCGCCGTGTTCAATGCCAAGGCCGGGCAGGAGTCCAAGGGGCGCAACACCCGGCGACTGCTGGTCATCGCCGGCGTGCTGGTCTTAGTCCCTCTCGCTGGCGGCGTCTATCTGTTCATGCAGGAACTGGGGCTGCTGGGCGGTGGTATGCAGTACAACATTCCGGCTGCTAATTTGCAGCAGGGGCGTGAATTTCCCATGCCGGTGGAACAAGAGGGCGTTGTCGCGCCAGAGGTTCAGCTTGCCGATGTGGTGCAGGACCCTGTGGCAGTCGTGGCGCCTGCCGCGGTGACGCAAGTGTCTGACCCTGTGCTGGATGCCGCGCCGGATCCGGGCGCTGCACCAGACCCGGTCTCATCCAGTATCGCCGTGACTGCTCCCGCCGTTGTCCCGGCAGCGCCAGCCCCGGAACTTGTCGCTGCGGAGGTAGTCGTTGAAGCGGTAGTGTCAGAGCTGCCAATCCAGGAGTCCGTCACCGCGGCGCCGGTGGCAGAGGTGCAAGAGGTACCGGATGCCGAGATCCTGGCGCAAGTCCCGACGGAGCTGCCTGCGGCAGAGGCACCCGCGCAAGAGATCGCCGCCCCGGCGCCTCCCATCAACATCACACGCAGCACAGCAGCTACCCAGATCAATCCGCAGTTGACTCAGGCCTACGCGGCCTTCCGCGATCAGGACTTCTATGCTGCCCGTGCGCTGTATCAGCAGGCTTTGCGGGAACTGCCCAATAATCGCGACGTACTGCTGGGCCTGGCCGCGACGGCCATGGAGCTGGGCGATGTCACCAGTGCTCGTGCCACTTACAGTAGGCTTCTGGAGCTGGACCCGCGCGACGCACTGGCCCGCGTGGGCCTGCTCGACAGCATGCCGCTGGGCGATCCGGTGCAGACCGAGTCCCAGTTGCAGAGCTTGAGGAATGAGCATCCGGAAGTGGCGCAACTGTCCTTTGCTCTGGGCAATTTCTATGCGGCACAGCGACGCTGGAATGAAGCACAGGCGGCTTATTACGATGCGCTGCTGGCGGCCAAGGCTGAGAGCGGGTCCGGTGTGAGTCCGGATTTCGCGTTCAATCTGGCGGTCAGTCTCGAGCGGCTCAATCAGCCGCAGCCGGCGTTCAATTTCTATCGCGAGGCGCTGGATCAAGCGCGTAACGTCAACCCCGGTTTCGATTTGCGCGTTCTGCGCGAGCGTCTCGACGCGCTGCAACGAGTGCTTCCATGAGTGCTGCTGCCCCGGCTCCCAAGAAACGTCTCGGTGCGATGCTTGTCGAGCAGGGCGCCATTACTGAAGACCAGCTGCGCATCGGCCTGCTGGAGCTGAAGAACAGCAACAAGCCGCTCGGGTCCATCCTGATCGACCTGGGCTTCGTGACGGATTCCATCGTGCGCGATGCCCTGAGCGAGAACACCGGTCAGCGCAGCGTTGACTTGTCCCATGCCGTGCTGGACGCGACGTCGACACGTATCGTGCCTCAGGAACTGGCGCGCCGCTACAACATCCTGCCCCTGAACTACGATCGCAGTCGGCATCACCTGACGCTGGCCATGGCCGACACCTTCAATATCGTGGCCCTGGACCAAGTGCGTGCGCTCAACGGCGGCAACCTGGACATCAGCGCCGTGCTGGCTAGCGAGAATGACATCGCGCGCGTCATCGAGCAGTTCTATGGTTTCGACCTCTCCATCGACGGCATCCTGCAAGAGATCGAGACGGGCGAGGTGGACTTCGATAGTCTGCAGTCCACCACCGATGAGTACAGCCACCCCATGGTGCGCTTGGTGAACGCCCTGCTGGCCGATGCTGCCCAGCGCGGCGCTTCGGACATCCACTTCGAGCCCGAAGAGGCCTTCCTGCGCATCCGTTACCGCATCGACGGCGTGCTGCGCCAGGTGCGCAGCCTACACAAAAGCTACTGGCCCGCGATGGTGGTGCGCCTGAAGGTGATCAGCGGCATGAACATCGCCGAGTCCCGAGCGCCGCAGGACGGACGCATTTCCATGTCGCTGGTGGGGCGTCAGATCGACTTCCGTGTCGCCGCACAGCCTACCACGCACGGCGAGAACATCGTGCTGCGTATCCTCGACCGCAAGAAGGGCATCGTGGCCATGGACAAGCTCGGATTGAGCGAGGAGAACTTTCACCTGCTCAACCTCATGCTGGCGCGTCCGGAGGGCATCATCCTGGTGACAGGCCCAACCGGCAGCGGCAAGACTACCACGCTTTATTCTGTGTTGAATCACATCAACACGGAGGGTGTAAACATCATGACCATGGAAGACCCTGTGGAATATCCGATGTCCATGATCCGGCAGTCCTCGGTGAACGAGTCGGTGAAGATGGGTTTCGGCGAGGGTATCCGCTCCATGATGCGCCAAGACCCGGACGTGATTCTGGTCGGCGAGATCCGTGATCACATCACGGCCGAGATGGCCTTCCGCGCCGCCATGACCGGTCACCAGGTGTTCTCGACCCTGCACACCAACTCGGCCGTGGGCGCCATTCCCCGACTGCTGGACATCGGCATCCTGCCCGACGTGATCGCGGGCAACCTGATCGGCGTGGTGGCACAGCGCTTGATTCGCAAGCTGTGTACTAGTTGCAAGCAGGCCAAGACAGCCTCAGAGCTGGAGCGTCGGCTGCTGGGGGTGAGCGCGGCTACGGGCGACGTCACTATCTACACCTCGGTTGGCTGCGATGTATGTGAACATCAGGGTTACAAGGGCCGCAACTCCGTCATCGAGATTCTCAAGATCACGGGCGACATGGACGATCTGATCGCGCGCCGGGCCAGTATGCGCGAGATGCTGAACCTGGCGAAGAAGGGCGGGTTCAAGCCGCTTGCCGAAGACGCTTGCCGACGCGTGCTGGATGGCACCACCAGTCTCGAGGAGATCACTCGCGTGGTGGATCTCACGGACCGTCTGACGGGGTAAACAAACCATGCCGTTGTACAAGTACAAGGCCATGACTCGCGAAGGCAAGATTCGCCAAGGCAATCTGGATGCCACCAATGAGGCGGATCTGGAGCAGCGGTTGGGCAAGATGGCCATGGACCTGATCCGGGCCGATGTCACCGTCGAACGCCGGGCCAGCATCGGACAGCGCAAGGTCGAGAAATCCGATCTCATCAACTTCTGCTTTCACATGGAGCAACTCACCCGGGCAGGCGTGCCGATGCTGGAAGGACTGAGTGACCTGCGCGACAGTCTGGATCATCCGCGCTTCAAGGAAATCATTGCGAACATCATCGATGAGATTGAAGGGGGGAAGAATCTGTCGGAGGCCCTCCAGGAACACCCGACCATTTTTGACAATCTGTTTGTGAATCTGATTCGAGCTGGTGAGGCGAGCGGAGAGCTTGGCCAGATTTTCGAGAATCTGGGTGCGACCATCAAGTGGCAGGATGAGTTGGCAAAGACAACCAAGAAACTGATGACCACACCGATAGTGGTGGGGACGGTTGTCATCGGCGTCACAATTTTTTTGATGGTTTTCCTGGTGCCTCAATTGGTCGGCTTCATCATGAGCATGGGGCAGGCGTTGCCATTGCACACGCGTGCGCTAATTGCCACATCCGACTTCATGGTGAACTACTGGTATATCTGCCTTGGCGTTCCTGCCATTGTGACCGTCGTCCTGCGCACGTTGATTCGAGTCAACGAAAAGGCGCGATTCATTGCCGACAAGGTACGCTTGCGAGTGCCCAAGATAGGGCCAGTCTTGCAGAAGATTATTCTTTCGCGATTCGCGAATTTCTTCGCCATGATGTACGCAGCCGGAATTCCCATTCTTCGTTGTCTGGAGATCGCCGAAGGCATAATTGACAACACCGTCATTCGTGCCGCCCTTGTGCAGGCGCGCCAGGACATACAAGAGGGCGAGCCATTGTCCAAGAGCTTCGCGAACACCGGTCTGTTCCCGCCCTTGGTGGTGCGCATGCTCAAGGTTGGGGAATCGACAGGTGGTCTCGACAAGTCCTTGCTGAATGTCAGTTACTTTTACGACCGCGACATCAAGGACTCGATTGATGGTGTGCAGAACATGATTCAACCAGTCATGACGGGAGTCCTTGGTCTACTGCTGGGATGGGTCATGATGTCGGTCATGGGGCCGGTTTATGACACGATCAGCAATATCGAAATGTAGGGATTGGTTCAGGGCATGAAACTATTCGCGCAAGCCAGAGCTCGGATCCTGCTCATTGAAGCGGGAGGGGTGACGCTGTATCGCTGGCAGCGCGGCACCTTGAGACTGTTTGCACGTTACAGACAGCAAGCCGCGGATCTCCAGAAATTTGAACAACTGTTGCACCTGGAAGCGCGCGTGCCTTTCATTGTTGTGCTGGACTGCATTGAGGAAGACTTTCGCATAGAGTCAGCCGCGCATGTGACTGGCAAGGATCGCAGCGTGATGCTGGAGCGCAAGCTCAACTTTGCGTTCCGCAATACCCCTTACAAGATTGCACGCGTGGTGGGCAGGGAAGCCGAGGGTCGCAAGGACGATCGCATCCTCATGACGGCCCTCACCAAGACCGAATTGGTGGAGCCATGGCTCTCAAGAATCCTGAAGGAGAAGTTGCCGGTACAATCCATTACCTCCGCCGCTTACATGATGGAATTGCTGGCAAGCTCGACAGGACTTCGACACAAACCGCACCTATTGATCGCCAATTTCGAGGCAGGCAGTGGTCTTCGTCAGACGTATCTGCAGAAAGGGCGAGTGATCTTCAGTCGCCTTACCACCATCAAGGATCGCGAGGATGTGGCGCTCTCGGCGCTATTGATCGAACAGACCTTGCAGACACGCAAGTATCTAGAGCGCATCAAGCAGTTGCCATACGACACGCGTTTGAATCTGCATTTATTTTCGTCCAAGGGGTTTGAACTCGATCTGCCCGTCCTGGAAAGCGACAAACTGATTGATTGCAGTGCACAGGAAGTCGAGGCAGTGGTGCCCGCATCGGCATTTGAGCTTGCAGAAACTCAAGTCGGTGCGCTTGCCGTTTCGCTGGTTCTTGCCTTGCGCGCCGGACTCTTGAAGGGTGTCTACGCTTCGACGTCGATACGCCGCTTCTACTTGATCAAGCAGATATCGACGGCCTTGTATTCCGCTTCGGTGGCGGCAGTTCTGTCCGGTATACTTCTGGTGTCGCCAAACGTTGTTGATACGCTCAGTCTTTGGGAAATGGAAGCACGGGCCGTGACACTGACGAGACCATTGACTCTGCACTACGAAGAGTTGCGCAGCTCGTTTCCGGAAACCCCCATTTCGTCCAGCACTATGGAGCTGATCGTTACGACATACGATGAGTTTCAGCGCCAGACCGCCAATCCTGTCGAGTTCCTGCAATGGCTGGGCGATGCGTTCCTGCAAGTGCCTGGTCTGCAGATTCAATCCTTCGATTGGCAGTTGATGGGCTACGCACTCAGTGAAGAGGAAATTGCCATGGGAGTGGTAGAGCCTGAGAATGTTGAAGATCGTTTCAGGCAGAAATTGATTCAAGGCAACACTACTCTGATTGTGACGGTATCCGGCGAGGTGATGCGCGCAGACAGTTTCCGCGATGCACGCCAGCAGGTTCTGGAATTCATCGAACTTCTTGAACAGCGCCCGAAATTGAAGATCACTCCGCGAGTAATGCCGATAGACGTTCGCTCTGATTCCGCTGTGACGACTACAGTGGATGACAGTTCTGTCACTGAGCAGTTTGTGCTGGATATTGAATTGCCTCTTGAAGAGGATGTTGTCGAGTGAGTACACCAATTTTCAGCAAGGACGACGTGGTACTGCTGCGCAAGCCGGTGATGGTGGCATTGGCATGCGTGAGCTTCTCGGTGATTCTTTATTTGTTGGTTGGATATCTCAACACGGCAGCGAGCAATGCCAATCAGTTGGCTCAGAGCCAGTATGATCAAGTGCAGACGTCCATTCAGCAGATCGCACAAGAGGAAGCCACGATCATCGAATACATAGATAGGTACCGTCAGATGGTCGATGATACCTTGTTCGAAGTGGAGGATCGGCTGGCACTTCTGGAGCGTGTTCAGACCATCCGAAGTGCCTTGAGGTTGTTTCCGATAGATGTCGAGATTGCACAGCAGTCATCGCATCCCCTCAGCTACGCGCCAGAAGAAGTGAGTCCCGGTGAACCGGTGAACCTGCTGTTGAGCCATGTACGTATGAGTTTACCCTTGCTGCACGAAGAGGATCTTACGGGGCTGCTCAATGAATTGCTGGCCGGTCGCGGGCACTTCATCCCCTATCTGTGCATGCTGCGCTCTACGGTAAGTCAGCAAGGCTATGTGGCCGTGGCAGACAATCTGGCGGCTGAATGTCGCTTTTACTGGCTGACTTTTCAGGTGAATCCAACGGTGGCGGAAATTGTTGAATAGCAAACCAAAGCGCCTGTTGGTTTGGCTGCTGTTGACCACGACTTGCGTAGCGGCAGAAGCGCAGTCGTTGGGGCGACTCTTCACCACTCCGGCGCAAAGACTGGCACTGGAACGTCAACGCACAGCCCTGTTTGAAGAGATGGCCATTCAGGAGCTGCGTGTTCCCGAGCAAATTGAAGTCGAGGAGGGAGCTCCAGCAGAGCTGGGGCTAGTTCAACTCACGGGAATCGTGCGTCGTGCGGATGGTCGACATACCGTGTGGTTGAACAATGTGCCGATCGATGAGTCGGAATTGCCCGTAAGCGTTCGACTGGATTACCTGGAAGGCCGTGCAGTCCTGTACTTCAAGGTGCTCGGCAACGAATATCCTCTCAAGCCAGGGCAAAGTCTCGATGCCGCGACAGGGCAAGTGAGAGAGGCCTATGAAATCAGCGCTGAACAATCACAAGCAATTCGTGCGGAAGTCGAGGCTAGGGCGGAGAGTTTCAGATTGCAGGCGGCGCAGCGAATCATGCGATCATCAGCACCAGATGATACGCCAGACACCGCGCCGGATGCCGATCAGCAAAGTGATGCCGACCAGGATCCGATGGTGCAATCCGTGATAGAGGGTCTGCGCATTCTTCAACAATTGCAGACATTGCAACAGAGCCAAGGAGGCACACAATGACTCCCTTGGGCCCGCGCGGATTGCTCAGTATGAAAGTGAACAGGCAGCGTGGCGCAGTGCTTATCCTGTTTTTCATGGCCTTGTTTCTTTCCAGTGCCACTGTGGTGCTTGCCGCTCTCAACAATCGCAATCCGCAATTGCGCAGAGCGCTGGAAATGCAGCGCGAACTGCATGAAGTCAAAGATCTGCTGCTTGGCTATGCTGCGATGTTTCCCGAGAATTATTCCGGGCAACCTGCCGGCTATGGCCCGGGCAGATTGCCGTGTCCGGATACGGACAATGATGGGGTGGAGAACTGCAGTGGTGTCGGACTTGGGCGACTTCCCCGAACCGTTCAATACAATCCATCCGGCACCATGGAGCTGAGCTCACTCGGAGTTTCCCAGGATCAGCAGTTCTGGTATGCCGTACATCCGAATTTCTGGCGCTCGGCCACCTCTATTGTCAACTCCTCCACTCCCACAACTTTTACGCTGGATGGTGGCGCAGCAGAAGTCGTTGCGCTGCTGATCATTTCTGGCGAGACCTTGGCTGGCCAGGTACGACCTTCCTTCACGACGACAAGCAACTATCTAGAAGGAGGCAATGCGGATGTTCCGACATTTTTCAGCGCGAACAATGCCGCACCCGCTGATTTCAATGATCAGGTTCTCGCGATTACGCTTGGGGACGTGATGACCATGGCGACGGCGCGGGTCGCCCAACAAATCAAGTTGCGTCTGGATGCCTATCATCCGGGGAACGGGAATTCGTACCCGGTTCAGGCGAGTTTAGGTGCTGCTCTGACAGGCGTTCCCGCGTGGTTCACGGATGATGCCTGGGCCGGGCAGATTGAAACCTACACGCTGCTGAATACAAATTCCTTCAGTGTGAAGTTCACCAATTGCGACATCGTTTACACCTCCATTTATGACAGCGACGGCTTGACGCGCAATCAAAACAGTTGTTGAGGACACCCTATGCTGCACGTGAATTGCCGGGCAAAACCTTCTGAATCGGGATTTACACTCATCGAATTGTCGGTGGTGTTGTTGATTGTCGGGATGATGTTGAGTGGATTGTTTGTGTCGTTGGGTCAGAGTACTGAGAGCAAGCGACGGACAGATGCCACGGCACAGCTCACTCGGCTGGAGGAAGCCTTGTATGGCTTCGCCCAGACCTATGGACGTCTGCCTTGCCCGGCAACTGACCTAACCGCAGGTGTTGAGTCGCCTGCTGGCGGAGGAAATTGTCTCGTAGCGAATGGTTTCGTTCCCTTTATCACGTTAGGGCTGCAAGTAGCACCAAACAGCGGGGGATACATGATCGATCCTTGGCAGCGGCCTTTGCTTTACTCTGTTGCTACTCATACAACGAGTGGCAATCGATCCTTTACGTCGATGGCAGGTTTGCGCGACCTGTTCGCCAGTGGTGCTGCGCTGACCGCATCGTCAAATTTGATTTGCGTGTCAGACACACCGGGGTGCACGGGTGTCGTAGCGGCGACCACCATTCCAGCACTTATCCTGTCAATGGGTGCGAATGGTCGAGAGTTCGGAGCTCCTGGCGTCACGAGCAGTGCTGCTGAGCAGGAGAATGTCGGTGCAACACTGGGCACGCTGCCTGTAGCTGGCGACAACGAGTTTGTGAATCAGGGGTACTCCGAAGACAACTTTGACGACATGATGGTGTACATCTCTCCCAATTTGCTGTTCGCACGCCTGATTGCTGCAGGTAAATTGCCGTGACGAATCTCTCGGACTGGACCCCGACGAGCGTGATCTCGGAGGTGTCGACAGTGCTTCTGGTAGATGACGATGGCGCGCTGCGCGAGAGCTTGAAGTACATCCTCGAAATGCATGACTACCGAGTCCTCGAGGCGGACTGCAGGCGATCTGCACTGGAAACTTTGAATTCACACCCGGAGGTGGAAGTGCTCTTGCTTGACCTGGGCATGCCGCCCGCCGAGCATACCCCGGAAGAAGGGCTGGCAGTGATTCGAGCAGCAAGCGCCCAGATGCATCCTGCAAAGATTCTGGTACTGACGGGCCAGGACGAAGAGCAGTCAGCCCTTGACGCCATCCGGGAAGGGGCCTTTGATTTTCTGGCCAAGCCGGCCAGAGTCGAGGACATCCTGCAAGCTATAAGGCGCGCTTTGCTGTTCTACCGCAAGGAGAAGGCACTTTCGGCAGAGGGCATGACGCGGCTGCAGCTCAATGCGGTAGTGGCCGACGGGCTGAAGGCCGTCCGCGAAGAGGCCGAGGAAAAGCTCGTGCGTCAGGTGCTCAAGGACACCGGGTTCAATATCTATCAAAGTGCCGCCAAGCTGGGAGTAAAGCGCGAGAGCATCTATTACTTCCTGAAGAAGTTCGAGATCACTCGTGACGAGCTTTAACCTCTACCCTTACCTCATCCTGATTGGCGGTTCCATTCTTGTAGCCACGGCGTGGCTGCTACATCAAGCGCGCGCTCAGACGCAGCGCAGTCAAGAGCTTGTCCGCCTCAATGAGCAACTCAGTTTTGACCTGCCTGACTTTCTGCGCAGCTGCTGGCCCTCCCTGCAAGCAGGAGGGTTTTCCGGCTTGCACTGGCAGCTGGACTGGTATGGCGCGTCGCTGCGGGGAAGTTCGGGTGCTGAAACCGATCGAGTCCTCTATGAGAAGTTTCAGGTTCAAGAGATTACCTTGGAAGTCCATTTGTATCAGGGGCAGCGCAGTTGGGAGCAGCGCTACTTCAGCAGTGTGCTGGCGCAAAACTTCTTTCTGCTGGTTCGCATGGATATGTGGATCAAGCTGGGCACTGTGCGCGGCACCTTCGATCAAACGGCGAAGCTGACCGTGTTTCTGCAGCATGACATGAAGAATCTACTGCAGCTGATTACGCTCGCGGCAGACCAGATTGAAAGTGTATCGCCAGGCAAGGAAGAGAGGTTGATTGCCAGTCTGCGAGGCGCGCTTCCTTCCATGCGGAATAGGGCCGACCACATGCTCAAGGCCTTGGTGAACAATCCTGTGCCCGGCAAACGCATCACGGTCGATCTTGCCGAGGTATTTCGCAGCGCGGCGGCCATCCATGAACTGACAGCTCATCTGCTTGGCAATGCCGAAGTCACCGTGCATGAGGAGTCTCTCCACAGCATCGTGGACAATCTGCTGGGGAACTATGGTCAGCAGGCGCGACGATTTGCCAGACAGGTGCAATTGACGATTGGCATTCAGACGAGCGAAGGGCAGGTCATCGTTGAAATCACCGATCCAGAGGGGCAGCCATGCGAGTGGCCGGAGCGACTTTTCGAGCCTTTCTGGAGCGAACATGGCAGCGGCAGAGGGATTGGACTCTATCAATCCAGGCAACTGGCCCAGGCGGCCGGTGGCAATCTGCACGCGATTGCGCCAGAGCATCACCCGCTGCGATTCATACTCACATTGCCGGCAAGCGGCCGGGAGTGTGATCTAATTCACAAGTAAAAAAATGTAGAAAAAACCTACATATTGCTGAGATTCTTAAAGTGACTAGAATTCATCTTGTACCACGCTGTACTGCAGTACTAACAGCTCAAATCAATTCGAGGATACAAAATGAACTCAATGAGTACGTCCATGAAGAAGCAGTCTGGTTTCACCTTGATTGAAATCGCGATTGTGCTTGTCATTATCGGTCTGCTGCTCGGTGGGGTGCTGCAAGGGCAGCAACTGATCGAGAACTCTCGTGTACGCGCGGCGGCCAACGACTTTGACGGCATTCCGGCGGCGATGTTTTCCTATCTGGATCGCTATGGTCGTCTGCCAGGAGATGACGGCCCCACCGCAACCTTGACGGCTCGTGGGGCTGCCTGGAACGGCATTACTGCTCCTGCTACAGCCACTAACGGTCTTGTCGACGCGGCCGCTGCCGGTACATTTACTGGCGCTGCAGAGAATGGTGTGCTGTTCCAGCAGTTGCGCGCAGCGGGCTTCATTCCTGGCTCTCCTGCACTGACCGGGGCGGCATCCTTGCCACAGAATCCCTTCGGCGGTTTGACCGGTCTCACTAACGCCGCCGTTATGCCGGCAACCACTGCAGGCCTGCAAGGGAACAAAATCTGTATGAGCAACGTGCCCGGTTCCGCTGCTATTGCTCTGGATACACAGCTTGACGACGGCCTTGGCATCACGGGCCGATTCCGAGCCACGCTGGGTGTCGCCGGTGCCAACACTGCTCCGGGCGCGGTTCTCGCGGCCGAATATACCGAAGACGCGATCTACACCGTGTGCTACCGCATCTGACCTCGAGTCCGATTCGATTAGAAAAACCCCGCCCCGGCGGGGTTTTTTTTGCCTGATCGCTTGCCCCCCTTGGAATCCCCACCCGCTTTCGACTATCATCCGCCCCGGCTTGCGGAGACGGGGAAAACACCCGGTTTTGTGGGCCTTCAGATCGGATCGGAGTGTAGCTCAGCCTGGTAGAGTGCTACGTTCGGGACGTAGAAGCCGGAGGTTCGAATCCTCTCACTCCGACCAATTCTGAATCCTTCCAGCGCCACCCCTGCGGGT
>JACCEB010029380.1_pt1 | contig 16225 bp, 17 predicted proteins | sample 7454761 | NCBI WGS metagenome assembly JACCEB01 (sample SAMN15323454, study PRJNA562643) | freshwater metagenome | isolation source: river surface water | place: USA:Blue River Watershed | collected 2017-08-18 | reverse complement strand
TGGTGGATGTGGAGGCCTGGGTCAGCACCCTGATCCAGTCCGACCGGTTTGGCACCAGCCTGTCGGAATCGCTGCAGTTGTACGCACTGGCCCTGCGCAACAAGCGCAAGCTGGCAGCGCAGGAAGCTGCGGCCAAGCTGCCCATCAAGCTGCTGTTGCCACTGGTGTTTTGTTTGTTTCCGGGCTTGCTGGCGGTGCTGTTGGGGCCCGCCGTGATCAACATCACCTCGCACCTGATGCCGGTGTTGTCAGGCACGCGCTGACACAACGGAACCAGCGAGGGGCAAGCCGCCAGGGCGGCCAGCTAGAGGACGTGAACCGCTCAGGAGCGGCGCATCGGGGGGCGCGAAGAGGGCGCGCCCGTGCGGGGTTCGAGGTGGCGGAAGGTAATGCGGCCCTTGGTCAGGTCGTAGGGGGACATCTCCAGGGTGACCTTGTCGCCCGCCAGAATCCGGATACTGTGCTTGCGCATCTTGCCGCCCGAGTAGGCCGTGACAGTATGACCGTTTTGAAGGGTGACACGATAGCGGGTGTCGGGCAGAACCTCGTCCACCACACCCTGCATTTCGATCAAATCTTCTTTAGGCATTCAATCTTCCTTTCATCCCGCGATTTTAACCGAACCGAACCGATCCGCCCCGCCACCCGGGCGCCCGGGGCCACCGCACAGGCCTCAGCAGGAAGAGACGGCGCCGCTCAGTTCAGGGTGTCGTACTGTCGAATCACCTCGCGGTTGACCTCGATGCCGAGACCCGGGCGATCAGGAATGTCCACCCACCCGTCGCGCAACATGAGCGGCTGCTGGACCAGCAACTGCCGGAAGGGATGCGAGGAACGGTCGTATTCCAGCACCGGCTGCGTGGCAAACAGGGCGTGGTGTGCCACCGGTACCGCCGCGATGACCTGCAGCGAGGCGGCTTGGGCAATGGCCGAACCCCAGACGTGCGGGTTGACCCGAACGCCCATGGCCTGTGCCAGGGCAATGATGTGACGCGCCGCCGTGATACCGCCACACGAGCCCATGTCGGGCTGCGCAATATCCAGTGCGCCGGCAGCCAGCAACTGCTGAAATCCGAACAGGGTGTGCTCGTTCTCACCGCCAGCGATCGGCATGGTCAGCTGTTGACGCATCTCCACATAGCCCCCGATGTCCTCGGGCACCACCGGCTCCTCGTACCAGAGCAAGTCAAACTCGGCCAGGGCTCTGCCCAGGCGCAGGGCCTCGGCGCGTCCATACGCATGGTTGGTGTCAATCATCAAGCGAATCGGCTTGCCCTGGATGGCTTTGCCGATGGCGTGCATGCAGGCAATGTCGTCATCGACACCGAAACCCAGTTTGACCTTCATGAGCGAGAAACCGGCTTCGTGATGCCGCAACGCCTCCTCGGCAAGACGCTGAGCCTCGCCTTGCCCCTGGATCCGATAAAACCCGGTCGCATAGGGCTGTACCCGCTCACGGAAACGCCCTCCCAGGAGCTTCCAGACCGGCACCCCACGGGCTTTGCCGGCGATGTCCCACAGCGCCATGTCGACCGCGCTGATGCCGGCCACGACCGATCCCTTGCGGCCATAGTCACGGGTGCGGTGGTAACAGGTGTGCCACAGCACCTCGGTGTCCAGCGGGTCGGCGCCGATCAGCAGTGGCCTGAGGGCGTGCTGGATCACGGCGGCGGCGATCTCGGGTGGCTCCAGGCCCTGGGCAAAGGCCTCACCCCAGCCGGAAATTCCCTCGTCGGTGATGACTTCCACCAGCGTGGCACTGCGCTGGTGCACCCACCCTTGCGAAAAAGCGAAGGGCTCGGCCAGCGGACTTTTGAGCACATGCAGTTTGAGGTCAACGATTTTCATGGTGGGCTCCTGAGGGTGATACGGCGGGCGGTCAGCGTCCTGTGAAACGGGGTGTACGTTTTTCTTTCCAGGCCAGCCCGCCCTCTTTCAGGTCGTCGGACGCCAGCGTTTGCAACACGCTGGCGCGCACGGCCTGTGCATCCACCGTGCCGCGGGCGATACGGTTGAGGTGGTGTTTCATGCCCAAGAGCGCCAACGGCGCCATGCTGACCAACTGCGCGCACAGCGCATCGGACTGGGCCTGCAAGGACTCAGGCGCGACCAGGTGGGTCAGAAAGCCACAGGCTTTCATGTGCTGGGCATCGATTTTCTCGGCGGTCAGAAACAGCCGCTTGGCCATGTCCACCCCCAGCCGCGACACATAGCGCTCCAGGCCGCCCAGGTAGTAATGCAGGCCCAGACGAGCGGCCGGCATGAACATCTCGATGTTGTCCGAGCCCATGCGGAAATCACACGCCAGCACCATGTCGGTGGCGCCGCCGTACACGCCCCCCTGCACCACGGCCAGCGTCACCGCGCGGCAGTTCTCGATCGCGTCAACCATATCGCCAAAGCCTTGCCCCTCGGCTTGGCTGCCGCTGACCTCGGCGATGTCGTACCCGGCGCAAAAGTGCTTGCCAGTGCTGCGCAGCACCAGCAGCAACACCGACTCGGTTCGGTTCACGGTGTCCACATGTTGCCGCAGCACGCCCAAGTCATGCGGGGTGATCTTGTTGGCCGACGCGGGGCGTTGCAGGCACAGAGTGGCGATGGGACCGTGAATCTCGAGGGTGGGCGCGTGTTGCATGAGGGGTGTCGGCGGGTGTTTAGAAAAGTCGTGGTCGATCTTACAAGGGCTCGCGTTTCCCCTGATGTCACCCCCCTGGCCATTGCTAAACTTGTCACCCATGTTCTTCCGCCTGTCACAGGAAACCCCATGAGCCTCAATCGCCGTCAATTCGTTCAAGCCACCTCAGCCGGAGCCTTGCTGGCCTCCATAGGCGACGCCGCCATGGCGCAGGTGTTGACCGAGAACCTGAAGATTGTCACGGGCTTCGCCGCGGGAGGCACCTCTGACAACCTGTGCCGTCGTATCGCCACCCGGCTCACCGGGTCGTACGCCACCAACGCCGTGGTCGACAACAAGACGGGCGCAGGCGGACAAATCGCCATCCAGTTCGCCAAAACCCAGCCGACCGATGGATCGGTGCTGCTGCAGTCGCCGACCTCGATGTTCACCATCTACCCGCACATCTTCAGCAAGCTGCCCTACGACCCCGTGGCCGATGTCACGCCGGTCACACTGGGTTGCGTGTTCGATTTCGGTTTTGCGGTGGGCCCCCTGGTACCCGCCAGTGTGAGGACCCTCAACGACTTCGTGGCCTGGGCCAAGGCCAACCCTGGCCAGGCCAACTTCGGATCCCCCGCGGCAGGATCCACCCCGCACTTTGTGGGCGCCTTGCTGGGCATGAAAGCCAACATCGAACTCAAGCACGCGGCTTACCGCGGCACACAACCGGCCTTGCAAGACATGATGGGCGGGCAGATCGCCGCCGTCAGCGGCCCGATCGGGGACATCACGCAACACCTCGCCAGCGGCAAGGTGCGCGTGCTGGCCACCTCCGGCGCCAAGCGCAACCGGTTCATGCCGGATGCCCCCACCTTCGCAGAACAAGGCTTTCGTGACCTTACCCACAGCGAGTGGTTTGCCTTCTTCCTGCCCCCCAAGGCGTCTGCGGACACGGTGAACAAGGTCAACGCTGCCCTGAAGACGGCCCTGGCGTCAAAAGAGGTTGTGGATGGCCTGGCCACTTTCGGTCTGGAATCCCTGTCCAGCACCCCCGCTGAACTGGCTGATCTGCTGAAGAAGGACACCGCCAAGTGGGCGCCCATCGTCAAGGCGATTGGCTTTACCGCAGACACCTGAAGACTCGTGTGGCGAGCAGCCTGACAAGGAGGCTGACGCAGCATGGTGGCGTGGATACGCCAGGTTGACGGTTTGGTGGAGAGGAGGAGGATCGAACTCCCGACCTTCGCATTGCGAACGCGACGCTCTCCCAGCTGAGCTACCCCCCCGACTGATGAAATTCTACATGGAAGACGGCATGGGTGACCACATAAAACCACCCAAATCACCTGGCAGTAAAAACTATACAAGTCTGGGGAAATGAACAAATTTGGCGTGCCCAAAGCCCTGACGCTGCGCTCTGACACCGGCTGACAGCCCTGCCCCGCTGGGCGCAAGCTGCGGGGATGAATGCACTGGAATTTTTCTTCCGACAGCCCGGTCCGGCCCCCGATTCGCGGCAATCTCAAAGCCACAACACACTGCCCATAAGAGGCTCCATCACCCACATTGATGGCTATCCCCGGAAATTGGTGCTGTATCTCATGGAGGCCAGCCCCCCTACTGGCAGGTTCGTTACTTTGAGGATGGAAGAACCTTCAAACGATCCACGCGAACAACCCGCAATGTCTTGAACTACATCGAAATGTTCGACAACCCCAAGCGTCGCCACAACACATCTGGCGGCATCTCCCCGGTAGCGTTCGAGAAACGTCAAACCCAAAAACTCGGAAGTGTCTAATAGATCCGGGTCGATTCAAGGACCGCGTAAGCAGCTACATCAGAAGTTCTAGAGCGTATTTATTATTGTGAGCACAGGAGCCTGTCCGTAGCATCCAGAGCATTTTGAAGCTCAGAGGAATGGATCAGCGCATGCCGAATGTAAAGCAGTTCACGATCAGCAGTGTGATGGGTTTGTTTTTATGCTTGGCAAGCCAAGCCATGGCAGACGAAGCTTCAACTTCACACTTGGCAGACCAAACCAGCGAAACCTATCGGTTTGTGGGCAGATGTCCCAACGGCACGCCGTACCGCTTGTTTTTTTACGAAGCCAAGATCGAGGGTGTGCTGCAGTCTTTCTACGATTACGTAGGTCCGGCAGGCAGAGGAACGGTCAAGACCAATGCGCCCCCCAAGACGATGGCCGTGCGGGTTTGCCGCGCGCTGTCAGAGATTGCAAGCGATCAACTTTGAGTGACGCTTGATCTGTGCAAGATGAAGCATCCCTCACAGAGTTGAAGCGATGATTCATCTTTCCTTGGAATACAAATTGACCAACGAGCCCACGAAAAAGCGCTTGCAAGAAGCGTTTCGCACATCCGCCGAAAGCTCTTGAAAAATACGGTCCGGTTGTCACCCCAAAAATTATCAATGCGCTTGCCGCATGGCGCTGGCGACAAAGGCCGCAATCTCTTTGATGTCAATCGGCTTGTAAAGCACATCGATGTTGTGCGCGTTGAACAGCTCCAGGTGCTTGGGCGAGGTGTCTGCTGTGAGAATGCACGCAGGAATGTCCTCGTTGAATTCTTCCCTCAGCTTCTGGATGAAGTAAATGCCGTCTTTTTCACCCAGCCTGAAGTCACTGAGGATGAATTGCAGCTTTGGAAGTTCCAGAAGAAATTCGAAAAATGCGACCTCGTGATGCGGAATCAAGTAGACCTGGTAGCCCTTTTGCTTGAAGTACTGGCGATAGGCTTCCCGGAGGGAGGGGTCGTTCTCGATGATGCCAATGCAAGGCGCCAGTGCGGTCTCATACGGCGCATGGTGTGCTAAGGGTGAGGCATTGGCAGGCATCAATGGTTGCTGTGCTTGCTCATGCGAGACCCTGTAAGGGGTATGAATGGTGAATGTGGAGCCTTGGCCGACTTCGGATTGCACCCGGCACTGGCCGTCAATTTTTTTCACAATTCTGTTCACAATGGACAGGCCCAAGCCAAGGCCGTCGTAGCGCGATCGCGAGTGCTCAGAGCGATAAAACTCATTGAACACCAGCGACAAATCTTCGGCGGGGATGCCGCAGCCCGAATCCGCCACAGAAAACACCAGGCACCCCGCTTCGCTGCCAAAGGTGATCACGATCTCGCCACTGTCGGTGTATTGAACCGCGTTGGAGAGAAGGTTGCGCAGCAGTTGCTCTGTCAACTGCGGGTCGCCTTTGACGGTACGCTCCTCGCCCTTGAAAATCAAGCCAAGCTTTTTCTGCTGGCAAAGATCTTCAAAGGTATGGCGCAAATTGCCAACCATGTGCGAGAGCGAAAAATGCGTTTCGGTGGTCGAAAAATTCGAGTCCAGTTTGCTGATGTCCAACAGGGTGTTGAACATTTTGTTCAGAACCGCCACGCTGCTGTGCATTCTTTCGAAGATGGACTTTTCATATTCCTTGAGATTCTTTTTCTCAATCATCTCAATGAAGATGTTGATGGCTTGCATGGGCTGTCGCAAGTCATGGCTGGCCGTTGCAATGAATTCTGACTTGGCAATATTGGCTTCAATGGATGCGTTCTTTTCGGCAATGAGCTGATCGACCAAGGCATCGTTGCGCAGACGCAGCGAGAATGACTTTTCCCATGACTTGGAGAAAAGGAAGCCCATTTTCAAGGCCAGGTACAAGGCAACCATGGAGCCCAGGGCAATCGGCCAAATGATGACTTCGTGATGAAACACGATGTAAAACAATTCTGGCGTCTTCAAGGGCAACACAAAGGCAAAGAAGGTTTTCCAGTTGACGCAGTAGCCCACCATACCCACGAACAGCACGGTCAAGGAAATGATTTGGAAGAGCAAATATTCCACAGGCTCTGAGGTGGGCACAAAGATGAACCAACCCAAGCCCCAGACAAAGGTCACGATACCAACGGCGATGTTCAGTCGCACCAAATTGCGCTCCACATCGTCCGAATGAGAGATGGCGCGAATGAGAAAAAACCGCGCAATGACCACTGCGGCCATCAGTGCAAACCAGGCATTGAAAAGGAAGGCGTCCGTGCTGTCGATGTACAAGGGAATGCACAGCAAGGGGGCCAAGATGGTGGCGATGGTGCTCGTCTTGGCGTAGGCGTGCATGTATTGCAGCTTTTCTCGGGCTGCAAGCGCTCTGAACTGGATGGCAATATCTTCTTGTGCGCTTTCGTTCATTCAATGTTCACTTGTTGGCAGCCTCAGGAACATGAAGAAGCTGGTGCTTTTGCGCCTTGAGGACAGCTTGCGTTCGGTTGAAAACCCGCAGCTCTTTGAAAATTTGGTTGATGTGAATCTTGACGGTTTGCTCTTTGATGTCCAGGTAGTTCGCAATGATCTTGTTTGGATGGCCCAAGGAAATCAAATGCAAGACTTCCAGTTGCCGCTGGGTCAAACGGAAGCCATTTTTTTCAACGTTGGAGACAACCGACTCGCTGGGCTGGGCCAGTTGAAGAAGGGGCTGGATCTTTTTGAAAATTTCCGATGATGTGCTGTTTTTGGACAAAAACAAGGTAGCCCCAGCGCCCACGGCGCGAGGCTCCCAGGTTTGGGCATCCAAGCCCGAGATGGAGATCACGTCTTGCACATTGGGTTTGCTCTTGAAAACCTTGATGCCCGCCAGCCCACTGAGTCCGGGCATGAGCACATCCAGCAACACCACCCATGTTTTATCACCTTGGTCCACCAGTTCAATGCCTTCGCTGGAATTGCTGGCGGTTTTGACCTCAATGCCAATGGCGCTGAACTCGCGCGCCAATATCTGGCCTAAAGCTTCGCGGTAAACGGGGTGATCATCGACGATGAGCAGGGCATGTCCAAGGCTAGGTTTCATTTGCCGAGCATGCTACTATCAGCCCGGCCATTTTCAATGAAACTTAAGTTGTAGACAGGCCCTGCAGACCTCCACCCAAGTTCACTTGAACGCTTGAATGCGCCGAATCTTGTCCGCGCCAAACTCTTTGGAATAGCTGACATACACCTCGCGCATGGAGACGCGGCAGGCTTGGCCGCAGCCTTATTCAAGTCAGCCACACGCCGCTCCTCTGCCTCGCGCTCTTCTTTCGCTGCCGTCCGCAGACAGCCAATTGAAGCCTGAACACCGCCAATGGTCCGTTTGGAACAGGCAACACGCCAAGCAACAAGCAAAAAGTAATTCCAAAGCCATCATTTTGATCTCCGTGACGACCTCCTGTCACCCCAACCCGCCGACAGTCCGGATTGTTGAACACCGTATTTACTGCTAGATTCTTCCCCACTATCCGACGCCTGTCGCGTCTTTCCCCCTACCTGAGCTATCAGGACCGTTTCACCTGCAGCTGTTACGCAGCGCCTCAGTCTTATGCAATTGATGTGGCTATCCGGCCCGACCGGACATGTCCGAACCATTTCCATCACGGCCCGCACCATGTTGCGGGCTGCGGCAGTGGTGACCCTGGTCTTGGTGTTGCTCGGCTTTGTCTTGAATTGGGTGGGCCTGCGCTTTGCCGTGGAATACAGCCCTGAACTCGCACGCAGCATGGGCGGTGTCACCACCGAAGCGCAGCACCAGCGCATGGAATCCGACTACCGCGCCCGCCTGGCCGAACTGCGGGAACAACTGCACCGGACAGCCCAGGACCTGCAACAGTTGGAGACGCTGAATTCGCGCCTGACCCATCTGGCGACACCCCAGCTCATGCAGCAACGCTTGTCCAGTCCTCCTGCCGGTCGCGGAGGACCTTTGCTGTCGCCCAGGTTCGAGCTGCCTTTTTTCAGGGTTCCGCTGCCACAGGCCCTGGGCCAGACATCCCTGGATCTGCAACAACTGGAACGCGCAGTCCAAGACAGCTATCAGGATTGGCAAGCGCGACTGGATTGGCTCGAACGCTTGCCCACTGGCTTGCCCGTGGGGGGAGCATTTCATCTCAGCAGTGGATTTGGCTTGCGCAACGACCCCTTCACCGGGAATCTGGCTCTGCATGAAGGCCTTGATTTTTCAGCCGATCCAGGCACACCGGTGCTGGCTGCCGCTGGAGGTCGAGTCGTTCGCTCGGGGCATGATGCCACCTATGGGCACGTGGTTGACATTCAGCATACCGATGGATTTGTGACCCGCTATGGACACTTGCAGCGGCGCCATGTTGTGCTCCACCAGGACGTCAAACGAGGGGAACTGCTGGGCGAAGTCGGCAACACCGGTCGATCCACGGGCCCCCATTTGCATCTGGAAATTTTTCGCCATGACCGCGCGGTGGACCCCCTGAAGGTCATGACTTACCTCAAACCCTAAGACTGCCACAGGCCTGATATGTTTGGAAACTCCAAAGACAAATCCCTCTCCTCGCTTCAGGAACGCTTTGACACCCTGATCGGTCGCACCACCGAGATCGTGGGTCGTCTGGTGCTGCAGGACAGTGTTCGTGTGGACGGCAAGGTCCACGGCAGCATCGAGGCCCAGTCAGACCGCAACATCACCGTGGCCATTGGCCCCACTGGCGAGGTGACCGGGGATATCCGGGCCAACCGCGTCATCGTGGCTGGCCGGGTGCAGGGCAATATCGAAGCCAGCGAGCGAGCGGAATTGCAAAAGGACTGCGTGGTGATGGGCGATATCAGCTACGGCTCGATCTCGGTCGAACATGGCGCGCGCATTTTGGGCACGTTGGTACAGAATGCCCAGGCAGCCAGTTCGGCCCAGGACGCCAAATCGGCGATTCAGGCGGCGCAGACCTTGTCCAAGACCTGAAGCGACGAACGATCGCCTTACAGCGCGCCGCCCTGAAACCGGAACCCCAATTCTTCAAAGGTTTTACGCGCCTCGGGCGCAATCGCATCCAGGCGCTCACCTTCGTGGAAGGCAAACGCAATGTCGTTCATGTCATGCACGCCGCCGGTGATGATGACTTGCAACAAGCCCTCGGTGGTGCCCACATTTCTGAACGCGCGGTAGACCTTGGGCGGCAGTGAAATGGTGTCAAAGCGCTCCAGCACCATGGCATTCTGCCCGCCCTCGTTCCAACTCACCTCGAATCGGCCCTCCAGGACCGTGAAGGTTTCGTAGGTGTCCTTGTGAATGTGCAGTCCAGGCCCCTGCCCCGGGGGACAGCGGGCAATGGTCATGGTCATGCCCCCTGCGCCCACAATCGGCGCAGCTGTGTTGATGGCGGTTTTTCGACTTCCATCCAGCCCGATGACCGACAGCAACTCACGGGCGTACACCACGTCGCGGGCCGCCTGAGGCACGTCCTGGGCGGATTGGACCGGCAGGGGTTTGAGATCCTGAAAGCGCGACACGCGCGCCTGCATCTCCGGTTCCGACATATAAAGAGATTTCGCCGGTACACATTCAGTCGATTCCGCCATCTGACCACTCCTTATCTATGAAAGTGCTTCCATCTTAGAGCATTCACCTGGGTGCGCGTCATGTGGGCTTTTGTATCGGGACTGCCCCTCTGCCTGCATTCTCTCCAGGGATACAGTTGCGTTGACACACACCAGGCTTTCATGTGATCATGCTTTGGGTGTTGTAAGCCTTCCCCTGAGGGCCTGAGTGGGGTTTGGCTCGCTGTCGCGCAACAAGCAGGAGAAGCATCTGACATGACAACAGGTTCTCGCGCTCTTCAAGGTGTGTGGGTGGATGTCTTGATGCCCCTGCAACCTGATCTCACCCTTCATCACGCCAAACTGATCACACACATCCGAACCCTGGCCGTCAAGGGCATCCAGGGTGTGGTGCTCTTCGGACCGGCGGGCGAGGGCTTGTCCTTCAGCGCCAAGGAGCGGCTCGAGGCTGTCAAGCAACTGGTCACCCATGGGATATCGGGACGCGACATCGTGTTGCATGCCGGCTTTTCCAGTGTGGCCGAAACGGTAGAGGTGATTCGGCAAGCCAGCACCCTGGGCCTGCGAGGCTGCATCGTGCGCCCTCCTCGATCGGAGGACGAGCCCACGCAAGAGGGGCTCGCTCACTTCTTCAACCAGGTGGCCGATCTCACCCAAGGTATCTCGACGCACTTGTACATGGCGTCTCCCTACCGGGCTGGTGCGCCTGATCTCAAGCCCTACGTGGTCAACGAGGTGGTCAATCATCACCCGGGCGCCTACGCCGGCATACTCGACCAGACGCGCAACGCTTCACACATGCAGGACTGGCTGCGGCTGTATTCGGCTCAACTCCCGGTTTACACCAATGACGAGTTGCAAGCTGTTGCGCTGGGCAAGATAGGTCTGCACACCAGCATCTCGAGTTGGGCCAACCTGATTCCCACCGTGATCATGGGACTCGTCACGCCACCGTCCGCTGCCAAGCTGTCCGTGGCAGGCAATGCCATTGGATCCGACGACGGCCCCTTGCTGCATTTGGCCCGCATGCTGATGGGCCTGCCCGAAGTGCCTGCCCTCAAGTACCTGATGTCCGTTCAGTATCATGATGCGGATTGGCTGCGGGTACGCCCTCCCCTGTTCGAGCTCCTGCCCCAGTCCCAGGAAAGCCTGCTCAAGGATTTCAAGAAATTTTTCCCCAGCGGCGGCAAGCCCTGACACCCCTTCCATCACCTGAAGTTGCACCATGGACATTGGCACGCTCTGGTATCTGATTGAACGCGACAAGCTGCACCGAGTGGTCACGGCCCAGGAGTTTGAGCAGCTGGCGCCCGACAGCTTCACCCTGCATCAGGTGTTTGACAACCGTCGTGAAGCCCTGCACGAGATGATCCGACTGGTGCAGACAGCGGTGCAAGAGGTGTCCCACCAGGTGGATGAAAAAAACGGGGCTCGTCCACACCACAAATGAAGCGTGGGGCGAGGCCGTCCCACCTCGTCCGATAATCGGGCATGCCGTCTGCCCATCCTGACAACACCTCCGCCCCACCGGGCTGGCTGGCCATTGGCTCTCTGATGACGGCGGTCTGCCTGGGTTCACTCGACCAGTCGATTGCCAACACCGCCCTGCCCGCGATTGCGGCTGCGCTGCAGCACACGCCTGCTGAATCGGTCTGGATTTTGCACGCCTACCAACTCGCCGTGGTGGCGACCTTGCTACCGTTTGCGGCACTGGGGGATTTGTGGGGCGCTCGGCGGGTGTTTCTGGTGGGGGTGGCGCTGTTCAACCTGGCTGCCATTGCCAGCGCCTTGGCGCCCAGCCTGGAGTGGCTGGCAGTTTCTCGAGCGGTTCAGGGCATCGGTGCCTCGGGCCTGATGAGCGTGAATTTGGCCCTGGTGCGACAAATTTTCCCCAGCAACCGGTTGGGCCAGGGCGTGGGACTGAATGCCCTGGTTGTGGGGTCCGGCTACAGCTTGGGGCCGGTGGTGGCGTCCTTGTTGCTGTCGGTGGCCCCGTGGCCCTGGCTGTTTGGGTGTATGGTCCCCATGGGGTTGGTCGGCTGGTTGCTTGGTTGGCGCTATCTGCCCAAGACCACGCGCAGCGCCTCCCCTCAACCGTATGACCTTGTGCTGGCCTTGCTGTCCGCCTTGTGCTTTGCCTCGTTGATTTTCTGCCTGAGTGCAGTGGCCCAACAAAAAAGCCTGGCGGTGCTGGGCACCGCGTTCGGGGTGATGCTGGTGAGTGGCGTCGCCTTGTTGCAGCGTCAGCGTGGCCACATCGCACCCATGCTGCCGGTGGACCTGATGCGCCGGCCCTTGTTCAGTCTGTCGGTCTTCACCGCCATTTGCTCGTTCACGTCCCAGGGCCTGGCCTTTGTGGCCCTGCCCTTTTTCTTCCTGCACGAATTGCAACTCAGCGCCGTGGCATGCGGAACGCTGATGACGGTGTGGGCGGGGGTGGTGGCGCTCGCCGCACCCCTGGCAGGTCGGCTGTCTGACCGTCACCCTCCCGCCATCATGGGCGGCGTGGGGCTGTGCATCATGAGTGCAGGCATGGTGTGGCTGAGTCAGATCACCGTCGGCACGTCCACCACCACGATCGGCATAGGCATGGCGATCTGCGGCATCGGATTTGGCTTGTTCCAGTCCCCCAATCTGCGCGCCATCATGTCCAGCTCTCCACCCGAGCGCAGCAGTAGCGCAAGCGGCATGGTGGCCTTGGCGCGATTGATCGGACAAGCCAGTGGCGCCGCGCTGGTGGCCCTGTGTTTCAACCTCTTTGCGCCAGTGGGGGCGGGCCAAGCCATTGTGCTGGGCGCCGTCACCGCCGGGCTGGGGGGTCTTCTGAGCATTTCTCGGCTGTGGGTTCGCTAAGCGTAAACCTGGATGACGCGCCCTGGGTTTGACGCTACCTTTCCAGGCATTCCCCTCAAAACTTGAATCCTCATGATCCAACGTCGCAGTTTCCTACAGGCCGGATCGACCCTGGCCGCAACGGTTGCGTTGCCTGCTTTGTCGCAAAGCGGTTCTTTTCCCAACCGCACCATCAAATACATTTGTCCCTGGCCGGCTGGCGGCTCGACCGACATTGTCATGCGCAGCCTGGCCGACAGTGCCAGCAAGGCACTGGGGCAAAGCGTCATCGTTGAAAACAAACCGGGGGCTGGCGGCATGCTCGGTGCGGTGGACATGCTCACTGCCAAGCCCGATGGCTACACCTTGTGTCAGATTCCTCAAGGGGCCTTTCGCATTCCCCACATGCAGAAAACGGCCTTCGACACCTTGAAGGACTTCACCTGGATTGCCTGTCTGACCGGCTACACCTTTGGTCTGGTTGTCCCCATGAACTCGCCCTTGAAGACCATCAAGGACTTCGTGGACTACGCCAAGGCAAACCCAGGCACCCTCACCTATGGCTCCACCGGAACCGGTACCAGCCCTCACCTGGCGGTGGAAGAGTTTGCGCAAAAAGCCGGTATTCAACTCAACCACATCCCCTACAAAGGCAACGCCGAAAACATGCAAGCCGTGCTGGGGGGCCATGTGATGGCAGCCAGCGACGCCACGGGCTGGGGCCCCCACGTCGATGGCGGTCGACTCCGACTGCTGGCCACCTACGGTAGCAAGCGCACCAAACGCTGGTCACACATTCCCACGCTGACCGAACTTGGCTACCAAACCGTGTCCGACTCACCCTTTGGCGTGTGCGGTCCCAAAGGCATGGACCCGAGCGTCGTGAAGACCCTGCACGACGCGTTCAAGAGTGCCCTGGATGACCCGGCCGTCATTGCCACGTTTGACAAATACGACCAGAGCGTCATTTATCTCAACACCGAGCAGTACACCAAGTTTGCCCACGACAGTTTTTATGCCGAGCGGGCCCTGATTGAAAAGCTGGGGATGTTGAAGAAGGGGTAATGCCCCGACTCAGCAACGAATTGGCCTGGCCCCAAAAGGCTCAAGCCGGGAGTTGCGCCAGCACATACCGCGCCATCTGCTCACGGGTACAGACCCAGATGTCATCGCTGGCAATGACGCGGGACATGATCTCCTCATACACCCAGGCTCCCGAGGGACGTCCCATCACGTGGGTGTGGGCCGTGACATCCAGTTGCAACGGAACGTCTTCACCACGCATGGCCTCGATGGTGTCATTGAACACGTCCAGCATGTGACGAGCCCCCTGGCCATAGCGCACACAGATAGGCAGGTCATTCACGTCCATCGTCAAGGGAATGCCCACGATACGCCGCCCCTGGAAGTCCATGATGTAGGGGCGATCATCGTCGTTCACATCGCCGTGATGCAGATAACCCGCTTCAGCCAGCAGGCGTGAACTGATGGGACTGCCTGTCCCACGCGGGCTGATCCAACCCGTGGGCGCCACGCCGGCCGTGCGGGTGAGAATGTCGTGGTTGCGCGTGAAGTTGGCGCGCTCGCCCGCCTCATCAAAATACACCGGGATGACATCCATCCCCCAGGAGTGGTTGACGATCTCGTGTCCCAGATCAGCCAAGCGGCGAATGGTCTGGGGGTCGCGCTCGCCAATCACACCGTTCACCATGACGCTGGTTTTCACCCCATGCTTTTCGGCAATGTTCAGCAGGCGATGAATGCCTCGCACCAGTCCAAACGATGCCCACGAATGGGCATTGGTGTCAAAAAAGCCCGGCTTGAGCACATTGCCCATGGGGCCGATGCCAGGGGCTTGCCCATCGGACCACGCCTCATAGGCGATGTTGAAGATGACGGCCAGCCGACGTCCGCCAGGCCAGCGGAAATCATCGGGCAACCGGGTGATGCGGGGTGAGGTCATGGTTACTCGGGCTTGATGTTGGTGCGGCGTAAGACCTGACCCCAACGTTGAACTTCCGACCGGACATATTCGGCGGTGCGAGCAGGCGTGTCGGCAATGGCCTCGAAGGCCAAGGCTTGCAGTTTTTCCTTGACCTCCGGTTGGGCCAGCGATTTGGACAGCGCGTCGTACCACTTGTTCTGGATGGCGGCCGGGGTACCGGCGGGCAAAAAGGCGCCCACCCAGGTGTAGTCCAGCATGTCAGGGTAACCCAGTTCAACCAGGGTGGGCACATCGGGCAACACGGCCAGTCGCTTGGCACTGGTGACGGCCAATGCATTCAGCTTGCCGGCCTTGATGTTTTGCATGGGGGCGGTCATCGCCAGGCATCCGACTTTGGGTTCGCCTGCAACCACGGCCCCCACCGCCTGGCCTGCACCCCGGTAGTGGATGGCCGTCATGTTGAGCTTGGCGTTCAAATTGAACAGGTTCTCGGCTGTCAGGTGGGGCGTTGTGCCGCTGCCTGGTGTGGCAAACGCCATGGGCGTGGCCCGCGCGGCCGCCAAGAGCTCCGGTATCGAACGCACCGGCAGACTCGGATGCGAGACGATCACATTGGGTTGATTGGCCACAATGGTGACGGGAACGAAGTCGCGCTCTGCGTTGTAGCCCGATTCCGGGAAATTGGTGTTGACGGCAAAGGCTGCCGAGGTGATGAGAATCGTGTTGCCGTCCGGTGCGGCTTTGGCCGCGATCTGACTGCCGATATTCCCCCCTGCCCCACCCCGGTTGTCCACGATGATGGACTGCCCCAACAACTCCGACAGTTTGGGCAAGATCAGGCGTGACACCGTGTCCGGCGGACCACCCGGCACAAAGGGCACCACGATGCGCAAGGGCTTGTCAGGCCATGAGGTTTGCGCCTTGAGCGGCGCTGCCAGGCTGGCGGCCATCAAGGCCAGCACAGGGCGGCGCTTGAGATGCACAGGTTGCTTGTCTGATAAATGTGCCATGGTAGGTCTCCTCTTTTTTAATGAACTGACGGGTATTCAGGGTTGCACTCGCTGGGGCGATCAAGGTCTAGCATGCCCGGACTCATGACCACATGCCATGTCATCGATGACATCACCCCAGAGTGTCTAAGGTCACAGCAGGGTTCGCATGACGTCATACAAAGCCTGTTGACCTTCGAATCCGATGCCGGGTCGGTGCGACAGGGTGATGAAGCCATTCTCCACCCGCGCATCGTCGGCAAATCCGGCGAACACGCCAAACACACCTGGATAGGCTTCGCAACCGCCCAACCCCAGTCCGGCAACAGCAGCCAAGGTCATCAGGTTGCCCGCATGCGGAAACACCTGCGCAGTCGACCAGCCGTGTTGCCGCAGCACATCCAGGGTGCGCGTGAACTGCACCACGCCATACGACTGCGGGATGTCGACTTGCAAAATATCTTGCCCAGCCCGCAATCCCCCAAACTGCAGCAGGTTGCGCACGTC
>JACCEB011193785.1_pt1 | contig 16230 bp, 14 predicted proteins | sample 7454761 | NCBI WGS metagenome assembly JACCEB01 (sample SAMN15323454, study PRJNA562643) | freshwater metagenome | isolation source: river surface water | place: USA:Blue River Watershed | collected 2017-08-18 | reverse complement strand
GTCAAAACCATGGACAACTACAGCTCTTCAAACACCTTGATTTGTCCATATTCTGGACACCCCTAGACCGTCCAGACAAAATTCACACACGGGTATCGCTTTACACAGTTTGTTGCACAGTGCAATTAAGTTAATATAAGTCATTGTTTTTATTGATATTTTATTAAACAACGACATCTTTTAATCCGTTGGTCGCAAGTTCGAATCTTGCACGACCTACCAATACCAAACAAAAAGCCCCACTCACAAGGTGGGGCTTTTTTCGCATACATCGCATTATCAAAATAAAAGTTCACATTGCGACAGAAAGTTTCATCACTTCTGTTTCACTTCTCAGAAATGCAGTAGTTATCCACAACTTCCCCCCGTCTTTCCCAGCACAATGCACATCCGAGTGCATGAGCTAGAAGAAGAGATTTTCGCGATCTGCGATATGATGCAAAAGAACATTAATTAGGGAATGGGCCCATAATTTATCAGGAGCGCGCGGCTTGATTACGATACGCATGCTAGGTTGCCATGGTGGTATAGGTGGCGTCGAGCGCCAGTCGACCTGCTACCTACTGGGCGACTCTGTACTCATTGATGCAGGAACCGGGCTAGGCACACTCCCCTTAGACCAGATGTTACGCATAGATCATGTCGTGCTGACTCACGCCCACCTTGATCATATTGCCTGCCTACCCCTGATGATTGATTCGGTCTGCGGTCAGCGAAATTCACCTTTGCAGGTATGGGCGCTTCCCGAGGTAATTACCATCCTCTCAGACCATATTTTTAACGACAAAATTTGGCCCGACTTCACACGCACACCCACGGCTGAGCATCCCTTTTTAAAACTTAATCCGCTCAATAACTCGATTCAATTGAATGGTATGCAATTGACTACTTTGCCAGCACGTCACGGCATTCCTGCGTGTGGCTTAAGGGTAGAGCGCGATGGAGTAGCGATTGCGTTTTCTGGAGACACTGCTGATTGCCCTGAATTCTGGGAGGCAATCAAAGCCGATCAGCTACTTAGAGCGGTCATCGTTGAATGTTCGTATTCAGCGTCGATGCACACCATGGCATCGTTGTCGATGCATCTCGATGCTGGCACTCTTCTGCCACGACTGTCCGCATTACCAGCGCGAGTTAAGCCAGTAATAGTTCATCGCAAGCCTGGACTCGAATCGCAGATCGCCGCAGAACTCAACTCCGGCCTACCGGGAAAAGAACTGCTATTCCCTCAAGCCTCCCAAGAATTCACTTTCGCTGCGTGAGCCTCAGCCCTTGATAGCGTTCTGCATATACAGCTGAAGCAGCAAGGCTTCTAGAACCTGAGTAGCAATCCCACTCTCTTTTGCCAGCAACTCGCGTAATCCCCGAGCAGTAATCTCAAGACACACGGTCTCACCAATGGCCTGGGCAGCGGCGCTGCGAACACCGCCTGCTATCAACGCCTGCTCACCGAAAGACTCTCCCTCCGATAGCACAGCCAATTGGCTTTGATTGGCGCGATTGATAATAGCAACCTGCCCACTTTTAATCACATAAAAGCTATGGGCTGACTCTCCAGGCTCGAACAGAACCTGGCCATCAGCGTAGGTAACGGGTTTGAATCCACTCATGACAGAGTCGCAGGCGGCGCCTTGAGTTCAAGAATGCGCATGGTCGTAAAACGGCAAATACCTTTGAGCCCTGAATTCAGTCGCCGCACTTCACGCAGAGCGCGATCTAACGGGATGAGCTTGGTGGTGACGACAGTACGAGCAACCGCATCCCACGCGTAGACAATATCAGCAAGCCCCTCTGCCATGCCAAATACACTGCCCGGACCAAAACACAATTTCTTTCCCTGATCGTCCAGGGTCTCGACCGTACCGGAAATCACCACATGCGCGAATGTCGCATGGTCTCCACGTTGGGCAATTTTCTGTCCTGGCTGAAATACACCGGAATTTAGGTCGCTGCCCCATAACTTAAAAAAGAGCCGTTCAGCACTCGAAAACTCATGATGATCGAATGCATCCATTGCCTGCTTAGAGCGAGGATCAATGATGCCCAGCGCTTTGAATCGCTGCATATTCATGCCGAAACTGATCTCGTAGTCAGAGTTGGTGGTCATACTCGCCTGTTTTTGGAGTTGTGATTATCTTTGCCAGGAATGTGCTGATTATAAATCGTCCCGACCACAGATTCCCTTGAAAGCTTGGCAGGGTTGGTCTAATAGTTTTCAACATAAAAATAAAATACCAGTCAATCGATCTGATCGAGTTTTCAATTTGAAATGGCATCTAAACTACAGCATTGTCGGGTTCAAAGAATGTGTAATAAGATAGTCAAGCGGCCAGAAAATAATACAAACAATAAAGAAAAATATCCAACCATGCTGCCAACCTATCCCTTACCGAATGCTGCTTATTCAAGCATTGGTCACATTATTTTCTGAACGATCCACGGAGACGGCTATGGATATTTCCAAGGCAATCGACATTCGCACTGCCATGCGCGCATCTGGCGTGATTATGGCCTACAACGGCACAGTTTCAGATGAACTAATGGTCTCACTCGCCGACATCCTTAAGACACGGATGGAAGCTATGGACGATGCCAAGCGCTCCCGCGTCGTTTTTTCTATATTCATGGAGGGCATGCAAAATCTGATCTGGCATGGACGAACCAACCAAAACGCGCCCGGCATGGTTTGCATCTCGCAGCAAGATGGCGAAATCACGGTTGTTTGTGGCAATCGCATACAACGTGAAGAATCGTTAAAGCTCAACGAAACACTGGAGCAACTGCAACGTGCAGATAAGGACACGATTCGTCAGCTGTACCGCGAAGGGATGTCGAAATCTAGTGAACATGAAGGCCCTGGAGCAGGATTAGGATTGCTCGAGATCGCGCGGCGTGCATCGCATCCTATCTCATTTGCCTTCATGGACGTCGATGAAGATCACGTGGATTTTTTTCTGGCGGCCAGGATTTGAGGAGAGATTTTAATGAGTGAATTACATATCGCAGCAACGGAACGAACACCCGAAATCCTGCTATCGGCTAACAACGGCACATTCAGCGTGAAGGGGGAATCCTTCCCAGAGGATGTTTCGGCGTTTTATGGCCAAGTCATTGTCGCCGTCGATCAATTAGCGCTTAATCTTACCAAGCCATTGACGGTTGATGTAGCGATGATCTACATCAACAGCTCTAGCATCAAAGCGATGTTTCGAATCTTTGAGGGTCTGGAAGCCGTTCGAAAAAATGGACAAGCAGTTTCTATAACCTGGCACCACCAAGAAGATGACGACATCATGCAAGAACTCGGTGAAGATTTTAAAGACCGCTTTCCTGATCTTCCGATTGAGGTCAACGCAGCGTGAGCGCCAACAGCGATGACACGCTGTTCGATCTTTATGATCGCGAGAAACGGCTGCTAGCCGAAGGGCCAGATCTACTCAAAAGCAGCGATGAAAACGAATTGCGCGCCTTTTCAGAGCGTCTCTTCGAGCGATTCGCGAAAGTTGTACGAGAAAACGAGGATCTCACCCGGCACTCTGACCGACAAGAACAACGCCTAGTTAAGCTAAATCAAAATCTCAAGCTACAAACGCGTGAACTTGATCAACGCAAAACAGAGTTGGAGAATTTGTCGCATCAGTTATCCAAGTATCTACCGCCTCAAATTCACCAGGCGCTTTTCGAGGGAAAACATGACACTCAGATCACGACACAGCGAAAAAAACTGACTGTCTTTTTTTCTGATATCAAGAACTTCACGCAGACCTCAGAAAGCCTTCAACCCGAGGCTCTGACAGAATACCTGAACGAATACTTTTCTGAGATGACTCAGATCGCGCTCAACTATGGCGCCACCATCGACAAATACATGGGTGATGCAATGATGGTCTTCTTTGGTGATCCCGAATCGCACGGTGTACGTGAGGATGCACGAGCGTGCGTCGAGATGGCGCTGTCGATGCTGGAACGTCTGAGGTCATTACAAAAGCGCTGGCACTCGATCGGGTTTGAAAATCCATTCGAGATCCGCATCGGTATCAATACCGGCTACTGCAACGTAGGAAATTTTGGTAGCGAACAACGGCTTTCATACACCATCATTGGCGGTGAAGTAAACCTTGCTCAACGACTAGAGTCCAATGCAGACGTTGGTGGCATTTTGATGAGCTACGAAACGTTCGTTCATGTTGAAGACCTCGTCGTTGCAGAGAAACGAGGTGCAATCAGAATGAAAGGTATCGCGCGTGATGTGCAAACGTATTCAATTACGGGCCGCAAAACTGAATCATCTCCCTCCGTGTTTAATTTCGATCATCCGGCAGGCGTATCTATCGATCTGGATCCAGCGGTGCTCGATGCAGAGGTACGCTCTGCGCTTGCCGATAAGCTGTCTGAGCTAGCGTCTCAACTACGCGAACCCTAATAAAGCTCTTTGTTGTCGTCGTAAAAGTGGTGGTTTGACGCAGTACTATGAAGGTCCCCAGCTCAAGGAGATCGTATCGCCATACTACGCTACGCTCATAACAATGCAACGCTTCAAAGGAGATGACCAATGAAAAAAATAATAGCCATCCTGTTGCTCTTGATCGGACTTGTCGGTTGGCCAGTTGACACCATGTGTGCAGAGCCTATAGCGCTAAGCGCTAATACCCCAGTAGTTATACCGATTAAGCCTAATGATATTCAGGTACTTGTAGAGGGAGACAGGGTACTGTCATTGAATGAGGCGCAAGATGCATCAAGCCTATTTAAGCCAACCAATGACATTGGACCCATTCAATCGTCGAAAGTCTATTGGATAGCGTTAGAAATAAAAAATGATATTGCCATTGATAGAGAATTTCGGCTCACGAACAAGACATTCGGTTTACTTGGCTTGAATGTTTATCTCATTCATGAAAATGGCGAGCGAGTAGCGTATGAAAAAAATTATGCAAACCTAGCGCCTGGAAATCAGCTTTCACGTTCATCTCCTTTTGTAAATCACTCTCCTCCTTCCGAGACGCAATACCTGGTACTCCCTTTGCGTCGTAATGAGACCGCAAAAATCTATGCGAAAGTCATTCCAGACCAGCGTTTTTTACCGAAACAATTTAATTTTTTTAGTATTGTTGATCACGCAAGGTATCTTGAATTACGTCGCTTTGGCTTGTATATAGAAGGCGCTTTGGCCGGCGCTTTACTCGCTTTGTCCGTATTTGGCTGGTACTCCTTTTTCCGAAATCGCGACCATACCAGTCTGATGTATGGGATTTGGATACTGTTCGCACTCGGAAGTGTGCTAGTTTTAGGAGTACACGATGGTCAGAGGATGGCAGAATTTTTTGTGGGCTTTGATGAATATGGTTTCACGCCTATTGGGCTTTCTGTTCGTAATATCGTTGCTTATATTGTGGCCGCTGGTCAAAGTATTGCTTACATTCTGTTTGCCCGATCTTTTCTTAACATTCGAGAGCGATTTCCCTTATTTCATCAGTTTACCAACGCTTGGATAGCGTTTTATCTAATACAGCTTACCGTCAACCTTACGATCAAACACAGCATTCCACCTAGCTGGCTTTGGAATCCTCTATTGATATGGCTGGTATTGAATCTTCTTGGCGTGTATATCTGCGCTTTCATTAGACTGCGTGAGGGAATGTCGATCGCCAAGTTCTTTATGGTTGCGATGGTTCCCTACGTACTGTTTAGATCATTATTCTTACTCGGGGTGGCGGGCATTCCCTCGCCTGTAGCGATGCTGCCCGATGAAGGTATTTTTTATCACTTTAAAGATGCCAACTCGATGCAAGGGTTTGGCGTAGTGTGTGAAGCTGTCATTATGGCACTCGCCGTGGTAGCTCGTTCACGCTGGCTACAAGATGAACTCGCAACCAGTATGCGTGAGCAGCAAGAACTCGTAGAAAACCAGAACAAGGTATTGGAAGAAACCGTTGCCGCGCGTACACGAGAGCTTGCTGAGCAACACCAAGAGCTCGATGAGGCACATCGCTTCATTGTGAGCTCCGTAGATTACGCAAGTCGTCTCCAGCGCAGTCAACTGCCCAAGCCTCACCGAATTGAAGGAAGGTTTGCATCCTTAGGAGTCATCTGGGCACCGCGAGACACTATTGGCGGCGATTTATGGTGGTTATCATCATCCCAGCATGCAGGGCCTTTCACCCTGGCCGTAGCCGATTGCACAGGCCACGGGGTACCTGGCGCCATGCTGTCGCTGCTAGTAAGTAATTCTCTGGAGAGGATTTTTTCTACCGAACCTGACAAATCTCCAGCAGAGGCGCTAATGACCTTGGATTTCCTCGTGCGTAGCGGACTCAACCAAGACGCAGAGGATAGTGAAAGTGACGATGGCTGTGACGCGATGATTATGCGCATCGATCGCGAACAGCGCAGGATTATTTTTGCTGGTGCCAAAATCGGTACATTCCAGCTCAAGTCTGAAGGCACAATCATCCGACATCTACCCACTCGTGCAAGCCTCGGTTATTGCCAGCGGCCTGATCCAGAAGATGAACCCAACGACCAGGTGATAGCGTATACGCCAGGTGATACATTTGTGGTCGTCACGGATGGCTTTACAGATCAAATAGGTGGACCATCAACTCCTCCCAGCTCGTTTGGATATCGACGCATTGAACAAACACTTACGCAGCTGGCCTCTCGTCCTGCCGAACAGATTGCACAGCGACTTAAAGAAGAATTTGATTTATGGCGCGGAGAACAGAAAAACCGAGATGATTTTACGGTGATTGTATTTACTCTCTGACGCGTGTGATGAACATAAAAATAGGGACTATTCATCACAACTACACCGCATAAAGGACATTCGCTATGTCAATGTCGTGGTATCCATCGACTCATTTAGGTGGTCACATGAACTACCTAAAGAGTAAATACGATGGCAGTAAGATCATCTCTACGTGTATTAGTACCTTGCCAAAGCAAAAAATTATGTTGAATTACATCAGTAATCGTCATCGCATCGGAACCATGATGCGATCGAAGAATTTGTTCTAGTCTCCGGTAGCCAAACGAAATCTTCCCCGTTGGACCACCAATTTGGTCAGTAATGCCGTCCGTGAAAATGGCAAAGACATCACCAGCTTGATATCGAATGACATGAGCTGTTGAAATTTGCCCCTCTTGAATAGTCTCGTGATAGCCAAGGCTGCACCGTGCACCAGAATAGCGAGTTAAGTTATCTTTACCTGAAACATGAAAAAGTCCTAATTTCGCACCCGAGAACTCAATGCGATGATTGTCACGATCGATTCGTAATATCGCTGCGTCACATCCATCATCACTCTCACTATCGAGCCTATCTTGATTCAAACCCATGCGCACATAATGATCTAGCGAAAGCAAAGCAGATGTAGGGTCTTGGGTTGTATCGTTAGCGTAAATACGTTCAAGCGAGTTACTAACCAATAATGACAACATAGCGCCAGGTACACCGTGACCAGTGCAGTCAGCCACCGCCACAATAAATGGCCCCGTGTGCAATGAAGAAGAAAGCCAATAAACATCTCCTCCAATCACATCTCTTGGCTGCCATATGGCAGAAAAAGAAGCGAATCTCCTATCGATACGAATAGATCGCGGCAATTGCCCCCGTTGTAATCGACTTGCGTAGTTCACTGATCCCAAAATAATTTGGTGGGATTCATCTAACGCCCTGTGCTGCTCCACTAGCTCTTGCGTGCGCTCTGCAACGGTTGCTTCTAGAACTTTATTTTGATTTGCAATTAATCTTTTCTGAGATTCTTGAGTCTCTATCAACTCCTCTTGAATCCACTTGTTTCTACTAATAACAGCAAGTGCCATGATGATAGCTTCGCAGCACAAAGCCATTGCTTGCGACACAAAGTTATTTTGAAGAAGATAGCTAAGTCCAGACTCAGGTAATAAACTAAATACAGAAGGCATTCCTAGCAAACCTGAAACAAAAACAAGCCTAAATAAAAAATAAGGAATAGCGCCTATTAAAAAAAATAGAGCCACTTTCATTCCTTGCTTGTATCGATCGATACCACATTTATAAACGATGACAAACATTGCGATTGGTAATATCGCATTAGGCAAGAAAAATATATTGGGTGGGATGTTATGTACTACAAAGGCAGACACCCAGAAAAAACAAAAGAAAAACAGTGAGAATAAATATATGAATTTTTGCGCTGTGGGAAAATATCTGGAAAGTTGTAAAAATGCGCTAGCAAAGAGAAAGTAAAAAATTAACTGTCCATACGCTGGAAATGAATAAAAAATATTTGATAGATATACAGCCCCAAGAAATATTCCATCCACATTCAACATGAATTCAGAAAAATGATTTCCATCTTGCGTATATAAATTGAAAACCTGAAAAAATGAAAGCGTAAGCCATATGCCATAAAATAAACTGGCTCTATCTTTATTCATGAAATAGGAAAACCAACCAAAAATTCCTAACGCAAATAAAATTCCTAACAAACCCCCTTCTACGAATAGTCCAAATCGTCTTAACTCTAAAAACCGAGCATGATCAGCGATACGCAAAGTAAATGATTTAGGCGGTAATGCAGGTATTGATTTCACACGAGACAACAAAACTAACGGTTGGCCAGACCGCAAAACAAATAAACCTTGAGAGCTAGCCGCTTTTGATGAGCTTGGCAGAGTGGGATCTACATCACTCAATTGGGAGTATGAGTAACCAAAACCTGCTGGTTTCAATTTCAAAATGGATCCATTCGATTGAATGGCAAACGTTTCAATGCTAAGCCAGGATCCTTCAACGCGAAATTCTCTATCTGCATCTAACCTACTAATAAATTTCTGCATGATCCAGTAATAGCTATGGGCATCGATCTTACCCATCTCAGCTGCAGATTTAAATTCATTTTTACGAACAAGAACCTCTTCTGGGCTTAAAGACCCCGCAGGATCTCTTAGAACTAGGGCGCTGTCTTTGGGATTAAAAATGATGGGGGTATCAGCCACAACCTGGAAAGGCTGTAATTCAATTGCATTCGCTGTAGTGCTTAGCGAGCCAACTAAAAAAAACAATACGAACATTTTAAATATTAAATTCATCATGGCATCGCATATGGAATTTATTAGAATCTTTCTACAGATTTTGATTTTTTATTAGCAAAACTATATACAACATATACGGCAGCAGTGATGTAATCAATCTGAAGTACGCCATTCGGCGTCGCAGACTTAGAGCTTAAATACAACGACCGTTACATCGTCTCTACGTACATTACTACCCTGCCAAGCTGCAAAATCATTTTTGATTATTTCGGTTATTTGCTTAACATCTTTTTTATAATGTGATTTCAAAAGGATTTCTAAACGACGGTAGCCATACGACAATCGGCTATCAGGCCCTCCAATTTGATCTGTTAAGCCGTCCGTAGTGATCACAAAAACATCGCCAGAATCATAGTTGATTGTAGTTAAGTACGGCTGATATTTAGCTAGTATTGGTTCTTGATAGCCCAAACTGCATCTCGCACCGGAATACCTAGTTAAAAATCCTTGATCAGTAACACGAAATAACCCCAACTTCGCGCCAGAAAATTCGAGTATTTTTTGATCCGGATTGATACGCAGTACTGCTGCATCACAACCATCATCGCTCTCACTGTCTGCGCGATCTTGGTTTAAACCTAGGCGCACATATCGATCTAACGACAATAATGCAGTAGCCGGATCCTGTTCAGTATCATTCGCATAGATACGCTCTAAGGAATTACTCACCAAAAGCGATAGCATCGCGCCCGGAACACCGTGTCCCGTACTATCAGCTACCGCGAGTATGAAAGGACCTGGATGAAGCGACGATGAAACCCAATAAACATCCCCGCCGATAACATCGCGAGGCTCCCAGATAGTGTCAAAAGAACTGAATCGATTATCGATTCGAATAGAACGTGGTAACTGCCCCCTTTGTAGACGACTTGCGTAATTCACTGAACTCAAAACTAATTCGTGCTTGATACGCAATTCTCTCGTTCTATCCTCTACTGTAGTTTCAAGGATTTGATTTTGCTTTTTAATTAATTCGCTGTGATTTTCAGCGCTAATTGTTAGTTCATTTTGAAGCCAACGCGCGCGACTTATCACTGCAAGCGCCATGATCATCGCCTCCATACAAACGCCAAATGCTTGATTAGTCCATGGATTTTTCAAAAAATATCCAATGCCGTAGTCAGGCAACATCTGAAACGGTGAGGAAATTCCAATTATTCCAAACAAAAAACTTAAACGAAATACAAGATAAGGAATAACTGCGTATGTAAAGAAAATAGCGAATCCAAAACCTGCTCTGTACCGGAGGTAACTACACACAAATAAAGTCAATAAAATTCCACCTACAGCAATACTATAAGTAGGCGCAATGATGGCCGCGCTAAAAAATGTATCCTCTTTATAGAATTCTCCAGTTGCCGCGAGAAATCCATACATCACAGCATAGGCAATCCAAACATTAGTAATAATCTGAATTTTTGGGAAATATTTTTTAATATTTAAATATTGTCGTGCAAAAATTATATAGCTTATCGATTGACCAAAAGCGAGAACAATAAAAATTACATAAGCAATTGTGTCAGACCAGGGAAATACATAGTTCTCAACGTTAAAGAAAAATTCAAATAGACGATGTCCATCAATAATGTGTAATGACGAAACAGAAAAAAATGCCGTTGTAATCCATATGGCGTAATGAATATTTACTCGGTCATTCGAGTGATAAGCATTAAATACCGCAAAAATAGTCAGCGCAAACAAAGTTCCTAATAATAAACCCTCCAAGTACAGACTGAATCGCCTAAATTCAGAAAATGTACTCTTATCATAAAAATTGAATGAAAATGATTTGCTTGGAAATACTGGATGGAATTTAACACTCGTCAATATCGTTACCTCTTCGCCTTTTTTTAAAATGAATGAAGGGAATTGACTTTGAAATTCTGAAATTTTAGTTACCCCAGGATTGGCTGCAAGAAAGGGATTGTGGTTACCAACAAATCCCGCTGATTTCAACATAGATGCATTTCCTTTTGAATCTATGACGTAAGCCGTAAGCTCTCTCCAGCCGGAATGATCAATTTGTAATTCTCTGTCTTGATTTAATTCATTAACTATTTTCTGAACAACCCAGTAGCTAACATAAGGTTTAAAGGTTTTGATATCAGTGGGGGTAACAAAATAATCCAACTTTCCCAAGACATTTAAGTAGTCAGCTTGATTTGAGGTATCTTCATAAACCCTAATGTCGGCATCCTTAAAAAGGATGGGCATCGACTCAGATAACACCACACGCCCATGGGCATATTGGACAATCGCAAACAAAGAAAATAATAAAATAAAGATAAATTGTTTTATTTGTTTTTTCATTTTTATTAACCCAATCGGCATTAAGGATCAATTCGAATGTTTTTGTGTGATCCTTATGTCCATCTTAATGAGAACTTTCAATCTACTGTTCCGTTATTACAAAGTCAATCTCTAGCCTCCCGTTTTTTCGATTGGACTCTGCCAACTTCTCATGGCTCTGAAAATAAGCGTCCTATTTGTTTATTGATTACGCTTTTATTGGATTGCCGGGTTTTACCCCCTCCCCCGCGTTTGGCGATGGATACCGATGGGAGGTCATACATGATCGCCATGTCCCCAACAATGAGGACAGACAGCCTAACTTTTTCCCAACAGAATTCTCCATGGGTCACAGTTGGCTCGACAAAAACTCAGGAGAACATAATGCACAAGAAAAGCTTCTCAAAAGCTGCGGCCAGTCTCTTCGCAGTGACGCTCTTGGTTGCACCATCTGTTTATGCTGACCAATCGGCGATCGGTTTTGACAATCTCACAGCAGGGAAAGCTACTGCCGATTTTTGCGCTGGCAAAGTCACGAGTGAGGCATTGGTCACCGCAGCGTTGAGCCGAGCCAAGGCACTTGCCGAACTCAATGTATTTATCACGCTCGATGATAACGGTGCGCTCGCTGCAGCTAAGCAAGCGGATGCAGCAAGAAAAAGTGGTGCACGCTGCAGACCACTAGAGGGCGTACCAATTGTCGTTAAAGACAATATTGAGGTCGCAGGTCTACCCAACACGGCCGGGACAAAGGCACTGTTGAAGTATGTTCCGAAGAAAGATGCCCCGATTGTGGCCAAGCTTCGCGCAGCAGGTGCCATCATTATCGGCAAGGCCAACATGCATGAATTGGCATTCGGCGTGTCGGGCTTTAATCCAAGCTTCTCGAGCAGCCCTGCAGCTGGCGTTCGAAACGCTTACGACAGCACAAAGATTGCGGGTGGCTCTTCTTCTGGAACTGCCGCTGCGGTCTCAGCGCGGATTGCTCCTGCAGGACTCGGCACGGATACGGGTGGCTCAGTGCGTGTTCCTTGTGCATTGAATGGCTGTTCATCGCTACGACCCACCGTTGGTCGGTACTCGCAAGCCGGGATTGCGCCAATCTCTCGTACGCGTGACACCGCTGGCCCTATGGCCGCCAGCATGAGGGACGTCGAACTTCTCGACCGCGTCATTACCGGCGACTCTGCAACCCGCGCAGCCGATTTAAAAAAGCTTCGTGTCGGCGTATTCGCACCTACGCTAGCTAATCTGGATGCGGATACCCAAGCCGCATTTGATATGGCTTTGCAAAAAATGAAGGAGGCTGGAGTCACCATCGTCGATGTCGAGATTCCAGGACTCTTGGAGTTGAATGGTCAAATCGGCTTCCCGGTTGCGCTTTATGAAGCTTACGACGATATGGTGGCCTATCTGAACAAGAGTGGCTCAGGCATCACGATTACCGATATTGCCAAGGAAATCTCCAGTCCTGATGTTAAAGGCACCTACGACGGTCTGGTCATCCCACGCAAACTTCCTGGACCAGACAACACTCTCGTCGATGCGAAGCCTGCCTATGATGCAGCCATGAGTAACAGCCGACCTGCACTCATCAAGCTGTACCAATCGACCTTTAACAAGCACAAGATTGATGCGCTGGTTTTCCCGACAGTGACTAAAGTTGCGATGGATGCCATACCCGAATCAAGCAGCCTGGGTAATTTCTTAGCCTATATTCAGAACACGGATCCGGGCAGCAATGCAGGCATCCCGGGTTTGCAGGTTCCTATTGCACTCGGTGCCTCAAGCAATCTACCTGTGGGAATTGAATTGGATGGTCCAGCTGGTAGCGATCGAAAATTAATCAGCATCGGGCTGGCGCTGGAGAACCTGTTTGGGCGCTTGCCACCACCCGCTAAACGCTAAATAGTCAATGGTTTTTAACGAGCGCGGCGGCCATGCCGCTGCGCCGGTTCAGACCTAGCTTGGCAAAAATTCGTTTTAAATAGGTCCGTACAGTCGAAAGCTCAACAGCGAGACGTATCGCGATCTCTTTATCGGTAAGTCCCTGAGTCACTAATTGCGCAACGGCTCGTTCACGCGCCGACAGCGATGATAGATACGTTGAATCCTGCTGGACCGAGGCAATAGCATCTGAGTTATGCCGTAGCGCCTTGGTAAATGCTGGCTCGATTAAACTCAAGAGATCCAGCGTGTGGCGATCAAAGTTTGCCCTGCCTCGCCGACGCCAAATTCGTAAATCGCCAATATTGCGGCAATCTACATAACTGTAGACGTTCACACCCCAATGCAGCCCATCACGCGCTAAAAAGTCATTGAAAAACTCGGTTTGCATCAGCTCGCGCTGTGGCATAACCTGCGTCACCAAGGTTGGCACCCTGCGCCGCTGCAAATGAAAGGTGATGGGATCGTGAAATTGATAATAGGCGTCGTAGGCGCCAAGATTCGCTGGGTCCATATTGATGGAAACACCTTCAGTAAACTTGGCCTCTGAATCATCCCATACGAAGGAAGCGAAAAAATCTGCTTGCAGGATCTCCATCAAACAATAACCCAGCTGCTCACGCACATCTGCTGAAGACAGACCCTCGGCCAACAAACCGAATGCCTTGGAAAGGAGCCTAGTCTCGCGTGCGTTTAGGTACATAAATCCAGTCTAACGCGCTATGGTAGTGATTGCAAAAGTTTATCTATTAATAATAACTATTCAAAGAATGAAACAATCACTCCAGGCACAATACTGCCATGGCTCAGCAATCCAACAGCGTAATAAAAATTAGTCAACGAATTTAATAAATTTTTGAACACAACTAAATCTTTTAATCAGATAGTCGCAAATTAAAATCTTGCACGACTCACCAAAATTTACTAGTTTCTTGATGATTTTTCTTATCTGGGCATAAAAATAGAGGATCCAAATTCATTTTTGCAGTCCATCCTTTTTTTTAAAGCTGAACTTCGCAATTTAATACACAGCGCATTTAATTAATTCATATGACTATTTTGCGATCAGCTCTTCTTGGTGTACTTTTCGATGGCTCAAGAGTTCGCGAGCCCTATATTGATTTAGTGCATTCGCTGATTATGTCGGAATTTATAATTTCAAAGTCTTATAAATCTTTTGATGGATCTATTAAACGCGAAGGGATTACCTATATTTTAGGCAATCAAAAAGTATTCTTTATTGAGAACTCCGAAAAAAAATCACGACTTCTTATAATACGCAGTCAATCACTTAGGGAAAACATTCTCGACATGCTCGCATTTCACCCTCTTTATGCGAAATGGTTTGGATAAGACTAAAAAACACGATGCACTGTAGTCTCTGCTATTGTCGGTACAGGTTTTTTGGGTGATGAAACTTTAATGTTAATTCTCAAACTAGGGTCTTATCAATCAATAGAACTTAAAATAGGTTTGATCATTGCCAACTTAACTCGATAACACTGAAATCTTTTCAGTAAGGATAAATCTCAAAAAGCTTTTGGATAACAGAACTCATGGACTTCCCAAAGACAAGTACGGTAGTCGAATAGACGCGATGTTCACTTGGACTAGATTTCTCGAAATAGTGAAATGTGACATTTGCTCGATTCCAAGCATTCATAATTATTTTTCAGAAAAAATATAGTCGCTTTATTCGTTCGGAATAATTAAATCAATAATTTTTAAATTGTAACGATTAGGATATTTTCTCGTAAGATAGCTCAACGCACTTTTCTCTGTAGCACCCTGAATAAATGCAGTAACAACAGCATTAAATTTCTGACCGTCATCCTTATTTTCGGTAAAACTAAATCGAATAATTGCACGAACAGTAGACATACAACTCCCTTCTAATATCTCAAAGAGTGGAGATGACCACGCTTACTCTTTTACCGATTTAACGATCAAATTATCATAATATAGTTTCAAATTCACAGTCGTACTTACTTGGAATAAAACTTTCAGGATAAGTTAGGCGTGATCAGACTACCCGCCTTAATCAAATCTTCCATGAGATTCATGGCATCTTCTCCAGTTGCCGCATAGGGGTCAAATTCTGGATGTTTCATTTGGACTAGTGGATCATCTTTTGATAAATGAACAAGGGCCATAGACCACTGCCCATACTGCCTTTTTTTTATGTCTTCAAACAATATAAGCTCAACATTTTTGTGGCGCCGATCTTCTTTAATTAGTGAATAGAGATTATTAATTTTTGATCTCTCACCTTCTAAAATTTGCATATATAGACCTGAACCTTGACACAACACTCCCGTGATATTTTCTGATTTATTTCTAGGGGTTGAAACTTTTAAAATTGAAGATGTAACTGTAGATGTTATGGGACCAACCGGCTGACTGACATACAACAGGTGAACAAGCATTAGTAGCCTTTTAAGAAATAAAATTAGTGATTGGTAGTTGATATGTTCATAATTTATAAAGCGCAACCTTGGCTATTAAGGGTTTAATATAAATAGGTCTACTTTAATAGCCTTACATGGCCCCAACACCATTAATGATATTAACCAGAAATGAAAAAACCTAAAGAAATTTATATTAAATAATTAATAAGTAATCGCCAACTTACTCAACGGCAGAATGTTGATAGCAGACGCCCTTGCATCCTGACTGCACTGGTACAAAATGGCATTATCGTCAATTTCATGAGCAGAAAACGCTATACCAAATGCCAGCTCTTGACTACCAATAGTAATAAGCAGCAAGTAAAGCAACATAAACGCGTGGAGTACTGCTTGTCGTATTTCTGCAGCCCGATGAGGAAACTAAGTGTCGTGTCATATCGAACAATTACGGTATCGATGACCGCTTCCCCCGCAGCGGCGGCCTATACAGGTGTAAATGCCAGAATTT
>JACCEB011562438.1_pt1 | contig 16235 bp, 10 predicted proteins | sample 7454761 | NCBI WGS metagenome assembly JACCEB01 (sample SAMN15323454, study PRJNA562643) | freshwater metagenome | isolation source: river surface water | place: USA:Blue River Watershed | collected 2017-08-18 | reverse complement strand
TCTAATAATGGATATAATATATTTGGTACTGATTTATTAGTAGATGAAAATTTTAATGTTAAATTATTAGAATTAAATAAAAATACATTATTAGCAACTAAAACTAATAATATTAATCATTTTTTCTCAAATTATTTATTTGGTAATATATATAATGAAATAATTACTGAAGTTTTCGATACTGAAAAAATAAAAACTAATGAAACTTTTATTTATTTATAATACATCTAGATTTTTAGGGTTTTTAGAGATTTTAGGTTATAATATTATCAAAAATTGATTTTAATAAATTATAAATAATAATAATATACACCCCCGGACCATGGATCACCCCACCTATCCGTTCGTCATTGACGAGCCGATTGTCCGCGCGCCCTCCGCCGATCTCGAGCCTGGACCAGATGCTGGTCTTTCTCTTGAAGCGCTTCAGTATGCCATCATTCCCGTCGAAGATGAAGGCCGCTACCTCGGTGGCGTCAGCTGTCGAGTACTTGAAGCGTTGCGGACGGACATTGCTGTTTGTCCTGCCGGCACCTACGTAGAGATTAACCAAGGTTCTGAACATTGTATGACGCCAAGCCGCCCGCGCCTCTACAAACTGTTCTACTTCGTTAATGATGATGGCAATATTCGACTTGCTGTCTTCGGGGCTTAGAAATAAGTCTTTCTCTCGTTTCTAGTATTCTTACTAGAGACTAATTTTATTTTTTATTTTATTTTTTATTTTATTTTTAATATTTATAATCATACCGTAACATTTAGCTCTTCATCATTATCCGAAAATAAATCATCATTTACTTTTTTATTTTTATTTCCATAATAATTTTGAGATTGTGATTGATATTGATACTGTTCATTTTCTAAATCACCAATTTGACTATAAATATGTTTTCTTTTATTATTTATAATTTCTTTAACTTTATAATAACCAATAAATATTGATGCTGTAACAGTTACAATATTATTTATTAACATTAGTAAACTATCTATTTCAACTGAATATGCTATCCAAATAATATTACCAATAACTCTTAGAAATAAAAACCATTCACTAAAATCACTTGTTGATTTAGTTTTATATGTTTTAATAACTTGTGGTAAATTATAAATAATATTAATAATATTTGCGATCACCAAAAATACATTCATCGTGGTGGAAACATTTTTATCCAGTAAATTAAATTTCATTTTTTATTTCACATATTATAAATATTTAATATTCGTTATATTAGTTAATTTAGTTTACTTTTTTTATAACTATCTATAAAAAATATAAAAATATCTAAAATTATAAAATTAAAAAAGAATATAATTGTACATCTAGAATGGGAGAATTCAGTACTATTTTTTGTCCACTTGATGACCGCTATAAAGATAGTTTAAAAGAATTAAAATACGGTGGTGAAATTGGTTTTATGAAATTTAGATTAGAAATTGAAATTAAATACTTTTTAGAAATAATAAAAATAAAAAATAAAAAACCTAATTTAGATGGTGATGTTTTAAATAAACTCAAAGAAATAATAAACCTACCATTTAAATCATTTCTAGATATATATCTAGAAATAAAAGAAATTGAAAAGAAGACAAAACATGATGTAAAAGCAGTTGAATATTTTTTAAGAAATTTTTTAGAAAAAAATAATGTTGATCGAAATTTAATAGAAATGGTCCATTATGGTTTAACATCCCAAGATATCAATACCCCGGCATTATCATTACAATTAAAGCATTTTCATGAAGTTCTTTATAAAAATTATCAAGAATTAATCAAAATATTAACACATCTTGTAGAGGATCATAAAGAACTACCATTACTAGCTAGAACTCATGGTCAACCTGCGATACCTACTACATTAGGTAATCAATTCAAAGTAATCCTAGAAGCTTTAAAATATCAAATAAATATATTATATCATCATACCAAATATGGGATTCCTACAAAATTTGGTGGTGCTGTCGGACATCTTAATGCTCATTATTATGTTGATCCAGATATCAATTGGCATGAAAAATTTGATAAACATATATCTGAAGAATATCATTTAAATAGAATTAAATATACAACACAAAATCTACCATATGTTTATTGGTCTCCTATTTTTGATACTTATAAAAATATTAATTGTATAATTTCAGATTTTTGCCAGGATATTTGGTTAATGATTTCGAATGGCGTTTTTCTTCAAAAAATAGATGAAGGTCAAGTTGGTTCTTCAGCTATGCCACAAAAAATTAATCCGATTGATTTTGAAAATGCTGAAGGTAACGCTGATTTAGCTGTAAATATGTTCGAATTTTTTAGTCGACGTTTAACTAAATCTAGATTACAAAGAGATCTTACTGATTCAACTATTTTAAGAAATCTTCCTATACCATTTGGTTATTCATTATTGGTTGTAAAATCATTAATCAGAGGGTTAAATAAAATATCACCTAATCAAGAAAATATATTTAACGAATTAGAAAATAATCAAGTTATATTAGCGGAAGGTATACAAACTATTTTAAGAGATATAGGGTGTCCAAATCCATATGAAATTTTAAGAAAAATAACTCAATCAAATCATAATTTGTCATATAATGAAATTCAGGATAAATTATTTGATGAATTAAAAAAACTTGAAGAACAAGGTTTGGTAAATATTTCATCAGATACAATAGATAAAGTCAATACACTGTATCATTTTAATTATATAGGATCTTTTTAGTTAACTTTTTTATTTTAGTATTTTTAAAGGTATATTATTATCAAAAATTGATATTAATAATATTTATTTAAAAATATTGTCACTCGTATCTTTAAGTTTGACACCTTTTACACATTCCAATCAAAATGGGTAACTCTTCATCGTCTTCAGCGATGGATCGTCGCATCAGTGCGCAGGAGAAGTACGTTTCAGACAATTTCAACAGCCGATATGCGAGTGCCAATTCCTCTTCGAGGGGATATGGTGGAGGGAGCAATGGTTCAAGCAATTACAGCGCAAACCAAATCCGTGGCAAACTCCGTGAGGAGTATAACCATGGATCAAGTTACGCTTCTCGCTCGAACAATTACGTTCTTAGCCAACATTGGTCATCAAGTAGCTGTCGTTAAGTGAAATGAAATGTTTTCTGTGTCATTCGGTAGAATAGTGTAAAAAAAATTTTTATTTTTTTTATTTTTTTTATTTTTTTTCAAAAATCAAATATTATTGAAAATAATATTAATAAATTAAAAATGAATAATATAAATTTTGATATATTAACACCTAAAATAGCAACAAATATCATAATAAGATAAAAAACACTATTCCATATAATAATTTTAATGAATATGAAAATACATTAAATTTAAAAGTTATTTTTCATAACTTCTGAAGTTTCTTCATCGTCACATAGAAAATAAATTTCATCAAATAAATCTGATAAATCATCTTCTGAAAACCATTTAATAACTTCTTCCAATGGACCTCCTTCTAATCCACAACCCCATGGACCTAAAATAATTTTAGTATGTCCATGCTTAAGAGCTACTGTATAAATACGATTAATTCTTTCTTTCATAATTTTTTGGTATTTTTCTTTACTAAAATTTTCATTTTTTGAAAAAGTATTGTAATTAACAGCTGGAATACTAATCACATTGATTGTACTATAATTTTCTTTCCAATCTTCAATTAAGTTAAATTCATCATCTCTAAACACTGGTACATTGGGAGAATAAATTAAATCAGATCTATATACTCCATCTTCATTTTTTGATTCTAATTCTTTATTTTTTTTATACATTACCATACCTTCACCTTTTGTTAAAGACTCGTATAAACCAGTTGAAAGAACTAATGTTTCCTCATAAACACTCGCATCTTTTTCAAATCCACCACCCGGAAGAGTTGGATTAGCAAAATTAAGTAGAACTAATTTTTTAAGTAATTTTTCATCATTTTTTGTAGATTCTAATAATTCCCATATAAAAGACATCATATTTTCAACTGGAAATTCCAAATTTGGACCATCTTCGTGAATAGGTTGTAAATTTCTTTGTAATTTAATTTCAGCATTTTGAGGGAAATATTTTGTATCGGTGATATAAGAATCATCAAAATTGTTATTTTGTTGATCAATGATATTTAATGTTTCATTTTTAAGAGACATTCTAACTTTGAATCCAAGATGACTAATTTCAGCCAATTCAGTTGATGTTTTTTCTTTTTCTTGAACTTTATCTTTATGACGACGAGCCATTTTTTTTCCATCCTTAAAATGTTCGACAGCCGCTTCTTTTTTAGCATTTCGGCGATTATCTTTAGAAGATTCAAAGTCAAATTCAGACATATATTATTTAATAAGTTGTAATTTATAACTATATAATATTATGATTATATCCATATATTATTTTTCAAATTAAAATACAAAAATAAAAAACAAAAAAAATAAAAAATAATTTTATTCAGACTTGAAAGATAAATTATAATTACTACTATTGTTACTATTACTATTACGGTTACTATTACTGTTACTATTACAATGTATAATAGGTTTTTGTTTTAATTTTGATTTATCTTTCATATATTGTCTTGATAGTTTATTATTATAAAAATTAGAAATATTAAATAAATTATCATCCAGTCTATTATTATTTAGTTTATCAATCATATAATCATATGCTTCTTTTAGAATAGTTGATCTTCTTTTACATAACATATTATACGCATCTTCTATGTTAACCCATTTTACAAATTTTAATTCATTTGGAATACTACATTGAAGGGGAATAGATTCAGTTTCTTTATCAACATATCCCATGAAATAATAAATAGTAAAAGCACCTTTATCAGGATCTCCCTTTTTTTCACCTATTAAAGAGCTATCATGTTTGTATTGTTCAGGTAATAATCCTGTTTCTTCTTTAACTTCTCTATAAGCTGTTTGATGAACTCTTTCTTTATATTCTTTACCTCCTTTAGGGAATCCAATATTTCCTCTGTATGTTTTAACAATAATAGTTTTTGTAAAATCAGAATTAAAAATAATCACACCAGAAGCATACCAAATATGAGGTGTTTTATAAGAGTAATTTATAATACTCATTTAATCAATCATATAATGAATATATTATTATCTCTGCGTTTCCTAATATTATTTTTTATCTAATCATTTTTTAAATTATTCGAAATTAAATTTTAAAATAAAATGGAAGAAGCAAAATTAGCTATTTTAACAGATGCCAAACAAGAATATAGTCTTCAGTTGGTTAATATTTTAAAAAACCCTATTTGGACTGGTTTAAAATATTTATATGATGAAGCCAAAAAGAAATGTATTGCTGAAGACAGATTTAATGAAGTTTTAGCGGAATTTCAGGAATTTTTATCACAAATTCGTCTATGGAGTCAAAATATGATTGAACATGAATATATTAGAATAGAAGAAGAATCGGGATGTGATTTTATTAAGGAATTAATCACAGCTGTTTTTATGAGTCATACACAAATCCTTCAAGCTATTCAAGGTAATAATAAATCAAAACAAAATCAAATTGACATCCCCAAACCAGATCATTTCTTACATAAATGTTATATTAATGCTGGTCGTGAATTTTACAAAAACCCATTCTTCTTTTATGATGGTCCTGATGTTAGTGTTTATGAAAGACAAAGAAACATCCCTCAATGTGAAGCTATTATCGCAAATTCAATCAATGAAACTATTCGTCAATTATTACCTGTTAGACGTATTTTAAAGACATATCTTTCTGAAAACTATAATCAAGAATTACTTGATGAAGAAGAAAAAAAAGAATCTATGAAAGGAATGAGCAAAAGTTATCAAAATAATTTAAGGGAAATTGTAAAAAAAGAAGTTGAAGGTTTAATGGTTGATAAACAAGATAAAGAAAAAATCGTAGAAGAATTAATGAAAAAAGAATTTGAAAAATTATCTGTAACTTCACAACAAGATGGAGGAGACCTTACTATGAAAACTGAGTCAGGATTAGAATCAATTTCGGATTCTTTTTCTGACGAGATAAAAAAAAAAGACTCATCCGATTTGACTCCGCCAGAAGTGCCTTCAGATCAATTAAATATTGAAAAATCTACAATTGAAGAAATTACTATATCGGATGGTAATATCATCAACAATCAAAATACTACAATCGAAATGGAAGGAGGTAGTAAAATATCTTCAGAAGATACAGCATCTAATCAATCAACTGAACTAAAAATAGAAACTGAAACATTGGTGGAAAATAATAATGAAACTGATTTAGAAGCATTACCTGAATTATCATTAGATGAAATAGATTTAATTGTTACTCAACAAGATGAAGAATATATATTAGCAGAGAAAGAAGAAAGAGAAAGATTAGAAAAAGAAAAGGAAGAAAAGGAAAGATTAGAAAAAGAAAAGGAAGAAAGAGAAAGATTAGAAAAGGAAAGATTAGAAAAGGAAAGATTAGAAAAGGAAAGATTAGAAAAGGAAAGATTAGAAAAGGAAAGATTAGAAAAAGAAAAAGAAGAAAGAGAAAGATTAGAAAAAGAAAAAGAAGAAAGAGAAAGATTAGAAAAGGAAAAAGAAATTGGTGAAAACAGTATTAAAAATGTTTTAATGGATAATCAAACTGGATCTGGAAAAAAAAATAAATCAGATACTAAAAATCAAGAATTAAAAGTTGAAAAACATGATACTACCAATATAGTAAATAATGATGAAAAACCTCTTCATGAAGCACCTATAGCACTTAGTGAACAAAACCCTATAAAAAAGAAAACATTTGAAGAAGAAAAATTAGAGAGAGCAACAGAAGCCAATATGTATATTGCTGATTTGGATCTAGAAGAAGAAATAAATTTACTTGAAGATATTTCTTTAGATCTGCCTCAAAAGTCTGTAATTCCTTTAACTCAAAAGAAATATACATTTTTTTAACAAAATAAAAAAATAAAAATAAAATTGAAAATAAATAGTATTTTATTATTAGAGTTTTTAATATATAATATAATGAATAATCATATTACACCTATTAAATATCAATCCGTTGTTAATAATGATTATTATTTAAACAATTATTTGAAAACTGGTAATATTGAGCAGATATATCCAGTTAATCAAAATCAAAATCAAAATTACAATAAAATCATTAATTATTTTAATATTTATAATTATCTAAATAATAACAAAAATTTAGAAACTGGTGATTTATTCTTAACACAAATTGATAATTATTTTACAGACTTTTTAAAAAATAGTAATCTAGATCTTAAAAATAAATTACTAACTTATTTATATGAAATACAAACATTGTGGTTTTATCCAGAAATTAAAAATAAAAAATGGATAACATATTTTAGTTTATTTATGAAAAATTTAGTTCAATATTATTTAAATCAAAATAATTATTCAGTTGATAATTCTGGATATACAAAATATCTAAATGTAACTAGCTTATTTGTTAATTTATTAACCACTAATTTTGATTATTTTCAAAATGAAAATGAAAATGAAAAAGAAAAAAATATCATTGGTTCACTAAATCAAGATATTATTATTAGTATGCTAGATGATTGTTCCAATTACAATGATAATTTTAACATTTTAGATTTAAATTCATTAGTTAAATTAAATTTAAAACAGTCATCTAAATTGATTAATTTATCCAACATCAAAGAAAAATTAAAATATCAAGAAACTTCAAACATGGTTAGTTTTGATAAAAATATCATTATTGACAGAATAAAAAAAAATTCAAATGGTTTAATTACAGATAGTTTCCCTTTTGATTCTAAATCATTTATGATATCTGGTGGTTTTGCTATTAATTCTATAATTGATATTGTTTCTGATTATACCGACATTGATATTTATATTTTTTCAGAATTTGAAGATACAGTTGAAAAATTAATTAATTATTTTAGTTTAATTTGTGATATTAAAATGACCCATAATTCTTCTATCATAAATATTTATCCAATTAATTACAATATGAATATTCAACTTATTAAGATTAATGGAAACCCACAAAGTATTATAAATGAATTTGATTTATCATACACTCAGATAGCTATTCTAGATTGGGATAATATTATTATGACAAATAAAGCAGTGAAAGCTTTAATTACAGGCTATTTTACTCTAAATCGTAATAATGTTATTCGTAGTTATCGAATTATTAAAGCTTATGTAAAAGGTTTCACATTAGATCCTAAAGAATTTCATCAGGTATTTATTGATAATAATAAAAATAAATTTACTTATAAATTACTAGATGAAGTCAAAGACATTATTAAAAATTTATATGAAACCTATGTTAAATTTAATAAAAATATAGTTTATAATTTTAATAATATTAAATTTAATAATCTAGATAGTAATTTATCAGATGAACACATTATAAGTATTGAAAATCTTTTGATGAATTATTTAAATGATGAATTAGTAAATAAATTAATGACTAAATCTGTTATTTTAACAAGTGACATTATTAATAAATATGTATTAAATCAAAATTATGATTTATTTAAATGCTATCTAGAATCATTAACATTATGTAATTATTTTGATAAAAAAGATTTATATAATATTGGTTTTAAGGATTTAAGTCAGTATCATATTAATTATGAACACAAATGCTTTGAAAATGTTTTAAAAGAGGATACGAATTATTATTATCCTGATAGCAAAGATATTTCAGTTTATATTTATAATCTTGATTGTAAAAAGATAATTAATTCATTTCCTTTGATTGCTATTTCATGTGATTATTATAGAATCCAAAGAAAATTAGAAAATTATTGTATAAATTTAAAGATTAATATTAATAATTTTAAATTGATTAATAAATATGGTCAATTAACTTTTTCAATTGAAACATCTGATACTAAATTAAATAATATTATCAAAAATTTAGATTCTAGATTAGAAGAAATTTATAAAAAAATTATTGGAATTAATGGTTTGAACAATATCAAATCATCATTTTTAAAAAAAAATAAAGAAATCTATCGAACATCCACAATCAAGGTTAATATTAGTTTTGAAGATTTTGTAAATAAATTAATTATTAAAAATAGTAATCTAGAATACAATAAAATTTCAAATATCAAAAAGTTTTCAAAATATTGTATTAATCAAATTAAAAATACTAAATTCAACACTTTATCTGAGTTTGGATTACTTAAAAAATTTAAATTAATTCAATCTGATAATCTAAGTATCAGACTTAATATATCAGATCTTATTTCTGAAGAACAAATTAATAATAATACTAATTATGGGGAAAAACACTTACTATTTAAATACAATATCAACATACATGATATTTGTTTTGTTGAATAAATAGTTTGAAATATTAAATACAAAATACAAGAAATTAAACATTAAAAATTAAACATCAATTTTGATATTTAATATTATAAAATTTTTTTTTAAATCTAAAAAAGAAAAATTAATATATCAAACTTATACACTTGGAATATATTCCCATCTAAGATCTTCACAAATCTTTTCCCAAATAACATCTTGTTGATGTAATTTATCACGACTTTTCAATAAATTCAAATATGGTAAATGTTCATCTAATTCCAATAATTCAAAAAATTTATATAAAATATATGAATATGATAAGAAATTACGACGTTCTGTCGGACAATATTTGGCAAATGGTATTTGGATATCATTAAACATTTCAATTAATCTTTTTCTAACTTTACTTGTAATTGTAGGTGGTTTTAATCCAGTTAATTGATATATGATAAATGGAATATGTTCATAATAACGATTTTGTTCGATTTTCTTTAGAATAGATCTTAATTTAACATTTGTTAAATCAGATACTTTTGTTATTCTATTTTTCTTCAACTCTTGTAAAATTTCGACATATACTTCTTCTGGAATTTCAGTTGTTTCCCTACCTTGATATTGTGAAAGAACTTCAATAAAGTGATTACGACGTTTGTAAGCAAAATTAGTCATTTCTTTAGGTGTATCCCTATATGAAGGTTTATCAGAGTCTATTAAAATAAAATCAACATAAAAGCATTTGGGGCAAACTAATTTTCCTTCATTTTGATATAATTCTCTGTCTGTTTCACAAAAAGGACATTCATCATTTTCAGATGTTTCGTGAATATCTTCTGGAACAAAATCTTCATCTACTTTTGACATAACATGATTATAAATATCTAATTTACTCATCTTTTCTCTTCTGAAAAATTTATCCATTAGTTGATTGATATTTTCATTGTCGTTTTCATTAATGTTTTCATTTTCATTATCATTATCATTATTATTATTATTGTTATTATTATTGTTATTGTTATTGTTATTGTTATTGTTATTGTTATTGTCATTGTTATTATTTAAATTTTCATTTTGTTGTTGATTTTGTTGTTGATTTTGTTGTTGATTTTGTTGTTGATTATTATCATTCATTTCATCATTTTCATTGACCATTGATAATTCATTTTCTGATTGATTATTATTATTTTTATAATTATCGAATAAAGAAAAAACATCTTTATTCTTTTTATTAATTTTTTTAATAGGAGTTATATTTGAAGATGTAGAATCACTTTGATGATTATCACGATTAATATAATATTGTGTCATTATATGACCAACATCAAGTAGATAATCTTCTTCTAAACGATTACTTTCAATATCTTTTATTTCCTTTTCAATAGATTGAATTTTAAGATCTAAAATCCTTTTTTGATCCATTAATTCAAAATGTTCAAAAAAATCATGTTTTTTAGCATCAGCATCTTTTTGAAGTTTTTTGATTTGTTCCTCTAATTTAGAAATTTCTTTTTTCTTTTGAGGTATAGATTTTTGCAAGATTTGAAATTTCTTGATTTGTTTTAAATGTATCGCATCCAAAGTCAATCTTTGGTCTTGTACTATTTTATTTTTAGTTTTAACTTTAACAGACATGGGAAAATAAAAAAATAACCCGAAAACACAACAAAATTTTATTATAATTATGATTTTAATAAAAATCCTTTATATCAATATTAAAAACTTAAAAAAAATAAAATTATTTTAATTAAATATATATTGGGTACAAATTAAAAGCAATACATAAATATAACTCATATTATTTTTAGAATATAAAATGTCATTTATTAGAATAAATTATTTGAATAAGAAGCCTATAATGCGTTTAATTTAATTTACTAATTAAACCATCAACTTCTTTCTTTAATTTCATCATGGCATCTTTACTCGCTTTGACATCTGTATCTTCCCTTGTTTTTTTATTAGCTTCTTGTTTTCTTGCCTTCTTTTCATCTTCACCTTTAGCTTCACTTAATTTTACTTCTTTTGCATAAAAATCATTTTTTTCTTTCCAAAGTTTTTCAGAAAAATCTCTAGCATTATAGAATTCAATTATTTTTGTCTTAATTGAAAATAATTCTCCATCATATGGTCTTATTTGTTGTAAAATTTTTTCAACCTCACCCCATGATTTTTTAATATCTTCATCTGTAGGACGTGCAGGTATAGGATCATCCTTGTTTGGTTTTGGTGGTAAAATAATTTTAATATAATCATCATAAACCTGTTTAAGTTTACCTTTTAATTCTTTTAATAAATTTTCAATTCCAGGAGGATTAGTTTTAATATTTCCTGGTGTAATGACAAGTTGAGCCATTTCTACAATTTTTTTGGCAAATGCCTTTATAGAATTACTTTCTTCTTTAATAAGTTGGGCCATGGAATTTTTTTCAGTATCAATTTCTCCAAACTTTGTAGATAGACTTAAATTAGTCAAAGTACCTTCAACAAGTGATTTTAAATTATTACAAGTTGATAAAAATGATTTATCATCAGTGTTATCTAAATTTTTTCTAACACTATCAATATCAATATTTTTTAAAGCTTTAACTAATTTTTTAATATTATCCCAAGTTGGGACAGTATCTGGGTATATTGTATTATCTTTTTTAGCTTTAATACTATCAATTAATGATTGATTCTTAGGCTCAGATAATAATTTATTTGTGTTTACTTTATCAGTATCCGGTAATGATTCAACATATTTAACTAAAAATCCTAATATTTTTTCTATACTATCAATAATCTTTTTATGTTCATCAATAGTTATTTTTAGTATTTTTTTTTCTAAAAAATCTTTACTTAATTTTTTTTCAAATGGAGCAAAATCTTTTTGTTTTTTAGATTTTTGTAAAATTGTAAAATTATTGTGAACATTTATAAATGATTTATTATTTTGAATGATCCATGATTTAAATTTTTCAAGTTTATTATGTAAATTACTTCCATTATTAATTTGTATATAAAAAGCAAATAATTTCATAAATAGTTGTGATATTTCATCGTCAATTTTCGGATTTAATAAATCAATGCTAGATATTAAATCTAATAAATCTTTATCTAATGATGAAATTGATGTCGTTAATTCAGAAAAAATAGGTATTAATTCATCTATTTTAAAAACATCTAATAACTGTTTAAAAGACTCTAATCTTAATTGATCTTGAATTGAATAATGTAAATCTTTAATTTTTTTTGAAAAATTTTCGTTTAGAGTATTAAATTTTGTAATATTAGTAACAGAAAAACTCTCAAGGCCTTTAATTTCATCTGTATCTTCAGTAGAATAGAATGATTCCCCCATTCCCAAGATTAATCTATCTTTATCATAAATTAAACCTTGAAAAACTTCACCAATTTCATGATTTTGATTTTTAATAGAATCTATTTTATCATTCACAGATTTAAATCTGTCTGAACTCAAAACCTTCTTTTCATCTTTATCTCTTTTAGTATCTTCAGTGTCTTCTATATTATTTTTAATTTCAGCATCGATTGATTCTTTATATATTTTAAAATTTTCATTAATTTTACCATCTAAAGGGTTTACAAGTCTAAGGGGTTCAGACAATTGAGTTTCCCATTCATGATTAATTTTGTCAACTTTAGTATTAATAACTTCCAATGAATATTCCAATATTTTAGGAACAATTAGAGCTATCATTTGATTTCTTGTTAAGTCAGGAGACGTTGTTTCATTCTTTGATTGTGGTGAAGCTGGTGATGATGATGTTTCTGGAGTAGATTCAACTAATGGAAGAGTCATTTCAGATTGTTGTTTTTTTAATGCGAATTCTGTTTCTGATTGAGATTGTAGAGTTACATTTGTTTGTGCGGGTGCGGGTGCTGGTGCTGGTTGCACAGGTGATTGCGCTACGGGTGTTTGTTGTAGTGCTGATAATGGTATTTTAACTTGTATAGGACTTTTACCGGTTATTTCACTTAATGGACGTATTTTTTCTGTTTCTTTTGGGTCATTTATTTTAATTTGATGATCTTGATCCCTTCCATATGCCATTGAAATTTTATCATATGTTATACTATCAATTCCATATCCTTGTGGTGAAGTTATACTCTTAATATGAGGTTCAATATCAGGAAACGAGTCAATTAAATATTGATAATCTCTTTTTTTCATATAATATATGGTACCATTCGTTATTTTTTGTTTAAAAGAATCAGGTGCTGTCATTACAGATGCTAAAAAATTTCCAATATTTGGACTATTTGATGCCCCATTTCTTAATACATCAATTTGAGAAACGGGTAAATTTTTTTTTGTTCTTGGATCACGTCCAATTTCAGGAATTGATAGGCCGGCATTTGCTCTTAATTGAGATCTAACAATATCTTCTGGTGTTCTTTGTTTACGTTCTCTTTCTGGTTTAGATTGTTCATCAACTGTATTAGATGTATTAGATGGTGGTTGTATTGGTTTGATTGTTATATTTGTTGATGATCCTGATGTTGATTTAGGTTTATTATCTGTTTGTGATGACATATTTTTTATTGATTTTTAAATTTAATGAAGATTTTTTATATTAACTTTATCCCAATAATTAAATTTTTATTTTTATTTTTTTATAAATTTTTTATAAATTTTTTAAAAAAATAAGGAATTTAAAATTTCCGATAACTTTTTAAAAAAATTATATAAAAATAAAAAAAAATAATATTATTTTTTAAGGATCAAAATAATAATTATGATATTCAAAAAAAAAAGTAAAAAGTAAAAATATTTAGAAAAAAAAATAAAAATGTTAAAATTTTTTTTTCTTTTACAATAGTAAAATAAATTTAATCTCAAATGTCCGGTGGTCTTATGCAACTTGTCGCCTATGGCGCTCAAGATATCTATCTTACAGGCAACGCTCAAATTACCTTTTTCAAGGTCGTTTACCGTCGCCACACTAACTTCTCAATGGAATCCATTGAACAAACCTTCAACGGTCAAGCCGACTTCGGCAAAAAAGTAACCGCTACCATCTCACGTAACGGTGATCTTATCCACCGTGTGTACCTCCAAGTCACACTCCCTGAAGTTCGCACAACTGAAACTAACACTGGTTTCCGTTGGCTCAACTGGCTCGGTCACGTCCTTGTCAAGAACGTTGAAGTCGAAATTGGTGGTCAACGTATTGATAAACACTACGGTGACTGGCTCCACATCTGGAACGAACTCACACAAACTGCTGGTCACCAAGCTGGTTACGCCAACATGGTTGGTAACGTCCCACGTCTTACCCAACCAGTTGCTGGCAACGTAACAGGTGCCACATGCTCATCATCATCATGCATGCCCCAAACAACCCTCTTTGTCCCCCTTCAATTCTGGTTTTGCCGTAACCCTGGTCTTGCTCTCCCACTCATTGCTCTCCAATACCACGAAGTCAAGATCAACCTTGAATTCCGTGAAGCCGCTGACTGCTGCTGGAGACGTGGTGCCGTTGCTACACCCCAACTCGTTGCTGCCTCACTCTGGGTCGACTACATCTACCTCGATACTGATGAACGTCGCCGCTTCGCCCAAGTCAGCCACGAATACCTCATTGAACAACTCCAATTCACAGGTGATGAATCAGTGACATCGGCTAGCAACAAGATTAAACTTAACTTCAACCACCCCGTCAAGGAACTCGTCTGGGTCGTTCAACCCGACTCGAACGTTGACCGTGTTGCCACACTCGCTGTTGGTGGTCCTCAATGGTTCAACTACACTGACCGTGTTGATGAAACATACTTCTCAGGCACACCTCAAGATCCTCTCGGTGGTGGTATGGGTGGCGCTGCCGCTGTTGTTGGCAACTTCCCCTTCTCACTCCCAATTGTTGGTGGTCGCACACGCCCTGCTAACAACGGTACCCACGTTGTTGGTCTTTCGGATGATATTAACGTTGCCAATGCTGGTGATGCTAATAACACTCCTGGAAATGTCGAATGGAACGCTGATGACATTGACTTCAATGATATGCTCAATGATAACAACCACTGGACAGCCTGGTCAAGCAACCTCCGCGTCTTCGACAAAGGTGAAAACCCAGTTGCCGTTGCCAAACTCCAACTCAACGGCCACGACAGATTCGCTGAACGTGAAGGTCGCTACTTCAACCTCGTTCAACCATTCCAACACCACGAAAACGTCCCCGCCACTGGTATCAACGTTTACTCATTCGCCCTCACACCCGAACTCCACCAACCATCTGGTACCTGCAACTTCTCGCGTATCGATAACGCTACACTCCACCTCACACTCACAAGCCAATCAGTCAAGAGAAACCGCGCTTGTAAGGTCCGTATCTACGCTGTTAACTACAACGTCTTACGTATCATGTCAGGTATGGGAGGGTTGGCATACAGCAATTAGACGCACTGTCTAAATTAAATTATTCTTGTAATTTAAATATTTTTATATTTTTAATTAAAATTGATTTAAGGAAATCTCTAAATTGATATTTAAACCAATCAACCTAAGAAATTAAATTAAATTTCTAACCTAACAAAAATCTAAACATGTTAATCGCACTAATGGATGTCCCTTCACAAGGTCAGTATTATGAAATGATATTATTAAGTCATCAAACTTGCAAATTTGATATTAATTCACTAGAAAAAATCAAGAAAGTACAAATTCCAAATATTTGTGATAGCTTTCAACCAGAATGGTATTTTAATAATGGATATATTGGATGTTCAATTCCAGTAAATAAACTTATTAAAGGAAATACAAATCGTTTTATTTACATGCATCGTTATTTACTAAATCAATTCAACTATAATGGTAAAATCACAGTTGATCATATTAATCAAGACAAAACAGATAATCGTTTGTCAAATCTTAGATTAGCAACACAATCTACACAAAACCATAATAGAACTTTACCAGGTAGAAACTTTATTAAACTTGATGGATTTGA
>JACCEB011831126.1_pt1 | contig 16236 bp, 8 predicted proteins | sample 7454761 | NCBI WGS metagenome assembly JACCEB01 (sample SAMN15323454, study PRJNA562643) | freshwater metagenome | isolation source: river surface water | place: USA:Blue River Watershed | collected 2017-08-18 | reverse complement strand
GGTAGCGCCGTTAAGTTTAGGGAGCGCTTTTTGAAGGATGGCGAGGTCGATAAGTCCCTTGGTGTCCGGAGCTGTGACTATGCCTTCCTTGGCTAAGGCCTTGGTGCTCGCGATGAAGTTTAGGCATTCACGGGCGGTTCGGTGTGCGAATACAAAACGAGAACCCGCCAAAGTGTTGTGCAGGTCCTCCAGGACCTTTAACAACGTTTTCTGATCCTCAGGGGGGAGGGACTTGTCCTTAATCAGGGCCACGCCCATGAATGTATCGATCTGTTCAGCGCTGAGTGCAGGTATGTCTGTGGGCGCTGCACCTGCGAGGCCGCCGGAAATTTCTGCCCAAGAAACTTTGAATTCGATGACGTGTGCCCGGTCGAGGACCTTGGGGCTGAACATGTAGGTCGTTTCGTCGATATTAACAGTGCCAATGACGAACAGGTTCCGTGGCCATTCGATCTTGCCGCTTACCGGGATGCCATCCTCGGTTAGGAGTGCTTCAGCGGAGTCGTGAAGTTTCAGTTTTTCCTTCGATTCCATAGAACTGAGGAAGTCGGAGAAATAGCGTTCAACATGCGAAAGGTTCATCTCATCAAGGATCAGGAAGTAAGGTTTCCCTGGATTATCCAGGGCCTTGAGGATGATGCGTAAGGCGGGTGGTGCGACGTAGGTCTTGCCGCCTTCGGCCAGAAGGTTGCGAAAACCCAGCAGTGCGCGGTTGTCGGTCCAGTCTGCGCCTACCGCCACAGTCTCGACATTGTCCATGCCGGCGATGGATGCCGCAGTCAATCTGGCGCTATTTGTTTTCCCGGTGCCGGTTCCTCCCGCGAGGATGGTAAAGGGCTTAGCGCTGCAAGCGCTAGTTAGTCGGTGAGTGGTCTGCATAAAGGTAGAGTTTGCTTTGATTTTAGGTACAATTTGGAAGCCAAGTTCCTCAAATCTTTTAAAACAAGGGGTATTTTTCCCTCCTTCAAACATGCTTCCTGAGATGATTTCACCTTTTCTCAGTTTGTAGGCTATGCCCATTATAACTTTGGGCGGGAATGTTTTCTCGTCGTGAATTAAATCGTATTCGATGGACTCCTTGTAGCCATCTGGGATTTCCCCCCTGGCGTAAATTGATGTCGCTGAAATTACGTCGTCGCGAGTAACTAGCGAGAAGTCGATCGGCGTGGCCCAGTTGAGCGCGTTAGGCTCAAACCCGATATCTTGAAAAAAAGATAGTGCTTGTTCGTCACGTATTATGATCTCCTCGGATGCAATTTTCAGAACAGCCCCACTGTCCCGTTTCCATAACACATCAAGTCTTGGGAACTCTTCCTTCTCGGAGTTCCCAGTGTAGATTGGCTTAGGCGTTTCGCCTTTGAGGAATTTATCCGCCTGTATGTAATTGGTGAGTTTTCGCGACCAGCTTCCTTCAGTTCTCGTTATCTTGCGGCTTCTTGCGATTATTTTGCACTGCTTGTCCCCAACTTTTTTGCCTGCTGAAGTCGAAGCCCGGAACATGACATACGCCAAGGCGCGGTCACTATCGGTCCATGACTTTCTTTCCTTCGGTTCGTCTGACATTTTATTCACGATTATTTTGGCGACTTAACCTTGGTAGATGACTTCCATCGCCTTTTTGTCTGATTTCGCAGGGATGATAATGGGCACGACGATATTTTCTCCCAGGATGTCCCCCTTTCGTCCATTCTTGAAGGTGTAGCAATGCAGCTGGACCGTGGTGATGTCGGGGTCGGCCATGCCTTTGTCGCCGGGGTATCCTGAACTGCGACCTTGGAGAAGTTCCCATGAATCATTCGTGACGCCACGTTCTCCTTGTCCTCGTTCTGAAGGCCGCATGACCATGACTTTGAATTTAGGCTCGTTTCCTGCCTTCTTGGCTTCGTCGATCACCAGCTTGAGCAGGTAGTAGTTGGAATCCCAGCGGGCAGTATCGTTTTCATCTCCCCAACTGAATTTTGCTACGATGTCGTCTAGCACTCGGTCGGCGTCGAAGTACCCCGAGATGTGCTTTTGCGCGTCAGTCCATCCGGGCTTGGTACCCTCATCAGGTCTGAGGCCCCAGTTATTCGTCACGTCCTCGAGGACCTGAAGGTGCTCGGGGTTGCTATCGTTGAAGTTATGATAAGGCATTTCGGGATGCATGGATTTTTTCCCATCGCCACGCTTCGTAAGTAGCGACTGGATGCTTTTTCGCGTGAGTTGCATGCCTGCACGGATCAAGAAATGGCGCTTCCACTTCTTCAGAGACTTTCCGGCCCTTTGCATGGCTTTCAGGTCTTCGCGCGTCCCCTCTTCGTGTTTCACGTAATCCCGGAATGCTGCATGGGTTTCTTCGGAAAGATAGACACGTGTGAGGCTCAAGTCCTTGGCCCGGTAGCCGAAGAAACGTGCCCTTTGCTGCATCGAGTCAATCTGCCCCTTTGGGGACGTACGCAGCATGTAGCTGATCGTGAGTCCCTTCACCGTAAATCCGACGCCTAGGATTTCACCGCCGATCAGGATGTTGGCGATGTTCCACTGGATTTTCTCCTGATTGGCGTGATTGATCACCATGATGCCGGATTTGGCGTGCTCGATGGCCTCGGGCAAGGAGGAGAGGATTTCTTCGAGCCCACTGATATCATGGTACGTTCGCTTGAGTTCTTTGTAGGCGAGGCCGAACTCTTTTATAAGCGCAGACTTGTCTCCCTCATCTTCGCCGAGGAGCGTGTCTTGGGCGAATTTCAGGCAGTCTTGGGTGAATTCCTTGTAGCGCCATTGCCAACTGTTCAGCTTGTGAGGGTGGATGAGCATCGACCTTACGGTGTCTCTTCTGTCCTTGGCCAGGTTGTCAGCTACTCCGATAAGGAACTGCCAGAGCGCTTCTTTGAAACTGTCTGGAGGGGAGTCCGGCAGCTCGTCATCGGTCGATTCGGGGAGTTCTTTCTTGGGGATGTCGACTATCAGGTCCCGATTGGGTGACTGCGGGAAGAACTGCCTTCCGCCTACGTAGTCATTTCCAGGAGTCAGTACGATGGCGAATTCCGGACTTACGCAGTCTGCAAGATGTACGAGCAGGGGGGCCTGCGGTGTCGCGGTGTACTGAAGGTAGGCATAGTCTGGGAGTTTTGACCTGAGTCCTTTAAGCGCCTTGTATACATTGCTCTCTTCTTCCTTAGAAAAAGACGTGTTGAGGCCGGCCATGTGGGCTTCGTCGTCGATTACCAGGGTGGGAATGCCGGCGCCGTCGCTGCCGACGCTTTCCAGGATAGCCGCCAGATTGTTGATATGATTTGAATGTTTCAGCAGGAAGGTGACAACGGTCGCGTTCTTGCCTTTGGAAAGTCTGAAGAGGCGGAACTTGCCGCGGTAAAAATCCACCTCCGTCCTTCGAGGGTTTGCCTTGGTGAGGAATGCCATCTTGCTGGGCTCGATGAGGTCATCCATCACCCGTTTCATATTCTGGGTGTAAAGTTCGTTAGTCACTCCGCATAGAATGATGATATGTCCGTAGCCGTTATCGCGTGCCAGCGAAGATACGCAGGTAAGGCTCATTGTCTTGCCGCTTTGAACGTAGCCCACGACGAGACCGATGTTTTTTCGGCCTGTGCCGGGTTCCCCGGCGGCTGCGATCACTTTGAGGGACTCGTCGACCAGGATGTCCTTCTGCGGGTCGGGGATGTCCTTGATTCCTTTAAGGAAGTTTTCCGTCTGCTTTTCTCGCTTGGGTTCGTAGGTCATCTTAGGAATTTTTGGTGCTACCGTCGAGCAGTGTGAGGCTTTCGTTCATGAAGCGAAGGAAGGCGTTCGTGTATGCAAGTCCGACCTGGTCGCAACGCGCTTTCGCGAATGAACTGGAGACGGCGAAGCGAAGGATGACCTCGTAGAATTCTTCGTTTCGGTTGAGGTAGTTCAGGGCGAAGCGATTGCTGGCGTTGATCGTGATCTTACAGCTGACTTTGCGGTTGCCCTGACGATCGGTCTCACGCGTCGCGGTAGTCTTGAAAAGGGGAGCGTCGGCCGAATCTCTTTCGACGGTGATCTGGAAGTCCCATTGGACGCCTTCGATGGGGAAACTGAATTCGCGGGTGCCAATCCGTTCCCTTTCAAACGTCGGGGCGAGCTCGATGGACTTCTCCTTCGACTTTTCGTCCTCGTGCTCCTTGTCGCCATCATCTTCGCGTGAGAACTCCGTCAGGCCCTCTTTCTTCTCATCGATTTCCTTCTCCATCTCTTCGTTTTCATCCTCAATCTTCCTGCGCAGCTTTTCCTTGTGTTCGATGCTCTTAGCGCGGAAGTTCATGGCCTGCATGAGTAGGTCGAGTTCCCCTTCCTGCATGGCTTTCTTCACTTGTTCGATGAAGGTGGCTTCATCGTCTCCCTTCGTGCCCCAGATGATGTCGTCCTTGGTGTGCGTGACCTCGAATCCGTCCAGGTGGAGTTCTCCGTAGATACGCTGGTAGGGAAACGACGTGGAACGTCCGAAGATTTCGAAAGGACGATAGGATTCGCTGGCCCCGATGATGAGGCGTTTGCGGCGAAACAGGTAGAGGCCGGCTTTGCTCGTGCTGCCTTTATCAAGGACCATCGCTGTTCCCGTGACCTTCTGACCGCCTGGCAGTTTGAAATTAATTTCCTTCTTCCAGGTGGCTTCACCCTTAGGGCCTTTAGGGTAGTAGGCTTTGGCCGTGAGTGGCTTCATCTCCTCGAACTTGACGATGCTTTCCGGATCGTTCTCGCTGTCGCCGGTTCGGTAGACCCTGATGTCTACTAGCTTGCTCCGAAGGTATCCGCGGTAGATTTCTCCTAAGTGTTCCTTGATGGCTGGAAGCGAGTTGATTCGCCGGTTCAGGTCGCGGAGGATGATTGTCGTCCCATGATGATGGGCGTTAGGCTTGGGCTTCCAGGTAGGCTTGATGACGGTCTGCTTGCTATCGATCATGTTCTGGACGTCGAAGACCACTGTGCCTGTTTGCTTTTCGCGCAAAGCGTTGGAGATGACTGTCCAGTGGCTGGAAAGCCAGATGGAGGCTGTTTTCATTCCCATGCCGAACTCGTTCAGGCCTTTCTTGGTGTCCGGGGGGCGCTCCGCGGTCTTGAAGGCGCGGGCGTATTGGTCGCTCGGGATGCCGCCGGCGTTGTCTTTGATCCTGATTTCTTCGGGTCCGACTTCGATTTCGATTCGGAGCCTGTATTTGTCGTCAAGTCTCAGGAGTTCCTCTTTGTTCTCCTCGAAACTGCTGATTGAGTTATCGATGTACTCGGCGAAGGCGTATTGGGCCTTATAGTTAAGGTGGCGGATGACTTCGAAGATGCCAGCGTCAGGGCGGGCATCGAAGCTGCCAGTTTCAAGCGGTTCGCTCATAGGGATATGGTGGTTCCTAATTATCCGGGCCCAGGGGGCTGTAAAGATATTGTCTAATATAAGAACTTGGGCAGGGTGGTTCCAAGAGCATGAGGAAAGAACGTCCCCGAACCCGCCTGGTCGTCCTAGCTGATCTTCTCGGGATCACCGTTAAGGCGGGGCATGTCTCCCGGGGCGGACAGGTCACTAAGGAGTTCTTCAGGGAAGTCGCCCAGGCGATCGGAGTCCCCAGGGAACTGGCCGGCATCCGGGACAAGGTCGGCTTATGTCAACTTATCTGTAACTATGCGGCTATTCCTTTTGATGAACGCACAATGACTGCCCGCGGGGCCCGTGTCACGAATCGCTGGTTTGATGCCCTCCTGGCCAGGTTTGACTCTTTTCGGGCAGTTGTGGTGCAGGAGGGGGCGAACTTGTCCAACTCTCAGCTAGGCCGTGCTGGCTTGGCTGGACATCTGAGGACCGAGCGCGAGCCTCCCGCGGGGCCCGATCTTGGGATTGATGCCGCTTGCTTCTGCTGTGGCGATTCTCCGGGGGCACGGTTAGGCCATCCCGTACTCGAGGCTCATTGCACTATGGCTTACCTGAAATCTGCTAGCCGTTTACCGACGGCCAAAGAGTATGTCGCCGTGTGCCCTTCTTGCCACAAAATCCTGCACCTGCGTGGAATTCAGGCTAAGGAGTTTCGCAGGGAACTACGCCCGTAAGCCTCTCTGCCAGGTATTTGATGACTTTGACGTTCACCGCGTTACCTAGTTGTTTGTAACTTAAGGAATCTGCCTGATCTCCGAAATCAATTTGGAACATCCCCTGAAGCCTGGCACATTCCTTTGGGGAGATGTATCTGAAGTGCTTTCGTGCTTTTTCCGCGCCGACGAGGGGGCCAATGACCGGCGTTTGTGAGATTGCTACGAGGGCAGGGTAGTGTGTTGGCGGTTTTACGCGAATGCCGCTTGGTCGGAACTGGATGAGCAACTTGCTGAGAGTCCTTTTTTCTCCCTCTCTAAATGCACGGTTAGCCTGCCACTCGAACTTTCTTCTTGAGGCGGGGATTATACGCGCGTCCTCTCTTTCGCTTTTCTTGTTCTCTTTGTTTAACAGTTTAAGCCACTGCTTCATCGATTTCTTGCGTTTAGGGTCCTTGATGATTTCGAGGTAAAACTCGTGGTTAGCCTCGAGGAAACGTCTTTTCCACTTAGGCATTTTTTTATCTTTATCGGCAGGCCTTTCAAAGTCTTCTGTCCAGATGGGGTGGCCTGGCAGTTTCATTCCATCAGTTATCCTCAGGAATTTCTCCCAAACCTTGATCCATGAGCGCTCTGATTTGTTGAGCCTATCTTTTTTCCGTTCTTTTTTGCAAAGTATGGAACCGGCATCCCAGGTCGTTTTTCCTGAAGCTTTTAGTGACTTAATATGTTGTGCGATCTTGCTGGGGGATGCCCCTTTTTGGAGTCCATTGCGTCTAGCTATGATGAAAACTCGGTCCCTGATTTGTGGACTGCCATATTTTTTGGTTAGTTGATGAGGAGATAGGATAATCGGTTCGTCCTCGATTTCATAGCCTAACGTCCTGATCGAGGAGACAATGGTTCCGAGCGTGTGAACATGTTTCTTCCCGGCCAAATTACGTACATTCTCGAGGATGAGGTAGTCTGGTTTTAGGGCCTTAGTAAGCAGTAGTATGTCGCGAAAGAGCGTGCCTCGCGTTTTATCCCTATCCCCCTTTTGCTCACCTGACTTTGAGAAGGGTTGGCAGGGGAAGCCGCCGCAAATGATTCCCACCTCTCCGCAGCTTATCTTGTATTGAACTTCGAGTCGCTTGGATAACTCATCAGGTTTAAGTTCCGAATCTTGATCTTCCGGATTATGCCTGGTGAGCTCTCGGATGTCCCCGACAATCGTATTGAGACACGCCTTACCTGGGCGTTGTATTTCTTTGAAGTTACGTCTGTAGACTTCTTGTGCTGCAATGTCTTTTTCGACGGCGAGCAGGCACTCGTATCCCAAGTCTTTCAGCGCCCAATGGAATCCGCCGATACCGGCGAAGAGGTCGATGAAGGTTTTAGGCATGCCCTTAAGCTGCCATCTAGATAGCTGCCGTCAAGCTCGTGGATTGGTTTGCTCGTTGTTGTTCCTTTGGTCGGTTACTTCCCCCTTGTGCGTTCATAAGAAATGTATGAAGTGGAACGATGCCCCTGGACTCCGAGCAGCAAGCGGTCGTCGATGCCCCGATTGACGCCAATATCGTCGTCCAGGCGGGGCCTGGCCGAGGAAAGACCCACGTCTTGGTCTCCCGTCTCGCCCGACTCGTCGACTCGGGGCAGTGTTCGCCCGGTGAGTTGCTGGTACTTTCGTTCTCCCGGGCAGCCCGGGATGAACTCAGGCGCCGTATCGGACTGCTGGATGAACGGTCTAATGCCGTGGCGGTCACGATTCGTACGCTGGATTCATTTGCCAGCCTCGTGCTTCAGCAGGCCGGCGAGGACGCGACCGGAACCTACGATGAACGTGTCAAGCGGGCGGTCCTCGCGCTGGCGGATGAGCCAGATAATTGTGGGGTGACCCAGTATCGGCATGTGTTGGTTGACGAAGCTCAAGATATCATCGGTCCGCGCGCGGAGATGATGCGGACGTTGTTTGACCAGATGCCCCAGGCGGGTTTCACGATCTTCGCCGATTCTGCCCAGGCGATCTATGACTTTGGCCTTATAGACGATGACTCACTGACGACTTCGCTGGAAATGTTGAATGTTTTCGAGTGTCGTGATAAGCCTGCCCTTGTTCAGATTCATCGGCTGAACAACTACTACCGCTCAAGTGATCCAAGTTTGGTCCAGCTCTGCACGGTTCCCTGGGAATCGCTGATGGATGAGGAGCATGAGGCCGCCAAGGCAGGTTTAGACGCTGTTCTGATGCAGTCCCAGTCGGCCGGCTCGTTGACGGCTCTTGCCTGGCCGACTCCTGATCGCGGCCAATCCCGCGCTGTGATCTGTCCGAACAATGGTCAGGTATTGCTTGCCGCTAGCCGTTCCATCCTGGCCGGCGAAGCCGTTGTCATCGCCCGCGGTGAGCGTGACTGGGCCCATCCTGCCTGGGTGGGGCGGTTACTGTTCGGGAAACCTCAGTCTACTGAAATCACCATGGAACTCCTAGAAGGCGAGCTGAACTCAAGGCTACCTTCTGGCGTTTTCGCTGCTGACGCCCATCTTGCTTTGAGGCGCGCTTGTTTCAGCGGGAAGAGCAATCCGAAGATCCGGGATGTCGTCATTGCCCTCAACCGGGCCCAGCAGTTCATGCCGCTTCCCGCCCCCGATGGGTCTTATAATCCGATCGTTTTTTCTACGATCCATCGTTCGAAGGGCCGTGAGTATGATGAGGTCGCTTACGTTGATTACGTGCCATGGAAGGGGCAGGCAGAGCCAACCCCTGGGTATAATCAGCGAATGCGTTTCGTTGGCATGTCACGGGCCAAGGTCAGGAACTTCAGGTTGGATGGTGGGGTGGGCCCGATGGTCCGGAAATCCAAGAAGAGCGACCGATGGGCGGAGTGCATGCCGATGGGGCGCGTGATGGGCACCAGGGCGTTCGAGGTTGGGGTTCAGGGGGACGTTGACCCTGTCTCCTTTGTCAGGTGTCCTTCGATTGCGGAAGCTGCCACGGCGCAGGCGAAGATGATCGAACTCTGCAAGCGTGGTGAAATCGTCGACCTGGTGCTTGGTCCTCCCCGGCAAGAAGGGGCGACGGCGATCTATTCAATCATTCATCGCAACTCGGGGCAGAAGGTCGGGGAGATGTCCTCCTGGTTTTCCCGTGATATCCAGGCCACTCGTCAGTCGGTTCAAGGGTGGGGGAGGGACTTCCCTCTGCCGATTCGGCTGGAGGGCTGCTGGGTACGCGGTGTCTATACGGCGACCCCTGGTGATTGTGAGTCAATGGAAGGCCTGCCGCCCGAGGTGGCGGCCGGTCTTCTCTGGTGTTATGTTGAGGTCGAAGGGTTCGCCAAGGCGATCTGGCCTTGAGGCGGTCGGATACTTTCTATTTCTTTTATAAATGCCTCTCCAGAACGCCTCCGAATGCCGGGACGAACTTCTCGCCTATTTCCGAAAGCACCTTGTTGGTCCGGCCGAAGGAGAAACCGAGACCATACCGATTGCGCGCCGTTTCAAGCCGAGCAACGAATACCTTACGGGTACGCTCTATCCGCAGCTTCCGGACGATCTCCCGCCAGATGCCAGTGAGGTGACGGAGACTGGGCATAGTGAGAAATATGATGGCCCTGACGAAGGCTCCGGTGAAGGTGCTGCCCGTGAGTCCTCCGACAAGATCCGCAAGCAGTCTAGCTGTGGCATCACGTTCACCGTTACAGCCGATACCCGGGTGATCAAGGTTTCGGGCGGCTTCGGACGTTATCGGCAAGGGGAGTCCTCCGCAGATGGGCGTGATTGCTCCTGGACGCGTGAGCCTATGGCCTTTTCCTTCGACGTCCCCTGTGCGGCGACAGGAAGTGAATCCTATGTTCAAAAGGATGGCATGCCCGCCGATGCTATCCTCCGCGTGTTAGTCAGGGAACCGGTGGACGGCACTCGTACTGTCACGGTTTCGCTGGTGAACGGCCTTTTCAGCGACTCCGGTAACCACGTCAATGTTACGAGGCTCTCCTTCTTCCAGGTAAATATGGATGTTTCCCTTTCGGCTGGGGCTTTCGTCGAGCGTCCCTCGCGTGGAATTACCGGTATGGATGCGGACCGCAAGGAGGCCTTGCTGCTTCATCTGCACAGTAAAGAGTACGCTATTGGCCATGGTTGCGCGGCATCCTGGCTGCCTGGTGAGATCGCCCCTAGCAAGATCAGGGCTGAATTTCTGCCGTATGCGGACGTCTTGCCGCTCGTCGCGCCTACGGATCGTACGGCCAATCTGAATATGGGCGTATTGGCTGCCGATGACACCGCCGCCGCCCTTGCATTGCTTGCCGAGATTCCCGCTAAGTATGCCGCATGGATCGAGCAGACCAGGCTTGCGCGGAGTGGTGGGGTTCCGGCGGAGTTTCGTGACGTGGCTGAAGCGCAGTATGCCCGCTGCACATCCTCGATTACGCGCATATCTGCCGGGATCGCCGCCCTTCGGACCGATGCAGATGCGCTGCTGGCTTTCACCTTAGCCAATAAGGTGATGCTCGAGGTCATGCGTCGCTCGGAGTGGGAGCGGGACAAGGCCCAGGGCACGCCTTACGATCCGGCTCAGGCTAAGTCCGTCTCCGAATGCAACTGGCGGCCGTTCCAGTTGGCTTTTGTGCTGCAATGCCTAACGAGCATCACGAACCGGCAGGGAGCCGACCGCAAACTCTGCGATTTGCTGTGGTTTCCGACGGGTGGTGGCAAGACGGAGGCTTACCTGCTTTTGACCGCATTCACGCTATTCTATCGTCGCCTCAAGCCGCTTGGTGGAGCTGCTACCGCCGGCGGTGTCGCCGTGATGATGCGCTACACGCTTCGACTTCTTACGGTAGATCAGTTTGTCCGCGCTTCACGTATGATCTGTGCTGCTGAGCATGTGCGTAGTAATCACACACGTCTGCGCTCAACCCCCAGGATCAGCATAGGCATGTACGTAGGGGGTGGCTCGACCCCGAATAATTTCGACGAGGCTAAGAAGGCTTTGAATAGCGTCCAGCGTGGCATGCCCATGGACGGAAAGGGAAGTCCTTGTAAGCTCGTATCTTGTCCTTGGTGTAATACGACGATCGCGCCTGCCAATTACCGTGTCGACATGCGTTTAAAGCGCATCGCCTTGCCATGTCCGAATCAGGACTGCGATTTCAAAAACGATATTCCTGTCCATGTCGCGGATGACGAGGTGTTCGCGGCGCGGCCTTCATTGATCATTGGTACGCTTGATAAGTTTGCACAACTCGCCTTCAGGCAGGAAGCCGGAAGCTTATTTGCCACAGACGGAGCGAATATGAAGCCGGATCTGGTGATCCAGGATGAGCTGCATCTGGTGAGCGGCCCCCTGGGCACGATTTCAGGCCTCTATGAGGCCGCCATCGATAAACTATGTGAGTCGGCTGATGGAGTCCGACCGAAGATCATTGCTTCCACTGCGACCATCCGTAACGCCGGTCGACAGGTCACCAATCTGTTTGACCGGGAGGTGGTGCAGTTTCCTCCTCCCTATATCGACTCGCGCGATTCCTTCTTCGCTCGTGAACTAAGCGGATCCACCGGTGTGACCAAATCGCGTCGTTACGTCGGGATGTTTGGCGCGAACAAGACGACACAGGGTGTTATGATCAAGTCAGTAGGCGTCATGTTGCAAGGCGCCAAAGAACTTGACGCCGCACCCGCGGTAAAGGACCCCTATTGGACGACGGTTGGCTATTTCTGCAGTTTGCGTGACCTTGGCGGTGCTATTGTGCGTGTTCAGGACGATGTGCGCTCTTTGATTCAGTCCTTGGGCAGCCTTCCCGGCTCAAGGGGCCCCCGCAATCCCGCTAGTCCTCTTGAGCTCACGAGCCGAGTCGATGAGCAGGGGCTTGTCTCCACCCGCGCCCAGTTGGGTAGCAGTCTCGAGGCCGGCGCGGCCGTTGATTCGGTGCTGTGCTCGAACATGATCTCGGTCGGTCTCGATATCCCACGACTCAGCCTGATGTTCATGCTCGGCCAGCCAAAGACTACGGCAGAGTATATCCAGGCTTCCAGTCGAGTCGGTCGAAAGCACCCCGGCCTCGTGTTCATGCTCTACAGCCCGACCCGTTCGCGTGATCGTTCATTCTATGAGCACTTTCAGCGCTACCACGGCAGTTTCTACGCCGAGGTCGAGGCGACCAGTGTGACCCCGTTTGCCTCTCGTGCGCGCGAGCGTGCATTGCATGCAGCCTTTGTCATTATTGCCCGCCATACCGTCAAGAGCCTGTCCGGACCTATGGGGGCTGCGGCCTTCGATCCTGATATGCCGGAGGTTCAAGCCATCAGGGCTTACCTGCTTGACCGCTTTACGCGTCAAGACGCGTCGGAGGCCGAGGACATCGCGCGTCACCTGGATTCGATCATTGAGCGCTGGGCTAGCAAGGTGGCCGAATATACCGCAGCCCTATCGTATTCTGGCAATCCGGATGCTGCCGGCAACCTCTTGATATCTTTTGAGGCGCAGACCGCGCTCCTCACCGAGCCCACGAATGAATTCCCCACCATGAATCAGATGCGCAACGTCGATGCCATGTGTGGGATCTCCGTCCTTCCGCAATAATTATCCATCATGACCACCATTAAGATTCGCCGTCCGCAACTGACCGAAACCTTCGGTATCGGGGCGATTTTTGACGCGCCAGGGATGTCGCTAATGATTTCCGAAAGCAGCTGGGACTCGTCCAAACTTATGGAGGTTGAAGAGCCTCGACTTGTGCGCCGCCTTAAGGTGGACCGATTACTCACTCCAGTTCCTGCAGATGATAAGTTTGTCACTTCTGCCTCGGTGCCGGCCAGGCGCTTTCCCTCCTGGGCTTACTGCCCGTCATGCAATTCTCTAGCGAAACTTGCTGATTTTGGTCCTGTTAAGAGCGTGAAGAAATGCACCGGTCGTAATTGCGCCGGCCAGCAGTTGCTCCCATCGCGCATCGTCGTGGCCTGTCCGGCGGGTCATATCGATGATTTTCCTTGGTTCCGTTGGGCTCACACTGATCGGGCCTGTAGCGCGCCGGAGGGTAATGGAAAACTTCGTTTAGTTTCGACGAATAGTTCCACGTCCTTCGCGGATATGCGCGTAGAATGCCAGTGTGGCGCAGGGCGGGATCTCGGCGACGTGCTAATGCCGGCGGCTCTCTCGAGCGTCCGCATGAATGAATGCCAGGGCGGTACGCCCTGGCGGGTCGGCGGCGAGCGGGAGGAGTGCGGGCAGACTGTTAAGGTTCTCCAACGTGGCGCTACCAATGTCTATTTTCCGATCAGAGAGAGCGCCGTTTCAATCCCGCCTTATTCTGGTCATGTTCATATGGTGGCGAACGCGCTTTGGGGGATGTTCAAAGATCTGGATCCTGCCGATGACCTGTTTCGACTTAATGTGGCACACCTTGCCCCTAAGCATAATCTTACCACCGCTGAGCTAACCGAAGCGCTTCAAAAGAAGCGAGCCGAGGTTTCTGGCCAGGAGGCGGACATTGACATCAAGATCGACGAGTTTGCGGCACTTTCTCGCCCGCCTCAGAGCGGCACTTTCCGGGACCAATTTCTGGCTGAGAAGATTGACGCTGTACCTGAGCATCATGCCCATTGGCTTAAGTCGGTCACTTTGGTTAAGAGACTGCGAATGGTCACTGCCCAGGTGGGTTTCAGCCGAATTGAATATCCTCTTGATGATAATCTGATCCGCGAACTAAAGCTCGAGGCGGAAGGGAAGAAATGGCTACCTGCCAATGAGGTGCGTGGCGAAGGTATCTTCCTGGAGTTTAAGTCGCAGCATATGAACGATTGGATCGCCAAGAATAAGCTAACGTTGGAGGCCCGTCTGAAGCACGTCCTCCATAAGGCCAAGGGTAGCCGGATCATTCAGCGTACAGAGTTGCCTGCTTCTCCGCAGGTTATCGTTCTCCACACATTGTCGCACATGCTTATCAACGAGCTAGCGATGGAGTCAGGCTATTCAGCTTCATCCATTCGTGAGCGCCTTTACTGCCTCCAGGGCGCCGAGGCGGGCCAACAGCGCTTAGGTATTTTGATTTATACATCATCTTCGGACTCCGAAGGCAGTCTGGGCGGCCTCGTACGTCAGGGCAGCCCTGAGCGACTGTCTGGCCTGCTCGACAAGGCACTTGAGGCCGCCAAGTGGTGTTCAAACGACCCGCTTTGCTCGGAGACCTCGCCTGAGCAAGGGCAGGGCACGGAAGGCATGAACCTGGCCGCCTGTCATTGTTGCGGCCTGTTGCCCGAAACTTCCTGCGAGCTGTTCAATGCTCTGCTTGATCGTACGCTCCTGACCGGTGGCGCCGGTATCGCAGGTTTTATTTCCTGATTCGTTTCCTATGGCAAAATTCTTTCCTGATATCGCTCCGGACTACAAGAAGAGCGAAGCCGAATATGGGTTATTCCGAGTTTTGAAAGATCTTCCCGACGAATGGAGCGTCCTTCACTCCGTTTATGTTCATCGGCATGCCTATAAACGCTCAGGTGAGGCCGATTTCTTGCTCATCTCCCCTAAGGTCATCATGGTGATCGAGGTCAAAGGGGGGGAAGTCTATGCCGAGGGTGGTCAGTGGTGTTTCAAGAATCGGCACGGTGAGATCGGACGTAAGAAGGAATCTCCTTATCAGCAGGCAGAAAGCGCCTGGCATGCGCTCAAGAAACTGGCATGCATTCGGCCGGGTACCGAAGAATTGCTCGATAAACTCGCCCATGGTTGGGGCTGCTACCTCCCTGATTGCGAGCTTCCGCACGACAAAGTTCCGCCTAATTCGTGGCCAAGGGAGATGATGTGCGACTCAGCCCGTCTGCTAGATACCAATGCCAGGGACGTTGTCCTATCCATGGCTCAATATGCCTGGGAGAAGGATCGGGATTTGGCGGCTAAGAAAGAGCGGCCTGAGCCGGTTGGACTCAGTCCTGCGGAATATGAGGCACTGATCGATTGCTTTCGCGCGAACTTCAACTCGGTTCCGTCGATGAGTTCGGCCATAAAGGCCGCCGATGAAGAGTTGGTGCGACTTACGACCGAGCAGGGCGACGCGATTTGGGGAATGGAAGGGATTCCGCGACTATTGGTGCACGGACCGGCAGGAACGGGTAAGACATTGATCGCCGAGACCCGTTTTCATTCCTTGCTGTCCCAGGATGACGCCCGTCGTGTAGCCCTCATCTGCTTCAATGTTCATTTGGCTGATCATTTGTCAGCAATCAACATGTTGAGGATGAAGCCTGGTCGATCATTTATCGGTACTGTACACTCGCTTCTGCGAGACTATTCCCCTGCGTTAAAGGCCAACCCCGGTGACCATGATGGCTGTCTTCGTGATCTTCAATCATGGTTGGCGAAAAATCCTGAAGGTGCTTTCGATTCTCTGATCATCGACGAAGGCCAGGACCTCCGGGCCCAGCCGATTTTATGTGCAGCGCTAGGCTGCTTGGTCAAGGGAGGCTGGACTGGTGGAGAATGGGTGTGGTTTGAAGATCGCGGGCAATCGCTTGTTAAATATGATGATGGAGCATTTGAACCCCAGAGCCAAGTTGCCTATCGCTTGAAGCGTAATGTGCGTAATAGCTCCCATATCGCTCAGTTTGCCAACAACGCTACCAGCAACCCGGCGATACCCTCGGATATCCCTGGGCATGTGGTTAAGTCTCATCTTTACAAGGCAACTGATGAGACTGGCCGCTTCGTTGAACTTGAGGTAGCCGTCGGCGCTTTGATCAAAAAAGGATTTAAGGCGGAAGACATCGTGCTGCTGGATTACTCCGGAGCCAACGAAATGATCATGGAGGCAAAGAAGATCGCTGGCTTGGCAGCCTTCGGCTGGTCATCTTCAGCTAGGAAAAACGTCATTCGCTATTCCACGGTCAGGAAATTTAAGGGTATGGAGGCGCCTGCCGTCATCGTCTATAATGTCAAAGGCCGGGTGGAGCAGGACGATCCACTTTTTTACGTCGCGGCGACACGACCGAAGGTGAGTCTAACCATCATGGCCGATCTGGTCGCGATGGAGTCGATCTCCAAGATGATGATTGGCTGACTTCTTTAGAAGTGCCAGATGCGTGCGGCGAGCTCCGCGAGCATGTCGCGTCTTTCGGTCATTGCATCTTCTCCCAGGTCCGCGACTTCAGTCCTCCCGTTGAATTCGATCCGATGATCGATTTCCATGGTTTCTGGGTCAGCCATGAAGAGGTTACCGAGTGAACTGCCGATGG
>JACCEB010564112.1_pt1 | contig 16242 bp, 10 predicted proteins | sample 7454761 | NCBI WGS metagenome assembly JACCEB01 (sample SAMN15323454, study PRJNA562643) | freshwater metagenome | isolation source: river surface water | place: USA:Blue River Watershed | collected 2017-08-18 | reverse complement strand
CGGGGACGCTGGCAGACCAAGTTGCCCGCCGGGGTGACCGGCTGGCAGGTGCGTTCCCTCCCGGGCCACAAGGTTTCCGTCGTTTTCCAGAACAGCGTCAATGGGCAACCCCACCCGCGCATCGCCGTCCTCTTCCCCGGCGAAAGCAGCTACACCTTGGATCTGACCGGCCTCACGACCGCGGCCCCCGGCGGCGCGCCCACGGGCGCCATCTCCGCGCAGAGCGACACGGGCGGCAGGTGGAGCACGTTCTGGAGCCGCGTCCGGGAAGGTTTCCATCACATCCTGCCGGAAGGACTCGACCACATCCTCTTCGTGCTCGGCCTCTTCCTGCTCGCCCGCACCTGGCGCCCGATCCTCGCGCAGGTCACGACCTTCACGCTCGCCCACTCCATCACCTTGGCGTTGGCGACCTTGGGTTACATCTCGGTGCGGGCGGAGATCGTGGAGCCGATCATCGCCGCCTCCATCGCGATCATCGCGCTGGAAAACATCTTCCGGCCGACCTACGGCAAGTTCCGCTTGGCGATGGTCTTCCTCTTCGGCCTGATCCACGGCCTCGGCTTCGCGCAAAGGCTGGTGGACGAACGCATCCCCGCCGACTCCCTCATGGGCTCGCTGCTGGGCTTCAACGTCGGCGTCGAGCTGGGCCAATTGGCGGTCATCGGCCTCGCGCTCGCCGCGACGGCTTGGATCAAGGACGAGGAACGCTACCGCCACTGGGTCGTCCTGCCGGGCTCGATGGCCATCGCCTTGGCCGGCGTCTACTGGGCCATCTCCCGGACGTTCTGAGGCTCAACGCAAGGCCTGCTCGGCGGCCGGCGAAGCCAAGATGTACAACGCATACTTGGCCCGGCTGATGCCGACGTACGCCTTGCGGCGGTCGCGCTCGCTGACGAGCGAATCCAAGTCGGCCAAGACAACCGCATGGCTTTCCATGCCCTTGAACTTGAAGACGGTCGAGGTGCGCAAGGTGCCGGGTTCGTAAGGACGCGAGGGATCATAAGGCACCAGCCGCAGGCCGCAGAGCGTGCGGTGACTGGCGTAACTTTCCTTCCCGGCGCCACGCGCGCTCAGCACGACGATGTCCTCGGGGCCTTGTTGGGGCAGCACGATATGGGTGAGCAAGGCTTCGAGCGTCGCGAGCTCCTTGCCCGGCTGGTACGCGGCCGTGGTCACGGCCGGACCACTGATGCCGGAGCCTTCCTGGACGGGCCGACCCATGACCTTCGCGGCGGCCCGCGCGATTTGCTCGGTGTTGCGCCAATTGCGTTCCACGACGGCCTCGGGGGCGCCGTCCAGCAGCGCGAACAAAGCTTGTCCGGCCGGAGTGGGTTCCGCCGGGACCTCCGGGGTCAGGATCTGATCCAAGTCCTCGAACCACCACCAGCGACCATCCTTGAGCCCACCTTTGAGGATGGCATCCATGAAGGCCAGCTTGCCCGCGTCATCGCGGAAGTCCTGGCCTTCGTCGACGACGAGGAGGTCCAGTTTCGCCTCCTGCGGCCATGCCGATGCCACCGCGGTCGCCCTTTCCACCCGGGCGCGGAAATACGCCGGGTCGGTCGCCGCCGCATCCGAGGCATCGCCCAAGACTTGGTCGATGTGGGCGTAGAAGGAGCCAGCCCGGACGGTCGCGAGGCCCTCGCGGGCCGAGACGTCCGCCAGATGCGCCCCCAAGTGACGGTTGAAGCAGAGCAAGCCGATCTTGGCGAAAGGCAGCGCGGCCCGCTCGCGGCGACACGTCTCCACGGCCAGGAGCGTCTTACCGGAACCGGGTCCGCCCGTGATCCGCAGACGCTTGTTCTTCTTCACCAAGTCGAGGGCGTTGAGCTGCGAGGCCGAGAGCCGGATCAACTCCAGGTCCATGTCCGTCGCCGAGAGGTTGGAGGTCAGGCGCAGGTCGGGCCGCAGCAGCTGCGCCACCCCCAGCAACTGCGCATCCGTCGCGGGGGCCGGGAGTTCCCGGTCCGGGAAATGCCTACGGAAGCGGGCTTCCGCATCGTCGAGCAGACGGGCGACGATTTCGGCCAGCGTATGTTCGGCCAGCTCGGCGCGGTCGACGATGCGCTCCTGGGGGCACTCGAAGGTCTGGGCGTTGAAATCCACGTCGGTGAAGACCATGGCTTGATTGAACGGCATCCGCGCTTCGGTGGATTCGCGCCCACACTGCCGCTCGAGATACTCCCGGATCTCGTAGCTATTGTCGCGGGCTTGGTAGAACGGCGGCGCGATCGATTCGCGATGGCCTTGGCGCACGCGATACCAGCGGCCCCCTTGGCAGCCGATCTCACCCCCTTTGACCTCAAGCACCAAGCGACCCCGCGGATGCAGAATCACGAAGTCCGCCTCCGAATCGATGGCCCCGCGTTGCCGCGGCACCTCCAAACACGGGATCACGATATACTCATCGGACAGCTCGAACCGGAGGCGTTCCAACAGTTCGGCCTCCGTTTCGTCGAACTGGACGGCGTGAAGTCGTTCGGGAATGCAGCGAGCCATCCGGTCTGTTTACCAAGGAACAATGCGGCCGCAAGCCTGCTCAGACCAAAGACTTCGGATTCCCCTGCTCGACCACAGACCATCGGAAACCCCCGCGGGAGCGGCTGCCTTGTGACGAATGTGAAGATTGGGTGTATGACATGTCCGTCACCGCTTCGCCACCTTTCCGCAGTCAGGCGGGACTAACATCGGCATCCCCAACCATGAAACACCTCGCCCGCTCGTTCCTAATCGCCGCCGCCGCCACGGTCACGCTCTCCGCACAGAACGTGATCACCGGCCCCTCCAGCTCGCAGACGCCCTACCTGAGCCCGACCGCACCAGGTTGGTCCGCGACCTCCCTGCTCACCGTTGGCGACTCCGTCGGTGGCTACCTGATGGCCGGCATCCCGGATGGCCTCGGCGCCTACTCCAACGGCAACGGCACGATGACCGTCCTCGCCAACCATGAGATCGGCAATGACTTCACGACCGGCGTCCTCAAAGGTGCCGTACGCGCCCACGGTGCCGCCGGTGGTTTCGTCTCCAAGTGGGTGATCAACATCTCCAATCCCGCCTACGCCCCCTTCACGGTCGTCTCCGGCAGCGACTTCGTGACCTCGCGCCACGACCAGATGATGTGGAACGGCACCACCTGGGCCGCACCTACTTCCCCCTACGCCTACCTGCGCCCCTGCTCCGCCGACCTCCCGAAGCTCTCCGCATTCTATGATGTGAACAGCAACACCGGTTACAACGGACTCATCTTCCTGAATGGCGAAGAAACCGGCGCCGAGGGCAAGGCCTTCGCGTGGATCGCCACGGGGGACGAAGCCGGCAAGGTCTACGAACTGCCCCACCACGGCAAGTACTCCTGGGAAAACGCCCTCGCCCGCTCGAATTACGGAGCCAACCCCAGCGCGACCAACCTCCTCCAGACCGTCGTCGTCGGCACGGATGACACCACGCCGGGCGAGGTCTACGTCTACATCGGCGCCAAGACCAACACCGGCAACGCCGTCGAGAAGGCGGGCCTGGCGAACGGCAACACCTACGGCATCAAGGTGACCTCCGCCACCGGCTACACGGGCGCCGTCGCCCTCGAAAACGCCACGGGCCTCAACGGCACCTTCACGCTCCATCAGTTGTTCACCAACGCGACCATCACCGCCAAGACGGGGGCTGAGTTCCAGGCCGAATCGACCCGCCTCGGCGTGACCCAGTTCGCCCGCCCGGAAGACGCCCAGTGGTTCGACCATGACTCGCTCATCTTCGCGACCACCGGCGCCACCTTGAACAGCATCAGCGTCAGCGCCAAGATCTACCAGCTCGACTTCAACAGCGACGCCACCGGCGGCATCCTCACCACGGGCGGCAACATCAAGGTCCTCGTCGACAGCTCCAAGCTGCTCGGCAAGGACGGCGCGAAAGCCGCGAGCTTCGACAACCTCACGATCGGCGAAGACAACCTGCTCTACATCCAGGACGACCCGGGCAATACCGGCTACGTCGCCAAGCACTGGGTCGTGAACCCCCTCGCCGGCACCCAAGCCCAGATCGAGGCCAGCGCCATCCAGATTTTCGAATCCGACCGTAGCCGCTTCACCACGGGCGCGACCCAGTTCCAGACCATCGACGAAGAGCACTCCGGCATCATCGACATCACCTCGATCGTCGCCGACGGCATCAGCGGCAGCAAGTGGTTCCTCGTGGCCACCCAAAGTCACGTCGCCGCCACCGGCGCCAGCGCCGCGACCCTCGTCGAAGGCGGCCAGTTCCTCGCCCTCAACTACAAGGCCGGCACCAACAGCGGCCTCGTCGGCAATCTCCTGACCCTCGACAACGGCGGCACCCTCTTGGCTTCCGGCAGCGCCATCGCCTACGACATCGCGCTCAACGGCACGGGCGGCGTCTTCAACACCACCGCCAGCACCACGGTCTCCGGCACCATCAATGGCAACGGTGGCCTCTGGAAGAACGGCGCGGGTACGCTGACCTTGACCGGCGTCAACAGCTACACCGGCAACACGAACATCGAAGCCGGCAAGCTCGTCGTCAACGGCTCGCTCAGCTCCGCGGTCCGCATCCTCAAGGGCGGCAGCCTCGGCGGCAACGCCAGCGTCTTCGGCAACCTCACCAACCTCGGCACCCTCGCCCCGGGCAATTCTCCCGGCACCATCAACATCACCGGCAACTACCTCGAAGCCGGCACGCTCGATATCGAAGCCTGGGGCCTCACGGCCGGCACGCAGCACGACCAAGTCATCGTCTCCGGCACCGCGACCTTCCAGGCGGGCAGCATCCTGAAGGTCACGCAAACGGGCAGCAGCTTCAACCTCGCCCGCGCCGAGTCGATCCTCGCCGTCAGCGCCGCCGCTTACTCCGGCTCCTTCGCGACGCTCGACCGGAGCACGCAGGGCACCCAGGTGTTCTTCAACAACGCCACGGGCCGCATCCACGGTTCCGGCCTGACCGAGGCCCAGACGTTCGCCGACCTGACGACCGACACCAACCGCAAGGCGATCGCCACCGCGCTCTACGCGGACGGCCTCACCAACGGCCAGGTGATCAAGAACGGCGCGGCCACCGCCACCACCGGCAAGGCCTTCATCGCCACCGGCGAGATGGGTGCCGCGACCGTCGCCTTCCTCGGCGCCGCCAACGTCGACACCGCCCTCGACGCGCTCTCCCCTGAGCCGTATGGCACGACCATGCTGATGGCGTCGCGCAACTCGCTCTCGCTGGCCCGCGCCTTCGTCGGCGCGACCGCCGTGAACGAGGGCTGGAACGTCCAGCTGGGTTATGACCAACAGCAGTCCACCTCGACCGCCTCCCTGACCTCGCTCAACGGCAGCTTCGACGTGAACGCCCGCTATGCCGTCCTCAGCCGCCAGGCCAGCGCTGACGCCGTCTTCTCCGTGCTGGTGTCCGAAAACAGCGGCAAGTCCAGCGCGAGCGGCTTCGCCTCCGAGGCTTCGGGTCGCTCCTACGGTCTCGGCTTCGGCACCACCAACGCGGTCGGTCGCCTGGACATCGGCGTGGTGATCGGAGAGCTGTCCGCCAACGGCATGCGCTCGAGCCAGTCCTTCGCCAACCAGAAGATCAATTCGACGAGCCTGAACGCCCGTCTGAGCTTCACGAAGCTCGGGGCGCTCACGCCCTATATCGGTCTCAGCCGAAACATCGCCTCCTCCGATGCCTTCCTCGAAACGGGCACGGGCGCCAACCTGAGCGTCGCTGCCGCCAAGCAGTCCGATGTGACCGCTGAAATCGGCATGGGTTACGGCCTCAATCTCGGCGACGCCCTGACGATCTCGCTCAACGTCGCCTACGAACATGCCTTGAGCAACGAAGGCGGCGCCTTGACGGCAGGTTTCGCGGACGCGGCGGCACCGACGAGCTTCACCGTCCGGACCTCTGGCGCGGGCCAAGACCTGCTGCGCACGGGTCTCGGCCTCAGCCTGGCGCTCGGCGAAGGCCGCACGGCGACCCTGAGCTACGACTACCACTACGGCACCGACATCAAGTCCGCCCATCAAATCAAGGCCGGTTACTCGTTCCGCTTCTAAGCCTCCCGGCAGGCGTTGAGCGCAGGCCGCCCTCCCGGGCGGCCTGCTTGTTTTACCACGGATTATAGCGGATGCCGAAGAGCGCCAAGAGCGCCAAGCCCAAGGCCACCAGCGCCGGAATGAAGAAGGGGTCGTAGTAATCCGAAGCGCTGGGCTTCTTTTCCAGGACGACGACTTTCTTCATCGCATCGATGCGCTTGAAGACCGCGTTCAGGGCTTCCGGCGTCACGGCCCCCCACGCATCGCCCCCGGTCGCCTGCGCGATGCCGACCAGCGAGGGGGTGACGGGTTGGTCGATGAGGAAGATGACGAAGACGGTGATGCGTTTGGCCCGCAGGTCCGCGATGATCGCGCTGTCCTTGGGCGGGACGATGTCGCTGCTCAGGCCATCGGTCAGCAGGATGATCGTGCGGTCGCCGGTCTTGGCCTGATCGAGCAGCTCGGCGGCCCCATAAAGGGCCTTGCCGACGAAGGTGTTGCCCCAGAACTCGTCAGGGAAGACGTACGGGGCGATGAAGGGCCGCGCCAAGACGATGGCTTCCGTATCCTGCGTGAGCGGCACCCAGTGCACGAAATTACGCGAGAAGACCGTCAGGCCGAAGGCGTCGCCTTTGCGGTGGTGCAGGAACTGTTCGATCGAGGCCATCGCCGAGTCGAAGCGGGAGTTCACCCCCTTGGTCTGCGGGCCATGCGGCGACTTCATGCTGCCCGAGGTGTCCAAGACGATCTGGACGTTCGTCAGCTGGCGCTCGACTTCCGGCGGGTTGAAGCGGACGGGATGGGCCAAGAAGAGGATCGCCACGGCAAGCAGACAAGCGGGCAAGCAGTTCGCGCCATTGATGAGGAAACGCCAGAAACGGCCGCGACCGACCTTGGCATGGTCGAAGGGCATGGCCAGCGGCTGGCCCGGACGAACCCACTCCCAAAAGGCCAGGATGACGGGGATGGCCAGGAGGGCCAAGAGCTTGGGGTAAAGGAAGGTCATCGGACGGAGGCGCGGGCAGGCTCCCGGGCGTAGGGGGCGACGAGCGCGGCGATTTCTTCAGCGGTCACGTGGGAATCCCGACGGTAAAGCCAAGCGTGCAGGCGGCGGAGGTCCTCCGCGGTGCGACCATCCTTGGCCACAGCGGCCAGGACTTCGGCCATCGGCGCGTCCGGGCGCAGGAGACCTGCCCGCCAGCAACGCAGCAAAATCATCTCCATGCGGGCTTGGCCGGCGGCATCCAGCGCCCCCGCGCGGAGCTTGGCCACGAGGCCGTGGAGTTCTTCGGCTTCCGTCAATGGCGGCACGGGCGGCGCCACCACGATGCGCTTGGGGCGGCCCCAGAAGATCAGGGGGTAGAGACAGGCGAGCCACACGCAGCCCAAGATGGTCAACTTCGTGAAGTAACGGCCACCGACCTGCACCCCGATCTGCTCCGTCTCCCGGATACGGGCTTCGAGTTCCTTCGACAGCTTGGGGTCACCGTGGAACTTGAAGACGGGCAGGCCTTCCGGCGGGACGCCGCTCGCGCTGGTCAGGTAGTCGCGCAGGTCGTAGTCCCCTTCGCGGTTGACGAGGTAGCGGACGTCATAGACGCGACCGCCCGGCGCGCCGGTGACCTGCGCGATGCGGACGTTGACGGCGACGCCCCACTTGAAGGGCTTCACGGCCAACTCGGGGCCGCCATAGGTGATGATGGCCGCCTGCTCCACGCCCAAGGGGACGTTCAGGCGCTCCTCCGCGCGGGTCAGCCACCAAGCCAACGGCAACGCCACGACCACCGCCAAGGCGGCCCACGGCATCCACCGATGGTGGAAGATCGGCATGAAGAAACGTGCCATCAGCGGACGCTCCGGGCCGACTGGCCACGGTGCTGCAAGAAGTGCGCGAGGGGCGCCAGAATCGGACGATCCGTACGCAGGTGTAGGTAATCAACGCCGAAGCGGCTGAGCTCGGCCTTCCAAGCGGAGGTGTCGACGAACGGCCGGCCGCCGCGGCCGATGAAGGCCTGACCCGACTCCGCTTCGACGCCCCGGAAGAAGCCCGCGCCCTGGACGCCGCGTTCGGCGGGGTCTTCCAGGTGCAAGGCGAGGCAATCATTGCGCTGGGCCAAGACCTGCAAGGCCTCCAGCGAACCGGGGTCATGCAGGTCGCTCAGGACGATGACCGTCGTCCGCCGCGTCAACGAGGGGGCGAGTTCGCGGGCGCGCTTGGCCAGCGAGGTGGCTTCGCGGAAATCGTGCTGCCGCAACTGGTGCGACCATTCCAGGACGGTCGTACGCGAAAGCGTGGGGCGGATGTGCAGCTCCCGCGCGCCGCAACCCAACAGGCCGACGGGCGTGACATTGCCCTGCGCGGCCAAACCGATGCCCGCCGCGATCCGCACCGCCCAAGCGTACTTGCTGAGCGTCTGCGAGGACACGCACATGGACGCGGACGTATCCACGAGGAGGTACAGCGGCACCTGCTTCGGTTCCTCGTATTCCTTGACGAAGAGCTTCCGCATGCGGGCCGAGAGCTTCCAGTCGATGAACTTCACCGGGTCGCCGGCGACGTACGGACGGGACTGCGCGAACTCCAAGCCGGCGCCATGGAAGACCGACTGCTCCTGACCGAAGCGCAGGCTGTTGGCCAGCTGCTTGACGGCCACCTCGAAGTCCCGCGCATCGACGGGATCGTGGGCAAGGAGGGCTTGGCGACGCATGGGGGGAGGGAGACGGGAGACCGACCAGGGAGGCTCAGCCGAGGCCGGCCAAGATGCCTTGGAGGACCTTGGGTGCCGTGTGGCCCGCCGCCGAGGCCTCGTAGCTCACGCGGATGCGGTGCAGGACGACGTCCTCCGCGAGGTCGAAGAGGTCTTCGGGGGTGACGTAGTCGCGGCCATGGATGACCGCGCGGGCGCGGGCGGCGTTGACGAGGGCCAAGCCCGCGCGCGGCGAACAACCGAAGTCGAGGAGCTGGGATTCGCGGGTCCGGCGCACGAGTTCCACGGAGTGCTTCAGGAAGACTTCGCTGACGTGGACCTGCTGGACCGACTCCATCGCGGCGACGAGGTCCGCGGCCGTGCCGACGGGCGCGCCGTCGATCATGTCGAAGGCGGTCTTGGGCACCGCCCCACCCTCTTCCTTGCGGAGACCCATGCCGAGCTGGCGACGCAGGATGTCCTGCTCCTCGTCGCGACCCGGGTAACCCAAGCGGTGCAGGAGCATGAACCGGTCCAACTGCGCTTCGGGGAGTTCGAACGTCCCGGACTGCTCGACCGGATTCTGGGTGGCGATGACGAGGAAGGGCGTCGGCAACTTCAGGCTCTGGCCACCGAGGGTGACCTTGCGCTCCTGCATGGCCTCGAGCATGGCGCCCTGCACCTTCGGGGCGGCGCGGTTGATCTCGTCCGCGAGGAGCAGGTTCGTGAAGACCGGCCCGCGGTGGATCCGGAATTCGCCGGTCTTCTGGTCGACGACTTCGGAGCCGAGGATGTCCGACGGCAACATGTCGACGGTGAACTGGATGCGCTTGAAGTCGAGGTGGATGGCCTTGGCGACGGTGTTGACCAAGAGCGTCTTCGCGAGGCCGGGCATGCCTTGCAGCAGCAGGTGGCCGCCCGTGAGGAGCGCGATCATCACGCGTTCGACGACGACGTCTTGGCCGACGACGACCAAGCCGACGCGTTCACGCACGGCGCCGACGAACTTCTGGGAGGATTGGGTGGAGGACATGGGACTGAAAGGACTAGGGGGTGGGGTTAAGGGGGGTGGAAAATCGTTCGAGGTTCAGCGGAGTTGCTTGAGCCACTTCTGGAGGATGGCGCGGAGTTCGGGTTCACCCAACGTGTTGGCGCCGTTGAAGCAGCCTTGCTGGATGTGGGCCAGATCCTGGGCGAGTTCGCCCTTCTGCGCCGCATTCAGGGTGATGAGCGGGCTGGCGCCGTAACGACGGAGGAAGGCCGCGGCGGCAAAGCCGTCGACCTCCGCCGGCATCCGGAAGACATCGCGCGCCAACGGGGCGGCCGGACCTTTCGGTCCGCCACGCAGGCCGAAGAAGAGCCCGAGGCCCAGGAGCGCAACGACTCCGCCCACCGTGGGCCAAAGCCAAGGGCTGGTCGGCGCCGGCGGGATCGCGCCGGTGCCGGGCAAGGTTTGCTGACGATCCAAGCGGACGGAGGCCTTGGGGAGGACCTTGAGGTCCATGTCCTCGTAGGTCCGCCAGATGGCGCCGTTGGCCGTGTTCTTCAGCGGAGCGAACGGCACCTCGGTGGCTTTGTCGGCGGCCCGGATGGCGTCACCATCCAAGGAGATCACCCAATGGCGCTCCGAACGCGCGGTGACCTGCTCGCCCCACGTGTTGAGTTCCTTGACCTGCAAGCCTTCGTTGGCGCCGATCTGGCGGACCGCCGCCACGCGCTTCACGATCTCCAGATCGACGAGGTCGTCGAGGTCGGGCACCAACCCCGTGCCCGTCGCGTGGATGTCCAAGTTCAGCTGGCCGTTGATGCCAAACTGACGCGTGTCGAGGGTCTGCGTGACCTCGACGCGACCCGCCGGACGCGGGCCGACGGGCGTCGGGGAAACCTTGAGCAAGGTCTCGGCCGAAACGGCCGGCACCGTGACCGGGCCCGAGAGGTCGATGAACTTCAGGTCGAGCTTCACCGGCGGCACCTTGTCGACGCTGGCATCCTTGGCGCGCACGAGCACATAGGCCAGGACGGTCTCCTCCCAGCCCGGGCGGGCGGTCGGACGGGGTTTCACATCCGGCGTGGCGAAGGTGATCGAACGGACGACGAAGAACGGCGACAGCGCGTCCTCGAGGTCGAACTGGAACTCATCCCGCGGTCCTTGCGCCTCGCGGCCCTTCCGGACCGTCGGCCCGCGACGCTTGTTCTTCGCGGCGGTGGCGGCGGCATCGTTGGTGAGGTATTGCCCCAGCTTGGCCACGCGGCCCATGGCTTCGGTATGGATGACGCTGACGAAGATCCCGAACTCCTGGTTGGCGCCCACGGTGTTCGGACCGTCCAAACGCGTCTCGACCCGCACTTCGCTGAGGAGTTCGTCGAGGTAGGTGGCGCGCTTCTGCAGCGCCATCGTGAAGGGATCATCCTTGGTGACCACCAAGGCCGCGGCGAGGTAGCGGTACTTCACGTCCTCATGCAAGGGGTCGCGCTCGTCGGTCAGGCGCGCGTTGAGCGTCTTGGCCAAGAGGCTCATGTGCGTCTGGGCCGCCTTCCCCGGCAGGGCCTGGATGCTGCTCCGCACCTTCTGCAGACCGGCGCGGTTCGCGCTCTTGGCCAGGTTGACGGTATTGTTGTGACCGACGCCGACGAGGGCGTTGAACCAGACGAGGTAAGGTTCGATCGACTGGCCGTTGCCGCCATTGCGGATGACCTCACGCCCGTACGCGTCGGCGCCCTTCTGGAAGTACTCCAAGGACTGCAGACTGCGCTCCTTCATCAAGGCGAGGCGCTTGGCCGAATCCATGGGAGCCAGCTCCTGCAGGTACTCGAAGTCCGCCCAGTCGTTCAGGACCTGTCCGCCGAAGATGAGCGCGCGGGAGGAGGTCGGGTGGTTCTTGGTCCAAGCGTCGATCATCGCGACCAAGGAACCATAGGTGCCTTGGACCATCTCGTAGGTCTGCTGCTCCGTGCGGCGGGTGAGCGTGTTGCGCTGGAGCTCGGGCTTGCGCCAGCGGTCCGAAAGGTTGGCGTGCATGCGGGCGGTGAGCAGGAAGAAGACCTGCTCGTCCATCTGCGCGGCCGGACCGAACACCTTCTCGATGTGCGTGTCGCGGTAGGCCTCGGCGTTGCTGTAAGCGAGGTCGAAGGCCGCGACGACCTTCCCTTGGTCGCGGGGCGTGACTTGGGCGGCCCGGAAGAGCGCCATCATCTTGGCCAAGCTGTCGATGTTACGCTCCATCATGATGGGCGTGACCGGAATGCGGGCATCTTCGGCGAGGCCATACTTGCGCCGCAGTTCCTCCGGCACCAGGGGGTTATGGGCCTGCGCCCATGCGGCCAGGAAATCTTCGGCCAAGGCGACGCCCGCCGAAGGATGGCGCTTGGCGAGCTCCGTGATCCGCTCCGCGGCGGCCTCGAAGTTGGCGCTCGCGATGACGGCCCGCGAGAGGCTCGCGTCCAGGCGGTCCCGCGTGGCGGGTCCCAGCGCCTGCAGCCATTTGCCCATCGGCGCGAGGCTCAGCAGCTCTTCCGCCTCGATGGCGGTGGAGTTGTTGTTGCCGCCGCGGGTGCGGCGGTTCGCCAGGGCGGCGCGTTGGGCGAAGGTCGCCTCCACCTCGTTCATCCACTCTTCGGCCATGGCGACAAGCAAGGGATTCCACGGGCTGGCCGCGGCGTCGGCGTGGTTGGCGACGAGGGTGGCGAGGACCGCTTGGGCGCGGAGGTTTTCCACGCGGATGGCGGGCTCGGAACGGGCATCGGTCTGGATCTTGCGCTGGAGGCCGGCCATGAGCCGGACGGCCACATCGGGCTTCGTGCGGATCAGGTCGCGGAAGAAGGTGTCGAGGTTGGCGGGCTGCACCTGGGTCATCACGCGCGCCAGGTTGCCGGCGGCCTTCGTCTTGTCCCAATCGTTGACCTTCTCGCGGTTAAGGGTGGCGACGTTCTCGTCCCAGACCTTTTGGATCTGCTCGCGCTGGGCGAATTCGCTGGCCTGCTCGGCCGAAAGAAAAGCGGCGACCTCTTGGCGCAACGCGTCGTCCTTGATGTCGTCGAGGCGCTCACGGTCCGGCAGGTAGGCCAAGGCCAGCTCCTTGAAGCCACCGGCCAAGAGCACGCGCCCCGCGGCGAGCCGGCGGGCCGGATCCTTGCCGCCCAATTTGGCGGTGCCCCGGCGCAGCCGCTCGGCCAACCAGAAGGATTCGCCCGCGGGGACGCTGTTCGAAAGCAATTCGCCGACCTTGCGCAATTCCGCGTCGTTCAGTTCGCCGGGCATGGCATCGACCAAGGCGAGGATGTCGTCGAGCTTCATGCCGCTCTTCTGACGCTCCGTGAGGTCGGCCAACATCTTGTCGAAGATGCGGCGGGCGAGGTCGGGCGGCAACTGGCCGAGCTCGGTGCGGATCTGGGCCCAATCGCCGAGCCGGAAGCTATGTTGGAAGCGCGTGTCGGCGGCCGTGGAGGCCTCGATCTTGCTCGCGCGCTCGAGGGCGGTGAAGACTTCGGACAGGTCGCGCGAGAACTTATGGTTGAGCAGGTTCTCGTACTGGGCCTGCGTCTTGGGGTCGAGCGCGGGCGCCGGCTGCGCGGAGACCAGCGGCGACAGCGCCAGCAGGGCAAGGAGGAGTCCGCAAGGGAGCGTGGTTCGCATGGGGCGTATGAGGTTGTTAAGGGGGTTGGTCAGGAACCTTCGGGGAGCTTGAATTCGTTGAGCGATGAGCGGGCATCGGTTTTCTCGCTCGGCGCGGGAGGGGCGACTTCGGCCTTGGGTTGGCCCAGCAACTGGGCCGCGGCGCGGAGCTTCTTCGCGTCGATCGGGCCTTCTTTGGGCTGGGCTTGCAGGGCCGCCTCGAGGTTGCGGAGTTTCTCCGCGTCGATGCCACCGACGCCCATGACGGGTCGGACGCCGCCAGCCGCTCCGGCCTTCACGCCCTCGGCTTGGCCGACGCCTTGAGGGGGAGGCGTGGAGACGGGCTTGGCGCCTTGGCCACCCTGCCCAGCAGCGGTCGCGGCTTGTTCGACCGGCTTCCCACCTTGGCCCGCGGCCGTGGCTTGTTGCTCAACCGGCTTCCCGCCCTGCCCCGCGGCGGTCGCGGCTTGTTCGACCGGCTTCCCACCTTGGCCGGCGGCCGTGGCTTGTTGCTCGACGCTTTTACCGCCTTGGCCAGCGGCCGTAGCCTTTTGTTCGACAGGCTTCCCACCCTGCCCCGCGGCGGTCGCTTGCTGTTCGACGGGCTTCCCGCCTTGGCCAGCGGCCGTGGCTGCCTGAGCCACGGGCTTGCCATCCTGACCGGCGGCTTGGGCGCCTTGCGCGACCGGCTGTGCGCCGGCGGCTTGCGCGGTCTGGGGAACGGGCTGGCTTGCCTGCCCCATCGCCTTGGCGGTCTGCTCGACCGCTTGACCATCCTGCGGGGCGGCCTTCACGGGCTGAGCGATGGGCTGGGCAGCCTGCGGGACCGACTGGGCGGACTTCGCCTGCGTGGGGTCGACCGGCTTCGCGCGGGGAGCGCCACGCTGCTCGACGCCTTGGATGCCTTCGACCTTCGCAGGGGCGGCGTCCTGGGCCCAAGCGGCGGCGCAGAGGAAAACGGTGGCGAGGGGCAAACGGTTCATTGGGCGAGATGGGTGCGGACGGATTTCTGGAATTCCTTTTCGACGCGTTGTTCGTACTCGGCCAACGCATGTTCGTCTTGGTGCTCGGCGAGGTAACGGAACACCTGGCGAGTCCGTTCCGCATAGGGGCGCCATTCATCCTCGGTCGCGCCGCTGGCGCGGAGCAACGAGGTCGCATAGTAGAAGGCCTTGCCTTGGGTCTCGCGGATCGCCCGGGTCGTCGGCGCATCCTCGCCGCTCGCGGCGGCGGACTCGGCCAGCAGCTGCGTCAGATCCGCCAAGGCACCGGCGATGTCGAGCATCTCCAAGCGAGCCTTGGCTTTCGCCAAGCGGACCTGGTGACGCGCGCGCGGATGGTCCGTGGGCGGCAGCTGGGCCGCGACCTTGTCATACTCGGTGAGGATCGACTCCCAATCCGGCTCCTTGGCCTGCTCCAACCCGCGGATATGGACGAGCCGTTCACGGGCTTGCTCGCGCGCCAACTCCGCTTGGCCATAATTGAAATGGTAAGTCAGCACGGCCACCGGACAGAGCAGCCAGAGCAGCACGAAGTACTTCCTCATCGCCGGGCCGCCTCCAAGGCATCTTGTGCGCGCCAATCCGTGCCAAAGTACTGCAGAGCCACGGGGATGAAGGCCAAGAACAGGGACCCCAGCACCATCGCCAAGAGTGCCCATTGCTCGAGGTCGAGGCCGGACTTCGGCAAGGGCGACTTCCGCACGAGGTCACCGAGGGCTTCGGTGGAAAGGTGCTTCTCGTTGATGTCGTGATAGGTGCCTCCCAGCGCCCGCGCGATGGCCCCCAACGCCTCCGGGTCCTGCCGCGATTGGTGACCATCGATGAACAACCCCTTGTGCGGATTGCCCACGCCCAAGACGAGCACCTGCTTCACGGACGGCGGACGGGCCGCCACCGGTTGCAAGGGGATGGTGTCGCCATCGCTGTAGATCAGCAGCCGCGCGGAGCCTTCGGGCAGGTGAGCGACTTCCTTCAAGGCTTGGTTGATCGCCGTGCCGAGGTCGGTCTTGCCTCCACGCATGAGCAACTGCACGGGGAGTCCGTTGAAGACGTTGCGCACCAGCTCAGGGTCGCGCGCCTCCATCACGACGGCGCGGGCATCGGTGTAGAAACCGACCACCCCGTAACGGAGGTCGCCCCCGACGCGCATCAGGACGCCTTCGACGGATTCGCGGATGCGCTCCTGCCGGGTGAGCTTACCGTCGGCGCCCGCATCCTTGAGCTTCATGCTCGGCGAGAGGTCGGCGACGAAGATGAGGCGCGTCGGCTCCTTGGCCGAGGGCTTCCGGCCGTCCTGCTCCGCCATGTGCAGTTGCATCATCACCGCCAAGCCCCACGCGAAGGCCGCATAGGCTAGGGGGCGGGCCCAAGGCACCAGCGCGGTCCAAGCCCGCCCTCGGCCGGCGGGGCCGAAAGCCAAGCGCCCGACCGCTTGGATGCGTCGGACATGCAGCCACTCGGCGAGCGCCGTGAGCAAAAGCACGGCCAAGGCTGTAAGGAGGGGCAGCATGGGTTAGGGGAACCCCCTATGGGGTTATAGGGGAATCATCGGTGTAGGTAGCCGCTGGCCCGATGCAAACACTTACCAATGTCCGGCCTTAAACTCGCCTTAACGGGCCCCGGCGGCTTCCTTCAAACCGGCCGCATAAGCCTCGAAGACCAAGCGAATCTGATCCCGGACCCGACGGAACTCGGCCCGGATTTCCTCCGGGGTACCGGTGGCGTGGGCCGGATCGCTGAAGCCCCAGTGGTACCGATTCAGCTGCCCAGGGAAGACGGGGCAGACTTGGTCGGCGTTACCGCACACGGTGATCACCGTGGTGACAGGCTTGTCCAAGAATTCATTCAGGTGCTTCGAGTGATGCGCCGAGGCGTCCAGCCCGATTTCTTTGAGGACTTCCAGCGCGACGGGG
>JACCEB010291225.1_pt1 | contig 16244 bp, 29 predicted proteins | sample 7454761 | NCBI WGS metagenome assembly JACCEB01 (sample SAMN15323454, study PRJNA562643) | freshwater metagenome | isolation source: river surface water | place: USA:Blue River Watershed | collected 2017-08-18 | reverse complement strand
GTTCCTTCATTGATAATATCATTTAGCTTATTGGTGTAGTATGCTCCATTAGAATAATGGATTGGCTCTCCACTACCCTGCTTGCTATTCTCAGGCTTGCTACGCCATGATGATGCAGATGGAACATAGAATTCTTCTTCTTCAGTAATGTATCTACGTGAAGACTCGTTCCAGCCATTCTGGTCGTCTACGTGGGTAGAGCCTACTGCGTATTTCCACCACTGTCTTGCAACAAATAGTGGGGCATAGACCTCAAATGTAAGGGCCGCATGGCGGAATGGCGAGGTGTGCCCTTCACGAACCAGGAAGCCAATGAGCCTCTCATCTCTGGTGTCAAAGCCATCAGACTCCTTATCGTACGATACACGTGCAGCATTAGCAACAGATAGATCGTTGCCAAGGGTATCAACCAAGCGTACATAGCCTTTATCCAATACATTAATTTTATTAGTCATTACTTAATCAGTGCCTTTACTTCTGGGTAGTCTAGATATTCTGGGTATTCTTCAAATACCTGGGCTGCATTCTTTGCCAGGTCATCCCAATTGTCTAGCATCTGTAGCCATACGCCTTCTGGTACTACTGGCTTCCATTCACCCTCAATATACATGGTTGGAATTTGAGTCTTATCAATAATTGTGTACCCCCAGGTTAGTCCAGAATCTGGCTCTGAGTATGGTCCAATAAGAATCTCTTGTGGGTCTAGGCGAATGCCAATCCCCTTAAGCTGTCCCTCTACTGGTTCTGTCATTAGTCTCCCTTAACGTTGATAATTTGTCTTAGTGTGTGTCGAATCTTGACCAAGTCTTTTGCATCTTCCATAACTACATCAATATCCTTATAGGCATTTGGATGTTCATCAATGAATGCATCAGAGTGTGACCATTCGATACCCTCCATCATAGCATCCAGAGACTCTTTTGTAAAGACCTTTCGTGCTTCATTACGAGAGTATTCACGACCTGCTCCATGTGGTGCAGTGCAGAAAGATAGCTTGTTTCCAAGACCCTCTACAACATATGAGGCTGTCCCCATAGATCCTGGAATAAGTCCCATCTGCCCTTCATTAGCAGAGATAGCACCCTTACGAGCTATCCACAGATTCTTTCCCCAGTGATTTTCAGGCTGGGTAAAGTTGTGATGACAGTTAATCTCTTCAATGATCTCAAAGTCTCCTGCGTGGTGCTTAAACGCTTTCTTAACACGATTCATCATCACTTCACGATTCTTAAAAGCAAACTTCTGTGCCCAAGTCATTTCAGCAATGTACCTATCAAACTCTACAGTTCCTTCTACAAGGTATGCTAGGTCTGGGTCTGCCAGGGTAATGAAGTTTTTAGTAGCGTACATCTGTGCAACGGCAATGTGGTGTGTAGCAATCTTATTACCAACTCCACGTGAACCTGAGTGCAAGAATAGCCAGATAGATCCTTCTTCGTCTTTTGTAATTTCAATAAAGTGATTACCAGAGCCAAGGGATCCGATTTGGTGTGTCCAGTTGCTTGCATAGTCAGCTGGGTTAAATCCTGCGTCTAGAGCAGCATCTAGAAGTTCCTCAGCTGCATCAAGTGCGTCTGGTTTAACTGTCTGGTTATGCTTAAATGCTGATAGTGGGATAGCAGATTCAATTGATTCACGCAGTCCCTTCAGGTCCACGGTAGCTAAATCATCTACAGTCTTATTAGTCTTAATAGCCATCATTCCACAACCAATGTCTACTCCAATTGCAGCAGGCATAATTGCTCCCTGTGTAGGAATAACTGATCCAACAGTTGACCCCTTGCCAAGGTGTGCATCTGGCATAAGTGCTAGATGTGGAAATACAAATGGCATAGACGAAGTTGTCTTAGCCTGCTCTAGAGTTTTCTCGTCTAGGATTGATGCCCAGTTGAAAAGCTTATTTGTGACTTGCTCCATTAGTAATCTCTTTTATCTTCTTAATTAGTTTTGGCTTTGTAAAGTAGTTCCATTTATTTAGGAACCAGTGCTTGTATAGTGGAAGTGGGTATCTTAGAATGCCCCAGAGATATTGCCAACTTGGCTTAGCCCTATGCTTCATCGACTTCTTTCAATAGTTCCTTTAGCTTAGTATTGATTATATCTAGAACGTGCTTTACATAGTATCCGTAGTACGGATCTTCTGTGGCTGATTCCATGTACTCTTTTTCAAAGATTGCAGCAACCTCTTCATATCCACGAATCTTGCCCTCATTAATAAAACTATTTAGCAATCCATACTGGTCTTCTGAAAGACCGTCTAAAGAAATTTTTGCCATGGGCTATCCAATCACTGCAAAGATTTCACGATAGGGGAGAATGACTAGGTCCTTGCCCTCGTGAGAGATTTCGGTACCTGCATACTTAGAATAGATTACCTTGTCCCCAACTGCTACGTCAAGTGTCATTAGCGATCCATCTGCAAATCGTGCACCTGGTCCTACAGCAAGGACAATTCCCTCAGTAGGCTTTTCCTGTGCAGTGCTTGCAATGATTAGTCCAGAGGCAGAAGTCTTCTCTGCTTCTACGATAGGCTCTACGATTACCTTATCTTCTAGTGGTTTAATGCTCATTAGTACTCATCTTTCTGGTGCTCTACACCATGCTTATCGTCAATATATTTGTGAATCTTACGCCATGCGAATACCCTCGAAATGGTATAGCCAATGGCTAAGAATGCTACGTTCCAGAATACCTCAGAGATAACGTGGTTCAAACCAAACATTACATCAAATAGGGTTTCTTCGTGTTCCATAAAGTCCTCTCATACCTTGTATATAAATTATACAAAAGACTTTGCTTAATGTCAAGCAGCTAGTGAATTGATTTTCTCTGGATTGAATCCAGCCCAGGCTTGGTCTCCAGAGATTACTACTGGAGCTGCCATGAAGCCCATAGCGACAATCTTGTCATAAGCTTCTTGATCTTGAGAGATATCTACAGTTGTGTACTCCACCCCGTTCTTGTCCAGTAGCTTCTTGGTTTGTTCGCACTGTACGCACGATGGTTTGGTGTAGACAACAGTCATTTGGATCTCCTTTTATAGTTGTAGAATCTATTATAAGTAATTGTTAAATAGATTATGTTGCTTATTTGTTACAGTTATGTTACAAATACATTACAAGCTCTCCCCCAAGGACTCGAACCTCGATAGCTAGGACCAAAACCTAGAGTCTTGCCAATTAGACGAAGGGAGAATGGAGGAAGCAGTGGGAGTCGAACCCACGGTACCTTTCGATACGCCACGTTAGCAGTGTGGTGCCTTAAGCCTCTCAGCCATGCTTCCTGGAGGAAGGTATGGGATTTGAACCCATGGGGCTGTTACACCCTTTAGTTTTCAAGACTAACGCATTCGGCCACTCTGCCAACCTTCCCTAGTCCCTCGTGTTGGAATCGAACCAACCATGTCGTAGACGACGGTTTTACAGACCGCTTCCCCACCTTGGGGACTACGAGGGTAGTGATCCTTGGATAAGTACTCACCTTTCGGCATTCCCGTCTTTCACATTCAGTAGGATCATCCTGAATGAGTATATGCTACTAAACGTCTGCTGGTTTATCCTGTGGACTCTGCAGTTCGCATATCGCACCACCTCAAGGAGTCGAACCTTGGCTCTTAGTTTTGGAGACTAATGTGCTACCGTAACACTTAGGTGATATGTGTGACCCCACGGAGAATCGAACTCCGATTGCCAGGATGAAAACCTGATGTCCTAACCATTAAACGATGGGGCCAGGAAGACACGGGATTATCTGAGCTAACCCTGACTACTCCGTGCCTTCTATAATATTTTATCAGAGTGGTTGCTTAGATGTCAAGCATTCTGGAGGATTTGGTATAATCTTTTCCAAAGTCAGAGAATAAAGCTTTGTCCATCTCACGCTGTACTATGCCACGTGACCATGAGAATCCAGCATCTCCACCCCAGGCAAGCCACATAATATAGCCATTAGATGGGTTAGCCTGGTTAGCCCAGTCCTTACCCTTCTTGTCTACCTCGTGACGTGAGAAGTATGAGTACATACGCTTAACAGTACTAAGAGACAAAGACTCTCCTCTTGCAAGCTGTCCTGCACGAGTCCAGCCTACTGCTGTTCCTGCCCCATTAGCTTTGCCATCTTCCTTGAACTTAATTGCACGACGTGCAGCACTCCTAGCACCAGCAGGAGGAGAATACCCATCAGCCTTTTCAACAGAATCTGTTTCATAAACAACATCATCCTCATCTTCAAATAGATCGTCTGCCTTAGATACAGGAACACAGTTAGGAACCATCTTGCCATCTTTTGGCTTCATTCCTCTTTGGACATAGCCATCCCAGCAAGGAGCTGCTTTGTCTAAGGATTCCTCTGGGCAGCACGGTTCGTCAAACTTCTCAGCGTTCTGGCTTGCATAGATTGCAGCCTGTTGAGCTTGAGCCTCTTCAATGGTTGCGTGGCATCCATGAACTTTGCCTTCTCCACCGACTACTGGGTAGCCTTTACATCCATGAGTGCCCTTAGCACCGATGGTGTATCTTCCTTTTCCTGCTGGCATATCTTTCTAATCCTTATAGAGTATAATGCCCCCATACAGGCACATTCAACCTGCAGTAGGCTCGGTCATAAAAATAGGTAACTAATCCATCCTAAGAGCGAGTCCTGTATGGGGACACTTTAATTATACACTAATTGATAGCGATTGTCTTAGGTTTCTTCTCTTCTGGGATATTCTTAATCAGATCGATATACAAGATACCGTCTTCGAATCCAGCAGATTCTACCTCGTAGTACTCAGGCAGAGCAAAGGTGCGAGAGAACTTACGAGCAGCAATACCCTTGTATAGGTACTTCTTGTCTTCTGATTCTGGCTTCTCTGCCTTGATTGATAGGACATTCTTCTCAGTAGTAATACTGATGTCATCCTTCTTGAATCCAGCTACTGCGAATTCCATGACTACCTTATCTTCGTCAATCTTGACAATGTTGTAAGGTGGGTAGCTAGATGTGTGGGTTGTTGCGAATACCTTCTCAAATTCCTGAGCAAGGTTTCCAAATGCGTATGTTGTAACCATACTATCATCTCCTTATATTAAGCGAGTTAATTGCCCCCAAGTGGCAGGCATAAATATTATAGCATAAGAAAAGAGGGACCGCAATAGCGATCCCCCTATCTTTATTAAGCTATTTTTACTTCTTTGTAGCTGGCTTCTTTGCAGGAGCCTTCTTAGCAGCAGTATCAATCTTCTTAGAGACTTCTACAGCAACAACTTCTGCTACCTTGCCAAATGCTGGATCCTTCTTGTTAAGATAGCGGATCACGGTAGGTACTGCTGCAGCCCAAAGACCGTTAGCAACAGTTAGCCACTCTCCAGCACCAAGGTCGAATGGTGATGCAACTCCTGCATTAGCCATTGCGGTTGTAATCAGTGCTAGAACCACACCAAGTAGGTTGCGTAGATATGAATCTAGCATTGCTTTTGTATTTGCGTTCATTTTATTTCTCCTTTTATTCAGTAATTTCTGAATCATTATCTGGTATTATGCTTACCAATTCTTTGTATGCCTCAAGCATAAGCTTGACATCGTCATTCTGAGACTTCTCAAGTTTTAGTGCGACAGGATCCATCTTCTCTGCAAAGTTCTTTACAGATGCCTGGGCAGTTTCAATATACTGAAAAGCCCAGTCTCTAGAACTAGACAAGAACTTAATAAATCCATCATCTTCTCTTAGAGAGTTAGCATCTTTCTCAGCTGCTAGTGTAGCAACCTTCTCTGCCAGCAAGGCCTTATCAACAACAAGTTGCTGCATCCCTGCCTGAAGCTTCTTCTTTTGCAAAGCTAGACGAAATACCAAGAACAGCAAAAATGCTATTGCAGATATGCTCAGAACAAAAATAGTTAGATTAATTATATTATCTATCAATATTGATCCTTCCCACCCTGACGTTCAAGCAATACGATTGCTCCATTGTCTTCAAGTGCACCCTTGATACGTACCATATATTCTACAGCACGACGCTTATCTTCATCTAGCAAGCTCATAAAAGCTTTCTCACTGGCTACAACTGACAGGAAGTGCTCGTGATCATATATGTCTAGCACAAATCCTTTTGGGGCATAGTGTCCCAAAGAATGCACTGCAGATTTCATTGCATCTGTATATGCCATTAGTTTTCCTTATCTGTTGTTAGATACTGCCAGGTTGCTGCCCAAGCTTGTTTAGATCTATGTCTATTAAATTCACGAGAGATCTTTCCTTCAGCTAGAAATACCCCACCCCAAACGCCAGTTGACTTCTGCGAGATAGCCAATGCAAAACATTGTCTTGCTACTGGACATTCAGAGCATAGCTTATCTATAGCTGGTCTGAAAGACTCATCTTCTTCGTACTTATCAAAGAAGAAATTGACATCAAAGTTTTTGCAGGATGCATCATCCATCCAATCGTTTTTGCTCATTTATGCTCACGAACCTGTCGGGAATGTCCCATCCATTTTTTGTAGGAACGAATCGCTTCTGTAAGTGCCATACGCCTTTTACGTATGCTCCAAACTTAGACGTACGTCCTTTGTCTGACGGATACGAGTTTACAACTGTCCATCCGTCCCAACGTAAAGATCGATTTCTCTTAACGATCTTTTCCATCTCTTCTAATGACCTTATCTGTGCCATTTTTATATCCTAATATATTTTGTTAATGACCTACATATCCGTAGGCTATCCTGCTATATTTACAGGAAGATTAATACCTGTATACCCAGAGGTTTGCGTCTTTGTCGTGAGCAGCCTGAGCTTGCTTACTCCAAATCTCCTTTGGCTTACAGAAAAATGCAAAGTAATCTATGTCTGATAGATTATCAGTAATCCAGCTTGGTGGAATCTTAACTAGTCTAATCTTGATACCACGAGCCTTGAGGCTACGCTCAGATACGTTTGTGAACTCCATGCCCATAGCATTAAGCTGGTATGGACCAGCAGAGTATATAATTATTTCTTTATCGCCTTCAGGCAAGGTTGACATTGCAGTGCCCATAGCTCTAAGAAAAATAGTATAGTCTTGAAAGGACTTAGATCCCTGAATCGCCACTATCATTTATTAATCCTTCCGTTAGTTGCTCTACAATAAAAGTTACCTTGTCTAATTCTACCTTATCCATAGTCATTGTGTCAACTATTTTTGCAGAATTTTCATCAACTATTCCGTCGATTAGACTGGCTACGTATAGGCTATTGTTAGATATCCAATAAGCCTCATCCTTAACAAAAAGAACACGGATCTGTGTCTTCTGATAATGCTTCTTAGCCTGAGTTATTACACGACTGCGAAGCTCCTCCTGGATGAATGGCATCAGTGGTCGAATTAGCTCGTAGTTGTATGACTGTGAGAACCTAACTGCAACTGGAATGTTCCTTTTTGCAGTGCGAACAACGTTCTTTGACAGAATTAAAGCTACAGCTAGTGTGACTAGCGACCCTATTAGATATTCCATAAAACAATTATACTTTATTCTACTTGTGAGAGTCTAAGAATCTCATTTAAAAATGCAATTTCTAGTGGAGAAAGATCTTCCCTTTCTTCCCCAGAAGCTGCCTTCGGTGTTGGAGTAATGCGTGGATCATCAGATAGGATGTCTAGGTCAATAAAATCTTTTTGCCATAATAACATTACCATTCTATATAGATCATCAATAATAGCCTGGTGCAACTCTGGATCAACCTCTTTTAACTTTTCTGTAAAGCTAAACATAATTTCCCCGTCTTCGTTTATTGAGCCAGGCTCCAGTGCACCATTTAAAATAAGATGATCTATGAATTCATATGGGTCATTCATATTAGTAGTCATCGCCCTTTGACTTATTCTGAACTAAACGCTCTCGTTCATCTACAATCTCATAGGCAAACTTCATCATCTTGTCGTAGCCAACGGCATTGTTGACTACCTTTTCATAATGATGTCCACAAAACAGTAGTGCTCCCGTTACTCCAGTAGCTTTGACATATGCTTGTGCTCCACAATCAGCAGCATCGCAACGGTCATTTGCTGTGAGTACCCACTCTTTTACTTCTGTCAATTACTTATCCGTTCTGTAGAATCCGCTACCCTTGAATTGAATGCCTAGACCACCCATTACCTGGATCATTCTATAGCCACACTTCTCACAGAAATGCTCTGGGGATGGGTCGTGAATACTTCTTTTCTCTACTAAAGTAGTTTCGCAAGCTTTACATACATACTCATACGTTGGCATTACTTTTTCCTCTTTGCTATCTTAATCCACACTCTTTCGTGGATGTATAATAATATCATTTCACCTAAAGACTCTAGTAAGGCAAGGGCTATACCCCCAAGAATGTGTCCTGTAAGGATATAGCCTATGCCTACCATCAATATGTTGTGTGTTATCCACCAGCTGATTGTCTTTTTAAGTGTGAACTTCTTAGAAGTCACATCTTCCATACTACTTGATCTTGCTCCAAGTTAGATTACCAATCGTACCATCTGGCTTGGTGATGTCCTTGTGCTTCTTCTGGAATGCAATAACAGCAGTCTTTGTTGCTGCATCAAAAGTTCCAGTCTCAGCGATCTTTAGAGCCTTCTGCAAGTACGATACCGCTGCACCCTTTGATCCTACCTTTAGTCCACCTGCTGGAAGAGCTGGCTTCTTAGCAACAGCGACAGCTGGCTTAGGTACTACGGGAGTAGCTGCTGGCTTAGCTTCTGCCTTCTTTGCTGCTAGGACAGCGTCTACAGCCTTTGTACCTTGCTCATCGTGTGTTGGGATAGGAGCTACTGGGTCCTTGTCAGTTGCAACTACAGCTGCAGAAGCAATAGCCTTTTCCTTAGCAATAAGAGCCTTAAAGAATGCGATTGGCTCGATGTAGTTCTTGCCGTTTGCATCCCAGATGTGCTGCTTACCGAGACGAAGCTCCCAGTGAAGGTGCTTGCCAGTTGACATACCAGTTGATGCCATCTTGCCTAGTGGCGTACCAGCAGTAATCTTCTGGCCCTTCTTAACCTTAAGCGTTCCATCGCCCATGTGAGCGAATAGCGAGGTGTAGTACTTACCATCGATCTTCATAAGAATAACTACATAGTTACCAAATCCACCGCCAGGTGCAGTAGACTTCTTTGCCTCTAGAACCTTAGCATCATATGGTGCCTCGATCCAACATGGCTCGTGTGGAGACCAAATATCGGTTCCATTGTGGTGCTTCTTTTGCTTAGTTACAGGATGGATTCTCATCCCCATAAGCGAGGTAGCCTTGAAATCTTTTCCAAGCTTACCATCAATAGGAAATTGTGCCTTAGCCATATTCCCTCCTTTTTTTATTTAACTATAATTGTATCGAAATACAATTGGAGCCACCTATCGGATTCGAACCGATGACCCTCGCATTACAAGTGCGATGCTCTGGCCAACTGAGCTAAGGAGGCGTATGCCAATCGTGCTCACCTTTTGGTTAAGGAAGTTTGCCATTGGCTGTTATACCTAGTGGGTTAGCAGAGCAATCTCCATCGGGCTGAACCCCTTCGTATGATGCGTCCACGGTGCAGATTTCGGTATAACATATCTCCATATAGATTGTTCAGACCTATACTTTGAGCGTCTCTGATGGGACTTGAACCCACGACTTCCTCCGTGACAGGGAGGCACTCTAACCAACTGAGCTACAGAAACAAATTAGAGATAGCCCTTCCGCAGGTAGGCTATCCCCCAGCAGCCTCGTAGTGAAGCGAGAACTCCCATTCCAGAAGGAAGCTGCTGTTTGTGGATAGAGGGAGAGTCGAACTCCCAATCTGGCTGATCAACGCCGTTTTGCCATTAAACTATCTATCCAGTTGAGGTAGCCATAGTTACGAGCCATTCTACCTCTGGGCCTTTGCTACGATAGTGGACCAACTACCAACGGATACATACCTCCGCCTGTTCCAGATACGCACTGGGACGGATACCTAATTGACGGCTTAGGTACCGAGCCGAATAGAGTAGTAATCTCTATCAGAGCGAGTGACCAGAATCGAACTGGCACAACCAACTTGGAAGGATGGTGCACTACCATTATGCAACACTCGCATTGTTTGCTTTTATCCCATACCCCAGGAGTGGTGCAAACGGAACCATTAGTTTCGGAGGCAGGATTTGAACCTGCGAACTCTAGCTTATGAGGCTAGCGAGATTCCTAACTTCTCTACTCCGATCCGATCTCTATTTAATTATTTGCTCCCCAACCTGGATTCGAACCAGGAACCTTAGAGTTAACAGCTCTCTGCTCTGCCGTTGAGCTATCAGGGATTACTACAATATTATTGTAGCACGTTGACTGCAGTAGTGTCAAGAACTTTTACATAAAATCCAGAATTTTTTATTTTGCTGTAAGTATCATTAAAGTTTCCATTAGAAACTTTTAGCCAGTACGATGCAAATGCAATAGTAGCGGCAGATGATGAGTCAGCGACTCTCTGGATCTTATTATTGTATGTTCCACCAACTAGGAAGTCAGTAGCGTTGCTTACGTTAGCATTGTTTGACGGTACTCCAAGTGTCTTTGAAGATGTGCTAATTGCTACCGCTTCAGGAATGCAGGCAGGATAATCAATGCTGGTCTTATCTCCATTATTTCCTGAAGCAACCACTACTGGAACTCCAGCAGATTGTAGCGATACAATGGATTGCTGGATGGTCTTATCTACTGGGCAAGCCTTTGATGTCTTTACCCATGTATGCTGTCCTCGTGAAAAAGATACAGCAGAGATGTTGTAAGTATTTTTATTAGCAGCTACCCAGTCAAGTGCTAGCTTTAGGTCTGCTGGTCCTCCTGCAAAGACAGCTCCATTAGTGAGCACCCTAGCATTACGTATTAGAATTAGCTTTGCATTACTGTTAATGCTATTAGCAACACTTGCCATAATGGTTCCGTGCTTCCAGTCGGTAGCATAGGCATTGGCAATCTTTACCTTTGATGCAGACGCTCCTACAGAATCATCGAATGTCTTTCCATTATTACATACAGCAATCGCTGTGATGCAAACTTCCTTAATCTCATTATCGATATATTCTGGATAGAATCCACTATCAATAATTGCAATAGACTTTGGGACCTCTTCTGCTACCGCTGCTGTTGGAGCAACAAGTGTGAGTGCAGATAAAACAATAATAGCTTTCTTCATCATACCCTTATACTAGAATCTTAATTACTGGAAGACACGGATCTCCGCCATCTTCCCATTCTTTCTCTTCTTCTTCAGTCATAAACGGATCACCGTCGTGTGTATTACAGAAAGGCTCAGTTATCCAACCCTTATCAATACCGATTTGGAGCCAGGCCCAAACTTCATCAATTACATCGTCTCTTGTTTTTTCCATAAGTATATTCTACTCCACTACAAACTAGATGTCAAGCATTATTCTGATAAAATAAAGTCTACGAGGCTTGGGTTGTCTCTTAGCAGCATAACTAGAGGCTCTTGGATTAGATAGATAAACCAGTGTTCTAGATTTTCATTTGTATCGGTACGTTCGTCTCTATCAGATTTGTCGTTCTGTCCAAACACAAAAATAAGTGCGTGAAGAACTTCGTGCATAAGATACCTACGCTGTAGCTGAGGATTCAGATCTTTGTTTACGACAATAAAGTTACCCTCTGTATACGTATATGCGTGTGCTTCTGCTAGGCCAGCGTCTTCACTGATACTACGCTCATAGATTGCGTATGTCTGAGAACCGACCTTAATTTTGGCAGGAATCTTTGTATGTTTAGTAGTCTTGATAGACATAGAAAACCCCTTCTAGTTATGTATGATTATTATACACGTCCCAGAAGGGGTTGTCAAGGGGTTGGTAGGGGTTAGTTTTCTGCGTTCTTGTCTACCTTAGAGAAGGCAGCGTTGATCTCATCCATGGTTAGCTTACCATCGTCGAGGAATGCTCTGGCTAGCTTTTCAATTACTGTAGCTACTCCTAGAATACCTGCCATAAATACAGCTGAAAGAAGGTCAACTCCTACAACTGCACCAGCACCAAGAACTGAAAGACCCGAAGCAGCAAATACTGCTAGGATTCTCCAGATTACGTTCTTCAATGTAGCCCATCCTCCAGCTACACCCATTTCATTTTCTTCCATTTTCTACTTCCTTTCTATAGTTGGATTATTCTTTGTTTCTAATTGGATACGTTACGATCCAAATTCCTAATGTTATTAGGATTAGATTTCCTGTCACTTCTTTGGCAGATCCTTCTAGCACTAGCCAGGCTACTGCCATACCAAGAAGTGTCCAAGCTTGATCAAGCACATCTTTAAAGACTCTGCTGATTGCATCTTTTAGTTTCTTCATTACCTTATTCTCCTTCCTGATGATCCTGCTGAAGAAGCTGCTGCACCTGCTGATGCTACCGCTGCACTAGTGGCTACCTGGGCAACCTGTCCAACAATAACTGCAGCAACAACTGTCTCTTCTGCACGTTCACGTGTCTCTGGTGCCATATCAGCACCCAAGTTTCCTAAATCATTAAGCACATCTAGTGCTGCTCCCAAGGCCTCTCCCACGAGTGGGATAGCTGCTAATTCAGCAGGTAGCTCGGCATCATCTGCTTCTGCAGCAACTGCAAGGGCATCTAGGGCTTGCTCATAAGCCTCTGATCCTGGCTCTGCAGTTTCTAAAACTGCTTCTGCTGCTTCTACTAATTGCTCTACCTGAGTATCAGTAAGGTCCTCTGGTGCAACATTGATTAGTTCTGATACCACTTCAGATTCTTTCACAATCGGTTCTGGAATAGATATAACCTCTGGCTCTTCCTCTACCACGACTGGCTCCTCTACCACCTTTTCTGGCTCTACTGCTGGTTCAGGCTCAACAGTAGGCTCTGGCTCAGGCTCAGTCGTTGGTTCTGGAGCAGGCTCTGGCTCTGGAGAGACTATTGGTGGCTCTATAACTGGAGGAACAGTTGTCTCTGGCTCTGGGATTACCACTGGAGGCTCTACTGGAATAACTGGTGGCTCTGGTGCTGGCTCAGGTTCAGGAATAGGCTCAGGTTCTGGGGCAGGTTCTGGCTGAGGCTGTGGGCTAGGCTCTGGAGTAGGTGTTGGCTCTGTGGTTGGCTCTACTACTGGCTCCGCTGGGATAGCTGCAGTAAACATAGTTGCTGGGATAGGTTCCCATGAAATAGATCCGTCTTCGGGCATCCAGTAAAGAGTAGAGCAAGCTCCTCCACCGTATTCGTAGAACCAAGCATCCAGGGTATAAGTGTGGTTAGCGACTGGAGTAAAGAGTACCTGGCTTCCACTACAACCTTTTAGAGTCCAATCGTCAATGACTGTCTGTCCATCCAAAGACAAAGAGAATCCATCATCAGCGAGACCCATAAGATAGACTGGTGAGGAGTTTGGGAAAGTTATTTGACCAGTGTAGTGAATAGCTACAAAGTCATATCCACAGCCCAGGATGTCTCCACCACCCCAGTCTGCATTGATACTATCTGTATAAATAGTAGTACAAAGAGTCATAGCATCAGGATTGCGTTCTGGGTATTGGTAATCCTGTGAATAATTATACACATCTAGCTTTACGCTACCCTGGACTTCGGCTATTGCTGGGGTAGCCCAAAATAAAGTCCCTACAGATAGGGATAACGCAGCTAGGAAATTTCCTACTTTCTTGGAATTAATGTTAACGCCTCCTGGGGTTTGGTGCTTAACAGTATAATTATACCATTCTTAGATAAAAAGAAAGGGCAGCCTAAGCTGCCCAATCTCTATACCTATTTAGAAATCCCAGTCATCGTCCTCGGTAGCTTCGTGCTTACCAATAACGTAAGACGAACCTGAGCCAGAGAAGAAGTCGTGGTTTTCATCTGCGTTTGGTGACAGTGCAGAAAGGATTGCTGGATTTACATCACAAGCATCCTTTGGAAACAGTGCATCAAAACCAAGATTCATCAGTGCCTTGTTTGCATTGTAGTGCAAGAACTTCTTAACGTCTTCTGTTAGTCCAATTCCATCGTACAAGTCTGCAGTGTACTTGATCTCATTATCATACAGTTCCATTAGTAGGCTGTAAGCGTAGTCACTCAATTCATCCTTACGTTCCTGGCTTGCATCATTGAATGCCTGCTGGAACTTATACCCAATGTAGTATCCATGTACAGCCTCATCACGAATGATAAGTCTAATTAGATCTGCAGTATTTGTCAGCTTAGCTCGTGATGACCAGTACATAGGTAGGTAGAAACCTGAGTAGAACAGGAATGACTCAAGCAACGTAGAAGCGATCTTACGCTTTTCTGGGTCGTCTCCATAGTATCTATCCAGAACAATCTGTGCCTTCTTCTGTAGGTATGGATTGTCTTCTGACCAACGGAAGGCATCCTCAATCTCTTGTGTTGATGTAAGAGTTGAGAATACGCTTGAGTATGACTTGGCGTGAACCGACTCCATGAAAGCAATGTTGGTAATGACTGCCTCCTCGTGCTGTGTACGAGCATCTGGAATTAGACTCATTGCTCCTACAGTACCCTGGATGGTATCCAGCATTGTTAGTCCTGTAAAAACACGCATAGTCAACTGCTTCTCATCCTCGTGCAAAGTGCTCCACGACTGAATATCATTTGACAGTGGCACCTTTTCAGGTAGCCAGAAGTTTGAAGTAAGTCTATTCCAAACTTCGAGGTCGATAGGGTCCTCTATCTTGTTCCAGTTAATTGGTCTTGTTATCATTGGCTCTCCTCCTTATAACATACAGCTTACACACTCTGAAACGTCAGTTCCTTCGAGTGCCATCTGTCTAATACGAATATAATAAATAGTCTTAATACCCTTCTTCCATGCATAAATCTGTGCACGGTTTACGTCACGAGTAGTTGCAGTATCCTTAAAGAACAAGGTTAGAGACAGACCCTGGTCGACGTGCTGAGTTGCCGCAGCATAAATATCAATGATCTTCTCAGGACCAATCTCATAGGCATCCTGGAAATACTGACGGTTGTCGTTATTTAGATATGGTGCTGGATAATAGACACGCCCCATCTTTCCTTCTTTACGAATCTCAATCTGAGAAGCGATAGGGTGGATAGATGATGTTGAGTTATTAATGTAGCTAATAGATCCAGTTGGTGGAACAGCCTGTAGGTTCTGGTTGTAAAGACCAAATGCCATGACATTCTGGGCAAGATACTTCCAGTCTTCCTGTGTTGGAACATGGATACCAGCATCTGCAAAAAGCTTAGCTACCTTATCAGTCTTAGGCTTCCACTCTTGTGCAATATACTTTGCAAAGAATGTTCCATCCGCATACTTTGACCTCTCAAAGTTATCAAATGGGCTTCCAGTCTCAACTGCCATCTTGTTAGATGCACGTAGAGCGTAGTAAAGAATTGAGTAGAAGTAGATGTTAGTAAAGTCTACAGACTCTTCATCTCCATACATCATCTCTTCTTTACCAAAGTAACCATGCAGGTTCATCTGACCTAGGCCAATGGCACGTGACTTCTTGTTACCCTCCGCAATTGACATTACAGAATCAATGTATGACATATCTGCAACAGAAGTAAGTGCACGGATGGCAGTCTCAACAGTCTTGCCAAAGTCTGGTGACTCCATAGCCTTGGCAACGTTTAGTGATCCCAGGTTACAAGAAATATCCTTACCGATGTCCTTATATGATAGGTCATTGTTATAGGTAGTTGGTGTGTTTACCTGAAGAATCTCTGAACATAGGTTTGACATATTAATGCGTCCATCAACTGGATTAGCATTATTAACAGTATCTTCATACATTACATAAGGATACCCTGACTCAAACTGTAGCTCTGCGATTGTCTCAAACAGAACACGGGCCTTGATCTTGGTCTTCTTGATGCGTGGGTCGTCGACCATCTCCTGATACTTCTCGGTAACCGAGATGTCGCCGAAAGGAACGCCGTAAACCTTCTCAACATCGTAAGGCGAGAAGAGGTACATATCTTCATTATTCTTAGCTAGCTCAAGAGTGATGTCTGGAATAACCACACCAAGGCTCAGGGTCTTGATACGAATCTTCTCGTCGGCGTTCTCACGCTTGGTGTCTAGGAACTTTAGGATATCTGGGTGGTGGGCGTTTAGATAAACCGCACCTGCACCCTGACGTGCACCAAGCTGGTTGGCGTAGCTGAATGCGTCTTCAAGCATCTTCATAACTGGAATAACACCCGATGACTGGTTTTCAATCTTCTTAATTGGAGCACCAAGCTCACGAAGGTTGCTGATGTTGAGTGCAACACCGCCACCACGCT
>JACCEB010584340.1_pt1 | contig 16248 bp, 9 predicted proteins | sample 7454761 | NCBI WGS metagenome assembly JACCEB01 (sample SAMN15323454, study PRJNA562643) | freshwater metagenome | isolation source: river surface water | place: USA:Blue River Watershed | collected 2017-08-18 | reverse complement strand
GTAAATGTCTGATTCACAACATCCAAACCCATTTGATGGTACAATGTTGCGAACACCTCCGGGAACGTCACCGGACGAGCCACCGCCTCACCCCCCAAACGATCTGTCGCCCCAATCACCTGCCCGTGACGCATCCCGCCACACGCCAGCAACGCCATCGCAACCCGTGGCCAGTGATCGCGGCCAACTTGCTTGTTGATGATGGGTGTCCGCCCAAACTCTCCCCACACCAACACGCTCACGTCCTTGTCCAAACCCCTCTGGTGCAGGTCGTCCACTAGTGCCGTAATCGCTTTGTCCAGAACCGGAAAATCCTCCCGCTCCCGAGTGAAAATGTCGTTCCCAGCTCCCCCGTGCCAATCCCACTTGCTGTAGTTCACCGTCACCACCCGCGCCCCAGCTTCCACCAGACGCCGCGCCGCCAAAAAACTCTGAGGAACACGGGGCGCCCCATTTCCATCAATGTACTTCGTCGGATCTCCCGTCCCATACCGCTCCACCACCCGAGGATCTTCCTTCGACAAATCAAGCGCCTCCGCAAGTTTCGCCGATGTCAAAATCCCCATCGCCTGCTGCGTAAACTTGTCCATCGCATCCATCTTGCCAGAAGCATCCATCTCCCTGCGCATCCGATCGATACTCGTCAATAATCCCGCTCGGTCTTGTAACCGATCCGTCGTGATGCCCTGCAATGTTAAATCCGTCTTGTTTGGTCCAAAATGCCTAAAGCCCCCGTAAGCAGGTCCTAACGTACCAGGTCCTGGCTCGTTGTACGGCTTGTGAGTGCACTCGTAACACAGACTCACAAACGGCGGCACCGCAGCGTTGACGCCACCTAACATCTTGTCGACGACGCTCCCAAACTGCGGCCACCCACCCGGAGGCACTGTTCCACCCTTTGGCGGTCTCCCCGTATAGCACTGCGCCGCATCGTGATCCGCCTGCGCCCCCACCAACGACCGGATAATCGTAAACTTATCCATCCGCTTCGCCATCTGCGGGAACAACTCACAAATCTGAATCCCAGGAACATTCGTCCCAATCGGCCGATGCGGCCCCGCAATCTCCCCTGGTGCGTCGGGCTTCAAATCAAACATGTCCTGATGCGGAGGCCCCCCCACCAAGTAAATCATGATGACCGACTTGTGCGACCCACGAATCCCTGACTGGTTCTCAGCCGCAAGCAATCCCGGCAAGGAAAGTCCCCCGAGGCCCAAGCCTCCAACTCGCAAAAAATTGCGCCGCGAAATCCCGTCGCACATCTGCGAACCGGAAACCAAAGGATCGAGGATTTTCAACATGTCTGTACGGGAGGATTGAACGCTCAACACGAAGCACCTCCCAAACGCGCAATCCTTGGGCTCGGCCAGATGAAAACCCTCACAACGCCCGAAAGCAGTTACAAATCAGCAAAACAAGCACAGCCCAGCCCCATTCAACCAAAAAAAGAACCCTCAACTGGTGCGGAAAGCGCATCCACAACCAACTGGCCTTTTTGTCTCTGTGAACGCGTTTCTGGATGTAGCCCTCCGACGCATTGTCGATTCATCCAGTCACGACCCCCGAGATGTAAACCGGCTTCTTCCGTCACTAAAACGCCCCACCCTCGTGATTCAACGCATCATGCCCCAAATCCGCTCAACGTACCTCGCGTTGCTTCTTCTCCTCCGAATAGGCCCCGCTCACCTTTCCGCCGCGCCAGCCGAATCAGACATCGCATTCTTCGAAAAAAGCATTCGCCCTCTCCTGACCGAACACTGCCTCGAATGCCACTCCACTCAAGCAGGCAAACGAAAAGGCGGCCTCCTTCTCGACTCGCGCATCGCCATCGCTCAAGGCGGAGACTCTGGGCCAGCAATCGTCCCTGGAAAACCGGATGAGAGCCGAATCGTCGTCGCCGTGCGCGGACACGACGCCGACCTGCGCATGCCACCAAAAAAGAGTCTCGATTCCGAAAAAGCGGAGTTGCTCGCAGAATGGGTTCGTCGCGGCGCGCCCGACCCTCGCGAAGAAACCGCAAAGCCTCGCAGCCATGCAGGAATGTCGCTCGCAGAAGGGCGCACCTTCTGGTCCTTCAAACCCGTCACGCGCCCACCGTTACCAAAATCCCCTTCCCTAAATCCCGTTGATCACCTCGTGCTCGCGAAGCTCAACTCTGTGTCTCTCGTCCCTGCAAAGCGTGCCGACCGGCGTACCCTCATCCGACGCGCCTCGTACACTCTCATCGGTCTGCCTCCGTCCCCCGAAGAAGTCGACGCCTTCCTCGCCGACGAATCGCCATCCGCATTTAGTGATCTCGTCGAACGCCTTCTTGCAAACCCCGCGTACGGAGAACGCTGGGGCCGGCATTGGCTGGATGTCGTGCGCTACGCCGATACCTGCGGAAATGCCTCCGACTATCCCGTTCCTCAACTCCGCCTTTACCGCGACTGGGTCGTGTCCGCATTCAATGCTGACACCCCCTACGACCGCTTCCTGCGCGACCAAATCGCAGGGGATTTGCTCGGGAACGGATCGGTCGCCGATCGCGCTTCCGGCATCATCGCCACCGGATACCTCGCGCTCGCTCGACGTTTCGCAGGCAAGGCCGGCGCTCCGCACCTCACCATCGAGGACACCATCGACAACGTCTCGAAAGCCATGCTCGGGGTTACCTTATCCTGCGCCAGATGCCATGATCACAAGTTCGATCCGTTCACCATGAAGGACTACTACGCGCTGTACGGGTTCTTCAGCAGCACCCGCTACCCCTACCCTGGAGCGGAGGGGGACACCAAACAGAGCGACTTCGTCCCCCTAATGGAGTCATCTGAAGTTGAGGAACTTATCGCCCCTCATCGAGCGGCTGTTACAGAAATGGAAAAAACCATTAAGAACCTTGAACAGCAGCTAAAAGATCGACCCTCCCCAGATTCTTCCGAGGAAAAGCCAGTCACCGAAGAACTGAAAAAACGCATCGCAGATGCGAAAAAACAACTCGCTGAACTCACGGCCAATGCACCCCTGATTCGCGACGCTTACGCGGTCGCCGAAGCGAAAGAAGTCGGTGATGCGCGCGTTCAGAATCGCGGTGAGCCAAAGAACCTCGGCGACACCGTTCGTCGCGGGTTTCCAGCAGTCCTCGGCGGCATGACCCTTCCCGAAAACACATCCGGCAGCGGACGCGCGACGCTTGCTAACTGGCTCACCGACTCAGCAAACCCGCTGACTGCCCGAGTGATGGTCAACCGAATCTGGCAACACCATTTCGGACGTGGCCTCGTCGCAACTCCCAACGACTTTGGCAAACAAGGATTGCCTCCGGCGAACGCGGAGTTGCTCGATTTTCTCGCCTCGGAGTTTGTCCGTGGCGGTTGGTCGGTAAAAGCAATGCACCGCCTCATCCTGAACTCAGAGACTTGGCAACGCGCCTCAACTCCCCCACCAAAGGCTCAATCCATTGATCCACTCAATGCCCTCACGTCATACCACACCCGGACCCGTCTCGACGCTGAATCTCTACGCGACACGCTTCTCCAACTCTCCGGCGAACTAAGATTTGGGCCCGCACCGGAACACCCATTTCCCGCGCGCTCGACGTGGAAATGGACACAGCACAACCCCTTCTCCGCATCCTACGACTCAAAACACCGCAGCCTTTATCTCATGCAAGCGCGTCTCAAAAAGCATCCCTTCCTTGCGCTGTTTGATGGCCCAGATCCTAGCGCCGCGACGGCAAACCGATCACTCACCACAACCCCTCTTCAGGCCCTATTTGCGCTCAACCATCCCCTAATCCACGAGACCGCAAACGCGGTGGCTCAACGCTCCGCAGCAACACAGAACCCCTCCGAGCGGGTCGCTGCAACTTACCGCATTCTATTCCAACGCTCCCCCGACACGTCGGAGCACTCCATAGCTGCTGAGTTTTTTTCTAACTACCAAACGCTATCTGCGCCCTCAATCTCGACAGTACCTGAGGAAGCGTGGATCGCCTTCACCCGCAGCCTGCTTTCAAGCAACGAACTTCTCTTTCTCGACTAAAATGAAACCCAATCCCCTCGGCGTTTCACGACGCGCAGCCATCTCCTCCCTCGTCACCGGATCGACGCTCATGACCGGACTCGTATCGGACATCATCCGCGCAGAAGGTGGGTCCCCCATCGACGATCCGCTCCGAGCGAAGCCAGGACATTTTTCAGCCCGCGCCAAAAACGTGATTTTTCTGAACATGAGTGGTGGGGTATCTCACGTCGACTCCTTCGACTACAAACCCGCTCTTTTTCAGGATCATGGGAAGACTTACCAAGTTCCTGAAATCATGCTCCGCGCGTTCGCTCCAAACAACCGAGCAGCCGCAAAGTTCTTCAAACGCCCCGACTGGAACTTCGCGCAACACGGCAAATCTGGTCTCTGGATTAGCGAGATGTTTCCTCACGTCGCGCAGTGCGCAGACGAACTTTGCGTCATTAACTCGATGCGCAATAGCCATGCCGACCATTTCCAAGCAACGCTCGGGATGCACACCGGCTCAGTCACCTTCCCGCGTCCAAGCATCGGCTCGTGGGTGAGTTACGGTCTCGGTACTTTCAACAGGAACCTGCCCTCATTCGTCGTCATCGCACCAAACTTGCCCTACGCCGGAACTCAAGTCTGGTCATCCGATTTCCTTCCCGGATGCCACCAAGGCACGCTCGTCTCACCAGGCCAAGAGCCCATCCCTAACATCCGCCCGAAACAGTCAAAAACTGAACTTCAACGACTCGAACTCGACCTTGCTAAATCCATCAACCGCAAACACGCGGCGGGCCGCGATCCCGACCCCCTCTTAGACGCACGCATTCAATCCTTCGAAACCGCATTCGGAATGCAGATGGCCGGGCCGGAGGCATTAGATTTCGCGAAAGAGTCGGACGAGACGCTGCGCCTATACGGACTCGAACGCGGAAGCACAAAAGGGTTTGCATGGCAATGCCTTGCAGCCCGCCGCCTTGTAGAACGTGGCGTGCGATTTGTTGAGCTCATCGACACGGGCGCCGGCGGCAACTGGGATTCCCACGGAAATATGGCTGACCACGGGCGCCTAGCACTCAACGTGGACCGCGCCATTGCCGCTCTCCTACGCGACCTTCGTTCACGAGGGCTCCTCGACGAAACGCTAGTGGTCTGGACAACCGAGTTCGGGCGCACACCCTTTAACTCAGCGAAAGACGCGAAAGGCCGCGAGCACCATGCGGAAGCATTCTCGACCTGGCTCGCAGGGGCGGGCGTCCGACCCGGTATCGCGTATGGATCAAGCGATGACCATGGTTGCGCTGTGTCCGAGAAGGAGGTGCATATCCACGACTTCCACGCCACCATCCTTCATCTGCTCGGACTAAACCACGAAACGCTTACGTTCCGTCATGCAGGGCGAGATTTCCGACTGACAGACGTTGCCGGTAACGTGGTGAAAGACATCCTTTCCTGACCACCCAAACGCACTCTCTGGATGGAGCGCGACCCGCACATTCCAGCCTCTGCAAACGTCTCACGATTTCTCACAGCACGTTCAAAAAAACCTTTCCCGCTTCATGTCACGCGCATCTCTCCTCTTTCTCATCTTTACAGTCCCAGTATGTGCGCTCTCAGAGAATAAACCCGACTACAACTTTGAGGTTCGTCCCATCCTCTCTGACAACTGCTTCGCCTGCCATGGCCCCGATCGCGAGAATCTTAAAGGCGGGCTTCGTTTAGACCTGCGAGAGGCGGCCACGAAGCCCGCGAAGTCAGGAGACATCGCAGTTGTGCCGGGGAAACCTGAATCTAGCACCCTCATCACCCGCATCCAGAGCACCGACGCCGACGAGGTGATGCCTCCTCCAAAGTCCCACAAAACACTTTCCGCAAAACAAATCGACACTCTCCGCCGCTGGATTGCCTCAGGCGCAGATTACCAACCGCACTGGGCCTTTATTCCTCCAGTTCGAGCCACACCACCGACCCTTCCCGCCAAACTGGCAACGGCGAATCCCATCGACGCATTCATTCGCAAACGCCTTATCGATGCGGCAATAAATCCCGCTCCCGAGGCTCCGCGTCACATCCTCCTCAGGCGCGTAGCCCTTGACCTAACCGGACTGCCGCCGAGCGCTGATGACGTGGCTGCGTTCTCCTCAGACAGTCGCCCCGACGCATTCGAACGAGCCGTTGATCGGCTACTCGCTTCGCCCCATTTCGGCGAGCGCATGGCGGTCGACTGGCTCGACGCCGCACGATTCGCCGACTCGAACGGGTACCAAGTCGATCGCGATCGCGAACTCTGGCCATGGCGCGATTGGGTGATTCGCGCCTTCAACGAGAATATGCCGTTCGATCGGTTCACTATCGAACAACTTGCGGGAGACCTGCTCCCCAACGCCTCGCTAGATCAACGCATTGCCACAGGATTTCATCGAAACCACATGCTCAACGAAGAGGGCGGCGTTCTATCCGAAGAGTTCCTTGCGGAATACACCGCCGATCGCGTGGAAACCACTGCCGCCGTTTGGCTCGGCCAAACTTTCAACTGCGCGCGCTGCCACGACCACAAGTACGACCCTTTCACGCAAAAGGATTTCTATTCCCTCAAAGCCTTCTTCCACAATGTACCCGAGAATGGCGTTGGTCAGTACGGCAGCAACATTCGCGTCAATGCCCCGCCTTTCGTTCGACTCCCAAACCCCGAACTCGAGGCCAAGGTAACCGCACTAAAAAACTCCGCCAAAACCGTCGCAGATGAAATCGTCGCACTCAAAACACGTGCGACTTCAGAGTCGGGTGCTTGGGCCGATCGACTCCTCGCAAACAGCGTAACTTGGGTTCCGCTGCGTCAAGACGGCGCTCCCCAAGCAGGGCCACATAGCCTCGCTCCAGAGAACCCAGCCTCCCTCCGAGCGACCTTCCCTGTCCCATCGACACCAACCCCTGTAACCTCGTTCCTCATCGAGTTAGCTGCGGCTACCGAGTCGCCAGCCAGTTTGGATAACCTCACCGTTCGCCTTCTTCACCGCGATAAACCTGGATCAAAGCCAACACCAATCACGCTCAGAGGCGCAGCCACGTCCGCATCTCTTCCCGCCACTGAGGCCGCAAAAGCCGTGTCAAATGCTCCAGGATCCCGATTGCCTCTCACCCTAAAAACGGAATCTGTCCTCCGCCTCGCGTTCGAACTCGAAACTCCCATGGGCCCCGACAAAACCGGACTTTTGGAGCTTGAAATCAACGTCACCAAACCCTCAGGAACCCTTCGCCTCAACGCAGCATCCTCGACTTCGAACACTCAACTTCTCGTAGGGGCAGAGATTATCGCTGCCGCCAAAGTACCAATAACTCAGCGCAACCCAAAAGATCGTCTCCTGCTTGAAACCGCCTTCCTGCAACGGCTTCCCGAGAACAAAGCACTCACAGCAGAGGCCGAACGCCTTCGCAAACAAATCAGCGACACCGAACTCGAAATCCCAACAACGCTCGTGATGGAGGAAATGAAACAGCCTCGCGCAACACACGTGCTTCTTCGCGGCGCATACGACCGAAAAGGTGAAATGGTGACCGCCGCAACGCCACGGGTTCTTCCACCCCTCGCGGATGACGCGCCACCAAATCGGCTCGGACTCGCCCGCTGGCTCGTCTCCGGGAACAACCCGCTCACCGCTCGCGTCACAGTTAACCGCTTCTGGCAGATGCTGTTCGGCACCGGCATCGTAAAGTCGAGCGAGGATTTCGGCGCCCAAGGTGACCTCCCATCACACCCCGAGCTGCTCGACTGGATGGCGCAGGACTTCGTTCAGTCTGGCTGGAATGTGAAACGAATCCTCCGGCAAATCGTCACCAGCGCCACCTACCGACAGTCCTCCGTCGTGACAAGTGAGTCGCTCGCCAAGGATCCCGAAAACCGGCTCCTCTCGCGGGCACCGAGAGTGCGTCTACCTGCAGAAGCCATACGCGACCAAGCACTTGCCGCGAGCGGTTTACTTGTTCGCACCCTCGGAGGCCCCTCGGTGAAGCCCTATCATCCTCAGGGCCTTTACGAACAGGTCACCGCAGGGAATGGCTACAACAAGTACATCCCAGGAAAAGGTTCTGACCTCTATCGAAGAACACTTTATACCTACTGGAAACGGTCTGTTCCGAATCCGGCTATGCTCGTATTCGACGCTCCGTTTCGGGAAACTTGCACCCTGCGGCGCCCGCGCACCAACACCCCCCTACAGGCCCTCAACCTGATGAACGATCCAACGTATGTGGAAGCGTCTCGATTACTGGGACAACGCATGCTCCTCGAAGCTGGAAACTCCCCAGAACTTAGAATCACGCACGGATTCCGGCTTTTGCTCGCCCGAAACCCCAGCCACCCCGAACTGGAAGTTCTCAAGCGAGCGCTGGAACGGCACATGGCGAGCTTTGCCGCAGACCCAGTAGCGGCAAAGGCATTACTCGACTTCGGCGACACCAAGTCGGATGCATCGCTCGATCAAACGCAACTCGCCGCGTACACCACCCTCGCCAGCACCCTCCTCAATCTGGACGAAACCATCACACGCCAATGAGTTCCTCTTCAACTATCCCAGCCATCAATCGACGCCATTTCCTCTCCACCGCGGGATATGCGACCGGTTTCTCCGTGCTCGCATCATTGCTCCCCACCCCCGCTGAGGCGAAAACCACGACCCCGTCGCATTTTTCTCCAAAAGCGAAACGCATCATCTGGCTGACGCAAGCGGGTGCGCCCTCTCAGCTCGAACTGTTCGATCCAAAACCCAACCTCGCAAACTACTTCGATAAAGATCTCCCCGACTCCATCAGGAATGGTCAGCGGCTAACGGGAATGACAGCAGGACAAAAACGGTTTCCTGTGGCTCCCTCGGCCTACGCATTCAAGCCGCATGGACGGTCGGGCATCCTGATGAGCGATCTCCTCCCGCACATCGCCCAGCATGCAGACGACCTCTGCGTGATTCGATCCCTTCACACCGAGGCCATTAATCATGACCCCGCAATGACGCTGCTCCAAACAGGGCATCAAATCGGTGGGCGCCCCTCTTTCGGCTCTTGGATCGCCTACGGATTGGGCACGGAGAACAGCGATTTACCCGCTTTCGTCGCCATGATCTCGCGCCCCAGCGGACCCACCAATGCCCAACCGCTCCACGAGAGAATGTGGGGGTCAGGCTTTCTCCCCTCTCGCTACCAAGGAGTCCGTTTCTCTTCCGGAAAAGATCCCGTGCTTTTCCTCTCAAACCCGCCAGGCGTCTCCGGAGCGCTCCGCCGGTCTATGCTGGACGATGTCGGGACGTTGAACCGACTAAACGAGCGGGATTTCCACGATCCAGAAATCAGCGCGAGAATCGATCAGTACGAGATGGCCTTTCGAATGCAGGCGGCTGTGCCTGACCTCGCAGACCTCTCCAGCGAGCCAGAATCGGTTTATGAACGCTACGGCCCCGAATCGAAAAAACCCGGTTCGTTCGCTGCAAACTGCATCCTCGCACGACGACTCGCCGAACGCGGGGTCCGTTTCATCCAACTCTACCACCGAGGCTGGGACCAGCACGGTAACCTACCCTCAGGCATCAAAAGCCAGTGCCACGACACCGACCAGCCCACCGGCGCTCTTCTGTCCGAACTCAAAGAGCGCGGATTGTTCGATGACACGCTCGTCATTTGGGGCGGCGAGTTCGGTCGCACGGTTTACTCCCAAGGCAATCTCTCGCGCGAGAACTACGGGCGAGACCATCACCCACGCTGTTTCAGTATCTTTATGGCTGGAGCTGGAATACGAGGTGGCCACGCGCACGGAGAAACCGATGATTTCAGTTACAACATCGTGCGTGACCCCGTTCACATCCATGATCTTAACGCCACCGCAATGCACCTTTTAGGATTGGACCACACCCGCCTTACCTACCGATTCCAAGGCCGTGACTACCGCCTGACGGACATCCACGGGTCGCTCATTCGTCCGATTCTAACGTGAGACCAAAATCGCAGGCGTGAATCGGGGCATATTCCCTGCGATTTCATGCGACAGGCCCCTCTCGTTTCAGCTGTCGCAGGCTCTGACATTCCTCTGTCGACGATTGAGTTAATCGCAGTATTCAACCGTGTCGCATCGTTCAAACACAGATACTGCAGTGCTTGACCATCGGTGCCATGTGAAGTTTACTCCTCGCCCTGTGGCATTCGGCGGGGTCGCCAAGTGGTAAGGCCGAGCTCTGCAAAAGCTCTATCGCGGGTTCGATTCCCGCCCCCGCCTCCAACGATGAATCCCACAACAACACCAACAGGGGGCTGCCTCGCCAACCGCGTTCGCCCGATAATCTCAACTGCCACTCAACAACAGCGCCCGTTCAGAAGCATGCATCTCTCGCCACTGCCCAGCGGCGAGTCCCAATGCCGACACTCGAATACCACCAATCGCCGTCCGAATGAGTCGCAACGTCGGATGCCCAACGCATGCAGTCATCTTGCGAACCTGATGATACTTTCCCTCCCTTAATCGGAGCGAAATCCACCAATCCGCCACGGTCTTCCTCACCCGAACGGGAGGGACCCGCGGAGCATGGTCCGGCTGAGGGTCCAGAACCATCGCCTCGCAAGGCAGCGTCCTTCTCCCCGCGAGAACCACCCCAGAACACAGCGTCGCCATCGCAACCGCGTCCGGTTCACGCTCCACTAACGCGTGGTACTCGCGCCAGTGCCCACGCTCAGGATGCAACAACTCCGCATTCAAACGCCCCTCATCCGACAAAAGCAGAAGCCCCTCAGAATCTGCATCCAATCGTCCAATCGGATAAACCCGTTGAGGAAAACCAAACTCCGCAAGAGTTTTCCACCGGCTACCCGGTTCCGGCGTAAACTGAGAGAGCACGCCGTAAGGCTTATGAAACGCTAATAGCATCCCACGTCAGGGATTCGCCGGACCAAACCCCTCCGCCGGAGTCCCATCTTCTTTCAACTTACCGCTCACCCACAAAATACCGCGCGCCACCAAATCGAGATACTCCTTCGTCTCAACCACTTCGTTGCCGTGCCCCAGCGTGGTTGAGAACGAACGTATTTTTCCATTCTGATTCACCCACACAATCGGATGCTCCTGCTTGGTGTCCTCTCCATACGCCTTCGCGAGTGCGGTCGCCGTATCATGAAACTTCTCTACCTTGTACAACTCATCCCCCTTCGGCGTGATCCAACCGTCCGGGAACCCGCGCATGATGGGGTGAGTCGCCTGCAACAACCGAACGGTCAGGGGACGGTACTTCTCGTGACTCGTGCTTTTTACGCCAATCAGCTCTCGCCATTGGTCCGCAGCCTCCGACATCCGGTAACTGTGCATCGAGCAATGCAAAAAAACCGCGGGTAATCCGGCCTTGTGAGGAGCCGTAATCCGTTCAAGGAAATCCACCTCCTTCACAGCCCCGTAACACTCAGAATGCAGCACTAAATCGTAGCCCTTCGCCCAATCTGCGCTGGCGTAAACCGAAGCCTTGTGCTCGCGTGTCGCAGCCTCCTTCGCGTCGTCATGCCGAATCGTGAACGTCGCGTTAATCCGCTTCGCAACCCCCTCCGATATGAGCTTCTTCTGAACAGTGTAGTCGTGGCAGCAACCACCGCAGACCATCAACACCTTCAGCGCCGCAGGTCGCTCCGCGCCCAACCCGCGCAACGGCAACACCGCAACCATCAACGCCAATACTGAGAGAATTCGTGTCTTCATGAGGGGAGATAATCCCCTTATACCATCACGAACTCGCTCCCTTGTCATCCGCACAGCCCAGCTGCGCCACCCTCTCCCATGTCACCCGACTCACTCCCCATCCACGAACTCCGCGACGCTTTCCGCGAAACCCTTACCTCTCATTCCAGAGTCATCCTGCAAGCCCCCACCGGGTCCGGAAAATCCACGCAGATTCCCCAATTCATTCTGGATGATCATCTCGCCGGAACCGGAGAAATCCTCGTCCTCCAACCGCGTCGCCTGCCGACTCGAATGCTCGCACAACGCGTCGCCTCCGAACGCCGCCAGCACCTAGGCGACGAAGTCGGTTACCAAATACGGATGGATCGTGTCGCCTCCGAACGCACCCGCATCCGGTTCATCACCGAAGGTATCCTCCTCCGAATGATGCTCTCTGATCCTTTTCTTGAAGGCGTTGGCTGCATTGTGTTTGACGAGTTTCATGAGCGCCACCTCCACGGCGACATCTCCCTAGCCCGTGCCGTCGCACTTCAGGACGACCTGCGCCCGGACCTCAAACTCGTGGTGATGTCGGCCACGCTCGACACGAAAACCCTCGAAAACTACCTCGCCCCCTGCCGCGTGCTGCAATCCGACGGAAGAATGTTCCCCGTCGACATCCGTTACCTGTCCTCCACTCGCGCGGAAGTCCCCATCTGGGACATGGCAGCCCGAGCGTTCGAGGAATACGCAGGAAGCCAGTCAGGCGACGTCCTCGTCTTCATGCCCGGTTCCTACGAAATCAATCGAACTATTGAAGCGCTTTCCCACTCATCCGCAGCGAAAGGATGCGTGATCCTTCCCCTCCACGGAGAACTCCCGCCAGACATTCAAGATGCGGCGGTCAACCCAAATGCCCGCAGGAAAATCATCGTCTCAACCAACGTCGCCGAAACCTCTCTCACCATCGACGGAGTCCGCTGGGTCATTGATTCGGGTCTGGCCCGCATCGCTCGATTCGACCCGTACCGAGGCATCAATACCCTGTATGTCGAACGAATCAGTCGCGCAGCATCCGACCAACGCGCTGGCCGCGCAGGCCGAACAGCAGCTGGAACGTGCATCCGCCTCTGGACCGAACGCGATCACGATCAGCGTGCCCCTCGTGAACTACCGGAAATACGCCGTCTCGATCTGGCAGAAGTGCTTCTCAATCTCAAGGCAGCGGGTTTCAACGATCCCAGCACGTTCCGCTGGATTGAGCCGCCCGATCCCAAGGCGCTCGATAATGCGGTCCGCCTACTTTCCGACCTCGCGGCTCTGGAGTCTGACGGATCCCTGTCAGAGACCGGACGCCGCATGCTCCCGTTCCCCGTTCACCCCCGGTACGCAAAGCTTCTTCTCACGGCGGCTGACCTTTCATGCGTACCGGACGCAGCAGCCATCGCCGCCCTAACCCAAGGCAGGCCCCTTCTGCAACGCGGCCTACCCCGCGATGTTGAACGGTTGCGTGATTCCACTCTAGGGGAAGAAACGCAGTCCGACCTTCTTTACCAACTACGCGCACTGCGGTTTGCGGAGCAACACCGATTCGACATCAGCACATTACGCCCACTCGGCATCCATGCAGGTGCCGCGAGGGAAGCTTCAGCACTGGCCAAACAGTTTTTGCAACTGGCATCAAACGAAGGACTCTCAACAGGCAAAACGACTAACTCCACTCAATCCATCCCCCGCTGTCTGCTCGCCGCTTTTCCCGACCAAGTCGGCATCCGCAACGACCCAAACATTCGCCGTTGTCATCTCGTCCATAACCGACGCGGAACGTTGTCTAAAGAAAGCTCCGTCGAGCCAACGGGATTGTTCATCGCGAGCGAAATTCGTGAAACCGAAACTCGCGCGGCCGATCGAGAAGTGCTGCTCGGAATGGTCACCCTCATCGAAGAGGAATGGCTGCGAGAGATGTTTCCCGGTCACCTCATGGAAACGACGCAGGCACTGTTTGATTCCACGCAGCGACGCGTGATTGCTCGTCGCGAGACACGCTTCATCGACCTTACGCTCCGCAGCAAGGACTCAGACGCCGTCCCTGAAAACGAGGCTGCAAGGCTACTCGCCATCGAAGTCGAATCAGGGCGCTGCGTCATGAAGGCATGGGATGATGCAGTCGAAGCCTGGATCCAGCGGGTAAACCTTGCCGCGGACCAGTTCCCCGAATGGCAGATTCCCGCCATAACGCCCGAAGATCGCACCGCCCTCATCGAGCAAATCTGCTTCGGAGCCACCTCCTACCGTGAGATTAAGGAGCGTGATGTCTGGCCCACCCTCCGCACATGGTTGTCCGCAGCCCAGAACCACACCATGGAACAGCTGTTTCCAGAACGGTTGGAAATGCCGAACGGGCGAAAGTTCAAAATCCAGTACAGCGGCCCAAATACCCCTTCCGTCGCGGTCCGCATTCAAGACCTCTTCGGAGTGAAGGGTGAACTACGCATTGCCAACAACCGCATCCCCTTGGTGATTCAGGTGCTCGCCCCCAGCCAGCGTCCCATCCAAATCACCCGAGACCTCACCACGTTCTGGAGGGAAAGTTACCCAAAAATCCGAGCCGAACTGTCCAGAAAATACCCCAAACACGATTGGCGCGAAAACCCTCTCGGGTAGACCGTCGACTCCAACGCCCACCTACACCTTTGGGAGCGTCACCCGTTGACGCTGACCCTGGTATTTCCCCTTACGCGTGCGGTAGGAAGTCTCACACGGCTCACCTCGGAAAAATAGCATCTGAACAACCCCTTCATCCGCATAAATCCGGCAATCGGCCGCGCTGCTATTGGAGAACTCAAGCGTCAAGTGCCCCTTCCACCCGGCCTCCGCAGGAGTCACGTTCGCAATGATGCCACACCGTGCGTAGGTGCTTTTTCCCACGCAAATTGCCGTCACATTCGGCGGCAAATGCAACTGCTCCACAGCAACCCCCAACCCGTAACTGCGCGCCGGCAAGATGAAGTAGCGCCCTGAGGCATCCTCCTGCAAAGGAGTCGATTCAAGATTACGTGGATTAAAATCTTTGGGATCCACCACCGTCCCAGGAACATGCCGGAAAATCAGGAACTCGCGTGAAGATAACCGTAAATCGTACCCGTAACTGGACGGACCAAACGAAAGCACCGCCCTTCCATCCCCAGCATACCGAACCAGTTGGGATTCAAACGGAGAAATCATCCCTGCCGCGGACAGCTCTCGAATATTCCGGTCACTCAAAATCATTCTGCATCTTGCTTTCGAAGCGTCCCGATGCGCGAGGCCTTTTTCCCAACTCGGAACGCCCCCCTCGTTGCCCCAGACCCGACAAGGCACCCAAAACTACCGCCTCCGAGTCATCGATTCCCGCAGTTAACCACTCCGTTCCCCCCCAGAATCAACCACCCCAATCAAACCTCACAAACCTCAACCAGCAACCCAACCCTCCCCAAACTTTGGCGTAGACCCAAAAAATCCAGCTAGCAGTGGCGCACCCGTGAGGACTCGAACCTCAAACCTTTTGATCCGTAGTCAAATGCTCTATCCAATTGAGCTACGGGTGCATCCCGCTCGGAAGCGGGACGAGGATTGAACTACGAAGCCCAGACGGAATCAAGCGAATCGTCGACTTTTCACCGGTTTTTGGCCGCTCTGAAATATCGTGACCTGACGACAATGTCCCAACGCCCCTCAACGCAACGGACTTAAGCCTCACGCAGCCAACCAATCACCTAAGAAAGGCAATGTGAGCTTTACCCCGAGAAATCCAGCCACACCCAAAGCAATCCCAAGCGCCAAAAACACCACCGCACCAACGAACAAACGCCGACTGCTCACCAACGCCGACACCCCGCTGAGCGCAATCCCCACTGACATCGCAGCGGCCGACGCATCAAACTGATCATCAATCTCGCTGAAGCGAATGTAATCGTCCTCCGACTTCTTCGCCTTCACCTGAATCTCTCCCTTCTCCCGCTCGTACCGGTCAATCTTTCCCTTCAAATCCAAAATCCTGCCGTCCAATAGTTTCAACGCCTCCAAATCCGCCGATCCGGAAACCGATCGCAAAGAAACAAGCTGATCCAAAGCACCTTCCGCTACACTCTGCTTAGTGCTCTTTGCTTGAAAATACGACCACTCGTTCAGTCGCTGAGACTGGGCATTCTCAATCGCCTGGGCCACGTTTCCCGACTTCACCTCACACAACGCCATGAACGTTCCCGCAATCGCCACCGCGAACGAAATGCCCACATTCAAGGCCTTATCCGACCCCAACTCGGCACCCGCTACTTCAACTTCAGATTTGTCCATTCCACCCAACTAACCAAACGCCTCCACATAAGAAAACCTTCAATCCGCCAACTCCTTAATGAACACGTTTCGAACGTAAAGCGGAGTGCCGTGATGCTGGAAACCAACTCCGCCACGCACACGAGATCCCCACTGCATCTCGTAACCATCCACCGTGCGCTCCCCGTTCAACAAGACCGTGATCACCCCCTTCTCCACGCGAATCTCATAATGATTCCATTCTCCCGCCACGCGCGCCG
>JACCEB010286127.1_pt1 | contig 16259 bp, 12 predicted proteins | sample 7454761 | NCBI WGS metagenome assembly JACCEB01 (sample SAMN15323454, study PRJNA562643) | freshwater metagenome | isolation source: river surface water | place: USA:Blue River Watershed | collected 2017-08-18 | reverse complement strand
TTAGATAAAACTGAAATTTCATTGGCAGCTATTGCCTCCTGTTTACTGCTAGCTAGCAGATTTAAGAGTTCCACTTACTGGCGCTCTAGCTTTAAATGGATTTTACGATTGGCTGCGATCGCATTTGCATTTCGCATGTTGATTGGTTTTACCATTGGTGTTCCTATGCCGGGACAGGTTGTTTTCACTCTCCCCCAGATTCAGCTTCCAGAGCTGCTTGTTGGCATTCGTTTAGGAGGTCCGGTAACAGAACAAAGATTGCTCTTGACCCTAAATGAGGCTGCCTTGTTGGCGGCTTTGATACTGATTTTTGCTCTCGCTAATAGTTTGAGTAATCCACACGCACTATTAAAGGTGCTGCCACGTCGCTTTTATGGCATCGGCCTGGCCAGCGTTATTGCGACATCTGTTGCACCACAAGCAGCAAGAAGTATCTCTCGCGTCAGGGCAGCAAAGAGATTACGGGGTCAATCTGGAAGCGGTCTACAGAGTTGGAAAAGAATTGCTCTTCCCGTCCTTGAGGCTTCACTAGAAAGGTCAATTGATTTAGCTGCGAGTCTTGAGTCAAGAGGCTATGGATACTTTCCCAATACAACTAGATATCGAGCACCAAGCTGGAAAATGCGAGATTCCTTAGGAGTTAGCGGCCCTGCTTATTTGCTTATCGCGATTTTTATAGCGGGATCAATCTCTCCCTGGCTAATTGGCGCCCTATTCCTTTTTCTTACACTTACACCGGTGGTGGCATAGTGATCCATTTTTCTAAGGTCTCTCTTATCTATCCGAACTCACAACGCACAATCATTGAAGATGTCAGCTTTGAGGTTAATGAGGGTGAATTTGTACTCTTAATCGGACACACCGGCGCAGGAAAAAGTTCGGTGTTACGTCTGATTAATGGCCTTGTTCCACATCACACAGGTGGCATCCTGTCAGGAAGCATCTCCGTTGCAGGACGCTCTACGGCAACATTGAAACCTGGCGAACTCGCCGATGTTGTCGGAATTGTGGGCCAGAATCCGGCCAATACTTTTGTCTCCGACATTGTTGAAGATGAAATCGCATTCTCGCTTGAAACCCTCGGCATCGCCCCTGAGGTAATGCGAAAGCGGGTTGAAGAGGTGTTAGATCTTCTAGCACTTACTGCGCTGCGTCGCAGAAACATTTCAGAGTTAAGTGGTGGAGAGCAGCAGCGCGTTGCAATTGCGGCAGCCTTAGTAACTAATCCAAAGGTTCTCTTACTAGATGAACCAACTAGTGCACTTGATCCAATTGCTGCCGAAGAGGTTCTCTCTATATTGCATCGCTTAGTCCATGACTTGGGACTAACGGTGGTGCTTTCAGAGCATCGCTTGGAGAGGGTGATTCAATTTGTTGATCGGATCATTCTGATTCATGGCGATGGATCGTTGGCCTTAGGTACCGCAGAAGAGGTAATGCGAAGCTCTCCAATCGCACCGCCATTAGTTGAACTGGCAAGGGCTCTAAAAATGCCAACCATCCCACTTAGCATCAGAGAGTTTCGTAAATTAGCACCGAAGATTGAGGTTGCTGACAACCCTGAAATCATTGATTCCATTTCAACTGGTGAAGTTTTGTTGTCTATAAATGAGCTCAGTGCGGCGTATCAAGATTCGCAGCGTGCTTACGCGTTATCAAAAGTAAATCTAGAGATTAGAACGGGCGAAATTGTCGCTCTGATGGGAAGAAACGGAGCGGGCAAAACCACACTTCTAAAATGCGCAGTTGGGTTAGCGCCGATAACCGCTGGCACGGTAAGGGTCTCCGGAAGTGATCCCGCTGAATTGGAAGGTCCAGAGTTAATACGAATTGTTGGCTATGTTCCTCAAGAGCCAACTGATCTGCTCTATGGACAAAGCATTTTGGAAGAGTGTGCGCTAGCTGATCAAGACAACAAAGTTACCGAAGGCTCAACTTTGGCCATCTACAAATCCCTTATGCAAATCCCTGATTTGAATTCACACCCAAGAGATGTATCAGAAGGTCAACGCTTGGGCCTTGCCTTGAGCATCATCCTCTCTGCGCAACCCCCGCTTATTGTTCTAGATGAACCAACAAGAGGCCTTGATTACCAAGCAAAGAAAACTTTGATTCAAATTTTAAAGGGGGTGGCGAAGAAGGAAGGTCGCGCAGTATTGATTTCAACTCATGATGTCGAGCTGGTAGCTGAAGTTGCCGATCGAGTAATTTTCTTGGCCGATGGCGAGTTAATTGCCGATGGCTCGACCTCTCAAGTACTAAACGCCTCTCCAGCATTTGCGCCACAGGTTGCCAAAGCTTTGCCGCACACAAATTGGACAACTGTTAATGAAGCAGAGCGGTACATAAATGCTGAAAAGTAATGTTCCCCTGCTTTTTCTGGGTTCACTTTTTGGATTGGTGTCATTTACTTGGCCCCTCTATCTTCCTGACTCCGAATTTCTTCTTTTCCAGCCAGACAATGCCAGGATTTTCGCCTTAGTAATTGCCTTATTTGCAGTTAGCTTGATTGCGATAGAGATTTCTAGAGGCGCATTAGATTCAAAGGCGGTAGCCATCCTTGGTGTGCTCTCAGCGCTTATTGCAGCTTTGCGGTTAGTGGGTGCAGGGGCGATTGGTGTTGAACCAATGTGGTTTCTTCTTATCTTGGCAAGTTACATTTTCGGAGCAACCTTTGGATTTTCTCTGGGCGTCGTATCCCTTGCAGCTTCAGCTTTCTTGACTGGCGGAATCGGGCCTTGGCTGCCATTTCAAATGTTGGCGGCGGGCTGGATTGGAATGCTCGCCGGTGCATTTGCAAAACTCACTTACCGGAGTTTAAAGATCGGTTTAGAAAGCTTTCTATTAGTTTCAATCGGAGTGGTTTCCTCACTCTTGTTTGGATTGCTCATGGATCTGCAGCTTTGGCCATGGTTAACGGGAACTGATACCCAACTTTCATACATTGCTGGCGCTTCGATTTTGGAGAATTTACAAAGATTTATGGTCTTTCATTTAACTACTGCTTTGGCTTGGGATCTACCACGTGCATTGACTACTGGGGTCTTAATCTGGTTAACCGCACGGCCTGTTCTTAACTCTTTCCGAAGGGCACGGCTACGTTTGAACCTTACTTCACATGGGATGCAACCAGCGGCGCACGTTTAACCACAGCGCGACTTGATCTCCCTCTAACATCGACGACAACTTCACTTTCGACATCCAACTTCTTGTTCATCAATGCCAGAGCTATTCCAGTTTTAAGGGTAGGTGAAAATGTTCCACTAGTTACCTCACCTATTTGCTCTCCGGCATCATTCATTACCTTCATGCCTGCTCTTGGTATGCCGCGATCGGTAATCAGCAATGCTTGAAGAGTTCTATGGGTTTTCTCTGCTTTCTGTCGCAACAAAACATCTTTTCCCCAAAACTCTTTTTCCCACGCGAGAGCCCACCCGGCACTTGCTTCGACTGGAGTGATTTGCATGGAGAGTTCGTGGCCATGCAATGGATATCCCATCTCGGTACGCAAAGTGTCGCGGGCTCCTAGTCCTGCTACTTGACCACCTGATTGATTTATCAATGTGAACATTTTGTTCCACACCGGCAATGCTTCATTCCAACGGGTCAAAATCTCATAACCGAGTTCACCGGTATATCCCGTGCGACAAAGAGTTATCTCTAATCCTTCAATCTCAGCTTTCTTAAATGACATGTACTCCAAATCAACACTGATGCCCAGTCCATTCAAAATCTCATTTGATTTTGGTCCTTGAAGTGCCAGCACTGAAAAATCCTTGTGCCTATCCCTTATTTCAATTCCGGCAGGCTTTGCCGTCACTAACCTCTTCACAACCTCCGCCGCGTTTGCTGCATTTGGAATTAGGAGTATCTCTTGCTCCGAAAAGCGGTATGCGATTAAGTCATCGATTACCCCGCCCGTCGCTGGATCGCAAATCAAGTTGTATTGCGCCTGCCCATCTTTTAGCCGTCGCAGATCATTAGTTAAAACCGAGTTCAAAAAAGAAAGGGCGCCCTCACCCTGAACAGTAACTTTGCCGAGATGGGAGACATCAAATACTCCGACCGCCTGTCGCACCGCCTGGTGCTCATTCAATACGCCACCGCCATTTGCGGCGGGATATTCAATAGGCATCTCCCAGCCACCGAAGTCGGCCAACTTTGCTCCGGCCCTCTGATGAAACTCATGTAATGGCGAATATTGACTCACTCCAATAACCTAGCCCAATGCCCTCAATTAATGCGACAGATAGCTCGGCAATCAACGATGTCTTGGTAATTGGATTTGCAAGAGACAAGAAGAGTAAGAAATTCTCCTTGGAAACCGGAGATTTAGCCTTTGATGCCGCTGCGGTAATTGAAGCGCTAGATGATTTAGGAGCAACCGCTGCGGCTGATGAGGTTATAAAGCTGCCCGGTAACGCCACAAAACTTGTTGTTCTAACCGGTTTGGGCCAAACTCAAAAAAACTATGCGCATGAAACTCTCCGTCGAGCAGCTGGCGCTGCCGCTCGTGTCCTATCTGGTCACAACAGCGCAACCTTTGCTCTTCCGGCCAACTCTCTCTCTGAGTTCTCTGCAGTAGCGGAAGGTGCGCTACTAGGCGCTTATGCCTTTGATGAGTTTCGCGGCACTTCAAAATCCGATCGCAAGCCAGCGCTAAAGAAAATTAATCTTCATAGTAAAAACGCAAAGAAATCAGAGTATTCAAAAGCTCTGAAGCGGGCAGAGGTGATTGCGAAGTACACCCACATTGTTCGCGACCTGATCAATACCCCTCCAAGCCACCTGACTCCAGATTCTTTTTGTCAGCGCTTTAAGAAATTGAGTACCGGCAGCAAGGTAAAAGTTGAAATTCTGAAAGATGATCAACTGCGCAAACTTGGTTATGGCGGAATTATCGGTGTGGGTCAAGGATCAGCTAATAAGCCTCGTCTACTTCATCTCTCTTACACTCCGAAGAAATCTGGAAAGAAACCTCTCCGTTACGCATTGGTCGGAAAAGGAATCACATTTGATACCGGCGGATTGGCATTAAAACCAGCTCAGGGTATGGAGGCGATGAAGTCGGATATGAGCGGTGCTGCGGCTGTATCCGCCGCGATTCTGGCAATCGCTGAGTTAAATCTTCCAGTCGCGATTGATGCATGGGCGCCGTTGGCGGAAAACATGGTTAGCGATACCGCGACCAGACCTAGTGACATCATCACTATCTATGGTGGAAAAACCGTTGAAGTTTTGAACCCAGATGCGGAAGGACGATTAGTTCTAGCTGATGCCATGATGAAAGCTGCAGAGGTTAGCGCCAAGGCTGGTGGCTTAGATGGTCTAATTGATGTTGCAACTTTAACTGGTGCTCAAGTAGTTGCATTGGGAACTAGAACCAGCGCGGTAATGACTAACAACCCAGAGTTTTCTGAACGCTTTCTACAGATTGCAGATGCAACAGGTGAACAGTTCTGGCCCATGCCTCTGCCTGAAGAGTTGCGCGCCTCCCTCGACTCCCCTGTAGCAGATATCGCCAATATCGGAGATCGCATGGGTGGAATGTTGGTAGCCGGACTCTTCCTTAAGGAGTTTGTAGCCCCGGAGCTTCCTTGGCTTCATTTAGATATCGCTGGCCCTGCCTATAACGATGGAAAACCTCACGGTTACACCCCGGTTGGCGGTACAGGTGTCGCACTTCGCACCCTTGTGGCCCTTGCGGAGTCCGCCGCAGGTCGTTGATGCTGGCAGGATAGGACAGTATTCCAAGGTCAGTATTTGGGTCCCTGTTAAGTAGAAGAGTGTGAGGTTGCTGTGGCTAATTTCGACTTGGTAATCCTGGGCGGCGGTAGTGGCGGATATGCCTGCGCGCTGCGTGCGGCTCAACTTGGTTTACAGGTTGTGCTGATCGAAAAGGACAAACTAGGTGGAACCTGCTTACACCGTGGCTGCATACCAACAAAAGCCCTGCTTCATGCCGGCGAGGTAGCTGATAGCGCTCGCCACTCATCTGAGTTTGGTGTTAAGGCTGAGTTCCATTCCATGGATATGGTCGCGGTTAACGCTTATAAGGATGGTGTTATCACCAAATTACATAAAGGTTTACAAGGGCTGGTTAAATCTCGAAACATCACCTATGTCGAAGGAGCTGGCAAGCTGGTGTCTCGCGACACTGTAGAGGTCAATGGTCAGCGGTACACAGGAAAGAATGTTGTTCTAGCGACTGGCTCCTACGCTAAATCGCTTCCTGGTTTAGAGGTAGATGGAAAAACCATCGTCACCAGCGATCACGCTATGCACATGACCCATGTTCCTAAATCTGTAATTGTTTTAGGTGGCGGCGTTATTGGTTGCGAGTTTGCTTCGGTCTGGAAATCTTTTGGAGCAGAGGTAACAATCATCGAGGCGTTGCCTCATTTGGTTGCGCTAGAGGATGAATCCTCCAGCAAGCAGTTAGAGCGTGCTTTCCGTAAGCGTGGAATTAATTTCGAGTTGGGCACAAAATTCAAGAGTGCAACGAAAAATGCCAATGGCGTTACCGTCACTCTAGAAGATGGAAAGAGCTTTGATGCTGAGGTGTTGCTCGTGGCGGTCGGACGTGGCCCAGTTTCTCAAGGACTCGGTTATGAAGAGCAGGGCATAAAAATGGATCGGGGCTACATCTTGGTTGATGACAAATGTCGCACCAATATCCCTGGGGTATGGGCCGTTGGAGATCTGATTCCAACATTGCAATTAGCTCATGTTGGATTCGGCGAAGGAATTCTTGTGGCTGAAGAGATTGCTGGGCTTAATCCACGTGCAATCAACTACGACGGTGTTCCACGCGTTACCTACTCAGAGCCAGAGGTTGCTTCAGTTGGCTTAACCACCGCTGCTGCAAAAGCAAAAGGTTATGAGGTTGTTGAGCTTAATTATGACTTGGCTGGAAATGGCAAGGCCCAGATATTGAAGACAGCCGGTTCAATCAAGTTAGTAGCGCAGAAAGATGGAGCTGTCCTTGGAATTCACATGGTCGGCTCTCGAGTTGGCGAGTTACTCGCTGAAGCACAATTGATTTTTAATTGGCAGGCTGATGCCAATGATGTGGCACCTCTAATTCATGCACATCCAACCCTCTCTGAGGCTATGGGTGAAGCGCACTTGGCTCTGGCCGGAAAGCCGTTGCATGCTCATGGATAAAGTTTGTAGTTTGAAGAAGTCAGTACAGTTCCAAGTTTCACTGCAAAGATCGGAGTCAACAAAATGAGTTTCTCGGTGAAGATGCCAGCTCTTGGAGAGAGCGTGACTGAAGGAACAGTAACTCGTTGGCTCAAATCTGAGGGCGATCATGTTGCTCTTGATGAACCACTGCTAGAGGTTTCCACTGACAAAGTAGATACTGAGATTCCATCGCCGGCTGCAGGTATTTTGCAAAAAATTGTTGTGCCAGTAGACAGCGTTGCACCAGTTGGTGCGGAGTTAGCGATTATTGCCGATGGCGCAACCGCAACATCTGCACCTGCCGCACCGGCTGCTGCGCCAGTTTCAACTCCGGCACCAAAAGTTGCAGCTCCGACGCCTACTCCAGCTCCAACTCCTTCACCCACGCCAGCACCTTCTCCTTCACCCACACCAGCGGCAAATGGCGCAGCAACACCAGTTGTCATGCCAGCACTAGGTGAATCAGTAACTGAAGGAACTGTCACTCGTTGGTTAAAAAATGTTGGTGACAATGTTGCAGTTGATGAACCGTTACTAGAGGTTTCAACTGACAAAGTAGATACTGAGATTCCATCACCTGCTGCTGGAGTTTTGCTTTCAATTGAGGTCGCGGTTGACTCCACAGTTGCTGTTGGCACTCGCTTAGCTAGCATCGGCGCATCAGGTGCAGCTCCTGCAGCACCAGTAGCTCCTGCAGTACCAGCGACACCAGTTGTTGCCGCACCAAAACCAGTTCCTGCTCCACCAACCACTCCTCCACCTCTAGCTCCACAGGCAGCCGCTCCGCAAGCAGCAAAACCGGCTCCTGCTGCGGGTGTGCTTGATGATTCTTATGTGACACCTATTGTCAGAAAACTAGCTGCTGAAAATGGCGTGAATCTGGCAAATGTAAAGGGAACCGGCGTTGGCGGAAGAATAAGAAAAGAGGATGTTTTGGCGGCGGTAGCAAAGCCTGCTGCGACATTTGCTACACCTGCAGCGGCCCCAACACCTTCAATTGCCAAAGCTCCAACTCCAGTAGCAGTTTCGCCGCTACGTGGCACAACTGTGACTATGTCGAGATTGCGTAAGGTAATTGCCGCTCGCATGTTGGAATCACTTCAAGTTAGCGCACAGTTAACAACGGTTATTGAAGTTGATATTACAAAGATCGCCAGATTGCGCGAAAAGGCAAAATCCAGTTTCGAAGCCCGTGAAGGCGTGAAGTTAACCTATCTTCCTTTCTTTGCAGTGGCCGTTTGCGAAGCTTTGAAACAACATCCCGTTGTAAACGCCTCTGTTGAGGGTGATCAAATTACCTATCATGGTGCGGAACATCTGGGAATTGCGGTAGATACCGATCGCGGATTGTTGGTTCCTGTGATTCGCGATGCCGGCGATTTGAATATGGGCGGCATAGCTCGAAAGATTGTTGATGTTGCATCCCGCACAAGAGATAACAAGATCTCCCCTGATGATTTAGGTGGCGGTACTTTCACAATTACCAATACTGGTTCTCGCGGCGCTTTATTTGATACCCCAATCATCAATCAACCACAGGTTGCCATTTTGGGTGTTGGTTCAGTTGTAAAGCGACCAATGGTTGTTAAGGGTGAGGATGGTGGAGAGACAATCGCTATCCGTTCCATGGTTTATTTGGCGCTTTCTTATGATCATCGCATCGTTGATGGTGCTGATGCCGCTAGATTCTTGAGCACACTAAAGGAGCGTCTGGAAGAAGGACGCTTTGAATCTGACTTAGGACTCTAATGTCACTTCCGCAACGAATAGCTATAACCGGTGCATCAGGACTGATTGGTACCGCCTTAATTGGTCACCTAAAGTCTGAAGGACATACGGTCCAAAGATTGGTGCGTCGCCCAGTGGTATCCCCTGATGAGATTCAATGGGATCCCGCGGCTGGAACCGTGGATTTAAATGCCTTGGAAGGTGTTGATGCGGTTATTCATTTGGCTGGAGCCAATGTTGGCGACAAGAGGTGGAGCAAGAAATACAAAGCTGAAATTTTGAACTCCAGATTACTTGGCACCACAACAATTGCTAATGCTGTAAACGTAGTGAAACCACAGGTCTTTATCTCCTCCAGCGCAATCGGTTGGTATGGAGAAACCGGCAATCGTGCAGTCACTGAAGAGGATAGACCAGGTGATGATTTTCTAGCAGCGGTGTGCAAGGAATGGGAAGCTGCCGCCGATTTAGCTACCAACACTAGAACTGTAAAAATTCGCACTGGTTTAGTTCTTGATCCAACTGGTGGAGCATTAGGAAAAATGTTGCCTTTGTTTAAATTTGGTTTAGGTGGAAAGCTCGGAAACGGCAAGCAGTGGTGGTCATGGATTACCTTGCATGATCAAATCCGTGCTATTTGCCATCTCTTGGAGAAACCAGTCGAAGGTGCCGTTAACCTAACCGCACCAAATCCGGCAACCAATCAGGAGTTCACCTCGGCTCTAGCACGCGCACTGCATAGGCCCGCGCTATTTCCAGTTCCAGGAATAGCACTGAAAGTTGCATTGGGTGGCTTCTCCTCCGAAATTCTTGGTTCCAAAAAGGTGATGCCTGAGAAACTTTTGGAATCTGGCTTTACCTTTGATTACCCACACATCGCGCCCGCTTTGGCAAAACTGGTTTAACGGCTGGCGATTATCGCTTCAGCGGCCAACCTTCCGCTAAGCAAGGCTCCTTGTTGAGAAGGAACAGCTAAGTAATCGCCGGCAGCAAAGACTCTGTCGCTAATCCTTGTTGGGGATAAAAGAGGCTTCCCCGGTAAATGCTTTGGTAACGAGTTTCTTATTTCGTAATGTTTAATGTATTCAAAGTCAGATTGTGACAGCTGCCAGATTCGAGCCAAGTCAGATCTGATCTGGCTCTCTGATTGTTCTTCCAAAGTAGTGGTTGAGATCAATGTTTGCCCATGTGGCGCGTAATCTGCCGCTATATTTGAGAGCGCAATTGAGTTAACAACAGAGCTCTTTGAATCTAGACGCAAGTGTTTACTTGTTATCAATCCCGCCGGCACTCTGTGATACCAGGTTGTTGAGGAGTTCATCTCAACCTTGCTTTGATTAATCAACCCTTTTGCAACTACCTCATCAACGGCCAAAACCACATAATCTGACTTGAGCTCTCCATGATTTGTCACAACGCTGGAATCAGACACCTTCAAAACCTTTGTGTTGAAATCGATTTCAAGACCCTCTGCCAAAGCATTAGGTAGCGCCTGAACACCATTTCTTGGCAGGCCGGGATTACCTTTAACAAACCAGCGGATTAACTCTCTGGCCATCGGGGCTGAAACCAAATCAGGGTCGGTTAGGAAAACTCCAGAAAGAAAATTCCTAATTACCTTCCGGTAAAAGCTTCCTACTTGAATGAGGGCCGTACCCAAATCAACCTCTGGAGTTTTTCCGATCAAGAAACGTAGGAAATTCATCTTCTCAAGCAAATTTCCGGTCTTATTGGAAAGGTTGCCTGGCCAATACGAAAATGATTTGAGTGGATCTCCCAAAACCGTTAGCTGATTATTCAAAAACAACTCAACACCTTTAGGAAGTGGGACCAGCTCAAGTTTTTCTACTAGATCGTTGGTAATCAACTCAGGATAAGCAGGGTTAATTACCTGAAAGCCATGATCCAAGGTGAAGCCATCTAGGTAATCTGTTGCCATCCTGCCGCCCACTCGGGAGCTGGCTTCTAAAATCTTTACTTGAAATCCAGAAGATTGGAGAGTTCTTGCACAGTTCAGACCAGCTAAGCCGGCACCAACTACCAAAACCTCATTACTCATTAATCTCTCACACTCATAATTCGCGCTTGATCAATTATCTCTGACACTCTCAAAGCAAACTGAGGTGAAACCGGCAAAGTTCCACCTGTCACCAAAGCTTGCCTCACTTGAATATAGAACTGCGGATAATTTCCAGGCACTCCAGGGTAGTTATATGAGTTATCGCCCTTCCAAATTCTCGCCTCACTACTTATTTCATCTAGAGCAATCCACGAGCCAGGATTTGGAATTAATCCCTTTCGCATATAGAACTCTTGGCGATCTAAATCTTGGATTACTAGAGCTCCCTGATCTCCACTCAATCTAATTCGTGGACCAGGCGCACCAATTATCGAGCTAGCTGATAAATACGAATCTACTCCGCAATCATGTTTTATTACCAGCAAGACATCATCGTCGGCGGCTCCCCTAATCTCTCGAATAGCGGAATACACGAGCTGGCCATCTCCAAAACAATCTAGCGCGGTCGAGATTAAATGGGATTGCAAGTCCAATAACAATCCGCCGCCCTCCAAAGAGCTGTTTTGCTCTCTCCAAGATTTGGGGTTTAGTTCAGGTCTGAATCGTTCATACCTAGATTCCATGCGAAAAGGTTTTCCTATAGCGCCACTATTGACTGCATGTTTTACGGTCAGCGTATCTGAATCCCATAAGCGATTGAAAAACACTGTTAAGGGAACTGAATATCTCTCCGCCGCCTCAAACAATTCACTTGTCTCTTGGAAATTGAGACCCATCGGTTTGTCTACGACGGTTGGAATACCACGGTTGATTGCAAGTTGAGCATGCTCAGCATGCACCTCATTAGTGGAGGCAATAACGACTAAATCTAAATCCTCATCCAATAACTCTTGAATTGAATTTACCAACACCGCTTGAGGAAAATCCGCATGGGCGTCAGCTTTGCGTTCCATGGAGCGGGCGCAGATAGTTGTTACCTCGAAACCCGCAGAGACCAAGGTAGGGGCATGAAAGAAACGACCGGCTAATCCATAACCGACAATTCCGGCTTTCATGCCCGCTCTTGACCTAGTTTTGCTGATGCTGCAGTTTTGAAGGCCACCAAATCTTTGGTCCAATTACCCGCACAAGGGCTGGCACTAGAAGTGATCGAACTACTAGCGCATCAAGCAGAACGCCAAAGGCGACCGCAAAACCTAACTGCGCCAGGAACACCAAAGGTAAAACTCCAAGAACACCAAAGGTGGCAGCTAGCACGACTCCTGCTGAGGTAATCACTCCACCAGTTACTGTTAAACCTTTGATAACTCCAGCACGGGTTCCAATCTTTATGGACTCCTCGCGCACTCGAGTCATTAGGAAAATGTTGTAATCGATTCCCAAAGCAACCAAGAAAACAAAGGCAAAGAGCGGGAATGCGGCATCGCTGCCCGCAAAACCAAACACGTGCTCAAACACTAAGGCGCAAACCCCCAGCGTTGCCGCGAAGGACAAAACAACTGTGAAAAGCAACAATCCAGCAGCCAGAATCGAGCGGAGCAACACCCCTAGAATTATTGCGATCAAAATAAGCACGATTGGAATGATTACGCGGTTATCTCGCTTGGATGACTCATCAATGTCATATCCAATTGCGGTTTGACCACCAACCAAAACATTTGGGTCGACCGCCTTAACTGCATCTCTTATTAGTGGGATTAGATCTTTAGCTTCAGCAGAATCTGCGGCCACATTCAAGGTGGCGTTTAGAAGGACTTTACCTTCAACAATCCTCAAATCTGCAGTGGGTTGTTTTGTAACTGGGTCTAGATTCGTAACTGGGATGACGTTAGCAACATTTTCCACTTTCAAAAGCGCGGCAGTTACAGCTGCAATATCTGATTGATCAGCAACAATCTCAACTGGCGTTCCCTCTCCGCTTGGGAAATGCTCCCCGAGCTTTTCAAGGCCGATTACTGAATCAGTCCTAGAGGTGAAGGCTTCGGTTTGGGCTAGGCCATCTGACTTCAGAGTTGGAGCAAAGCCGGCGAAGATCAGCAAAATGACGGCGGTAGAAATCCACACTCGATTTGGCCTGCGCTCTACCAAGTTACCGACTTTGGACCACAATCCACTCAACTTCTCATCTGCAGCACCGAACTTTGGAATTCGGGGCCAGAAAATCCAGCGGCCAAAAACAATTAGTAACGCTGGCAACAAAGTTAGTGCGGCTAACATAGATGCTGCGATTCCTATGGAGCCGACCGGTCCTAATCCGCGATTACTCGAAAGATCACTCAGTAGCAGCACCATCAGACCAGCAATAACCGTGGATCCTGAGGCCAGAATCGGTTCCACCACTCCGCGCAAAGCAATCTTCATCGCTTCGTACCGTGATTGGTTATGGTGCAGCTCTTCCCGATAACGAGATATGAGGAGAAGCGCGTAATCCGTTGTGGCTCCTAAGACCAACACATCCATGATTCCCTGTGTTTGTCCATTTAAATCAACAATATTGGCCTTTGCCAGATAGTAGACAATCATGGTGGCAAAACCGAGTGCAATTCCAGCTGTCAAAAGCGGAATTATCCATAGCACTGGAGATCGGTAAACCACAATCAAAATGATGGCAACCACAATTAGAGTAGTTCGAAGCAAGGTTGTGTCGATTGAGCCAAAGGCATCGAATAAATCAGCAAAAATTCCACCAGGACCAGTTACGTGAGATTGCAGCCCTGCCGAAGAGAAATTCTTCTTTAGATCCTCGCGGATGAACTCAATAATCATCGGTAGCACCGGCTCTTTATTGATGTTCTCCCCGGCAATTGCGGAATCAAGTGAGAGGTTAATCAAAATTGCTTTTCCATCAGCTGCTGGAATAGGAATAACTGGAGCAGGCGCAAAGTAATTGCTCAGCGGCTTTCCAGATTGCGGCAGAACCTTGTCCCCTAGAGTCGCAGCATATTGATTAACTGCAGCAAAGGCAGCGGCATTTGTTGCGGGATTCAAATCACCAACTAGTAACAACAGAGTTGGTAACACATCTGCGGATTGTTGAGAGAACTTAACAATGGTTTTACCAGCGATGGTTGACTCTGCGCTATCAGGCAGGAATGAGGAGTTATCGTTCTCTTGCACCGTAGAAATCTTCGAGAAGGCAGCACCAGAAAATCCACCAATAGCAAGCCAGGTGATGATGGCAACCACAGCCAACCAAAGCGCCTTTCGGCCCTTTACAGATCTCTTACCAGCGCTCTCAACATTTACCTGATCAGACACAGTCTCTCCTCTAGCCACATATTCATCTTGTTTAAAAAAGCCCCACCAAGCCCGACCGGAGGGGTTGCTGCCCCTCTCTGGGAGTTTGAGTGATTTGGGCTACGGCTCCCGTTCCGTATCAGTGTAAGGAGCCAGGCCCAGGATGGGAGTTTACCCTCCGATGAAGTTAGGCTCTGCCTATGAGCGCAATTTCAACCACCCAGATTGGCTCGGAGCATCTTTTGCAATCCGAATACTCTGGTTTAGCGCTCAAGAAGCTTGGGTTAATTGATTATGAGCCGGCCCTAGCAATTCAGCGGGAGTTTCACTCAGCTGTTGCGAATATGGAAAAGCCCAGCACCTTGCTCCTGCTAGAGCACCCTCCGGTTTTCACCGCCGGACGTCGAACTTTGCAAAGTGAGATGCCCACAGATGGCTCTAAAGTGATTGAGGTTGATCGTGGCGGGAAAATTACCTTTCACGGCCCAGGCCAAATCGTTGGTTATCCCATCGTAAAGTTAAAGAATCCCAATGATGTTGTGGGTTTTGTTAGAGAACTCGAAAACGCACTCATTGGAGTATGTAATGAGTTTGATTTAGATGCCCAAAGATACTGTGAGCGCTCTGGCGTTTGGCTGCGTGATGAAAAAGGTGATCGCAAGATTGCTGCAATCGGGATTCGAGTAGCGCGAGGTGTAACAATGCATGGCTTTGCACTAAATGTGAACCCTGACCTCTCCTACTTTGATCGAATTGTGCCGTGTGGAATCTCTGATGCCCAAGTCACTTCGCTAGCACGCGAGTTGAATCGGGAGATCAAGATCTCCGAAGTAACTCCGCTCTTAGAACGTTACATGTATGAGGCACTAGTAAAGGTGGGTCAGTTGTGATTGCACCTGAGGGAAGAAAATTGCTGCGCATCGAAGCTCGAAATGCGGCGGTTCCCATAGAAAGAAAACCTGAGTGGATTAAAACTCGAGCCAAAATGGGACCCGAGTACACCGCGCTACGGTCTTTGGTTTCAAATGAAGGATTGCACACTGTATGTCAGGAAGCCGCCTGTCCCAATATCTTTGAATGCTGGGAGGATAAAGAGGCAACCTTTTTAATTGGTGGCGAAGCTTGCACTCGCCGCTGCGATTTCTGCAATATTGATACCGGTAAGCCACAACCTCTTGATCGTGACGAGCCGCGCAGAGTGGCTGAATCGGTAAAGACCATGGGCCTGAAGTACGCCACTGTTACCGGAGTAGCTCGCGATGATCTTGAGGATGAAGGTGCTTGGCTTTACGCAGAAACGATAAACCAAATTCACTCCTTGGTTCCTGGTTGTGGCGTCGAGATGTTGGCGCCGGATTTTTCTGCGAAAAGTGATTTGTTGAATCAAGTTTTTGAGAGTCGGCCAGAGGTTTTTGCTCATAACTTAGAGACCGTACCGCGAATCTTTAAGAGAATTAGGCCGGCCTTTAATTATGAGCGATCTCTAAATGTAATTACTCAAGCCCGCGATTTTGGCTTGATAACCAAATCCAATCTCATCCTTGGTATGGGAGAAACCCGCGAAGAGATCTCTCAAGCTTTGATTGATTTGAGAAGTGCGGGTTGTGATTTGATAACGATTACACAATATCTACGGCCTTCTGCCTTACATCATCCAGTGGAGAGATGGGTGAAGCCGCAAGAATTTGTCGAGTTATCCAAAGAAGCTGAGGATCTTGGATTCTCTGGCGTTATGAGTGGGCCCTTAGTGCGCTCTAGCTACCGTGCGGGAAGACTTTATAAGCAAGCGATGGCTGCGCGTACCGGTGCAACTAATGGCTGAGTTGGTTTACCCGCCAATCATCCGTTTAGTAAAAAGTTTTTGGAAGTACCTTGATGTGCAATTCACTTTTTACGGACAATCCCATATTCCGGTTAAGGGACCAGCAATCCTGGCGATGAATCATGTTGGTTATCTGGATTTTGCCTTTGCTGGCACCGCAGTCCTGCCAACTGGTCGCCTCGTGAGATTCATGGCAAAAAGAGAAATTTTTGATAATCCAGTTGCTGGTCCATTAATGCGCGGCATGAAACACATATCTGTAGA
>JACCEB010723405.1_pt1 | contig 16260 bp, 8 predicted proteins | sample 7454761 | NCBI WGS metagenome assembly JACCEB01 (sample SAMN15323454, study PRJNA562643) | freshwater metagenome | isolation source: river surface water | place: USA:Blue River Watershed | collected 2017-08-18 | reverse complement strand
CTACACCTGCACCATAGCCATCCTCATCGATGTCGTTGTACCAAGGGGTTGTTAATCCTTCATCTCCCAATCCATCACAGTTGTCATCCAATCCGTTGCAGGTTTCTGTCATGCTGGGATTGATGCCTGCAAAATTGTCATTGCAGTCGCCATTGCACAGCGTGAATCCATCTCCATCGTTGTCAAACCCTTCGTCGACTATGCTATTGCAATTGTCATCCACGAGATTGCACAGCTCCATGGCCTGGGGATGCGCAATGGCATTGTTGTCATCGCAGTCGCCCATGCAGCTGCTGTATCCATCATTGTCCTGATCAAATCCTTCGTCAATGGCATTGTTGCAATTGTCATCATAGTTGTTGCATAGTTCAACCGCATTGGTGGCAATGTTGTTGTCAAAATCATCACAGTCATTGCTGTTGCTGACATAACCCGAAGGCAATGAGCATGCTGAAATGGTAACATCACTTCCTTCACCGTCTCCATCATTGTCCTGAAAATAGGTTACCGCCTCTGAGACTTGTATTGCGTTTTCGTACCAAATGGAATCTGAGTAGTTGCCATCCGATATCACCAATGCAAAACTGTAGGTTCCGGTGGCGGCATACTGAACTGCAACTTCGGCGGCATTGGATGTTGCCGGTGTTCCTCCTGGGAAATACCATGTGCGTATGGTGTTTCCAAAACTGTTGTCTGTAAATACAACGGGACTGCTCACACAATTGGCCTCTGTGTATACAGGGTTGTTGATCATTTCACTCACCGGAACGCATGGACCCACTTGTGTGAGGATGTTGTGCATGAAGACATTGATGATTTCATCGATGTTGCCAATGCAAATTTCATTGTTGGTGATGTTGGCATAATGAACGCGCAATACCGGTAATGCGCTGAAGTTAACGGGAATCATGGTACCCAAGTGTCCCAATGCGGCAATCTTGGTTCCCTCGTCTTCAAAGAAAAGGTGAGAACTCCAAGTTGTATTGGGTAACAAACTCTCGACACTCATGATTGTAGCTCCACTAATGTCAAATTGCATCGCGTTTACCATGCCATCAGGGTTGGTAATCATTACATCAAAGTAACCTTCGTTGGTATTGAGGTTGCCAATGCTCAAGGTTGCAGTTTCGCTGACATCAACAATCTCAGGATCCCAAGCACAAGGTTCCATGAGTCCAGGTAGAATGCCTTGGTCTTGTTGGGTGTGGATGCATTGATCCAAATAAGCTGCGTCAGCAATGCTCACCACGCCATCTTCATTCAAGTCATTGCAATCCGTAGCTCCCAAATTCTCAGCAACGGATGCATTTCCGTAAGCATAAATGTCGCCCAAGTCGTACATCAAGTCTGTTGCAATGTCTCCTCTTTTCACTTGCCCTGGACAATTGCCTTGGCAATCGGGTTGCGCATTTCCAAAGGGTTGTCCAAGACAGTCGGTTAATATGCCACAAGCAGACATGGGCAATTTTTGGAAGTTGATCAATTGATCCAAACTGTCTCTTTCAAAGCTAAAACATACTTGTGCCCAGTTATTGTTGTAGGCCAATTCATAATGACCCAACATATCCGGATCATGGTCCCAGTTGGTTTTTAATACAAGGTGATAAGTACCAGCAGGAACGTCGGTTACGTCAACCCATTGGCATTGGAGCCCCGCATTGTACACGTCATAACAACCGGCAGTGATTCCCATATTGCCACATCCAAATTTTGCCACACCGGTGACACAACCCAAATCCAAAACACAGAATCCATTTTTAAATCCTACTTCCGGCATAAGGTTTCCAGCGGCATCATACAGCTCGTATTCCGCGTAACCGGCATAGTGATAGTGGTTGTGACAAAGATCCCAAACAAATTGATCATTGGCCGTATTGGGAACTCCAATGAAATAGTCCTGATTTCCAATGTTGTCAATTCTCGTTGAGAAACGTATGATTTCGCGATTGCCCAATCCTTGTAAACAACCTTCATTCACCAAGCAAGCATCTGTTCCATTGATGGTGGTTTGGTACATAGAGGTGTACAATAAATTGCCATCAACGGAGAGATCGGGGCCTAGGTTGTTGCAGTTGGGGTCACCGTTATAGTAACAAGTAGCGGGCATTTCAGCCAATGGACTGTAGTTACAGGCCAGCTCATCCATGCATCCTTGAATAGGTCCCATGTATTCAAAAGAAACTTGATAACCATCGGTTCCGCAATCGTTGTTGTGGTCGCCCACACGAACGTAGTAAGTAACCCCACCCTCTAGGTAAGGGGTGATTTCAGCTTGTTCGCCACAGAAGTCATCATTGTAGGTATAAGTAGCCGCATTGCTTTCATCAAAGTTGGCCATGTTACAATAATCATACATCCAAATGGTGGTGTTGCAATTGGCCAAGCCACAGGTACTGATGCGGTATTGACCATTCACACTTGGGGTAAAAGTATACCAGGTGTTGGGTGCAGGTACCACCAATGTATCCAAGGTTGCAATGATGGGATCCTCACAAGTAGATCCTTGTGCGCAATTGACTTCAATGAAAGTATAATTGCCAAAAGCACCTCCAGTGGTGACAGAAACGCCGTTTAGGAAAATATTGAAGCCTCCATTGCCATTGGTGCAACAAATACCATTGTTGCCGGTGTCATAAAATTCAACACGGTGACATTCGTTGGCGATGCACAACGTGGCATCATTGGTGGTACCTTGAGCAACCAAAACATTCTCCGCATTGAAAACTTTCCAGGTGGTTTGTTGTGGAAGATTGTCTGCAGTTACATCGATGGTCAGAATTTGAGCTTCCGTCACGATAATATTTTGTGTGATGCTACTGGAAACCCCCATAGGGTCTGTGACCACAAGTGTTGCGGCATATACACCAGGACCTGGGTAGGTAACCACGGGATTTTCATCGCTGGAATTGAAAACATCTGTGCTCCCATTAAATGTCCATTGATGGCTAACTTGATTGCCGTCACTGCTGTTGTTGTATTGGATCGTGTAACAGTTGTTGCTATTGGATACAACGTTGTAATAGAAATTGGCAGCAATGGGTGGGAACTCACAAGTTCCGTTGTCTTGCGTAGCACAAGTATTGTAATTGCTGGCATCGGGATCGGTGCAACCAGCAACAGTTGCTGTGGTGAGGTTGATGGAGAACAACCCTTCTGTATTGTTGTATCCTCCCACTTGCACGTAATAGGTGTGGCCGATTTCCAGCTGATCATCTTCAAAAGCACCTCCGGTTCCATTTCCTTGTGGGCAACCAAAACGAATCATGCTGTAATTTCCAGCCGCATCATCGTCGTCGCAGGCTATGATGGACCCTCCACATGATTCGTAAACGGCCATTTGGGTATCCACAAGTTGAGTGGTATCCGTGGCTGTTGAAGCGCCAAGGGTGAGGGTGTAATTTCCGCCTTGATAAACAAACTTGAACCAAACGTCTTTGATGGCTCCACCGCACCCCGGAGTTGCACCTGACGAAGCATCAATGTTGGTGGTATTCACCGCGCCGGAATTGGGCAACAACAAAACAGCATTGTCACAGGCATCATTGGCATTGGTGATCAAACAATTATTCCCATCAATGGTGGCGCAGGCATTGAAATTGGAGGCGTTGGGGTCGGTACATCCCACAACCGCAGTGGATACAATAGACAGTCCAAAAGTTCCCGTCAAGCTTTGGTATCCTCCAACTTGCAAATAGTAGGTTGTTCCCAAAGTCAACGTTGGGCAACCAATATTGATTTGAGAAGCGTATGTTCCTCCAAAGTCATCGTTGCAAACAATTTGAGGACCACCGCAACTGCTGTATAAGGCCATTCTGGTATCCGTCAATGTTCCAGTAAGGTGCGTGGTTATTGAAATGTTGCCCCCGGTGTAGATGAAGCTAAACCAAACATCTTTTATCGCATTGGTTCCTCCACAAGTAGGATTGGCGGCGTCAGTTATGGTTCCGGTATTGTAAAATGTAATGGTGTCACTGTTAATTTCGAGTGGTGTTGCATCGGCGCATGCATCATTGGCGGGCACTTGGGCCATTGAATACAATTGACAGGTTAATGCAATGAATGCGAATAAAAATTTCCTCATTGGTTTTGGTTTGATACTTCGAATATAACCAAAATAGGGAGAAAAGTAATTTATACCGTGAAGTGAATTTGAATGATTTTGCGCAATTCTTTATGTATGTAAGAATTGGAGGCTAGAATGTCTTCATCAAAAATGGGGTCTCCATCATGAAATCCGGTAACCGTACCGCCAGCTTCCTCAATGATGACCACACCCGCTGCCACATCCCAAGGGTTGAGTCCATATTCGTAAAAAGCTTCAAAGCGACCACAGGCCACCCAGGCTAGATCTAGCGCTGCACTGCCCAATCGACGAATGCCACGGGTGTTTTTCATGAGGGCGCGGAACAATGAGATGTACTGATCTTCTCGACCAAAGTCATCGTAAGGAAAGCCGGTAACCAATAATGCGTCGCGCAATGAAGTTTGGCTGCTGGTTTTTATGAGAGTGTCATTCAAATAGGCGCCATTCCCTTTTACTGCATGAAAACACTGGTCTTGATTGGGGTCGTAAATGATGCCAATCACAGCTTTTTTATTGTAACATAAAGCAACACTAATGCACCAAATGGGAACGCCATGCAAGAAATTGGTTGTGCCATCCAAAGGGTCAATCACCCAATTCCAAACGTCCGCTTTTTCGCCTGTACCTTCTTCTGCAATAAATCCAGCTTCTGGGAATAAAACAGATAAGCCTTCTACCAATTTCTTTTCACTTTCTTTATCCACATAGCTTACCAAATTATTGGGTGTTTTGATTTCAATGTCCATCGGTTTGACACGTTGCTCCAACATCCAGAGGCCTGTTTTCCGGATGAGTTGGATAGCTTTGGATTCAATAATAAGTAATTCGGAAAGTTGCATGTTCAAAACTAACTATTTATTGCGTAGAAATGAGGTGGGAAATTGATGTGCTGGATCAAAGACAAAAGTAGGGTCGTCCAATGTCTTTAAAAAAGAAATGATCATGCTGATTTCATCTTCCGACAATTGATATTGTTCAAGCAGCATTTGACCATGTTCTCTAATGGCCGCACGCAACTGGGGTTGATGCCCATCGTGAAAGTAGGGATGAGTGAAAGACAAGTTGCGCAATGAAGGAACTTTGAAAAGGAAAGAATCGGATGCAATTTTCGTGATGGAGTATTTTCCAGAATCCAGTGGAATGTTCTTTGGTATTTTATGATACATCAATTCTTGATTCGTGAACAGGGGAGGAGTGTGGCATGTTGAGCAATAATCTGCAAATAGTTTTTTTCCTGAAAGTTCACTTTGGGTGAAAACATCAATACCTTCATTCACCAAATCAAATTTGGATTGCGTTGAAATGAGGGAGAGTTGAAATTGACTGAGACAGCGCAAAAGGAGATTGGCATTGATTTCTTGATGGGGAAAAACAGTTTGAAAAGCAGAGACATATCTTTTTTGTTTCTTGATTTTTAGGACAACATTTTCCAATGATTCATCCATTTCATTTTTACCAGTGATGGGCGCCACTGCTTGAAAATCCAAATGATGAATGGCTCCATCCCACATGAAACTTTTGCTCCATGCTAAATTGAATAGGGCAGGGGCATTGCGCGTCCCTTTTCGGTCTTGGATACCATGCGAAGTGGGATGGTCCGTATGGGAAAAAGCATTGTATGGAGAGTGACAACTGGCACAAGATACAGTGCTGTCCTGTGATAAAATAGGATCGTAGAACAAGTACTTTCCCAATCGCACTTGTGCTGTGTCATAGGGACTGATCTCAAAGGGATAGGTGGTTTTGGGCCACCCTTTTGGTTGAGGGAAATGCACCGAGCTCCAATGAAACCCCATTAATATGATCAATCCAATAATTAAAGATAGGGTTATTGAGCGTGAAGACATGATTTGAAAAGTTGCATCATTTGAACGGCAGCAGGCTGAGGAGACATGATTTCTAAGTCACTTTTTTGGATGAATTGAAATATTTCTTTCGTGGGCTCGAAATACAACGCAATCTCACTGATTTTCTTTGGTTTTTCCAGTCTGAAGGCGCATTGTTGATCACAGCGAAAAGGATATTGAAATCCCCCCAAGTGAAAAGTAAAAGGACTAAATTCTATTCCATTCTCAATTCCGTTCCCATTCCCATTCCCATTCTTTATAACTCCTTCCCATTTTACGAAGATGTATCCGCTTTGCCACGCCCAATACATCCCATTTGTAGGAGTTAACCCATTATGGATAATACCTTGTTCATGTTGTAAGCTATCTACCCCAAGTTGAAATTGTATGGAGTCAGTGATACAATCAATACCTTGATGTAAGTTGAAGGGAAGAGATTGTATGTGTTGGTATGACGAATCTTTATAAACCAAATTCCCTTGGTGAAAAGCTTGGATTTTTCCTATCAAGAATTCCAATTTTTTCGTTTCCAATGATTGTCCTCGGTTGGTCATGGCAGAAGAGCTCAGAGCCATAATCAAAATGACAATCCTATTATTCATTGTCAGGAAATTGCAATTGAAATCGATTGAACCATTGTACAAATGCATTCCATTTTTCAGAATTGCTTTCTTTCCAAAGTTGAAACTCTTCTGGATTTCCAATCATCATCAACCAATGGTTATAAGCCTCAAAGTGGCCTTGCTCAAAAATAATTCTTTGGAATTCGAATATGGGTTCTCCGTATAAGTTTTGAAAATCTTCTAAATAGTACAATTCAAGTATATTTTCTCTAACGAGTGAAATGCTGGATATGTCCATTTGATAAATCTCCTTTTGATCACACTGGGCGGTGAGAAAAGCATACGCCTCGCAGAAAGGAGGCTGTATTTGTATGTCTTGTCTTGACAGCACAGTATCATATTTTTGTCCGTTGCACCAATGCGTTCTCCATCCTGCACTGTCGAGTTCTATTGCCTTTTTAAATTGTTTGAAGAGCTCAGCACTCATGTATTCTGTGTAAGGAGAATCTCTTTCCAGATTCATGAAGGTTTCTCCTAAAAGCAGTCCTGCAATGATTTGATTTTGTTGAAAGTTGATCATGGAGGCTTTGTAGTAATTTAAAGCAAAATTCGGTTCAGCTTCAATTCCTTTCAAGTAATAAAACAAGGCCTGACCAGGCTCTTTCATTTCAGATAGTATATTGCCCTTTTCTAAGTGGAGCATGCCATTTTTTGGGAACTTACTCAATGCGATATCCAGTGTCGTTATGGATTCATTTTCTTGGTGATTCATGTAATAGGAATTGGCCAGAAACTGAAAAAACGGAGGCATAGCATCTGGGTGATCTCTATAAGGAAGCATTGTTTGAATGGCTCCTTTGTAATCCTTCAGCAGGTATTGCAGGTATCCACTTTCAAAGGTGTAGATTATGTTTTTAGGATCAAGTTTATGGGCTTCCAACATGAACTTTAAACTTTCATGAGGTCGGTCATTCTCAAAACTTTCTCTTGATAGATTGGATTTTTCAAAGGCAAGGCTAGCAGAATCAGATTGCGTATGAGCTATTGTGCTTGTCATTGTTACCAATAACAATACAATGATTACATGAAAGGGTTTGAAAAAATAAGGGGTTGTCATTTTACTCTTTATTCATTTTTATCAATTCTACTCGTATGGCATCATGATCAGAAAGCAATTGACCACTGTTGGAATGACGGAAATACTGGTATTTTGTTGCCTTTAATTCTTCCGAGGCTAAAATTAAATCAATGGGACCGGTAGAACTTTCAACGGATGCTTGAAATCCGTGATAGGTATTTCTTTTTTCCGGTGTTTTTATCAGGGGTAATTTACCTGAAAGGTTTTGGATTCCGATGTGTTCAGAGGTAACGTTAAAATCGCCACCGATCAGTGCATAGGGTGAAGGGCAGAGTTCTAAGAGTTGCAAAATAAGCTGTGCGCTTTTTTCTTGGGCTATTTTTCCGACATGATCCCAATGGGTATTGATGCATACCAATGTTTGTTCATCACGCTTATCTGTCAATATGACGAGTGTGGCCACGCGCTCACAAGCAGCATCCCAACCTTTTCCTGGAACAGAGGGATTGGGCGAAAGCCAAATCGTCAAAGTATCTTTCAAATCAAATCGATCCGTTTTATAAAAAATAGGACAATACTCTCCTTTTTTATTTCCATCCTCACGACCAACGCCATAGCATTTGTAACCATCTAATTTTTCTTGTAAATCGATGTATTGATGGTGAAGGACTTCTTGAAAGAAATACAAATCAGCTTCCTGATCTTTCAGCCAGTTCAGGGTCGACACTTTGCGATTGCTCCATGTATTTTCTCCGTCTGAGGGATTGTCATAACGGATGTTTAAATCCACTAAAGTCAAACTTTGACAAAGTGAAAAAAATGGAAAATAAAAACTCGAGATGAGAATTAAAAGCCGAATCATTTGTTGTCAATCTGCTGATCCATTTCTTGAATTTGTTCTTCGTAGTACATAGCACCTTCCTGGTCTCCCTCGGATTTAGCCATTTCAAGGGCTATTTTGTAAAATCGTTTGGCATCTTCATAGTGTCCCAATCTCCAGTGGCAGAAGGCTTCATTGCCCACAATAATGATGTCATTGGGCGAAATTTGATAGGCTTTGTTCAGAAAAGTGAGTGCGTCCAGGTGTTTTTCCTTCATCATCAGGCAAGTTGCAATATTGGATAAGGCAATAACATTCTGATCCTCTTGTTGTATGATTAATCTTGAACTTCTCTCAATGATGTCATAGGCATAGGGTAGTCCGGATTCAAAAAGCACATAAAATGTTTCTTGAAGGGATGAGTATAGAAATGGCTGGGCTTCTTTGATTTTCTCGTTGTGTTCGGTCTTCCATCGGTGTTCCAATTTGGCGGATTGTTGAAGTGTGGCTACAATCTCTGTTTCCATCCAATCCCAGTGCTCACTCTCTCGGGTGAGGTAAATTTTTCCTAATCTAAAATCCAGACGGTTGGGGAATTTTTGAATGGCTAAATCCAAATACCGCACAGCTGTTTGGACACTGCTATCATTCACAGAAATTTCACTGAATAGGTAGCCTGCTGCCCCCCCAGAACTATCCGCCATCTCTAAATACTCCACACCCTCTGGTTTCTCTGTTGTCATTTGCACCAATTCTTGAAATGCCTTTTTTGTGTGGTAATTGGCATAAGCCACGTAAAGTTCCGGATCGTTGGGGTGTTTACTTTCCCATTGTTTGGCAATCATCAGCAGTCCAGTGGTATCCGCTGAATCCATCTTGGCCCAAAAATCTTGTTCAAATTTCTGTGCTAACAAGGAGGGAATCGACCATCCCATTATGGATAGGCAAAAAATAAAAAGCACGTTCTTTTTCATTGATGAAAAGGTAAAAGAAAAGGCCATCCTTGCGGACAGCCTTTTCAATACTTATTAACGTTGGGATTAGGATTATTCTCCTTTGCCTTCCATTTTCTCTTTCAATGCAGCCAAAGCACCGATATCACCCAAAGTAGACTTCTCTACTTGAGCATTTACCGCTTTCACAGCGCTTGAATCAGCACCTTCTGCTTTCTTTGGAGCACGTGCTTTTTTAGGAGCTTCTGCACCTGGCTCGTCAGCTTTGAAAGTTGAAGTGTGAGAAACATTGATTTTGCGTTGGTTCTTGTTGAACTCTAAAACAACAAACTCTAATGTCTCGTCAACTTTGGCAGTTGATCCATCTTCTTTTTTCAAGTTTTTGCTTACGCAGAAACCTTCCAAGCCGTATGGCAATGATACCACGACGTGACCACCTTCTTTGCGGATGATGGTTCCTTGGTGACGTGTCCCTTCGGCAAATGTTGCATCAAATACATCCCATGGATTCTCTTCGATTTGTTTGTGACCCAAGCTGATTTTACGGCTGTCCTTGTCCAATTCTAAAACAACAACTTCCATATCATCACCGATAGCACAGAACTCAGATGGATGCTTGATTTTCTTGCTCCAAGACAAATCAGAGATGTGAACCAAACCGTCAATGCCTTCAGCCAATTCGCAGAATACACCAAAGTTGGTGAATGCACGAACTTTAGCGGTGTGCTTGCTTCCAACTGAGAAACGACTTTCAATTCCTTCCCATGGATCAGAAGACAATTGCTTCATACCCAAGCTCAATTTACGCTCGTCTTTTTCTACAGCCAAAACAACACACTCTACATCTTGTCCTACTTTCAAGAAATCTTGAGCAGAACGCAAGTGTGAGCTCCATGACATTTCAGATACGTGGATCAAACCTTCTACACCAGGTGCAACTTCTACAAATGCACCGTAGTCAGCCAAAACAACTACTTTACCAGTAACTTTTTGACCTACTTGCAATGTGTCTTGGTAAGCATCCCATGGGTGAGCAGAAAGCTGCTTCAAGCCCAATGCAATTCTCTTCTTGTCATCATCGAAGTCAAGAATAACCACGTTGATTTTAGAATCCAATTGAACCACTTCTTCTGGGTGGTTGATACGTCCCCAAGAAAGATCGGTGATGTGAATCAAACCATCTACGCCGCCAAGGTCGATGAATACACCATAGCTGGTGATGTTTTTGACAACACCTTCCAACACTTGGCCTTTCTCCAAACCTGACATGATTTGCTTCTTTTGCTCTTCGATTTCTGCTTCGATAAGTGCTTTGTGCGAAACAACAACGTTCTTGAATTCGTTGTTAATTTTAACAACTTTCAATTCCATTACCTTTCCAACATACACATCGTAATCGCGGATTGGCTTAACATCGATTTGAGATCCAGGAAGGAATGCTTCCAAACCAAATACATCGACAATCAAACCACCTTTGGTACGGCACTTCACTTCTCCTTTGATGATTTCACCTGATTCCAAAGCTTTGTTTACTTCAGTCCAAGCACTCAACAAACGAGCAGTCTTGTGCGATACGCGCATTTGACCTGTTTTGTCTTCTTGTGTTTCAATGAAAATAGGAACAACATCACCCACTTTCAAATCTGGGTTGTAACGGAATTCCGTTACCGCAACAACACCCTCTGATTTGTAACCGATGTTGACTACAACTTCTTTTTTACCAATAGAAACGATGGTTCCAGGAACCACTTCTTTTTCTGTGATGGTAGACAAAGTTTTTTCATAAACTTCGTCATAGCGAGAACGCTCATCTTTGGTGTAACCACCAGCTGCCTCATAGGCATCCCAGTTAAATTCACCTGTACTGGTCATGTAAGCCGCATCATCTGCAGTGCTATACAATTCAATGGGCTCTTCTTGAGAAACTTTTTCTTCAACTTGAGCGGGGGTAGATTCTACTACAGAATCCAAATTTTCAGCGTTTTCAGCTGGGTTGATTTCTTCTGCCATGTGGCATTTGTTAGTTGTATTTGCGCTCACAAAAAGTGGTAAGCAGAGTGCAAATGGGTTAAACTGTTTTGTTTTCTCGGGCTGCTTACTCCTCCAAGTCCTTTTTCAGGGAGTGCGAAAATACGTCATTTTCATTGGGAGACAAAAGATTATGTCAATTTTGTTGTTTATTTGGGGCATGAGATTTTTATTGATCATTGTATTGGCTTTTTGCTGGAGTTGTAAGGACAAAGAAGAGCCCAAAGAAGAACCTGTTGTCATCGTAGATCCTGGTGTATCGGGTTATCAGCAATACGGGGTTCCGATGGACAGTGTGCCTCAAGGCAGAGACATTCAAATGTATGAGGTTAATCTCAGAGCCTTCTCCAGTTCTGGTGATTTGGATGGCGTGACGGCCCAATTGGATCGCTTGGACTCTCTGGGCATCAATGTCATTTGGTTAATGCCCATTCATCCAATCGGTTCAATCAATAGTGTCAATTCTCCTTACTCAGTAAAGAATTATTTGGAGGTGTCCGCTGAATATGGTGACTTGGATGCTTTGCGTTCCTTAACGGATGCAGCTCACGAGCGAGGCATGGCAGTTATCATGGACTGGGTGGCCAATCACACATCATGGGACAATCCTTGGATGCAACACAAATCGTGGTACACCCAAGATGCCAATGGTAATGTGATTAGCCCCGCCGGAACGAATTGGGCCGATGTTGCGGATCTCAATTTTGAAAATGACTCCATGCGCAAAGCCATGATTGACGCAATGCGCTATTGGATATTGGAAGCCAATGTGGATGGTTTCCGTTGTGATTATGCAGATGGAATTCCCTTTGATTTTTGGCAACAATCCATTGGTGAACTGCGCAATATTCCCAATCGTTCCATCATCATGTTGGCGGAAGGTGAGCGCTCAGATCATTATGCTGCAGGGTTTGATTTAACCTATGGTTGGAGTTTTTACAGTGCGATGCTCAATTTGTATAACGGAGCCCCAGCCAGCCAATTGAATGGTTTGCACTTGGCGGAGTATACCGCCATTCCAGTGGGAAAACACAAACTGCGCTTTACATCAAATCACGATGAATGTGCATGGGTGGATAGCCCTGTCGGATTATTCAATGGCTTTCAAGGTGCCATGACGGCCAGTGCCATTTCGATGATGTTTGGTGGCGCGCCAATGCTGTATACAGGGCAAGAAATAGGTTACGCCAATCCCATCCCTTTTTTCTCCAATACCAACATCAATTGGAATTTAAACCCCTCTATTTTCCAGTATTATAAACGGTTAGGCCAGTTTTATAAATCAAGTGTAGCGGCCAAGAAAGGATTCTTTAGCCATTATTCCACAACACAACTGGTTTGTTTTAAAAGACAATGGGAGGACGAGGAAGTTTTCATCATCGCCAATCCAGGTTTTAATACCGTTGATTTTTCTGTCCCTGCTGCTTTGCAAAATTCAACATGGATCGATGTGATCACAGGAAACAGTTACTCAATGGGGGCAACAATCAGCATGAGCCCATATGGACTCATGCTGTTAAAGCGATAGTTGTTTTATTGAACAATGAGCTTTTTGCGCGATATATTGTAACAATTGTTCACTTCAATCCAATAGGTTCCAGGTGCCAATAGGGAGGAAGGGATTTCAGTACGCACCATGCCAAAATGCTCATTGCTATAAATGGTGGCCGCCGTTTTTCCTTGGATATCAATGATGCGCAATTGCGCTTGCCCCATGCTCTTCCATTCTATGAAACAATTGCCCAATGTCGGATTGGGGTACAATTGGATGTCTTGATTCTGGGTATTCTCTTCGAGAATAAATGTGGTTTGACTTGGGGGCAGAATGATGTTGTCTACCCATGCTGCGTCGCTGCCAGAGGAGACAATGTTATCCTTTGCGTATATCCACCTCAAGGTATGACTTCCAGCCGTAACATTGGTGCTGTAGTTTGCCCATGCATTTTCTCCGCTCCAAGAATTGATGACGGCATTGTCCACTTTGAAGGTCAAAAAGTCATAAGAGCCTTCAGTGCTGGTTTTGTACATAAAGCCCACAGGACCCGCTGATGCAAAATCAGATACCAACATCAAAGTGGTGCTTTGACTGTTGTTGATGTTTCCACTTTCCATACAGTAAGTCCCAGCATAGGGTGAATTGGTAGAAACAAACCAATCCACATTCCCCTCGTATTGCCAATTAAAAGTTTGGTCATTTCCAGATTCCCAGGTTTCTATGATTTGGTTGATGATGGTATTGGCAGAGCAATCAATTCCTAAAAGCCCACTGACAGCTGAAAAATTGAACGTAACATTTTCAGTTGTTCCAGCGGTTCCACCCACAGCGATATCCGTGCTGAACGTATAAAGGCCATCAACAGGTATACTTGTCATCGTAGCGTTTTCAGTGGTTAAGCTAGTGCTGTTGCTATTGTCCCCGATGGAGAAATTTCCAGGATTGCTTGCGGCGTGACCGGTATTGATGATGGTGTATGAAAGCGTGGCTGTTTCTCCAGTTTGCAGATAACCATCACCATTCCCATTGTCATTAATAACAAATTCTCCACAACTTAATATTGGCGCATTGATGGTTTCAGTGAAGGTACTGGTCCACGTGTTTCCGGCATCGTCAGTGATGGTTACAGTGAAAGTAACAACCGTTTGATCGGCAATGTTTCCACTCACATTGTAGGAAAAAGCACTGTTGATGTCTAGGTTTTGGTTGACATTGATCCCATTGCTGTTGGCAGAATTATCGGTAATGGTGATATTGCTGTTGTCACAACTCAATGTGATGGATGTGTTGCCAGATACCTCAACGCCCACATTGGAAAGATTAATGTCGAGGTTGATTTGTTCACCAAAATCAACAGCGTTGTTATTGGTATTGATTCCATTGCTGTCATGATTCACATGATTGTTCAAAACGACATATGGTCCCGCAGCAGGGATAATTTCAACTGTTTGCTGGTAGGGGATGGTGTTGAAATTGGTAAGCGTTACCAACATGGTTCCTGGGTTGTTGATGGCTGAAAAATTCAAAGTGCACGTGCCTCCTTGAATGATACCTGTTGCCACTATTGTATTCCCGATGGTCAGAGAAACCAAAGCATTTTCTGAAACGCTGGTTACAGTAAAAGAAGACATCCCCAAGAAAATCGTTGCGGCATGTTGGGCTTCTATCTGGGTCGGGAAATCGGTGCGCAATTGAATGGAAGGATCACCCATTAAAATCCATGTATCGGTCATATCATCGCCATCGCCTCCGTATACGTCATTCATTCCAGCGCAGCCATGAACATGTATGCTGCCCAAGGTGTGACGAGTGGTGGTAACCGTTCCAGAAATCTCAGCAATGACTGCATTCATTTCGTCCTGACCTTCCATGGGTGGTGCCCAACTTTGGAACACCGTACTGAAGGCACCTCCAATTCCGCCCGTTGGCGTTGATGGATTGGGGCTTTTCAACCAAGCCTCTCCAAAAGTATCTCCTGTCCCACTGTCATCATCAAAGTCGCCCACACAGCATCCTACGATAATGAAATAAGGAAATTTGTGATAGTTGGTAAGCTGGTTGATTTGTGCATTGGTGTAACTTCCTGTGACGATTAAACTGTGGTCCCCATGTCCAGTGTAATTGATCAAGCTGCATCCACCGTTGATGACATTGGTGAGCTCTGTGGCTGTTGCGTTGCCTGATCCATCTGCTGTTGTTCCTCCCGTTGGACTATTGGCGGTGTGATTACCATCGTATTTTTCATAAACAAAATCATACGTAAAGCCCAGTAGGTCCTCCTTTAAACCATTTTGATGCTGCCAGTCAGCTTGGTTGTCATCGCCAATGCCAGCACCTTCATTGGAACCAATGCCCATTGCTGTCGAAAACCAATCGGAATCGGTGTTGGGGTATTTTTCATATTCCATTATCTTGGAAATAACCCCATTCAATTCATTGGTGTTGTGAACCAATAAGCGACCCACAAAAATTTCTGGATAATGATCATTCCCTGAAATATATCCAAAGCAATTGTCGCAGTATCCTGTTCCGTTGGGATTGGTCACCAATTCAGAGGGTACTTGGTCTTCATCTCCAACCAACACAAGATAGGTAAAGTCATTTCCTCCGGTGTTGTAATAATTAGCAATGTAGCTGTCCATTGCGGCTACAGTGGGAACTTCAGCCACATCCACAACACGCACATCGATCCCTTTTTCAATTTTCCATTGGATCCATGGTTGCAATGCCCCAATGTAACTGCCGTGGGTGATGACCAACATGTTGCCAATCTCATCTATTACGTCGTAACGATCACCATGTGCGCTGTAATTGATGAATTGTTTTTGATCCAATTCTTTTCTCAGCGTATTGGTTGAAAGGTGAGCCGTCACAAATGGATTCTCACCCATTTGCTCAGATGTGACTACGATAATTTCAATCTCTGTATACACCCGCATTTTGTGGGTTACGGGATTGTATTGAAAGGGGTAGAAGTGGATGTTTTGTCCTCTGAAGTCCCCGAAAACATAAGGGCTGCTTGATTTGGCAAGGCTTCCCGGGAAAAATGCATCTGTCCCGTAAACTTCTCCATGGAGTGCCGGAATAGCAGAGGGATCAATGGTTCTCGACAAATTTCCTTTGGAAGCCGCCAATTGAATATTATCCAATTCGTAAAAAGACGCATGGTCCACAATAATCTCTGTTTGATGCAAATCGTCGATGATAATGGACGTGGTTCCGTATAGTACCTCAGGGCTACCTTGTTCTAACAAAGGAGTCAAATCCTTGCACTGTAACCTTTGCTCTTCACCTTGGGCTTCTAACCAATTGAAATTACTCAATTCAAAACGTATGCGTTCACCATTGTTTTGTCCCAAATACTGAATGTTGGATTGGGCTTGAAGGATGGT
>JACCEB011081955.1_pt1 | contig 16285 bp, 14 predicted proteins | sample 7454761 | NCBI WGS metagenome assembly JACCEB01 (sample SAMN15323454, study PRJNA562643) | freshwater metagenome | isolation source: river surface water | place: USA:Blue River Watershed | collected 2017-08-18 | reverse complement strand
CTCTTCTATCACATTTAGATGGATCATCAAGGGTTCCATTATCTCCAAAAAAATATGAAAGCATTAAAAAACGTTTAAGTATTGATGTTAATATTACTGACAATGATAATTCAACTGTTTGATTTTTATATAAAATATAAAATAAAATTGATTAATATATCATTTCTCATTTTACAACAGCAATTTAATATCATAATCATAATATGACATAATTAGATTAAATTTCGGATAATATTTGGATTTACGTGTGATAAAGATGTTCTAGATAGGACTCTTTTGTCATTAAATTTAAGATTCATATTAATAATTTCAATCTTTCTAGCAACTGGATGAAATGGGGTTCCTTCATTATTAGACAGTTGTATCATATTATTATTTTTAATTGTAAACAAACCAGTATGAATACCATAAATTGGTTCAGATATAACTCTAGCTAGAATACATTCTTTGATACCTGCGAATGGTATAATAATAATATCACCAATATTAATATTTTCAATGAATTTCCGGTCTTGTGAATTTGATGTTTCTTCATTATAATTCCCATCAATTACATTATTTGTTTCTTGAGATAAATGACCAAATGGACATGTAACTATTTTTTGTGAAATAATAAATTTCCGCATTTGTACTTGATTAGTATTAGCATATGGATTTTGTCTTAAACACCAAAATTGTTGATGTTGATAAGCCATGATTTTTTATTTTTGATTCCAATTAAAAATTGAATTAAAATCAATTTTTTAAAATAGTAAAACAATTCATAAACAAATGACTGAAAATAAACAATCTATACTTGATAATTTAATGTTTAACTCAACTAAAAAACAATATACTGATTCTGATATTGCACGGTATGTTTATGAAAAATACAAACATGAATTTAAATGCGGAACAATTACATATAATAAATGGTATCATTATAAGAATCACCGATGGGTATCAAATGAACGTGGTAGTGGTTTGAAACGTCGTATTTCATATGAAGTTGCGCGAGATTATATGGAATACTCTAAAGATTGCATGAATAAATCAGAAGAAATTGAAGATGTTGAAGAAAAAGATACTTGGAAAAGCTATTCTAAAACAGCACAAGAATTATCGCTTAAGTTACGTAATACTGCTTTTTGTAATCAAGTATTTACGGAATGTCGTGAATTATTCTTTGATGAAGAATTTGAATCTGTTCTAGATTCAAATGACAATCTACTTCACTTTAATAATGGTGTATATGATCTTGATAAGAATGAATTTCGAGAAGGTTATAATGAAGATAATATTAGTCTGACAACTGGTATTAATTATATTGAAGAACCAACTGAAGAAGATCAAGAAAAAATGACACAAATTGAAGAATTTCTAAATAAGGTTTTACCAATTGAGTCTGTAAAAAACTATGTTCTTACTTTATTGGCTAGTTTCTTACACGGTTATAATAAAGAGCTGAAGTTCCATTTTTGGACAGGTAATGGTAGTAATGGTAAATCTACTTTAATTGAATTATATAAAAAAACAATTGGTCAATATTATGGTTCTATGCCTATTACAGCTTTAACTCTAGGTCGTGGAGGTTCAGAAAATGCCAGTCCTATATTTTCAACAATCCGAGGCAAACGTTTTGTCAATTTAGATGATGATGATGTTGACCCTGAAATTATGGTTGGTTTTTTGCGACAATTAACCGGTGGTGATGAAATTGGTCCTAGACAATTAACTGGTCAACCATTTAGATTTCGTCCTCAATTTAAAATTGTATTAACTTGTAATGAATTACCTAGAATTTCTTCATATGATGATAGTACTTGGCGTCGTATTCGAGTCATCAAATTTATCTCTCGTTTCTGTTATAATCCTAAGAAACAATTTGAATTTATGATTGACCGTGAACTACAAAATAAAATGAATGAATGGCGTGAAGTTTTTATGTATATGCTGATTCAAATTTTTCAAAATAGTTATCGGCTTCATGGTATTGTTGAACCGTATGAAATTTTAAAATATACTACTGAATATCAGAATGATAATAATTATTATACCCAATTTGTGAATGAATTTCTTCGTGAAGATATTAATAGTACAATTGGTATTGAAGATATCTTTTCACGATTCAGATCATTTCTTAATAGCGCCGGAGCCAACCCCACCAAACACACACGCAAAGGGTTCGAAAATAGTATGAACAAAATTCTTGGTAAATGCAATATCAAAAAGAAATGGAAGGGTTGGAAACTCATTGATCCTACAGATGAAGATGATAGTGATGATGAAGATAAAAATACTACCTTTTCATATAATACAAATAATACAAAAACTGAAGATATTAAGACTGAAGAGAAGAAAACTAAAGATACTATTAATTTAGAACAATCCCAATTATTACAAGTACCACCTCCTCCGCCATTATCTGAAAGATTAGATATTACAGCAAGATGTATGTATTAATTATTTAATATATATTTTATTAAAATCCATTAACTTTCTTAAGAAAATTATTGATTTCTGTTGATAATTTTAATGGATTATCTTTGTATAGAATTCTGTAGAGATTTTTGAAATCTAAAATATAATTTGGTAATGATGTTATTTTATTATTTAAAAAGTCAAAGATTGTTAATTCAGGTAGGTTCATATTATCAGGTAACACAGTAATCATATTATTATCACATATTAATACTGCTAAATTGGGACATTCCATATTTTCAGGTAATGATGTTAATCTATTATTTGAACAATATAACTGTTCTAGGTTAGGAAACTTCATGTTATCCGGTAATTTCTTTAATTTGTTATTATCACAATCAAATAGTTTTAAGTTGGGTAAATCCATATTATCAGGTAATTTCTTTAAGATATTATTGTGACAATCAAACTTTTGTAAATTAGGAAACGATATATTATCTGGTAAAAAGGATAAGTTATTATTTGCACAATTGATTTCAAGTACTAAATCGATATTTTCTATTTCTTCAAATGTATTAAATTCCTTATTGGACTTATTAATGTATTTGACTTTAATTGTCATTTTTATTGAAAATAAATAAGGTATTGTTAAATCATTTTATAATCCAACCTATCATGGATTAATCATTTTTTTCTTTTTATAATATAAAAATGTCAAACTCCTCCTCTCTATCTCTTCAAGATTATTTGAAAAAGACTTCATCAATTAGTACAACCTTTATAGATGATTTTTTTAGTCTTTATGATCGGAATACAACTAGCACTGATTTTGTTATTGATTTAGATGTTATTTCCAAATGGTTATCTGCACGTAAGGATTCTATTAAAAAAACTTTAACCGAAACTTATACACAAGATATTGATTACATTGTCAAAAAACAGATATCAACATCTAAAGGTCGACCAAATGAAAAAGTATTATTAACGGGTGATTGTTTTAAACGACTTTGTATGTTATCTAGAACAAGTAAAGCAGAAGAGGTTAGGTCTTATTTTCTAGCTTTAGAAAAGCATATTGATAAGTATAAAAATCATATTATGGAAAATCTTATTCGTAAAGTTGAAATGTATGAAAAGGAATTAAAACCGTTACCTAGAGAACCTAGAAAAGGTGTGATTTATGTATTGAAAATGAATAATATGAATCAAGAAGTCTATAGAATTGGTAAAACAAGTAATTTTAAGAAACGTATGAGTGTTTATAAAACTGCAAATCCAACACCACTAGAAACAGTTTTCATACATGAAACTGATATGATAAATGAAATCGAAAAATGTTTAAGATTGATGTTAGAAGGGACTAATTATCGTAGGAATCGTGATTTTTATGAAGTTGATTTAAATGTAATCAAAAATCTAATACGAGAATGCGAATGCATGAAAATGAATGTTAATTATAATGGTAAAAATATAAAAGATGAAGAATGTAGATATTTTATAAGAGTATTAAAGGATATGGATAAACTAAAAACTAAAAAATTAAAAAAATCTTCTGAAAAACAAACTAAAAACAAGAAAAAAACTATTAGCTTAAATAATAAATAAATATTTAGAAAAGCATATAGTTCTAGGTTACTTGTTTTATGTTATTGTTTTGATTTTTATAATTTTATTCATATAATATAAATATAAATGGCAAATGCAAATCAACCACCAGTAACATTTGAACAAATAAGTAGTTTATTTGGTATTAAAGATATGAATCCTTTAATCCGAGTACCTCAAGATGCAAATGTGTTTTCAACTAATGTTTTTATTCCAATGGAGGGAGGAGTTAGAAGTAAGACTTATTTTTATTTATCTGGAATGGTTAAATTAGTTGAAACTTTTAGGGCTAGAATAGATAATTCAGATTTAAAGGACCAAGGATGGATGTTGTTTATTTATTATGATTCTATGTTTGATGTGGATTCATCATATAATAATAGCAAATATATTCCGAATAATAATCTGAATAATACTGAAAATAAACTTATTAAAACAAATTATAGTAAAAATAAAGAAGACTTAAAAAGATTATTACAATTATATAAAAATTATTTAAAAAACATAAAAAATAATGTTGATGGAAAATATAGTTTTGTAAAATTATACAGTTTCAATTGTACTAGTATAACTAGAAAAGGAAAAGGATATTTAGGTCATCCATCAACATTTGGTTCAATGGTTCGATTCATGTCAATGTTCGACCCACAAATAAAAAGAATGTTTTGTATCAATATTAGTCATGCTATTTCACCTAGGTTATGTTATTTAATAAATGAATGGGTCAAATCTGAAAAATTATTATTAACAAAAAAATATAACCAATCAGATTTATATAACTATCGAAACATAATCGATGATATAAAATCTATTTTTGGAATTGAAGACATAGCAATATCATTATTTAATCCACGTATTCCGGCTGGTTTATTTGGAATATATAAAAATCAAAATATATCGATAATTGATAAAAGGTTAGATATATTTTATGAAAAATTAAATAATTTAATTGGAAAATATAATAGTAAAGAAAATAGCAAAGTATTTGTATATGGTATTGATGAAATTTTATTAGGATTTATATTTAAAGAATTAGGTTCTACATCAAATGAAGAAATTAAAGAATTAATCAATGAAAAATATAAATTAATTGATGAAAAAGATAACTTAAATGAAAAAGATAACTTAAATGAAATAGCTAACTTAACTGATAGAATTAAATCCATAAAAAAAAAAATACAAGAACTTGAAAAACTAAATAATGATAATATATATCCATATGATATTGTATTACACAAAACCCCAATAAATGTATATTATATGTTAATGTCTGATGCTGATTTAAAAAATAAATTTATGAATAATATTTCATATAAAGAATTAATAATACAATTACATACAAAATATAATAAAGAAATAAAATTTGAATATGAATATGATTTAAATATAAAATATGAAAAGGAATTAAATGAGAAAGAATTAGCTATTCTTAAACTTAAAATTGATGAACTAAAAAAAGAATTTATTGATTTATTAAAGAAAAAATATCATGACATATCAGATGTTAAAATTAACTTTATAATTTTAACAGAAATAACATTAGATAATTTTAAAGCAACTGATAATTTTGATACTTATATAAACCAATTAAAAAAATTAGATTTATATCAAAGTAACTTATTATCATGGATAACAAAAAATAAATCAGATCATAGATATGAAAGTAGAGAATTTATGAGAGCTATTAATCAAGAAGAAATTATAAAAGATCTCTACGGGTATACTGGTCTGGATTTATATAATTTTGATACATTACTTGATTCATTTGATGAAATGAAACCTTTAATAATTTTAACAAAAACAGAAGATGTTTCTGAGTATGATTTAGTAAAGAATTTTCCTGAATATTTTACATTTATGGATTCAAATCAGCCTAGATTATTATGTGAATTAATGAAATATTATAGAGACACATCAAAAGTATTACATGTACCATATGTAATGTTACCAGAAGTACAAGCACAAACTGGTGGAAAACGAAGAACAATTAAAAAATCAAAACATGTTAAAAGAAAAATAACCAAAAAATTTACAAATAAACTATCATAACGGCTAATATGAGGAATATAAATGCGATAACATGTTTCAATGTTAATTTTTTTTTGAATATGAATAAATTAACTAGTATAAATATCATAATTGTAATAACTTGATAAATAACAACTAAAATAGGTTCTGACATACCAAATATTTCAATACCTGCGTTCATTGTTGGCATCATAAAAAGATATTCACCACCGGCTAATAACCACATAATGCCTAGTCTAGGTATTAAAGATGTCGTTGCGAATAGATTAGGACCAGATAACCAAGCCAATGATTGAAAAAAAGCAGCAATTGATAATGGTATAAAAGGAAATGTCCATGTTGGAAAGTAATTTTGATATGTATTACATAAGTTTTTTAATTCATTAGTTGATGCAGTTTTAGTTAATCCACCACCACATAATAATGGTACTAACATTTTATTTATTATTTATTATTTATTATTTATTATTTATTATTTAGATATTAATTAGTTCTAGGTGAAAAAACTTAACTTGATGTTATATTTATAGGGTTATAAAAAATGAATCTAGATAAAAACAATAATGATACTGATAATAAACCTAGAATAGTTCTTCTAGGAGATGGTTTCTTTGCTCGTGGATTCTTGCATAATATAAACTATAATAAGTTTCATATTACACAAATTTACAAAGCTGGGTTTATTAATCCTCAAGATATGATGTATTCATTACAACGTGGAAAACATTTTATTACAGAGGTTCATTTTCGTGATTTTTTTACTAGAAATGTAAATCGTAAACTTTGTATGAATATCAAGACTTTAAATATTAATACAATCAAAAATGTTGTGACTGTCAATAATCATCCATTTCCATACAATCATTTAGTTATTGGTCTAGGTAATCAAAAAACATTAGAAGATTGGAGATATGAATTTAATCATCTGATTGGAAAACCTAAAATGATGATTGGAATTGTTGGAATGGGACCAACCGGAATTGAATTAGCAACAATCCTCTCAAAACATTCATATATAACAATGTTTGATATGCTTCCTAAAAATAAAGTATTAGACTCCCTGGGTGTGGATACTAAGGGTGCTATCTTAGATTCATTAAAAGATAAGGATATTACGACATATTTTAATACACCATATAATCCATCTGAATACAATTTTGATAAAGTATTATTTTGTGGTGGTGGTAAGCCTAATAATTTGGTTTCGGATATAAAATTAGTAGTCAATGAATATTTACAGGCAAATCGTAATATTTATTTGGGTGGTGATTGTGTTGATACTGGTTTTCCTAAAACTGCACAGGTAGCATATCAACAGGGTGCATATGTGGCTAAATATTTGAATGGTGATATACCGTATAATAAACCATTTGAATTTGTATCAAAAGGAACCGCGATTAATATTGGAGATAAAAAAGTAATAATTGAAGGGCATCCTATTCTATGGGATGGCGTTTATCCTGATTTTATGATGAAATTGTATTCATTATTTTGCATTTAATTTAAGGTTTGTTTTCTGTTTTTAATGTAAAATGCACATTCTTTTAAGTTATCCTAGATCAGGTAATCATATGGTTAGATTTTTTATTGAACTATTATCTGAATCACCAACATTTGGTTATCTTTCTAATAAGAAAGATGTGGAAATTTATAAAAATAAATTCAATCATGTGATTCCATTTAATATTTCATTTAATAAAATAGATAAAGATAGATGTTTTTATAAATTTCATAGTCCTCCAGATAATGAAGGCAATGCAAAGAATTTAAATATATCTGAATCTTCTAATATTTTATTGTTTATCATCCGTAATCCGAGAGAAGTTTTATTAAGACATAGTAATTATAATATGAATTATATAAACAATAATGGTGGGTATAATTCATCATATGAGGTATATTTTCAAAATATTGATTATTATATGAATTATCAAGGACCTAAGAAGTTATTTTATTATGAAGATATTTTGAACAATAAACACGAATTTATTCAAGAATTATATACTTTCTTAGGAATATGCAATGAATCAAAATTAAAATATGTATTGGATAATATAGAATTTTTATTTAATGAATCAAAGAATGGTAAGAATCGTTCATGGGGTGGTGTTAATTCTGATTCATGTGATTTTTATTATAAAAAATTAAAAGGTAATGATAAAGTAAAATTTGATACTTACCTTAAATCTAAATTTGAAAATATACAATACGATTTTATTAAGAAAAAATACAATTTAGAATAAAACTAAACTATATAATTCAGTTATTATATTGAATGTAATTTTTACGAGAAACAGCTAAAAACTTATCTTGTGCACCGACTAGAACTTGGTTTTTGTTATTATCATCAATTCGTAGTGAAAAGATACCTTCACTACCGTCTTTATCAACCATATCCATTGCTGTGAGTTTAACAACACTATTACAAAGTGGGATACATTCTAGTATTTGTCCAAATGGTTTACGATTAGAATCACCATCTAATCCTGAAATAATAACAGTTTTATTATGTTTTTCGCATTTTAAAACGAATTCTAGCAAATCAGGAAAGAATTGTCCTTCATCAATACCAATTACGTCATATTGTTGAAAAGTATTATCATTGAGGTCATTTAATTTACTTAACTTAATGGCGTCTTTACGATGTTGAGCGTGAGTTTGAACAAAATTACCTGTTCTAGTATCAAATTCATGATTGATATATAATACTTTTTTCCCAATTACTTCTTCACGACTACATCTACGCATCATTTCAGTTGACTTACCAGAGAACATACATCCTAGAATAATTTCAATTCGACAAGTTGGAGACATAATAAGTATAATAAGTAATTTTTAACTTTAACATTTATTTTATTTTATTTCAATTTTTTTTAAATAAAATTGAATTTTAAGAAATAATATATAGAAATAATATATACTTAATATTTTAAGAGATGCCTCCTAAAAATTTAAAATCAGTTAAACCAGTTAAAGAACCAGTTAAAGAAGAGGAAGAAAAAGTAGAAAAAGTTGATGTATCATACATGGCTTCTGATGCATATGATTTCTATAAAAATTATGATACTTCAAAAAATAAAATGGACCCCATTCTTAATCAATATGAACGTGCATCAGTTATTGGAATTCGTGCACAACAAATTTCAGAAGGTGCTATTCCGATGATTGATGTCCCAGAAGGTATTGAAAATCCGATTGAAATTGCAACCATGGAACTCAAAATGAAGAAAATGCCATTGATTATTTGCCGTGAAGGTCGTGAATACTGGCGTGTTTGTGATTTAGTTGACCTAGAAAACGAATAAAATATACCACCCTTATTCAATAATATTCTTATGTAAATTGGAAATAAGTTTGAATGTGTAATGTTCAACTTCTTTTTGATGTTGATGTTTATCTAGAATTTTTAAATCATTATTGTATCTTTTTTCATTATTTTCATCATTATTATCATTATCATCATCCTTAATATCATGATTATGACATCTAGAACCCTTACGTTTATGAGTATGTATAATTTCATCCAAATATTTAGAAAGAATCTCAAGGTCATCGTATTGTTCTAGGTACCAATCAGATAGAATCTTAACTTGTTGGTATTCATGGTCGATAATTTGTCCCCATGTACTAAGTTCATATTTTCCTAGTTTCTCTCTTAAAATAGGTATAAAAAGCTGATTGTTTTTTAATTTGATATAACGATGGTATAAGATTCTATCAATTGATTCTAACCCCCAAATTTGATTTGAATATCCACCCATCTTATATAACATTTCAAGATTCCATAAACATATGCTAGAGAAATATTTCTTTTGATAATGGTCAGACCAATTAAACCCAATATTAACTGCACCTTTATCTGCTTCATTAAAAGCCATATAATATGGAATCATTTCGGATGTGATTGGAATATTAAGACCATTTACTACAATGTGTGTACAATGATGTTTTCTAGCTATTAAAAGACCTAGATTGATTAGTTGTCCACGGTTGAATTTACGATAATCACGGGATTGTTCACAGATTATTATTTTGAATTTTAACTTAGGATATTTTCTAAATTCTTCTATTAATCTATTAGTCACATCTTTCAGAGTTGACCGATGGGTATTATCTGATTTTAAGTAGGGTATCACGACAGCCAATTTATGGTCACGAAAATTAACTTTGTTTGTATCAGGTGGTGGAATTGATAAAGGTGTTATAATTTTAACCTTGGATTCGTATTCTTGATATTTCTTTTGTAAAGATGAAGTATCTAGACGATGATGTGCGATTGAATTAAGTAAATAGTTCATGTATTCCGTTACAGTTTTATGGTTGAAAAATTTCTTAAAAGCCATATAACCATTTTTAGCAATCTTTGAGCAAACATCTTGATGGGTATTTGCCCATTTTATTGTAGTTAGTAAATTCGATAAGTCATTTTTGATTGGTAAATAGTGTTGAAATGGTTTTAGTAAATGATCATACCATGTTTTATATTCCGATTCAACCCTTAAAACTAATCCACCTAAAGATAAATAATAAGGAAATTCAGGGTCAATACCATAACTAGGAGCAGAGATTAAATATTTATATTGACCATGTAATCCTTTAAGTGTTCCAATTGGACTAAATCGAAAATCATCTGGATGATGAAAATTCATTGTTGGTTTAGCTTCAGATTCAGATATATTAACAATTTTGTCTCTTTTGGAAAATCTAGTTAAATCTGCATGTATAAGGTCTTTATGTTTTTCAGATATACTGATTAATTTAAGACGAATATTATCTTTCGCATCAATACCACATCCAGAGGAATCTCCTAAGAAATATGCTTTTGATTTTTTATCCACCCAATCCATATTATGTTTATCACAACTATTGGAATTTGAATCCTCATGACCTCCACAAGTTGGATACATATATTTATTTTCACATGAATTACGGAAATATTGTTGTGTTATTAATCTCCAATCTTCAGCTGATGGATATGGTAAATCACCGAATGTGTCATTTGTACATGTACTAAGGATTGGATGATATGAACTATAATAGTGAGAAGTTAATAATTTATCTTCTCCATGTATATGATTAAAAGGTTCAGTGAAGTTATTTTTAAGGACTGGAAATGCTTTAATGTTCATAAAAAAATCAACATCATCTATACTATGATTCATACAAGTCATTTCTAGCATATTATATATTTCAGCCCAATTTGAATCATTGATGGATGTTAATTTTTCAGTTTGTAAAAGACAATTACTAGCACCCCATAAATCTTTGTTCTTGACGAATTTTATTTTACCTCCTAATACTTTTTGTTTATCTATAAAATACTCTTCTAGGTTATTATATTTTTCAGGTAAATTAATTAAACTTGACCAATCATTTACAAAATTAGTATTAATGAAAGGTTGAAAAGAATTAATTTTACCGTTTTTAATTTGAACATAAATACCAGTTGCAAACTTTTGGAATAGATAGTTAAAAGTATTAATGACAGTTGTACTATTTATTAGTTCATAAACAGCAGATTGTAATTTATATGTGATTTCTTTCTTAATTGGTTCAAATAATTCTATCTTATGATGATGATGATGACCATGTTGACCTTCGTGGTGATGGTGGTGGTGATGGTGATGATGGCTTTTATTCTCAAAAATAGCATGGTTACATTTTTCTTCTGGTTGATGATGATGGTGATGTGAATTAGTTGCTTTTTCTTTATGACATTTACCTGAAAGAATATGATTTTCTTCTAACCATTCTTCAATAGTCAAACCAGTTGATTCAGGAAGTAAATCATTAAATATTTTCTTTTGTGCTTCATTATAATCTACTATGAATGGAAAAATAGCTGAATAACTATTACTTTGAGGATGTTGATAATATGTAACTTTATTATTACATTCTGATTGTGTATTATGGCTTAAATTTTTAAAATATTTTTTTGTAGCATGATGTATAGTAGAATTATGCTTGGTTCTTTTAATAGTATGAGAAACCATTTAAACTCTTACTATTGAAATAGAAAATAAAAAATAGGCTTAATTAAACATCTTACTTTCAATGGATATAATGTTTATTCATTAGAGATTGAATATTAAAATAAGTAACTTCTTGACTGCTTTCAATACCTAGAAGGTCAGCTAAAGGTTGATTAAGGTTGATTTTGACTTTTTCGGATTTATTTTGAAGACCGTTCGTATTGATATAGTTGTAGAGTTCTTTTGTAACATCAGCACGTGTCATTTCAGTTCCAATTGGTTTATCTAGAAAATTAGCTAATTCATCGGAAATACGGCATGGTTTGGTAATACCAGAAGGAAAATCTTCTTCTTTTACCTTCTTTGGTTTACGAGTTTTCTTCACTTTCTCTTCTTTCTCTTCATCTTCAGGAACATTATCACCTTCATCTTTTGTTTTTTTAGACTTTGTAGTTTTTGGTTTACTTTCTTTATTAATTTTTTCAATCTTTTTCTTATAAGATTTGAGTTTAGCCATTAAATCATTTAATGCATTTTTAATTGAATTCGCATCTTCACAAATTTCATTAAATTCTTTCATCATTTCATCTTCAATTACTTCAGTCATGTTTGGTTAGATTGTTAAGTATATAAAATTCTTATACCAATTCAATTTTTATTCATCATCTTCATCCTCATCCTCATCTTCTTTATCTTCCTCTTCATCTTCTTCATCATCATTGTTGATATTGTGGTCATGTTCATCAAAGGGTGTGGCAAAAAGTGCACCTACAACTGAGATATGATTGTCACCGTTTTCATGACGCTTTCTAGCAACTTTAATTTTGATTTTCATTTCTGGTTCAAGCATAGTATATTTTTTGTTATCAAAATGCCATTGACTAGGTACAACAATATCAAGAGGATTGTCACTATCATTAATTTGACAAACTAACCCCATCTTGGTTTCATCTTTAACCGTACAATTAATAATTGAACCAATTGGAGGGTTACAAATGTCTGCTTGGAATTTAATGTCATAAACAGGAAGTCCAGTGAAATATGCTTGGTTAATCTTACCTAGACTACGTCCAAGAATTTTGACACTTCCGACTTTAACGTAACCTTCACGGATACAACGACCTTCAATTTCTTTTTTTAATTTGCTTAGAAAAATTTCATCAGGGTCTTGTCCAAATTCATCCGCTTGAAGATGGTAACGATATTCTAAAATGTTAGTAGTATAAAGGTTGTCCATTTAATTTATTATAGATATTAAAATGTTTAAATTGAATAGATAAAATCAATTTTATTTAAAATAATAACTAATAAAACAATAAAATAATAAAACAATATCCTAGCAATGTTACTTAATTTAATTAAAGATAATTTGCTTAACTTTTATACAATCCGTGTTATCATACTATGGATTATCAGTTTAGTCTATTTATTTATATCAAATAATATGTGGTATAAAAATCTAGTTGGTATAACTATGTTATTTATGTTATCCATAATCTCATGGATTGGTTTTACTCTTGTTCATATCTATCCTAAATATTTTTATTTCCCAGTCAATAACTATTATATGAAAGGAAAAGAAATCATTATCTTTGATATCCTATTACACCAACTACCCTTCTTCATCCAATTAATATTATTAAAACTAGGTGTATGGTCATTTAATAAATCTATGATACCATTAGCCATTATGATTAATTTAATCTATTTCTTGATTTATATATTACAAGTAAACCCATACAAAATTTATTTACATACTTAATCAAACAATGATTCCATTTCTTTGGCTTCTTCGGCGGAGAAGAACCATCTCTTACCATCTTTTCTAGCAAGGTCATTACGTCTTAGAACAAGTTCAATGTCATCACACATCATTTTTTTATTACTAATATCCTTTGCATTAGGAACTAAACGATTAAGATGTTCAAAGATTTCCTTTCTAGATTTATAACCACATGTAATACCCTTAATTGCTTTCTTATCACCCTTAGTTAAATCACGAATCTTAAACAATGCTGGTTGGTCATTTTTATCAAACTTCAAATAACCATAGAACATACTGATATTAGATGATTTAACATAATTAATTTTCTGTAAATCTAGCATCTGTAATTGAATTCCAGTATCAATCTCAAATGTATTTTCATTAACATGATATTTATAAAAGGTTTGTTGGTCATTTTCTATTAATCGATAACCATAAATCGATTTATCATTATTTCTATTAATATAACCCTTACGTATAATATTATTTTCCATACATTCCAACATGTTCTTTTCTAATGTTGTAAGTTCTTCTTTATTAATTACTTTCAATAATAGCATGTTTAATAAAACTCTCTTAAAGGATGGTATCAGTCTATCTAGAACGACTTGATATATTTCGGTTGTTGTCAATTTGAAACTAGAGAGAAATAATGCATCGGATGTTTGGGTCTTAATATTCTCAATCTGTGTATTAACATATTCAATAACATCATCCATATTATAAACATCAGCTTTCTCTAGGTGTTTCTTTTGTTCACCCATCTTTTGAACATATTCACCTAAATCTATCATATTAGGACGAATAGGAGGGGGTATTTTACGTTGATAAAGTAAAAGGTCCTGATTATTAATTTGAGCGGGTTGGAAGATATAGTAATTACCACGATAAATTAAATAGCCATGACGACCATATTTATCCATCACTTCAGTCTTATTCTTAATCATTTCATCCAATGCCTTGTAGATTATAAAAACATCGCGTGAATACTTAGAAGGTATCTTCTTAATAATATTATCCAAAGTCATAATCACATCAGTTTTAAAAATCTTAGCAATAATACCCATAATTTCAGTGATTTCGTATTTTAATGAAGATAGATTATATGTACTGTAATCTAGTTCATCACTAGTATAGTTCATTTTAGGTGGTGGATTGAAACATTTATATTCACAGTTCTTGAGATAATGACAGGTGTGTGAATATGGTTGGTCATAAATCGCAACCTTCTTCATTTCACCACGAGATGTTTTAACCATTACTTTTTCACCCCAATCTTTCTCCGAATAATGATTACCATCTTTATTAAGATGACAATCAATCGCATTTCTTCTAAGAATATCTTCGGCTTCACCAATGTTAATTGCTTTGCTCTCTGCTTCACGATAAATCTTCAAATCAACTGTTTCACGGTCCTTTAGGGTTGCTGCGTACATATAAACAGTAATATTACGTTCTTCAGCCGGTAATTCAATATGTGACCAACTTCTCAAGCCTCTCCCAATTGCCTGTGAAAGACGATTAAGATTATGCCAAGGGTTAAGAATATGTATCTCACGAACCCCAAATAAACTAATACCTTCACTAGCCTTACGTGTTGCTAGAATGACTTTGACTGGTTCATTCATCATTTCATGACGTTTAGCCAGATAACTTTCATAATGTTTAGATAATGATACATTACCAGAAATAACTAAATAATCACCCTTATATTTACTTTCTTTGTGTTCTGATACTAGAACAGGAGATTCACTCGATTTATATTTATGATAACCAGCGAGTTCTAAGGCGAAGATTAAAGGTAAGATACCACTGACTTCATATTCAGTATAAACGAAAACTAAACCCTTGGCTTTTTCAATATTTTCCATGATTTTATGTATTTTAGATGAATGTTTCATTAAGGCTTTACCCTTGTATTCTAATGCATCATCTGGATTATTAAATGAATATTGAGTTTTGTTACCAGAACGGGTCATAACTGAATTGAGACCTTTTTCACCGTAAGTTTCAACTATATTGTCTGTTTCGGTTAAATCTTGATAAATGAAGTTACAGATTTGTAATTCGGATGAGAAAGCCGCTGATGTCTTTTCTTCATCGGGTGTGATTCTCTTTTCTAGATATGTTCGGTATATTTTCTCTTGTTGAGGTGACATCGGGCAACTAATAATTTCTAGGTGTTTAATTGTTGAATTAAGGGGATTACCATAAATATCAAGTTTTGGGTATTTTGCGGGAGTGATAATATCATGGTCACCATTGATACTTGATGAAAAACGAAGAGGGAAAATAACTGGATTTTCACTTCTTAGGAAACTAACATAACCACGTGAATAATTCTGGAGAATATCTTTACCATGGGATGTGAAAGTACCATCGGCTTTGAAGATATCACTTTCTTTTAAGATGGGTCTTTTATCATTAATCAAAAGATAGTTGAGGATAGAGATTAAATCAGCTGGTTCATTGAACATAGGTGTTCCAGATAAGAGAACCAATTTAAGATTTTCGG